>Ga0209747_1001481_pt1 | contig 12475 bp, 11 predicted proteins | sample BarGraNGADG00311_FD_184498 | JGI IMG/M metagenome (GOLD analysis project Ga0209747, IMG submission 184498) | Arctic peat soil microbial communities from Barrow, Alaska - Barrow Graham LP Ref core NGADG0011-311 (SPAdes) (version 2) | ecosystem: Environmental > Terrestrial > Soil > Wetlands > Peat... | reverse complement strand
CATTCTCAGGAGGCCGTCGTCGATCTCGCTTTCCACGGGGTTGCCGTGTCCGTATATCGGAAGAAGGTCCAGATACTCACCATAAGTCGTGAGCGGGCTTTCCAGACCACCGAGGAAACCGGTTTCCTCCATGCTCCTGCGAGTGTACTCGCGCGACGCCTCTATGATGATGGGGACGATATCGCTACCGAGCTCGGCGATCAGCTCGCGGAACACCGTCGAGAACGCATAACCGTCGATGAGGCTCATTCGAACGCCCCGCCTGGTATCCGTGATCACCGCGCTCGACACATTCCAGTCGAGGTGTTGCAGAGCTCTTGGCAGTCCGCAGCGACGGCATAAGTCGAGGCGCCTGTTGCCCGGAAGCGGTGGGCCCACCTCGGGGACGAGCCTGGCGGCAATCTCCGGCTTTGACTCGGCGGGCATGACCAACAGGTACAGGGTGTCATCTACATCAACCCATTCGTAATCATAGATTACGCCTTCGGTGCTTTCGAACGCTCCGACGACCATGGCCCCGAAGATGTCCAGGTTCATCGGGTTCCTGATGGACGCAAGCGAACCGCGATACACGTGGTAGAAGATAGTTCTGGCATCCGCCATGCCGGCCAGGCGGGCGATGTGCTGGAGTCCGCGGCTGGCAGGATGCATGACAAGCCTGTTGTTGACCAGCCACCGCGCGCTCTTTGGCATCATGACGTCGATGGTCGCCTTGGCGGCGGCACGTTCGGCCTCGAAAACGATATGACGTATCGAGACGCCGACCACGGCTTCGATCCGGCGATAGACGTCATTCAGAAGTTCCGACTCCACGAGCACCAGGCGCTGGGAGGGATTGGGACCCATGCCGATGGTCCCGTTGTCGCCCCACTTCACGATGAACCTGAAGTAGAACGGTAATCTGCATCCTGGACAGTCCGACTTCGCCATTCATTCCTCCTGCAAGTGCACGCGTCGCACACGACAGCCGGGCTCCCTGCCCCCCGGGGCCGGTCAGGCCCAGGAGCCGCCACGTTCTTATTGTCTCGGGGCTATTCTATATGTTCACGAGTGGCCCATAGCAAGCGGTTTCTTCAGGGTCGGGCGGTCGCGAGCGCGGGATGGAAACGCTCGAGCATCGTTTCCGCCGCCAGTACCACGCATATCGCTAGCATCAGCAGCGGAAATACACTGTTAGTCCAGCCGTTTATCCCCCGCCCGTAAAGGGACATTACGAGGGTTACCCCCGCGGCTGCCGCGGTGAAGCGGTACGACCCCGAAAGGGCGACTAGCACAACCAGGAAGCCCGCGTACCATGGCATCAGCCACGTCGTTGTAAAGATAAAACAAAACATGATGGCACCGGCGTAGAAGATCATCGAGCCCATGTCCCTGACCCGGTAGCAGAATAAAACGAAAAGGAGCAGAAAGACGAGCACGAAGAACGAGTGTGTAGCCGATGCGCTCAACTTACTGGCGCCGGAACCGGTCCACCCCAACCCGCGCAGAACCGCGGTAAGTTGCCCTCGGAAGAACCTGGGCACGCTGGCGGCGCTGTATCCCGAGCTCACGTTCATCACGAGCTTGAACCCCTTTATGCCGGGCCACGTCGGAAGGTACAGCGCCAGGGGGACCAGTATCAGGACCGCGGCCGCCTCCGCATATTTCCGAAGCCCCCAGCGCGCGTTCTGCCGCAGGAAGAGGACTAGCATAGGTGCGAGCACGAAGAGGGCGGTCGTCTTTATCATCCCGGCCAGGACGACGGACCCTATCGCGAGCACCGGGTAACCTTTGCGATACAGGAGGAAACCGGCAACCACGAAGAAGATCATGATCGTGTCGTTGTGCCCGCCGCCCACGAGGTGGATTATCACCAGGGGGTTCCACGCGGCTGCAAGCAGAACGAAGCTCCTCCTGTGCGGCGTGAGGCGCCGCGCCAGGTCATTGATGACGAACAGGCTGCCCGCAAAGAAAGAGAATGCCAGCAGCTTGAACGCAATGGTATTCGAAACGGCGCTCTTGCCGGCACTCACGCCCAGTACCGCGGATATATAGTTGAAAAGCGGACCGTACACGGACGGGGTATTCCGCCAGCTGATGTACTGAAGCATGGGTTCAGAACGGAACATGCTCGGCGCCGCGACGTAAGGGTTCTTGCCGTAGACGGCCAGCGCCCTCCCGTAGGAGGCATAGTTGAAGAGGTCTTTGGCGAGTATCGGAGGCGTGAAGAGCACGAGAAGGCAGAAGATCATGCTCGCGCCGATGATAAAACCTGGGCTCACGGCTCCGCGCCTCCGGGCTGTTGCTATGAGAGCCCATGCGTATGCCGCGTACATCACGACCAGCGTAGACATGTAGACGACCGTGAGTTGCCTGAAAGACATCGTCGCCAGCCCGAGCAACCTGCCCAGGCTGTCTAGAACCCCCCCCATGGTCAGGAGCGCGCTTTTGGGAGCGGCCACCGCGAGCCCGTACTGGCGCTGGACGGCGCACACGGCAACAACGAGGAAGCAGGCGAACATCACCGCCCCAGCCAGCCAGGGGCTCTCGATGATGCGCAATGCGTTGCCCCGCGAGCGGTTCTCCGCCGAATCCGACGACATTTCCAACCCTGCCTTTGACCTAGTGCACCAGTGCCGTTTCGGTATTCTACAGCAGCGTGGCCAGGTGAGATAGGATGCAGGCTACGGCTACCCGGCGTCGAAGCAACAACGGGTGATCCCCCATGCCCCAGGTTGGCGCCTGCCGCGAGAGGACGTTGAAACCGGCGGGCGTTTTCGACAGAATAGGGCTTTGACAAGGGAAGGGCGATGCACTGGCTTATTGATTTCTTTCTACATCTGGACAAGAACCTCACTAACTTCGTGAACCAGTATCACACCTGGACGTACCTGGTGCTCTTCCTGGTCATCTTCTGCGAGACGGGCCTTGTGGTCACCCCGTTCCTTCCCGGCGATTCGTTGATATTTGCCGCGGGCGCCATAGCCGCGCTCTCCACCCATGGCCTCAACATCATCCTGCTCTGGTTGGTGCTGTGTGCGGCGGCGGTACTCGGTGATACCGTCAATTATTGGATCGGCCATATCATTGGGCCGAAAGCGTTCGGCCGAGAGGACGCCCGGTTTCTCAAGAAGAAGTACCTCGACGAGACCCACGGCTTCTTCGAGAAATACGGGGGATCTACCATAATCCTCGCCCGTTTCGTGCCCATAGTGCGCACTTTCGCGCCGTTTGTCGCCGGCGTGGGCGAGATGACTTATACGCACTTCCTGGCGTTCAACGTGATTGGTGGAGTCGCCTGGGTTTCCCTTTTTGTCTTTGTGGGCTATTTCTTCGGCAATATATCATTCATCAAGCATAATTTCAGCTTCGTGATCATAGCCATAGTCATCATCTCGGTACTTCCGATAGTCATCAAGGCGATGAGCGAGCGAAGGAAGCGCAAAGCCTTTGATTCGGCACAGGGTGCCGACTTCTCGGACGCTGAACGCTCCTTCGGTTCCGAAGCGCCCGACCCCGGGGGGGATTCCACCGATGCATGATGTTTCATTGATGGGCGGTGTCACTCGCTCCCGGCGGCGGCTTGCCGCCGGAAACGGAGAGGGACGAATCACCATATTCACCGAGTGACCGGCGGACCCCGAGGGGGTGTCCGTCGGGAGGGAGAGTCGGTTGGCTTTACTTTCTGATGTTATGGATGCCCTTGACAGGGTTTTCCCCTGGGAGCTGGAGCGTGCGGGCGACGGGAGCGGTCTCCTCGTTGGGGCCTTGTCGTCAGAGGTCCGGCGCGTTATGTGCTCCGTCGATCTCACTACCGTTATAACCCTGGCCGCGATCGACTCCGATTGCGAGTTACTTGTTACACATCATCCCCACCTGTTCGCCGGGCGCGGTTCCTCTTGGGATTTCGGTACGCCCGGCGGCGCTATCGCAAGACTGGCGACGCTCGGCGGGCTCAACATCGTCGGTTGCAGGGGTAACGCCGATGCAGGCGAGCACGGCACGGCCGCCCTGGCGGCGCGGCATCTCCAGCTTGAGGGGCCCATCCCGCTCGAGCACAGTGAGTCGGCGTATATGGCCAGGATTGTCGTCTTCGTTCCCGGCGAGGCTTTGGAACACGTCTCAGCGTCGATGGCAGAGGCGGGAGCCGGAAAGATCGGCGAATACACCCACTGTGGGTTCAGGGTCGATGGCAAGGGCACGTTCATTCCGGGGCCGGGTGCGGACCCCTATTCGGGTGAACGCGGGAACTTGAGCCTGGTGGATGAGACACGCCTTGAGATGGTCGTTCCATCGTTCGCGGTCGGCAGGGTGGTTTCGGCGATGCTCGAGAAGCATCCTTACGATGAGGTGGCTTACGACGTCTACAGGACCGCGGGTCCGGCGTCGTGGGGCAGGGGAAGGATCGGGACGTTGCCCGGCGAGCGGGCGCTTAGTGAGATAATGGAGGACCTGTCGGCCTGGTGCGGCGCTGACGATGCCGTAATTACCGGCGACCCGGAGACCGAGGTCTCGCTGGTCGCAGTCGCGCCTGGAAACGCCGACCCGCTCATCGGAGCGGCGTGCGGCGCCGGTGCGGAACTGCTCGTTGCGGGCGAAGTCGGGTGGGCGGGCACGGTCGAGGCACGCGAGGTGGGCATGGCGGTACTGTGCCTGGGTCACCTCGAAAGCGAGCGTCCTCTCGTACCCGAGATGGTAGATCAGCTTGTGGAGACGTCCGGGGGCATGGCCCTCGGGCTCTCCGTCGAAGGATACAAAGACCAGGAAGGGAGATGGGGTTGAGCGAACTAGAGCCTGCCGAACTGGCGCGTACGTTACGCGAAGTGCAGGATTATGACACAAAGATCTTAGGGCTTAAACGCGATATCGAAGGCCTTGAAGACAGGCATCGCCTCGGCGAACTGCGGGACGAGCTCGACGCTACCATGGAGGCGAAGACCTCCGAGCAGAGCGAACTGGAGGCGATCAAGCAAAAGCAACTCAAGCTCGACGGCGAGCTCGACCTGCTGGCGAAGAAGATCGAAAAGGAAGAGGCCCGCATGATGTCGGGGACCATCATGAACTCGAAAGAGCTCTCGGCTATCCAGACCGAGATCTTCTCGCTGCGCAAGAAGCGTGACGAGATGGAGACCGAGGATCTCGAAGAGATGGAGGCTATCGACGGACTTCGTCAGGACATAAACGAAGCATCCCGGCGCATAGATGAAGTCACGGGCCGGGAGCGCGACGCGCTGAAGGAATACGAACGGGAGCTTGCCGAAAAAGAGAGCCAGGTCGCACAGCTCGAGAGCGAGAGGGACGCCCTCAAGGCGAGGCTCGATGAGGATACCGTCGCGGCTTACGAGAAGCTGCTCGCCGACAAGGACGGGCTTGCGGTTGTCGGGATATTGCAGGGCCGCAGCTGTGGCGGGTGCCGTATCGACTTCAGCAGGACGCAGATCGACAAGTACCAGCACGAGGAAGGCGTTTTCCGGTGTGCGTACTGCCGCAGGATGCTGGTGAAGTGAGAGCGGTTCCTGACGAAAGCCCCGCCGGCGCAGGTGTCTTCTTGAGCGTATTCAGTGACGGAGCCTCCAGGGGAAACCCCGGCCCCGCCGGCATAGGAGGCCTGGCCCGAAACGAGGCGGGAGAGGTCGTGCTGGAGGTCTGGGAGTATCTTGGGGAGACTACCAACAACGTAGCTGAGTACTACGCCATGATAAGGATCCTCGAAGAGTCGGCGAAGCTTGGATACGACTCGGTGAAAGTGCACACGGACAGCCAGCTCGTTGCTAAGCAGGTTGTGGGTAGCTTTAAGGTGAAGAGCCAGTCGTTACGACCGCTCGTGGGCCGGGTAAGGGTGCTTCTCGACGCCTACCGGACGGTGCAGGTGGATTACATTCCCAGGGAGAAGAATATCCAGTGTGACCGACTGGCTAACCGCGGAATAGACGAGGGCCTTGCCGGCCTTCGCGAGCCTATACTCGAGAAAGGCGAGCGGTCGCTTTTTTAATTGGAGAAGCTTGCCTTCCCGATCCGGGAGGCCCGGACTGGAGAAGATTCGGAGCGTTATGGACTGCTGCGTAATAGGGACAGGCTACGTCGGGCTCGTCACCGGCTCGTGCCTGGCGGAACTGGGCCACCACGTCATCGCCGCCGACGTGGATGGGCAAAAGATCCTGTCGCTTTCGGCTGGGCATATACCGATCTACGAGGCGGAGCTGGAGACCATCGTCGAGCGCAACCTCAAGAACGGGAACCTGACTTTCACGACCGAAGTTCACGAAGCCGTCTCGGAGAGCGAGTTCGTCTTCATTACGGTTGGCACCCCGTCCGACGCCGAAGGCCGCGCGGACCTGACAAACGTTGACGACGTCGCCCGCGACATAGCCCGCGCGCTGGACGGCTACACGGTAATAATCAACAAGAGCACGGTCCCGGTCGGCAGCACCAAGCGCGTCCAGAGAATCATCGAGGAGAGCATGCCGCAGTACCACGAGTTCGACGTGGTCTCGAATCCCGAGTTCCTGCGCGAGGGCACCGCGGTATTCGACTTCATGAACCCGTCCCGAATCGTTATTGGGAGCGACTCCCAGAAAGCCGCCATGCGCATGACAGAGCTGTATCATGGCCTCAAGGCGCCGCTGCTAGTGACGGATCCGGTCAGCGCGGAGATGATAAAGTACGCCTCGAACGTCTTCCTTGCCACCAAGGTTTCGTATACAAACGCGGTCGCCAACCTCTGCGAGGCCGTTGGCGCGGATATCCGCGAGGTCACGTTGGGGATGGGTTACGACGAGCGCATAGGCTTCGAGTTCCTCAAGGCGGGGCCCGGCTTCGGGGGTTCGTGCTTTCCGAAGGACTGCCGGGCGCTCCTCGCGATCGCGCGCGAGAACGGTTACGATTTCGAGCTGCTCGAAGGTGTGCTCAAGGTGAACCTCGAGCAGCACGAGAAGATGGTCGAAAAGGTAACCGGTGCCGCCGAGGGCCTCGAGGGCCGCAGGATATGCGCCCTCGGAGTGGCTTTCAAGGCGAACACGGACGACATCAGGGAGTCCCCCGCGGTCTACGTGGTCAAGAGGCTTGTCGAACGGGGCGCCCTGGTTACGGTTTACGACCCGCAGGCGATGGAGAACGCCAGGGTCGAGCTCCCTGGGGCCACATTCGCTTCCGACCCGTACGAGGCGGCGGAGGGCGCCGTGGTACTGGCGTTGCTGACGGAATGGGACGAGTTCAAGTGGCTCGATTACGAGCGTATCCTGGGGCTGATGGAGACCCCGTACGTTGTGGACACCAGGAACTGCCTGGACCCGACCGTGCTCCGGAAGCTCGGTTTCACATACGAAGGAGTTGGTAGATGAAGCTGTCCGTTATCATGCCAGTTTACAACGAGCGCAACACGATCCAGGAGATACTCCGCCGCGTCCGGACGGTGGACATCGGTGAGATCGTCAAAGAGATCATTGTCGTCGATGACGGCTCTACCGACGGGACTCCTGACATCCTCAAGCTCGAAGAAGACTCCACGGTCAAGGTCCTCAAGCACAAGGTTAACCAGGGCAAGGGCGCGGCGATCCGGACCGGCCTTGGCGCCGCGACCGGTGATTTTATCATCATCCAGGATGCCGACCTGGAGTACGACCCGGACGACTACCGCACGCTGCTGGCCCCGATCCTCAAGAAGAAGGCCGAGGTGGTCTATGGCTCGCGGTTCACCGGCGAGCACCGCAATATGCTCTACTGGCACATGCTAGGCAACAAGTTCCTCTCTTTCATGACCAACGTGCTCTATAACACGACGGTCTCCGATATGGAAACCTGCTACAAGCTGTTCACCAGAGAGGCACTCGAGGGCATCGAGATAAAGTCCGACAAGTTCAACTTCGAACCCGAGATCACGGCCAAGATCCTCAAGAAGAAGATAAGAGTATACGAAGTCCCCGTATCTTATGCCGGCAGAGAGTACGAAGAGGGTAAGAAGATAACATGGAGGGACGGGTTCTCGGCTCTATGGGCCCTTGTTAAGTACAGGTTTACGGACTGAGCCGGAACGAGCAGCAAACACGGAGGTAATCAAATGTCCAAAACAATAGTGAACGTGGTGCTCCTTGTCATAAGCATCGGGCTCGCCGTCGGTGGACAGCTCGCGATGAAGGCGGGCATGAACAACGTGACCGATAACGGCAAGAACCCCCTGCAGGTATCCGACATAAAGCATCCTGTCGCGCTCGTGAAGAGGATGTTCAAAGAAGGGCCGTGGGCGATCGGTGGAATAATCCTCTATGCGATATCGGCTTTGTTCTGGCTGATAGTACTCTCGAGGGTGGCACTGTCAGTGGCTTATCCCATTGTGGCGGTCGGGTACATCGTCGTTGTCCTCTACTCGAGGTTCGTGTTCAACGAGCCGGTCAAGGCCATCGCGTGGGTCGGCCTCGCTTTCATTGTCGTCGGCGTAGCGATAACCGCCCAGGGTTTGAAATCGAACAAGACGCAGAATAATACCGAGAAACTCCAGCAGCCGGCTCAGACCCAGATGGTGAGCCATGCGGAGGCACCGGAAGCGCCCGTTGAGAAATGACTCTCGTCTCAGTAGTGGTCATAAACTTCAATGGCATGCGCGACCTGGCGGGTTGCCTCGATTCTCTGGCCTCTCAAGACTACTCTGACATAGAGCTGCTGCTGGTAGACAACTGCTCCACCGATGGCTCGGGCGACTTGATGAATGCGTTCGCGGACGATCCTGCGAACCGTGAGAGGTTCGCGGCGGGCTCACCGCGTTTCATCGCGAACACAACAAACGCCGGGTTCAGCCCCGCTCTTAACCAGGGCATCAGGAGCTCGAGCGGCGAGCTGGTCATGCCGCTCAACACGGACGTCGTGCTCGACAGGTCGTTCATCAGCTCGATGGCTACAGCGTTGCTGAAGGAATCGCTGAACGGGAGCGCCAGCGGCAAGCTGCTGAGGTTTCCCGCCTGGGACCGTGACACCGTCATAGATTCAGCAGGCCACTTCATCTTCAAGAACAGGCTGGCCGAGAACATAGGCGAGGGCGAGGGCGGCTCGGCTTCGTTCCTTGACCCGCGGGAGGTATTCGGAGCCTGCGGAGCCGCGGCTCTGTACAGGCGCGAGATGCTCGAGGACATCCAGGTCGCGGGCGAGTACTTCGACGAGGACTTCTTTGCGTTCTGGGAAGACGTTGACGTCGATTGGAGAGCTCGCATCCGGGGTTGGAAGTGCGTGTACGAGCCGTCGGCTATCGGGTGGCACCGGAGGGGAGGCGCAGGGTATCGCAAATCTCTTCTTGTGGAGCGTCACAACTATAAGAACCGGCTGCTCATGATAATCAAGAACGATTCGCCGCGCTCGTACGTGAGGAACCTGCCCGGGATCGCGATTACCGAGTTGATGAAGGGTGGCGCGCTACTCGTACGCTGTCCCCGCGCGCTCCTTTCGCTGTTCGAGGTGGCGAAGCTTCTTCCGCGAACTCTGGCAAAGCGGCGCGTCATTCAGTCGCGACGGGTCGTCCCGGCCCACGAGTTGGACAAATGGTTCGTGCCGTTTGACTACGGGAAATGGATGAGGAGACATCTCTTGAACAGGGGAGACATGATAAGCGCGAGCGGGAGGGCGGTCCGTTGAGAGGTGTCGCGGCGATCGTCATCAACAGGAACACGAAAGATTTCCTGCGGGATTGCCTGTCATCTCTGGCCGGGCAGGAGTACGGCGGTGGAATCTCCGCCTGGGTCGTAGACAACGGTTCCACCGACGGAAGCCAGCGCATGGTCCTCGGCGAGTTCCCGGGCGTGAACCTGGTCTGGAACGACGAAAACGTGGGCTACGCGAGGGCGTGCAACCATGGCGCGTCCCACACCGCCGAGCCATATCTCCTCTTCATGAACAGCGACACGGTCCTCTCGCGTAACACGTTGAGCGAGGTAGTCGAGCTTTTCGAGCGCAGGCCCGATGTCGGGGTTATCGGTCCCCGCATACTGAACAGCGACGGCTCCATACAGTACTCCTGCCGCGAGTTCCCCTCGATAAAAGACGCTTTTCTCCACGCTTTTATCGGGCTCTTCAACGCCGACAACGCCGGCAGCTCGAGGTATAAGAAGATGGAATGGGCGCACGGCGACGAAACCGTGGTCGACTGGGTCTCGGGTTGCTTCATTGCGGTCCGGCGCGAGGCGTTCGACAAAGTCGGAGGCTTCGACGAGAAGTACTTCATGTACGTCGAGGACGTCGACCTTTGCTGGACCATCAGCGAGGCGGGGTGGGAGGTGCGCTACATCCCTCGCGGTGAAGTCGTCCATCATATCGGGATGGCAAGCCAGGCGGTGCCGACGCGCATGGTGTTACATCACCACGCCAGTATGCTACGCTTCCACCGTAAGACGTACCGGGGGCCGGCTCGAATGTTAGTCAATGGAGCCGTCGCGGTGGGCATTGCCGCCCGGATCCTGCTCATAGTGGCCCTCAACAGTTTTTACCGCCTGCGCGCCGCCGTCGGCGGGGTGAGGCGAGTGATCATGCCGGGGAGACAATAATGGAGCGAGTTCTTATCACCGGCGCGGATGGGTTCATTGCGTCGCACCTCATTGGTGAGCTCGGGCGCGAGACCGACTGGAAGATAACGGGCATCGGCCTCAAGCCGGAGCCTTCGGCGAAAGTTGAAGGCCTCGAGTACGCGGTCGCGGACCTGACCGACTACGACGTCGTCAAGGACGTGCTGGACGGTTGCAGGCCGGACGGCGTTTTCCATCTCGCCGCTCAACCGTCAGTGCACTTGTCGTGGGAGGACCCCTGGACGACGTACAGGGTCAACCTGCTCGGGCAGGTAAACCTCATGGAGGCGCTGCGAAGGATGGGGCTCTCCGCTTCGGTGCATGTCGCGTGCTCCAGCGAGGAATACGGAAAAGTCTCCCCCGATCGCATGCCACTCACCGAGGATTCGCACTTCAACCCGTGCAGCCACTATGCGGTGAGTAAGGTCGCTCAGGAGACCCTGGGGCTGATGTACTACCAGGCGTTCGGATGGCGCGTGTTTGTGACGCGGGGTTTCAACCAGATAGGCCCCGGCCAGTCGCCTGATTTCGCCGTGTCGTCGTTTGCCAGACAGATCGCGCTCATAGAGGGTGGATTCTGCGAGCCTGTCCTGAAAGTCGGAAACCTCGAAGCAAAGCGGGACTTTACCGACGCGAGAGACACGGTGCGCGCTTACCGGATGGTGATGGAGCGAGGCACGGCCGGCGCGGCGTATAACGTTTGCAGCGGGACCGCGAGGCCGGTCTCGGAGATACTCGAGCTCCTGCTCTCGCTCTCGGCTTCGGTGATAAGAGTCGAGCGTGACCCGGAGCGCCAGAGGCCGAGCGACATACCAGTTCTCGTGGGCGATAACACCAGGCTCAGGGAAGAGACCGGCTGGGAGCCACGGATCAGCATCAAGGAGACATTGCGCGACACGCTGAATTACTGGCGCGAGCGCATAGACGTGGAACAGAGCGCAAGCTGAGCCGGGCGCGAAGCCAGCCGCCGGCTGAAATCGAAAAACAGACACTCTCGGGGGTGAATTGATTTGAAAGGTGCAATGCTTGTTGGAGGTTTCGGCACAAGGTTGCAACCGCTGACAATCACTATACCCAAACCGATGCTTCCGCTGGTCAACAGGCCTTTCCTGGAGATAGAACTCCTGCACCTGAAACAATACGGCGTTGATGACGTAGTCCTCTCCACGGGATACCTGCCCGCGATCTTCGACGAGTACTTCGGCGATGGCTCGAAGCTTGGCATTAACCTGGTCCGCGTTGCCGAGGATAAGCCACTGGGTACGTGCGGGGCGATAAAGAACGTCGCGGAGCACCTTGGAAGAGAACCGGTTATCGTGTGCAACGGAGACATTCTCACCGACCTGGACATCGGCGCGCTCGTCAAATATCACAAGGAGAAGGGCGCAGCGGTCACCATTACGCTGACCCCGGTCGAGGATCCTACGGCTTACGGGCTCGTTCCCCTCGATGAGGAAGGCAGGATAATAGAGTTCCTCGAGAAACCGGGCTGGGACCAGGTGGTGACCAACTTGATCAACGCGGGAACGTACGTCCTGGACCCGAGGGTGCTCGACCAGGTCCCCCCTGGTGAAAACTACTCATTTGAGAGGCAGTTGTTCCCGGACCTTCTGGCGCAGGGTGAGCCGATGTACGGCTTCCCATCCGACTGTTACTGGCTCGACCTTGGGACTCCCGAGAAATACCTCGCGGCGCACCACGACATCCTGGAGGGGCACGTGGATGCCCCGATACCTGGCAGATCCTCAGGTGACAGGGTGTTTATCGGGGAAGGCGTTAAGATACACGAGAGCGCCAAGATCTACGGGCCGCTGCTCGTCGGTGACGGTGTGGAGATAGGTCCGGAGGCCGAGGTCGGGGCGCAGACGTGCCTGGGAGACGGGGTCAAGGTGGGGGCGAAGGCCCGCATCGAGGGCTCTGTCATACTCGAGGGCGCGGTGATAGGCGAGGGTTGC
>Ga0209747_1001479_pt1 | contig 12481 bp, 9 predicted proteins | sample BarGraNGADG00311_FD_184498 | JGI IMG/M metagenome (GOLD analysis project Ga0209747, IMG submission 184498) | Arctic peat soil microbial communities from Barrow, Alaska - Barrow Graham LP Ref core NGADG0011-311 (SPAdes) (version 2) | ecosystem: Environmental > Terrestrial > Soil > Wetlands > Peat ... | reverse complement strand
ACTCTTAGAAAAGTTTATTCTACAATTAGGTATAAAAGATTTTGAATTAATTAGGATTCTTCGCAATATTAATCGGATTCGACAAGGATTTCCTATACATACGGATAAAGCAGGGATAATTACTTCGTTGAAATATTTTAAGTTGAATTTTCCAATTGATGATTATTCAGGTGCTTGGAAAATAGTTATTATAAACTATAGAAATGCGCTTAAAGAATTAATGGAAATAATAGAAAAAGATAATGTAGGTTAACATTTTGTGCTGATATTTCTTAACATGAAATGAACTCTAAGATTGCTTGGAATTATTTACTAAATGACAAGCCTTTTTATTTTTTGAAGCTCCTTTAAAACAACCAAATGTTCAGCATGGCGAATTTAACATTCCTTTGGATCGACCAGCACACAGGTTCTCAGGTATAATTTTGATGGTATTGATGTAGATCTTGAGGGGAGCGACATTGATGATAATTATGAAGTATTTGTTGTGGAATTGGCCCGCGCACTAAAGCTTCAGCAGAAACTGATAACCTCAGCGATAGCGGTATATTATAAGGACCAATTTTCCGACGAGGCCCTGGCCCAGTACGATTTCGTAAATGTTATGTGTTATGACCGCACAGGGCCGTGGCGGCCTGAATTGCCCGGACAACATTCCTATTATGCTGATGCAGTGGAAGACCTTGAGTACTTTGGGACTGAAAGAAATATACCTACCATAAAAAAGAAAACAGAGCTTGCGATGGAAAAAGTCTCCGGGATCATGATCTGGCAGGTGGGTGAGGATGCCCGGGGATCAAAGTCTTTGCTTAAAGTCATATATAGAACGGCTTGTGAAAAGAAGTAATACATCAGTTGATTGCCTGGTGTTTTTGAAAAAATTATTTCAATAATCCAATAAATGATGTCATGTTAAAGCGAGCTACAATACTTTTTATTTGTTTTACTGTTTTTTTCTTTGGATGTAAACGTGAAGTTGATCAACCATTGAATTTCACTCCAATCGATCTGGATCTTTTCAGTAAAAACCTGAAAGGGTTTAATCTTCTGGGAAAATTTGATGTCTCCTGGTCTGATTATGGCTACTCGGAGGAGGAGTTTATCATACTTCATGATCTTGGTTTTAATTTCGTTAGGCTTCCTCTCGATTACAGAACTTACACACAACCCGGCAACTGGGATATTTTTCTCAGCGACCAGGTTGCTGAAATCGATAAAGCCGTTGAATGGGGTAAAAAATATGGTGTGCATGTCTGTATCTGCCTCCATCGGGCTCCGGGATATTGTGTTAACCAGTCAGCTTTGCCGGCCAACCAGGACCTAAACCTGTGGACAGATGCCACTGCACAGGAAGCCTTTGTTAACCATTGGGCTTATTTTGCAAACCGTTATAAGGGAGTGCCGTATAATGAATTGAGCTTTAACCTTTTGAACGAGCCTGGCGATATGGATGAAAACACCTATGTTAAGGTAATGCAAAAGGCTATCGATAAAATTCAACACATTAATCCTGACCGTGTTATATTTGTTGATGGTATTAATTATGGCCGTGATATCATGCTGTCACTGAGGAACACAAAAAATATTATTCAGGCAATCCATGTATATGATCCATTCCAAGTGACACACTATAAGGCAAGCTGGGTTGAAGGATCCGACACCTGGCCGGTGCCCGTTTGGCCTATGACCAATATTTCGCAATTCCTGTACGGACCTGCAAAAAGCGAATTTTATTCCCCTCTGGTTCTGGAGGGAACCTTTTTAAAAGACACAAAAATCACCGTCAATGTTCAGCAGGTATCTGTTCAGTCAACTCTGCAGATTAAACTGGATGATTCTGAAATATATAACAAGGTGTTTATTTGCGGCTCTGATCCGGGGGAAGACTGGACCCAAATAGTGCCTACCCAATGGGGTTACCAGAATATATCAGGGAAAGATTATTCAGTAGTTTTGCCATCTCAGGGAAGCCGTCTGACGATAACCAACACGAATGGAGACTGGATGACTATTAATAAAATAACCCTCAAATCGGGAACCGGGGAACTTGTAATTGTTCCATCGAACTCCGACTGGGGATCGAAGCAGGTTACTTATAAAATCACATCCGAAGGAAAAATAACAGATGTAAACGGAAATCCGGTCCTCGCATTAGGTGGTCTTATCAGTACGCTTGAATTTGCCAAAGCTGAGAATGTTCCTGTGATGATCCAGGAATTCGGTGTTTATAACCAGACGCCACACAATGTTACAATTGACTATTTAACGGATGTGGTTTCAGTATTCAATAAGAACCATTTGGGATATGCGATGTGGAACCTTATAGGTACTATGGGTATTATCAACAGCGAACGTACCGATTTCACCTATGAACTATACAGGGGAAAACAATTGGACAGGGAAATGACAACAATTATGCAAAGTACAGGCAAATAATCCATCCTTAGCTCACAGTTTGTATAGGGAGATGCTGACCGGGAAATAACGACCTGAGGATAAAATAATATAGAATTTGATGCAAAAGAACAGTATTTTTGATTTATCATTAATTATTTGCAATGGTTTACAAACAATGGTTTAAATAATTTATTAATATTCAGTTTGTTGAATCGAAACATCATGAGAACTCATATTCTGATTTTTCTTATTACCCTAATGTTACCTGTATTCTCCATGGCGCAATCGCAACCTGAGGTGATTCACCTCTGGGAAAAAGGTGCCCCTGGCTTCGAAAACAGGAAGGATATTGCTGAAGAGTCAAAGGACTGGTGGGTACGCAATATTAACAATCCGTCTGTTACCGTCTTCGTGCCACCTAAGGATAAGGCTAACGGTTGTGATGATGGACTCTTTCGAAAAAGGTGATGGTGATCCTAATGCAGCGGATTTAACTGAACGTGTCAATGGGCGTCCCGACTAAAGGGAAACACGCTTTCAATATGGGAGACAGATCATCTTTGATAACAGTGAGAACCTGGCCGCAACGATTAGCTGATTGGCTTTATGACAGCGGTTTTCTTAAACCAGACAGTGCTGCAAACTCAGGAAGTTCTCCGTCACATTGATACAGGAAGAAATTTGAAACCGGATCAGAATTTTATTTCTTCCTGAAGAATATTCCATCCTTCAATTACCAGTTTTAAATCATTACGGATGTCAGTACTTTTATCGGAGTTATAATCAACTTCAACCTGTTTTTCATCACCAGGCAATAATGTGAAATAATTGTCGGTAAAAAAAGAGGGTAGAAGCAGTTCCTTATCTGTCTTCATGATCTTTAACCGGATGAAGAATGCTGTCTCGTTATTGGGATTGGAGATTACAACAATTGCGTGACCTTCTTTGCTTTTTTTAATGACAGTTTTTACTGCCACTTTGCCCAGGTCGTTCAGTTTTTCATAAGAACGGGGTTTGTTCGAAAGCCAATAGAGGTTCTCATCCAATACTTTATCACGGCCTATTAACTGTAACCTAAGAAAGAAAACCTCATTGTTGTCTTCAGGTAAAACAATCTTATTCAGTAATAACACATTCTGGGCTTCCAGAGTAACCGGATCTTTCTTTTCAGAAATCAACTTGCCGTGCAGATCATACAAACGAATCATTGCATTAATACTGTCTATTTTAAAAGATGTCTGGTTTACCACACAAACCAGCGAATCATTCAGGTTAAGTTGAATATGAACAGGAGTTGCCCCATGTTTATATCCAAAATATCCACCTGTGTAATCAAGGAAATAGTCATAAAAGAAACCCCGAAGAGCTGTCCATGGATTCTGATTTTTCCACACCAGCATTCCCGAATACCAGTCCCACATCTTATAATTGAATCCCTCCTGAAGAGCCCGGTATTGCTCATAGCTTACCATTTGTGCCTTGAAGCAAAAATCATGTATATCTTTTACCTTTCCATACCGATCGGGAAAATCAAGCAACGGCAGATATTTATGATATGCCCAGGATTTAACACTCCTGGGTGATTGAGGAGGTACCATTTCATCTTCAGGAATAATTTTCCGCAATCCATCATAATTGGGAATTCCTATTGAACCTGTCTCAGGATTGAACGGGAATGATCTTTCGGTGAAAATCATTTCCGGCTCCCTGATACCGTAAGGCCCGTCTCCAACACCTCCGATAGAGTTTGTCATGAGTTTGGAAGAGGTTGACATTTCAAGGAAAAATCTTGCCGGATCGAAGTGGGGAAATATGTTTTCTTTCAGAGCTTTCAGGATATCAGCAGGTGGCAGAGTTTCATTTCCACCGCACCACAGGTAAAGGCTTGGATGATTTCTAAGCATTCTTATCTGATCGATGGCTGATTCAATGAACAGGTCATGATTGTCGGGATAAGCTTTCCGTCTGGCCTGCGAATCTTTTTTTAATGGATCAAGCCACTCACCGTTACAATCGCCTGAAACCCATAGATCCTGCCATACCAATATACCATACTTATCGCATGCATCATAAAATTCGGGGCGTTCTGTGAGACCTCCTCCCCAAACCCTGATCATGTTCATATTCATTTCGGCATGAAAGCGTACCTCAGCGTCATACCGTTCTTTTGATAAACGAAGTAAAGCATCTGAAGCTATCCAGTTACCACCTTTAATAAATACTTTCTGCCCGTTAACGGTAAATACCTGTGCTTTGATTTTATCATCAAAATAATTACCGGTTTCCCTGATTCCAAAAGAAACCAGTTCTGAATCCATAATTGTTCCCCCCTGCGTAATGAAATCAATTTTCATATGATATAAAGGTTGTTCACCCATCCCATTAGGCCACCATAACTGAGGGTTTTCAATTTTAATTTCAGGAAACCGGAGAGTCTTTTCTTCGGAGGGATTAATTACAACTTTCAAATAACTTTCGCTGTTTTCCAATTCAATTCTGAGGGTACCCTGAACTATTTGTGACGATGCATTTTTCAAATCAACAGATGGTCTGACAAACGACGGGGCCTGTTTTTTCCCGGGAAATCTTATTCCCGGAACCCTTGTTTCGACAAAAGGATTTTTGATATCAACCGCTCCTGTAATTTCAACACTTACCTGGTCCCAAATACCTGTATTCCTGTCGCGGATAGGGCAAATCCAGTCCCATCCTGCTGTACATTGCATTGTTATGTTCCGGCCAATTGTTCCATCGCCACCCTGGCCGGCATAGGCATTTCCAACAGGATCAGGTGGCGCTACCCATACTGCCAGTTTATTTGATTTTCCTTTTTTCAGGTAAGGTGTAATCAGGTATTTTTCCCTGAAGTACATACCCTGATGTGTTTTTGAATTTACCCTCTTACCATTGAGAAATATGTCGGCGAAATAATTTATTCCCCTGAAATTGAGCCAGACTTCCTGACCATCTTTAATTTCAGGGGTTTCAAACTCATTAAAAAACCAGTAGGTATAATAATCCCGTCCGGTATTATAAACATCAGGAATAAGATTATTATTCATTCCGTAAAAGGGATCGGGAATCTGATTATTATGCAGAAGAGTTGTCAGGATGGTTCCTGGAACTACTGCCTCGATCCATCCTTCAGGCTTGAAATCTGCCCCGGTTATTTCCGTTCCATCAGCCGTTATATCGATTGCTCTTTTTGCTTTCCAGTTATCATGAAGCAGTAATTTAGCAGGTTGTGCCAACACATTTAACTGCAACAGAATAAAAACAATAAGTGATAAGGGAATATTTTCCATGATAACCGTCTGTTTGAGCGCACTCCTGCTCGTGATATTAAAATTGATTAAAGTAATTCAGATAGCAACACCGATTTAAATTTGAATTCAAATAACAACAGTAACTTTTTGATTAGTAAATTTAACAATACAAATTCAACCCAGCATATAAAACAGTAATGTATTTCAGGCAAACCTGATGTGCAATTTCTATACGCCATGTTCCCTTAAGGATGAAAATGGATTAATTAAAATAAATTTGGCTTATATTGAATTTGTCCAGTAACTTTGTTTAAAGTTGTAATTAAACCCGGCCCTGAAAAAAACAAAAGTAGTGGATTTTTGTTTTAGAGATTAGTATGCTGTAACACCTGATATTCTTAAACCTGCATTTTTAAAGCAGGGATTCGCTAAAATAGAGTAATTTTCTTGATTTAAATTAGTGATGTTAATCTTAGAGAACAGATCCTGAGGTAATTACTATCAAACCTGAAAAACTATATCAAATGGCAAATAAACTGATTCTCATTATAATTTTTATTTTCGGAAGCTATGTTTATGCACAGCAATACGAAATTAGTGCAACTCAGAGTGATCTCTCGTCCATGAGAGCAGACACAACTTTTCAGGACGGTAGAAGGAGAAAGGGTAAAAATATTGGAAATAAGCCTATGCCTCAATATAGGGTAATAAATAAAATCTATGTTACCCGTTCTTCTTTCCAGAAGGTAGGCCCGGGTAATGAAGTAAGAATAAAAATTATGCAGTTTGGTTCTGACAATACAGATATTGAAGATTTTTCACTGGCTTATGAACGCGGGAACGAATATCATTCAAGTAACGTTTATGGTATTGAAAATATTACTTTCCCGTTTTATGTAAAAGTCGCATATCGTTCATGGAATGCATTCCACGCTGTCCAGTTTGATGTTAGATTTGAATTTACCATTTATGATCCGGGGGTCTGGAATGTAACAATATTCAATTAATAGAAATTTTCATTATACGGCTGGTTATCAGATTACCGGAAGGTGTAATGACTCATTATTGGTTTCTTCCGGGATGTTCATAAATAGTGAAAACTACTGATTGACAAATAGTTAAATCTTATTAATTTTAAGAAAAAACCCCGAAAAAGCTCTGAACAGCTATAAATCGGGGTAATTTTCTTAAAATGCTATGAGAAAAATACGAAGAATTTACGAAACTACCCAAGAAATTAATTTCATTTCACCACAAAAAGAGTTTTCACTCTACTGGAAATCATTTCAATTGTCAGAGTTGGGAAGAATCTATCAGGCCATACCCTGGTTTGAACTAGCTAAGATTTTAAAGATTAAAGAGAAAAGGAAGGGACCTTATCGGATATTCAGTCCTCAGGGGATGCTTGCCTTGATGTTTTTAAAGTCCTATGTGGATGTTCGGAGCCAAAGTTAATATGATCCAATTTGATGGGATCAACTTTAGCGAGCATCTTAGTTTTAATGCTTTCAATGAGGGAACTAGGCTTGTAAAATCAATACGTTATGGACGGAGCTTGTTTGGCAAGATCACCCATATATCGGCTGATAGCATTTATGCTACCAATGCAAACCGTCCAGGACAGAGAAAAATGAGATCCTTTGGATCTTCTTCGGGGTTCACATAGCAAATGCTGTTCGGATAGCAAAACGCTTATCTGTCTCAAGGGTCGAACTAATGGCATCTTAATCATTGTAAATGATGGACAACAAAAACATCATTGGGATTATTTTGTCCTGGAATTAAGCTTTTGTGTAAAATCAGACCACAAACCTATCATAGATATTATTAAAATGAAAAAATGAGGAAGAGAGAAAAAGACCAAACGCAGGTACGACAAGCCCTCTTTTATTGTACCTGAGGCTTTCATACCCTGAACTATAACGTCTTCCATACTTCCAAAGCTGGCATATATATTCCTGAGACCTTTAATAAAGTAAATACAATCGATACCATTAAAAGTCCTGTGTACAAACCGGGAGAATCTTATAAGTTCATTTTCATTTGCTGCCATAATAAACTCATGAGGAGAGTTATACCATCATTTCCAGCATTAACCGGCTGCTTCTAAGAATAAGGTCCCTGCGACCCCAAGCAATTGCCGCTGTAAGAAAACCTGATATCTCCATGTCCCGGTTGTCAGAGAAACTGTGAGGAATAGAAATCGGATCACACTCTATAAAAGAAGGATTGTTATACTGAAGATATTTTTCTTCAAGAAATGCCTTAATATCAATTGCAGAAATACCGTTGTATGATTTCTTAAGACTCATTTACAATAAGGCCGTCTTTAATCTGAAGAATTCTGTCCGACATGGATGCCAGCTGGCGGTCGTGGGTTACTATTATAATAGTCTGGCCAAATGTATCCCTGAGTTTAAAGAAAAGCTTATGAAGTTCATTTTTATTCTCTGTATCGAGATTACCGGATGGTTCATCAGCAAGGATGACTGAAGGATTATTTACCAAAGCGCGTGCAACAGCTACGCGCTGTTGTTCTCCTCCGCTTAGTTCTGAAGGTTTATGATCAAGTCTGTCAGCCAGGTTAAGAAATCCAAGAAGTTCAGAGGCCCTTTTTTCAGCTTCAGTCTTACTTTTTCCGGCTATATATGCAGGGATACAAACATTTTCCAGAGCTGTGAATTCAGGAAGCAACTGATGAAACTGAAATACAAAACCGATATTGTTATTCCGGAAGGCTGCGAGAGTCCTCCCTTTAAGACGGCTTATATCAGAATCGTTATAATAAATTGTGCCGCCATCAGGGCGGTCAAGTGTTCCAATTATCTGTAAAAGAGTTGTTTTGCCGGCACCACTGGCACCTACTATGGAGACTACTTCCTTTTCTTCAATCCGGATATCAATCCCTTTAAGAACCTTAAGGTTTCCGTATGCTTTTGTAATACCGGTTGTCCTGATCATAATGTTCTATGAAGGTAGATAGAATTAGTAAATCATTTGTTGCTAGTCACTCACCTCTTTGTAATATCCGTCAGAAATATCGTTGGTCTCTTTCCTGAGATTATCTTTAACTTCCTTTTCGTCTTTTTCGATATTTTCTTTGGTTTTGGATTCATCCGCCTGGATATTTTCTTTTGCTTCATTCCCGGCATTTTGGATGTTTTCTTTTATCTCATTCACATCATTATGAATATTATATTTCACATCATTCATATTCTGCCGGACTTCTGAAGTAACATCATTCATATCGTTCTTAATAGAATCCGAAACTTCATTCATATCCCTGTTAATTTTATCCGAAAAAGAGGTTACATCTCTCTTCACTGACTCAGTAACATCGTTCAGATCATTCCTGATATCCTGGGTGCTGGTTTCAAGCTCTCTCCTTATCTCATCTGTAGCCTTTTTAAAGTCCCGCATTCCTTTTCCCAGGGTCTTGGCAATATCCGGCAACTTTTCGGCACCAAAAAGAAGCAGAGCTACAATGATGATAACAAATATTTCCTGTCCGCTCATAACAATTTGTAATAAATGTTCCTCCCATATGAAGAGGCAAAGTTAGAAAAGTTTAATGATATTCATATAGATTAAATTTCCATATAAAATTATACAGTGATGGGTCAATTGGAACATCACAATTTAAGGTCGGTGCTAAAAAAAGGGGTGTCCTTTTGAAACACCCCTGTTTATTATTTTTTTCAGTATCTAGGCTTTAATCTTTGCCTTGGGCTCTTCTTCAATACTACTCTTTGGAGTTGTATCATACATCAATGCAGTTGCCACGAAGACAGATGAATACACTCCGGTTCCGATACCCACCAGAAGAGCAAACATAAATCCGCGGATAACTGCACCACCGAAAATGAACATAGCAACAATCGTGAGGATCACAGTTAAGGTTGTATTTATTGTTCTGCTCAGGGTTGAGTTTATAGCCATGTTCAGAACCTCTTTCAATGGTCGCTTCCGGTACAATGGTATATATTCCCGCAGTCGGTCAAATACGATTACAGTATCGTTCACAGAGAACCCGATAACAGTAAGGATCGCCGCTATAAAAGCCTGGTCAATCTCCATCGAGAAAGGCATAAGACCCCAGAAGATTGAATAAACTCCAATAACAAGCAGAGTATCATGGGCTAATGACATAACTGCCCCGAATCCATACTGCCAGTAACGGAATCTCATGAAGATATATAAGAAAATTAGTAAGAGTGCTACGCCAACCGCATAGAATGCATTGATTTTAATATCAGCGGCGACAACCGGACCTACAGTTTCAGAACTTTGCCTGTACTTACTGAGAAAATTCTCTTTGCTGATTTCACCACCCACAACTCCTTTTAATCCTTCATATAATTTAGTATCAACTTCATCATCAACTCCTGTTTCATTAATCTTGTATTTAGTTGTTATCTTAACCTGGTTGGCGCTTCCGAAAGTAACTACCTGAGGAAGTTCTCCGAATGCTACATTTAGTCTGGCTGCAATATCTTCCGTAGTAACAGGATTATCAAATCTTATTACATATGTGCGTCCTCCGGTAAAGTCGATACCGGGATTAAGACCTCTGACAAATAATGAAACAACACCTGCCAGCAGGATACCTCCTGAAATAAAATAAAAATATTTTCTCATCCCGATAAAATCTATCTTTGTGTGTTTGAATAGATTGGCAGTAATTTTAATCGAGAAAGTGAGATTTGCATTTCTTTTCAGAAGAGCCTCATAAATAAGTCTGGTAATGAATATAGCCGTGAACATTGATGTCAGGATACCAATTACAAGAGTTGTAGCAAAACCCTTTATGGGGCCTTTTCCAAATATATAAAGTACAATACCTGTGAGAATTGTTGTAACGTTTGAGTCGATAATTGCCGAATAAGCATGCCTGTAACCATCAGCAATTGCAAGCTTTATTCCCTTACCGGCTCGTAATTCCTCCCTTATACGTTCATAGATAAGCACGTTTGCATCCACAGCCATCCCCATCGTGAGCACGATACCCGCTATTCCCGGGAGTGTGAGAACTGCGTTCAGTGAGGCCAGCACACCAAAAAGGAGAAATACGTTGGTAATAAGTGCAATATTTGCAATTGATCCTGCACTCTTACTGTAGTAGAAAATCATAAAAGCAAGAACAAGAACAAATGCTATGATAAATGAATAGAAACCCGAATTAATTGCTTCTTTACCAAGGGTTGGACCAACAATTGTATCAGATATAATATGTGCAGGTGCAGGTAATTTACCCGATTTCAAAATGTTAGCAAGGTCGTCTGCTTCCTCAATCGTAAAGTTACCTGTTATTTCTGTGTTACCACCTGTGATCTCATTCTGAACTGTTGCAGATGAACGAACATAACCATCGAGAAGGACTATCACGGAACGTCCGATATTATCGCGTGTAATTCTTGCCCATACCTTTGAACCCTCTGAATTCATCGACATGTCGACTTTTATTTCAGAACCCGTAATCCCTGATGATGTTCTTGCAGAAGTAATTACATCTCCATCGAGAGGAGGACGCCCATCGCGGGTGGTAATTTTTATTGCATGAAGCTCATAAAATGATTTTGTAGGATCATATTTATAAGGATTCTGGCTCCATGCCAATCTAAGATCGCGTGGGAAAAGAGATTTGATCTGATTCATTTTGAGTATAGCATTTACTCTGGCAGTATCTTTTGAACTGGCAAGGCCTACCATACTTGATGGCAAGGGCTGACCCTGTTCATTTACACGCGGGTTAAGAAGACCAAACAAAGGATTCTGAAGTGCAAACCCTTCGCGGGTAGTTGCTGCAGCAGCTTTGGCGGTATCTTTTTCAATCAGATCGAGAAGTGACTGATCTTTTTTGGTAGTATCAGTAACAGCACTTTTTTGGACTGTTTCAGTAGTTTTTGTATTTGCTTTTAGGGTATTGGCCTGAATTTCTTTCAGAAGATTGTTTGCCTGGGAGAGATAGCCAATGATCTCACTGTTTTCATAACACTCCCAGAATTCCAGGTTTGCAGTACCTGAAAGCAGCTCTCTAACTCGTTTGGGGTTTGTCTGACCAGGCAGATTAATTAAGATCTGGCCTTTTGTTGACAGTTGTGTAATGTCTGGCTGAACAACTCCAAAACGGTCAATTCTGGTACGAAGGATATTAAAAGCATTGGTTATAGCACCTGAAACTTCACCATCAAGTACTTTTAAGACCTGTTCGTTTGTTGAATTAAAGTTGATTTTTTCCTTCAGCTCGACAGTTCCAAATACCGAAGCAAGCTTGGCATTAGGATCAATTTCCTGAAAAGCTCTGCCAAAAAGAGTAAGATAATCTGACTGGCTCTGTTTCTGTAGTTCTTTTGCGCGGGTCAGGGCCGCATTAAATGTTTTATCAGGATTATAGTTTGAAAGAGCTTTCAAAATATCTTCAACAGATACTTCGAGGATCACGTTCATCCCGCCTTTCAGGTCGAGACCGAGGTTCAGCTCTTTTTTCTGACAATCTTTGAATGTGTACCCCAGGAAACTCCATTTTTCCTTGGGTAAGGTGGAAATTGAATCGAGGTATTGAGTTTCTTTTACCAGGCTTCCTTTTGCATATGCTCTCGCATCTTTTTTTACCTTATAGGTTGCACCTGTAAATGAAAGCTGGTATAAAGATACCAACCCTAATGCAATTGCCAGAACGATGATAGCTGCTTTATTCTGCATTTGTCTAGTCTTTTGGGATTATGAATGAGTTTTTTCCTTATTCTTCTTTATTGAGGCGCAAAGATATTAATTTTTTGCAAAAACAGTGAGAATTATACTATAATCCAAGTATTTTT
>Ga0209747_1001471_pt1 | contig 12494 bp, 10 predicted proteins | sample BarGraNGADG00311_FD_184498 | JGI IMG/M metagenome (GOLD analysis project Ga0209747, IMG submission 184498) | Arctic peat soil microbial communities from Barrow, Alaska - Barrow Graham LP Ref core NGADG0011-311 (SPAdes) (version 2) | ecosystem: Environmental > Terrestrial > Soil > Wetlands > Peat... | reverse complement strand
TCTAAGCAGAGCAACCATGAACGATGCCACCGAACTCTTCAAGGAACAGGGATACCTGCTGGACGACCTGCTCGCGACCGACTCGTGGGGAGAGCTGTACAGCGCAATCTACACCGCCCACGGCCGGCAGGTGCTGTTCCGGCGCTTCTGCCCGGCGCTCTCCGACCCCCACGCCTGGGGGCTGGCGTCCGCCGAGATCCAGGCCTGGGCGAGGATCGACCACCCCGGGATAATCCAGCCGCTCGACTGGGGCTCCGCGCCCGCCGGCTCGTTTCTGGCCACCGTCATGCCCGCCGGGATGCCGCTTGCCTCCGTGGTGAGCGAGGATTCCGGTGTCGAGCTCTTCGACCCGGCCGAGGTCTTTGCCGGAGTGCTGGAGGCGGTGGAGGCGGCGGCGCGCTGGGGCGTGCTGCACCTCGGCCTGGGGCTCACCAACGTGTGGGTATCGGAGGGAGCGATAGGGGTATCGGAGTTCGGGCTCTGGTACGTGCGCACCGAGTTCCCCACGCTCTTCACTGAGGCGGGCATGTTCGCCGCCCCGGAGCAGATCGAGGGCGGGCGCGCGATGGCCGCGACCGACGTCTACTCGCTCGGCCTGCTGCATGTCGCGCTCAATCTGGGCCTCGCCGCGGCCAGGTCCGCGGCTTCGGGAGGCATAGGCGACCTCGATCTCGAGCCGGTGATGTACAGGTGCCTCGCGGCCAATCCGGTCTTGCGCCCGCGGGCGGGCGAGGTCGCGGTCGCCCTCGGCATCGGGGCGGATACTCACGATGACGCGATGAGGGATTGCCCGGTCTGCAAGCTCAAGCAGCAGATCGCTCGTGAGATGCGCGAGAGCCCGGCCCGGTTCGGCGAGAGGTTGAGAGGCTTCATGATGGAGGAGGAGCCCTACGAGCCTGCCCGCCCGCAAAAGAGCACTCCCGCCCCGTCACGCGGCCATCAAAGATCGGACACGCTCCTGGCGCTCTTTCCCTGGATCGCGATAGGCGCCCTGGCGCTGGCGACTTTAGCGGTCTGGTGGCTGGTCTTCAGGTAGCGGTTCGAGCCTCATCTTGCCACCATCGAATGCGGCGATACTGGTGTAGCCCGCTTCCCTGATCATGGCGAGCGCCCCGTCGAAGTCGCGGGCGACGTCGGAGGGAGAATGCGCGTCCGAACCCAGGGTCACCGGTACCCCCATCTCCGAAGCGATGCGCACGAACTCCGGGGCCGGGTACATCTCCTTGACCGGCCAGCGCAGCCCCGCGGTGTTCACCTCGTAGCACATGCCGGCGTCCCTTACCCTGGCGAGCACCTCGCGGTAATGCGGCTCCAGGTCGATAGTCGCCCGGACGTCGAACTTCTTGGCCAGGTCCGCGTGTCCCACGGTGTTGTAGAGGCCAGTCTCGGCCATTTCCCCCACGGCCTGCAGGTATTCGACGTAGAACTCGTCCACGTCCAGGTCCTGGTATCGCTCCAGGTGGCGCGGGTCGTCGAAGACCCAGTCGCCCAGGATGTGCACCGAGCCGATCACGTAGTCCCACTGGTACTGCCCCAGTATCTCGGCGCGGAGCTGCTGCGTCCCGGGGTGGTAGTCGGCCTCGATGCCCAGGCGCACGGTGATCCGTTCGCGGTAGCGCTCCTTGAGGTCGAGCACCCTTTCCACATACAGCGGAAGCTCGTCCGGTGCCATGGCCAGGTCGGGGTCCTCGAAGTAATAGAGCGGCATGTGGTCGGCGATGCCGACCTCGTCGAGCCCCCTGGCGATCGCGGCCTCCACCATCTCGTCCAGGGTGCCGCTCGCGTGCCCGCACATGCTGGTGTGAACGTGGTAATCGGCGATCAACTTTCCTGCCCCCTGCTGAGCCGATCGAGCAGCGCGGCCTTTGCCTGCTCGAACTCGTCGTCGGTGAGCACCCCGCGCTCCCGCATCGAGTCCAGCCGCTCTATCTGGTCGACTATCTCGGAGTAGAGAGGCGGCCGCTCCGGCGGCAGAGGCGTGATCTCCCCGGTGGGCTGGTGCTTCTCTACGGCGATCGCCACCTCTTTTTCGATGGCGGCGCGCTCGCCGTGTACGTGCGAGTGCCTGATGTGCTCGAGTATCTGCATCTTGAGGCGCTCGGGGTCGGGCACGTTGAAGTACGCGAAGGGGCCTGACTCGCTGGCGGACTCCACCACCAGGTCGCCCATCCCGAGCATCCTCCCAAGAACCATCTGCATGAACGATACGTCGTTAATCTTTGCAAGGGGGATCTCGCGCGATTGGCGCGTAAACACCCCTGTCTGATATATGAGGCGCTGGTCCGTGAGGACCAGGTTGGTGTGCGCCCAGACCTGCACGCGCCATGCCATGTAGAGCGAGAGGACCAGCAGTATGGCCAGGCCGGCGAACACCACCCAGCCGCTTCTGGTGGCAAGGAAAAGGACGACCAGCCAGACCGCCACGAAAGCAAGGACCAGCACGGCGGGCTTCCAGAGGACGAAGAGGTGATGATGGACGTCGAAGACGACCGACTCGTCAGTCGAGAGCAAAGACTCAGGGTACTTCATGCGCGTCGCTACCTCCACCTCTCGAGCCGCGCGCGGCGGCCGCGGCCGCATTCATATTATCAGAAGGCGCCCCCGGTCCCGAGGTTGAACGCATTAGTATAGACTTTTGCTGACCCAGTGAGCATTTCATGACAGTTTTTGATAGCGAAAACGAACACGCCTACTTCGCGCGCCAGGCACAGCAGGACCTGGACGCGGAGCCGGCGGTATACAAGAGCCGCAGGTTCCATCTGCGCTGGACCAAGGTCCTGGCCTGGACCGGCATCGTTGTGCTCGTCATCATCATCGCCCTGGGCACCTGGGGCTACTTCTGGCTCAAAGGCAAAGAGTCCCGGATGAAGCTGCCGGCGGCGTCGACGGTCCTCGCTCCCAAAGAGAGCGGGCGGCCGGAGACGACTCTCGTTATCGGCGTCGACAAGGGGAGCGTCCCCGGCGAGGCCGAGAGCCGCAGCGACATACTGATGCTGGTCAGTGTGAGCCCGGACGGGAAGAAGTCCGCGGTCATCTCTCTGCCCCGCGATACCCGCACCACCATAGCCGGCCATGGGACCCAGAAGATCAACGCCGCGCACGCCTTCGGTGGGCCCGCGCTCACCATCAAGACCGTCAGTGAGTTCACCGGGCTGCCGATAAACCACTTCGTCGAGATCGACTTCAACGGCTTCAAGCAGATAGTGAACGCAATGGGCGGCGTGAAGATGAACATCCCCAAGGCCATCCACGACAAGTACGCGGGGGACGTGCCCGCGGGCGACGTGGTGCTCAACGGCGACCAGGCGCTGGCCCTGGTGAGGGCGCGGTACTCGATGGAGTCGGGCGACCTCGACCGCATCAAGAACCAGCGCAACTTCCTGCAGGCGATGCTGGGCACCGTCTCGAAGCAGCGAAATCCGTTCAAGGTGATGAGCGTGGTGGACGAGGTCTCCAAGAACGTCAAGACCGACCTCACGTTCCTCAAGATGCTCTCGCTGGGAAGGAAGCTGCACGGAGGCAACGCGCAGATGACCACCGTACCCGGCCAGCCCAAGGTCATCGGCGGCCTCTGGTACTACATCGCCGACATGCCCGCGTTCCGCCAGATGCTCACGACCTTCGAGAGCAAGCAGGAAGTCCCGCAGGATAGCGCGAATCAAGCCGATACGGCCCAGGCGAGCAGGTCGGATATCAGCGTCGCCGTCCTGAACGGGTCGGGGACGAAGGGGCTCGCGAGCACGGCCGCCGCAAAGCTCAAGGCCGCCGGCTACGGCACGGTGACCGTGGGCAACGCCGCGAGCAGGTACCCCAGGACCACGATATACTACGCGAACGGGGCCGAGGCGATGGCGCAGACCGTGGCGGGAGACCTCCCGGGCGCCGGCAAGCCCGATATCGAGGCGTCGCAGAAGATCGCTTCGAGCTACGCCACCAGGGTTGTGGTCGTGATGGGGGCGGACTACGGCGGGTAGCAGGGCCGCGGGCTGCGAAAATGCAAAACTGGTGCCTGGCACCATTTTTGCATCTGTCGGGCACCGGCCGTGCAAGATGGAGGATATGGGACGGGGAAAGGCGAAGGGCGGCACAATGGAAGACGAAGTACGCCTTGCGGGACCCGATGACATCCAGCGGGAGGTCGAGCGCTTCTTCGAGCACCTCGGCCGCTGGAAGAGGCCGGTGTTCTTCTTCGAGAAAGCATGGCAACCCCTCTGCGATGTCTCCGAGACCCAGGACGAAGTGATAGTGGTGATCGAGCTCGCGGGGGTGGAGCCGTCAAACGTCAACATCGCCATCGAGGACAACCGGCTGGCGATTGGCGGCATCAGGCGGGAGCCACCCACCGCGGCGCGCCGGCTCTACCACAGGATGGAGATAAGCTACGGGACTTTCGAGCGTCGGCTGCCGCTGCCGTCGAGAGTGGACGCGGCCGCCGCGAAAGCTAATTACGCCGACGGCTTTCTCGAGGTCCGACTGCCCAAGGCCACCAAGGAACCTCCCAAGGAGGTGGAGATAGATGTTACCACCCGCAAGCCCGCCGAATGAGGGCTTCCCGATGATGTTCGACGAGGACGACCAGCCGAACGAGCAGACCCTGATCGACGCGATAGCGGACGCCGTGCAGACCCAGGAGCGCGAATCAGGGACGCCGGTGGACAAGATCGAGATCGGCGAGGAGCTGCCGGTGCTCCCCTTGAGGGACACGGTCATATACCCGCACATCGTCGCTCCGCTGCTGGTGACCGAGGATCCCCTCATCAAGCTGATCGACGACGCGCTGGCGGGCGACCGCATAGTGGCGGTGTTCGCCGCCAAAGAAGGCGTCGAGGACGAGGTGCCGGGGCCCGACGACCTCTATGGAGTGGGCTCGGCGGTCGCGGTCGCCAGGATGTTCAAGCTGCCCGACGGCAAGATGCAGCTTCTGGTCCAGGGTGTGGCCCGGCTGAAGGCGGTCGAGTATACCCAGACCGAGCCCTACTTGAAGGCCAAGGTCGAGCGGCTGAGGGACGTGCTGGAGGACACGGTCGAGGTGGAGGCGCTGGCGCGCAACGCGCTGAACCTGTTCCGCAAGATCGTCAACCTCGCGCCGTACCTCCCCGAGGAGATCTATATCGCCGCAATGAACGTGAGTGAGCCCAACGACCTCTCCGACTTCCTGGCGGCCAACATCAACCTCGACACGGAGCAGAAGCAGCAGCTGCTGGAGGAGCTCAACGTCAAGGAGCGCCTGCGCAAGCTGACGGTGTTCCTCAACCACGAGGTCGAGGTGCTGGAGGTGGGCTCGAGGATACAGAGCCAGGTGCAGTCCGAGCTCTCCAAGGGCCAGCGTGAGTTCTACCTGCGCGAACAGCTCAAGGCCATCCAGAAAGAGCTGGGCGAGGTGGACGAGAAGACGATGGAGATCAACGAGCTGCGCGACCAGATCGAGAAGACCGGCATGCCGGAGGAGGCGCGCAAGGAAGCCGAGCGCGAGCTGGACCGCCTGGCGAACATGCCGTCGGCGGCGGCCGAGTACACGGTGGCGCGCACGTACCTCGACTGGATGGTCAACCTGCCCTGGACCACCAGCACCGATGACAACCTCGACGTCAAGCGCGCGGCGCGCATCCTGGACGAGGACCACTACGACCTGGAGAAGGTCAAGGAGAGGATCCTCGAGTACCTCTCGGTCCGCAACATCAAGAAGGACACCAAGGGGCCCATCCTCTGCTTCGTCGGCCCGCCCGGGGTCGGCAAGACCTCGCTGGGCCATTCGATCGCGAGGGCGCTCGGCCGGCATTTCCATCGCATATCCCTGGGGGGCGTCCGCGACGAGGCGGAGATCCGCGGCCACCGCCGCACCTACGTGGGGGCGCTGCCGGGGAGGATAATCCAGGGGCTGCGCAAGGCCGGTACCAACAACCCGGTCTTCATGCTGGACGAGGTGGACAAGCTGGGGGTCGACTTCCGGGGCGACCCGGCCGCCGCGCTGCTGGAGGTGCTCGACCCCGAGCAGAACCACTCTTTCACCGACCACTACCTCGACGTGCCGTTCGACCTGTCGCACGTGATGTTCATAACCACCGCCAACATCCTCTACTCGATACCGCCCGCGCTGCTCGACCGCATGGAGGTCATCGAGCTGCCCGGGTACACCGAGCCCGAGAAGGTCAAGATAGCGGAGCAGTTCCTGCTGCCGCGCCAGCTCTCCGAGCACGGCCTGGAGAACTACGACCTCAAGATCGAGCAGGCCACGATAGCGAGCATCATCAGGAACTACACTCGCGAGGCCGGGGTGCGCAACCTGGAGCGGGAGATCGCCGGGGTCATGCGCAAGATAGCCAGGAAGATCGCCGAGGGCGGGAAAGGCCCGTTCACGGTCAAGCCTTCCGACCTGCGGGAGATGATCGGACCGGTCCGGTTCCGTCAGGAGGTCATCGAGGAGGCTGACGAGGTCGGCGTCGCCACCGGGCTGGCGTGGACGGAGGTCGGCGGCGACGTGCTCTTCGTCGAGGCGGAGAGCTACCCCGGGAAGGGGAACCTCACGCTCACCGGCAAGCTGGGCGAGGTGATGCAGGAATCGGCCCGCGCGGCGGTGACCTACTCCAAGGCCAACGCGGACAAGCTCGGCATACCGAAGGATTTCTTCGACACCAACGACGTGCACATCCACGTCCCGGCCGGGGCCATCCCCAAGGACGGGCCGTCGGCGGGCGTCACGATGGCCGTGGCACTGGTCTCCGCGGCCACCGGCAAGCCGGTGGAGAAGGACGTGGCGATGACCGGCGAGATAACGCTGCGCGGCAAGGTGCTGCCGGTGGGCGGCATCAAGGAAAAAGTGCTTGCGGCCAACCGTGCCGGCGTGAAGAAGGTTATACTTCCCGAGGAGAACGAAAAGGACCTCGAGGAAGTGCCCGACTTCGTCAAGCAGGAGATGGAATTCTCGTTCGTCAAGAACGCTGACGAGATCATGGCCCAGGTGCTAAAGGGCAGCGCCAAGAAGAAGGGGGAGGGTGGCGCTCGAGGGGCGAAGAAGGAGGCGGCCCCTGCAAAGGCTACGTAGGGTCTTCAACCCCCGATCGATCGCGTTCTACGGCGCGTCCAACAACCCCAGGAAGATGGGCACGGGGCAGCTCGCAACGCTCATCTCGCAGGGCTTCGCCGGCCCCATCTATCCGATCCACCCCACCGAGAAGACCGTTATCGGTCTCGAGGCCTACGCGCGCATCGAGGACGTGCGCGAGGCCCCGGACCTGGTGGTGATGGTGCTTCCCACCGGCATCGTCGGAGGCCTGCTGGCCGACTGCGGCAAGGCGGGAGTGCGGGCGGCGGTGGTCACGTCGGGCGGCTTCCGCGAGGTGGGAGGAGAGGGCTTCGCGCTGGAGCGGGAGCTCACCGCGGTGGCGCGCGAGCACGACATCGCGATGATCGGCCCCAACTGCATCGGCGTCTCCAACTTCAACTGCGGCCTCAACACGACGTACTTCCCCTACGAGCAGGAGGCCGGCGGTATCACGGTGATCAGCCAGAGCGGCACGTACTCCTGCCACATCTACGGGCACACCAAGCGCATGGGGCAGAGGCTGAGCCACACAGTCAGCGTGGGGAACTCGGCGATAGTCGACCTGGCTGAATGCCTGGAGTACTTCGCGGACGAGCCCACCACCGAGGCCATCGCTCTCTACATCGAAGGAATAGCCGACGGCCGCAGGTTCATCGAGGCGGCGAAGCGCGCCAGCGCCAACAAGCCTATCGTCTCTCTCTACGTGGGCGGGACGGGGGCCGGGGCGCGGGCAGGGATGTCGCACACCGGGGCCCTGGCGGGGGACGACACCATATACGACGGGATGCTGCGCCAGTGCGGGATCCAGCGCGCGACCAGCATCGAGGAGCTGCTGGACTGGTGCTGGGCGCTCTCCACCCAGCCCAAGCCCCCCGGGAAGAGGCTCTGCATCCTCACCAACGCGGGAGGGCCGGGCGCGAGCATGGCGGACACCGCCAACCGCATCGGCCTCGAGGTCCCGATCCTCTCGGAGGGCCTGCAGGCAAAGCTCAGGGAGCACCTCCCGCACACCGGGGCGAGCATCAACCCGGTCGACATCACCTTCCTGCTCGACTACAAGGCTCTCTACGACACCATTCCCAGGCTGCTGATGGAGAGCGGCGAGGTCGACGGGATAGTGATGTACGGCGTCTTCGGGACGCTGCTCTTCAGGACGCTGCAGGCGGCGCTGAAGGGCCGGATCGACTACGGGATCGAGGCGCTCGTACCGATGTACATGGGCCTCATAGAAGGTTTCTCGAAGCTGTCGGCTGAGTACGGGAAGCCTATCCTGGTCTCTTCGTTCTGGGGCAGGGACGACGACGCGCTCGCATACCTTACGGACGTGGGGGTGCCGGTTTACCCAAGCCCCGAGCGCGCGGTCAAGGCTTTCGCCGCGCTTTACCGCGCTCAGTCCTTCGGGTCCTGATCGCCGCTCGTACTTAGATCCTGCTCGATCCTCCTGACGTTCTCGAGGCGCTTCTCAAGCAGATCCGTGGCTCGCTCGGTGATCTCGTCCATCGACTCCTGCAGCGCCCGGACCCGGCGCTCGACGTTGCGGCGCGTCAGGTCGTAGTCGAGCTCGCGGGCCCGCCTCTCCAGGTAGGCGCGGGGTGTCTCGCTCCAGTTGTGTGGAGGCGCGAACATGTAGTCCAGGCCCAGCTCGCTTGCGGGGAACGGGTAGCGCTTACGCTTGTTGACCAGGTTGTCCGTCGTGGTGATGGCGTTCTCCAGCTCCTCCGGCTTGCCGGTGATGCTCGCGGCCACCGTGTCCGCGCGGAGAGCGTCGTGGCCCCGCACCTTCCGCACGCGCCTCAGCAGGAAGCCCGCCGCCAGCACGTACGCCCAGACGATCACCGCGAAAGCGAAGGTCAAGACCGCGCGGTGCCCCGGCCGCACCATCGCGATCGATATGAGGCTGAGCAGCGCCAGCAGAGCCAGCAGGCCGTATGCCGCTCCCTCGAACTTGAACGAGCCGGGCCGGCGGAGGTAGTCGCCGGACAGCAGGCTCGACAGCTCGTGCGCCATCACCGCCCGGACCTGGGGGTGGGGGAGTTCCGCCTCCAGCATCCCGGTGGTTATACCGACCCCCGGCCCCGAGGGCGTCTCGAAGGCGAGGCTGTTGGGGACCGCTCCGTCGATGACGGCGAGGTACGGCGCCTCGACCCCTGCGTCTTCGGCCACTCCTTCCAGCGTGTTCAAGAACTTGCCCAGAGCGCGCCTGTCGTACGAGCCGGCCGGCGCGGTCAGGATTAAGAAGTAGCGACGCGTCCTGAAGTACCCGGGGAGGAAGACGACCAGCAGCACCATGGCGAGGCCGACGGCGATAAGGCCTCCGGCCAGCAGCCGGGAGCCGCCGGTCTCCTTGATGAGCGGGGAGAAATGGATCGCGCCCGCGGCGTAGGGGACGACCACCAGGACCAGCAGAGCGATGATGCCGGCCGCCAGCGCGGCGAAGCACCCCGCCTGGTACAGGAGCACCCTCCTCTGGTAACCTTCTATTTCGCGCGTCGCGCTTTCTTCGAGCTTCATGCTCAAAAGTATAGCGGGAACACATTTTGCATAAAGGGGACAGGCACCTTTATGCATTCCCGCTGTTTTGCGTTCGTGATGAAACACCAACCCAAGCAGGCGCGTCTAAGGAGCGTGCATGGGGAGCCCGCCCGGCTTGGAGGTGGCAGCAGTGAAGAAGGCAATCGTCGTCGCGCTGGTCTCGGTCCTGGTCCTTGGTGCCGCACTGGGCACCGGACTCTACTACGTCTTTCAACCCACTCAAGCCCGTCAGCCTCACACCACCCTGGGCAGGTTCGCCTCGCCCGCCGACTTCATCGCCGCGCTCAAGAACGGGCAGAAGTCTCAGTACAGGGGCGCCGAAGGCGGCATGATGACCACCAAGTCTCTCGCCGCGAACCCGGCGCCGGCAGCCGAGACTGCGGGCGCTCCGGCGCACTCCACCACCAACGTGCAGGTGGCGGGGGTGGATGAGGCCGACATTGTGAAGAACGACGGCAAGTACATCTACGCTATCTCCGGCCGCTCGCTCTTCATCGTGGCGGCCTACCCGGCCGAGGAAGCCCGTGTCGTCTCGCGGACCGACTTCGAGGAGAACGCCAGCATAAGCGAGATGTTCATCAACGGCGCCAAGCTGGTGGTGATGGGCGCTTCGGGATCCTCGCCCGCTCCCGAGGGCAAGGCGGGCGCCTACCGCCCCGCGACTTCTTTCATCAAAGTCTTCGACGTCTCGGACCCGGCGAAGCCAAGGGTCCTGAGGACGGTCGAGTACGAAGGTTCTTACTCCACGGCGCGAATGCTGGACAGCAACGTGCACGTCGTGCTCACCACCTATCCCTATTACACCCTGGACGGCGTAAAAGACCTCAAGCCCTCGGACGTGATTCCCTTGGTGCGAGACACCCGCGAGGGGCAGAAGGCGGCCGCGTTCGAGCCCGCCGCCGGCTACCGTGACGTCGAGGTCATCGACCCGCAGAGCTTCTCGTCCTTCCTCTCGATCGTCTCATTGTCGCTGGCCGACGGCAGCGGTGGCCTCAACAAGCGCGTCATCGCGGGCTACTCCGACAACGTCTTCGCTTCAACCGCCAGCATGTATGTCGCCAGCGCGCAGTACCCCTTCTACGGGGACTGGGCTCCGGTCGCGCGCGGCAACGAGAAGACGACCGTCTACAAGTTCGACTTCAAAGGGCCGAGCACGAAGTTCGTCGGCGCCGCCGAGGTGCCGGGGACCACGCTGAACCAGTTCTCGATGGACGAGGCCGGAGGGTTCTTCCGGATCGCCACCACCGTGGGCGAGGTCAGCCGGGAGGGCTCGAGCGCCACCAACAACGTCTACATCCTCTCCGGCGACATGAAGATGGCCGGCAGGCTGGAAGGGCTCGCACCCGGCGAGAAGATCTACTCGGTGCGCTTCATGGGACCCAGGGCCTACCTGGTGACCTTCAAGAAGGTCGACCCGCTGTTCGTGCTGGACCTTGTGAACCCGACGGCGCCGCGCGTGCTGGGGGAGCTCAAGATACCGGGTTTCTCCGACTACCTGCACCCCTACGACGAGACGCACGTCATCGGGGTCGGCAAGAACACGGTGGAGGCGGGACCGGAAGAGGAAGGCAACTTCGCGTGGTACCAGGGCATGAAGCTCGCCATCTTCGACGTGTCCGACGTCGCCAACCCCAGGGAGATGCACAAGGTCGAGATCGGCGACCGCGGCACGGACTCCTACGCCCTGAGCGACCACAAGGCTTTCCTCTTCGACCGCGAGAAGAACCTGCTGGTCCTGCCGGTGCTGCTGGCGGAGCTGAGCGGCGAGCAGAAAGCCTCGCCGGACCGCCAGGCCAACGACTACGGCAGCTACACCTACCAGGGCGCCTACGTCTACAATGTCTCGCTGGAGGGCGGGTTCGCGCTCAAGGGGCGCATCACCCACGTCGAGAATCCCGCCGAGATGGGCAGGGACTATGGCTACGGCTACTATGGCGCGGCCGACTCGGTGAGGCGCAGCCTCTACATCGGCTCGAACCTCTACACGGTCTCCGAGGCGAAGGTCAAAGTGAACAGGCTGTCCGACCTGGGCGAGGTGGCGACCGTCCGGCTGCAGTAGCCGGCGCGGCCGCGGATCAGTCATCCCCCGAGGACTCCTCCCAGGCCTCAATGCCCTCGCGCACGGCGAAGACGGCTACCACCAGGGCCGCCATGGGGTCGGCCCACCACCACCCGAAGGCCGCATTGAGCGCGAGCCCCACTAGCAGGACCACGGCCAGGAAGCCGCAGAAGAGCGACTCGTGAGCGTCCGCCGCCAGCGCCGAGTTATCGATGCGCCGGGCGACGCGCCCCTTGGCGATGAAGAGAAGCGGCATCACCACCAGGGCGGCCGCCGCAAGAGCTATCCCCGCCACGGATGACTCGGGCCTGGACCTCCTGACCAGGTCGATGATCGACTCGACCGCCACGTAGGCCGCGAGCGTGAAGAAAGTGACCGCGATGAGACGAAGCGCGGTGCGCTCCCTGGATTCCTGCTCTTCTTCGAGCCCCCGGAGCTGCCAGATCACCACCAGCGCAGCGAAGAACTCGATGACCGAGTCCAGCCCGAAGGCGACCAGGGCTATCGAGTGGGCGATCACGCCCGAGGCGACGGCCACTCCAGCCTCCACCACCATCCAGGCGAGGGTGAAGTACTCGAGCCTGAACGCCAGCCTGACGTCCCTACGGCGATATTCGTCGGTGTGCGGCAACCCATTCTCCCATGTGTCGTTGCTCGCGCCCGGGCTGCTGCCCGGCTTTAGAATAGTGGACCAACCGAGCCGGGATTGCCAGAAGGGGGGACAAAGCCGAGTGGGGCGGAGGGAACCTCTACTCCGCGCCGAAATCATCCGGCGCGACATAAGGCGACATAAGACGCAACATCAGACCGAAAGGGGGAGTTGGCATGCCGGGAGAGATGGTCCATTTTGATATCCCAGTG
>Ga0209747_1001462_pt1 | contig 12532 bp, 9 predicted proteins | sample BarGraNGADG00311_FD_184498 | JGI IMG/M metagenome (GOLD analysis project Ga0209747, IMG submission 184498) | Arctic peat soil microbial communities from Barrow, Alaska - Barrow Graham LP Ref core NGADG0011-311 (SPAdes) (version 2) | ecosystem: Environmental > Terrestrial > Soil > Wetlands > Peat ... | reverse complement strand
CCGTCCAAGGTACGCCACGAGCCCACTAGCACCGGCACCGGCATGTCGCGCCCGCGGCCCTTGGCGAACAGCAGCGCATCCACGGCCGCCGGGGTGAAGGCGTCGGCTCCCACGCCGTACACCGTGTCGGTCGGCAGCACGACGAGCTGTCCCCGACGGATCGCGGCGACGGCCTGTGTGATCCCTTCGCGGCGTTGATCGGGCTCGTCGCAGTCGAACCGGACGCTCACGACGACCGGCCGGCGTCGGCGCGGCGGCGGGCGGTGACGAACCGGTCCCGGCCCGCCCGATCCCGGTGGTCCGTCACGTCTTCCCAGCATCCGGCGGCCGTGAACACTGCCGCGGCGCTCGCCCCCTGATGGTCACCGTGCTCGACCACGACCAGGCCGCCGGGGCGCAGCAGCCCACGCGCCGCCGCGGCCGCCAGCCGCACCCCGTCCAGGCCGTCCGCGCCGGCGACCAACGCTGCCCTCGGGTCGTGGTCACGCACCTCCGGGTCGCAGTCGCTGAGCTCGACCCCGGTCAGGTAAGGCGGGTTGCTGACGACCAGGTCGACGGTCCCGGCCAGCTCGGCCGGCGCGCCGCCCGTATCACCCATATCACCCATATCACCGAAATGCAGCGTCACCGCGCGGCCACCGTCGCGGGCGTACCGAGCCACGTTCAGCCCGGCCCAGGTCAGGGCGACCGGGTCACGCTCCACCGCATGTACCCGGGCGCCGCGGACCTCGGTCGCCAGCGCCAGCGCGATCGCGCCGGAACCAGTGCCGAGGTCGACGACCACCGGTACCGGTGGCCCGCCAACTGCCAGGGCATCGACCGCCCACTGCACCACGGACTCGGTCTCCGGCCTGGGTACGAAGACGCCCGGCCCGACCGCTACGTCGAGGTAGCGAAAGCCCACCGTGCCGGTCAGATGCTGCAGCGGGACGCGGGCGGCGCGGCGGGCGACCAGATCGGCGTATATCTGGCTGGCGGCTGGGGCGAGGACGGACAGGCCGGCCAGGCTGCCTCGGCGTACGCCGAGGACGTGCGCCGCCAACTGCTCCGCGTCGGATCGGGCCGACCGTACGCCGGCCGCCTGCAGTCGTCCGGTGGCGGCGCGCACGGCCTCAATCAAGGCGGTCACGGCGCCCGTCCACCGGATGGTTGACCGGCCAGCCGAGCCTCGGCGTCCGCGGCGACCAACGAGGAGATCACCGGGTCGAGCTCACCGTTGAGGACGGCGTCGAGGTTGTAGGCCTTGAACCCGCTGCGGTGGTCGGAGATCCGGTTCTCCGGATAGTTGTAGGTGCGGACCCGCTCGCTGCGATCGACGGTGCGGACCTGGCTGGTGCGGGCGGCGTTCTCGTCCGCCGCGTGGGCCTCCTGCGCCTGCACGAGCAGCCGCGCCCGCAGGATGCGCAGCGCCTGCTCCTTGTTCTGCAGCTGGCTCTTCTCGTTCTGGCACGACACCACCGTGCCGGTCGGCAGGTGCGTGATCCGAACGGCCGAGTCGGTGGTGTTGACGCTCTGCCCACCCGGCCCCGAGGACCGGAAGACGTCGATGCGCAGGTCGCCCGGCTCGATGTGCACTTCGACATCCCGCGCCTCCGGCAACACCAGCACCCCGGCGGCGCTGGTGTGGATACGCCCTTGAGACTCGGTCGCCGGCACGCGCTGGACCCGGTGAACCCCGCCCTCGTACTTCAGCCGGGCCCACACGCCGTCCGCGCCGCGGCGTGACTTCACCGCGACGCTGACGTCCTTGTATCCGCCGAGGTCCGACTCGGTGGCGTCGAGCACCTCGGTGCGCCAGCCCTGCAGCTCGGCGTGGCGCAGGTACATCCGCAACAGGTCGCCGACGAACAGGGCGGACTCCTCCCCGCCCTCGCCGGCCTTGATCTCCAAGATCACGTCCCGGCTGTCGTTCGGGTCGCGCGGCAGCAGCAGCTCTTGCAACTGATCCGCGAAAGCGTCCCGGCGCCCCTGCAGCGCCGGCAGCTCGACGGCAAATGCGGAGTCCTCCGCAGTCAGCTCGCGACCAGCCACCAGATCACCTTCGGCCGCGCGCAGCGCTCGCGCCGCCTCCACCACGGGGGCCAGCTCGGCGTACCGCTTGCCAAGGTCCCGCGCGCGGGTCTGGTCGACGTGCACAGCTGGGTCGGCGAGCTGCACCTCGAGCGCAGCATGCTCGGCGAGCAGGTCGTCGAGCGGGTCGGACACGAACACTCCCGTCGTTGCTCACAGCCCTCGGTGCCCCGCGGCTGGGCTGATGCGGCCACGGCGGTAGCACCGCCGGACACGACAACGGCGCCCGCCGGCTGCTGTCGCGAACCGGGCGGGCGCCGCTGTTTCCCTAGCCCTTGACAGCGCCGGCGCGCTGACCGGCCTGGCGCTTGCCGAACCGGCGCTCGAACTTCTCCACCCGGCCGCCGACGTCCAGGATCTTCTGCTTGCCGGTGTAGAAGGGGTGGCAGGCCGAGCAGACGTCAGCGTGAATGACGCCGTTACGGGCGGTGCTGTGCGTGGTGAAGGTGTTGCCGCAGGTGCACGTCACTGTCGTCTCGACGTACTGCGGGTGGATGTCGGGCTTCATAGGTCCTCTCCAACAGAAGGCCGCCGGGTCGTCCGAGCCGGACTTCGAACCGGTGCCGTAGCCAGCCAAGTGTGCCAGAACGCGCCCGGCAGACTGCTTAACACCGGTCGGGCCTGGCGCGTTCCGGGGCGGCGACCGTCAGTCCCCCGGTCCGAACGTGGTCTTCTGGATCTGCATCAGAAACTCGGCGTTCGACCCGGTCTTCTTCATCTTGTCCAGCAACAGCTCCAACGCCTGGCTGGTCTCCAGGGCGTGCAACACCCGGCGCAGCTTGAGGACGACGCCGAGCTCGTCGGGCGCCATCAAGATCTCCTCCTTGCGGGTGCCGGAGGCGTCGATGTCGATCGCCGGGAAGATCCGCTTGTCGGCGAGCTTCCGGTCCAGCTTGAGCTCCATGTTGCCAGTGCCCTTGAACTCCTCGAAGATCACCGTGTCCATCGTGGAGCCGGTCTCGACCAAGGCGGTGGCCAGGATCGTCAGCGATCCGCCGAACTCGATGTTGCGGGCGGCGCCGAGGAAACGCTTCGGCGGGTACAGGGCGGTCGAGTCCACGCCACCGGACAGGATGCGTCCGCTCGCCGGGGCAGCAAGGTTGTACGCGCGACCCAGCCGGGTGATGGAGTCGAGGAGCACCACCACGTCGTGACCGAGCTCGACCAGCCGCTTGGCTCGCTCGATCGAGAGCTCCGCGACGGTGGTGTGGTCCGACGGTGGGCGGTCGAAGGTGGAGGCGATGACCTCGCCCTTCACCGACCGCTGCATGTCGGTGACCTCTTCTGGCCGCTCGTCGACCAGGACCACCATCAGGTGGCACTCCGGGTTGTTGGTCGTGATTGCGTTGGCGATCGCCTGGAGAACCATCGTCTTGCCAGCCTTAGGCGGGCTGACGATCAGACCGCGCTGGCCCTTGCCGATCGGGGCGATCAGGTCGATCACCCGGGTGGTCAGCACGTTCGGCTCGGTCTCCAGCCGCAGTCGGTCCTGCGGGTAGAGCGGGGTCAGCGTGGTGAACTCCGGCCGCTGTCGACCCGCCTCCAAGTCAGCGCCGTTGACCTGGTCCAGGCGCACCAGCGCGTTGTACTTGTCGTGCCGCTCGCCGTCGCGGGGCTGGCGGACCGCCCCGGTCACCGCGTCACCACGACGCAATCCGTGCTTGCGCACCTGGGCGAGCGAGACGTACACGTCGTTCGGCCCGGTCAGGTAGCCCGAGGTCCGCACGAAGGCGTAGTTGTCGAGGATGTCGAGGATGCCGGCGACCGGCACCAGTACGTCGTCCTCGCCGACCACCGGCTCGCTGTCGGCGACGAAGCGGTCCTCGCGGTTGCGACTGCGGTTGCGACCGCGCTCCCGGAACCGGCCGCGGCGGCGGCTGCCGCCGCTGGCGTCGTCATCGTCCCGGAACCGGTCACTCTGCTGGCCCTGGCTTTGACCCTGACCCTGCCCCTGGCCCTGACCCTGGCCCCGGCCCTGCTGGCCGGTGGAGCTGCGATCCCCCTGCTGGCCCTGGCCCTGACCCGACTGATTGCGATCACGATTGCCTTGTTGGCGGTCCCGGCCGGCGCCGTACTGCTGGCGCTGGTTGTCGGAGCGTTGGCCCTCTGGGCGCTGGTTGTCGAAGCGTTGCCGGTCCCGCGGCCGGTCCCGGTCGGGTCGTTCGCCGTCGCGGCTGGTGGGGGCGCCCGACGGCGCCGAGCGGTCCTCCCGCTCCGGGCGGACGCTATCACCGGGTACGACCTCCGGCGCGGAACCCGCGGAGCCGGCTTCGGCCCCGTTCTGGCTGTCGTGGACCACACCGGCGGCAACGCCGGTGTCGGTTCCATAGCCGTCGCCCCGGTCGCTGCGGTAGGGGGCGGTCGTGGCGCCGTTGCTCGTCCCGGCCGAGGCGGGTGCGCTCGTGGCAGAGTCCGTTGCCGAGACGACGGCCGCGGACGTGCCGGTGACGGATCCGCCGGCCGGGGCCGAGATGCCGGCCGGGGCCGAGCTGCTGGCCGCCACCGATCCGCCCTGCAGCTCCTGGATGGCAGCGATCAGCTGACTCTTGCGCATCCGCGCCGTACCGCTGATGCCGAGGCCGGAAGCCATCGTCTGCAGCTCCGGCAGCACCATGGCGGTCAGCCCGCCGCCGGCAGTGCGCCGGCGGCCTCGAGGCGCGGACGCGGTTGTGCCAGCCGGACTGGGCAGTTCTGTGGCAGCAGTATCGTCGGCGCTCGTCCGAGCAGTGTCACTCGGGTCGAGGCGGCCGGCGCCATTGTGACCCGGGTCGACGTCGTCCCCAGCGACGGAGGTGGCGATGGCCTCTTCGGTGAGAGGCAGCAGATCGGTGGAATCGCTCATGGGGTCCTTCCCAATGGCGGTGCAGCCGGCCAACAGGCGGGCACCGGGCGATGAACTTCGGCCGCACACGGCGGCGCGGGTGGTACACCCGCCCGACCTGGGCGGGGGCTCGTGGTACACCGGCCGGGCTTCGAGCAACCTGACGGACGCCGACGCTGCGAAACCGGACCGCGGGGGTGCGCTCGTCGACCGACTTCCTCGACGGGCGACCGCGTGATCGACGCACTCAAGGCGCCGACAGAGCGGCCGGACGGAGAAAGCCAAAGCGCTCGAAGGCCCTGGAAGGACGTCCGGGTTGCTCGGCGAGCAGATGCGGCCCCCGCAGGGAGCGGCTGGTGCTCTCTGAGCGTAACGCCCAGGGTGACATCGGGCAACAAGACGCCGATATGTCGCCGATATGTCTACGTACGTTTCGTCCGAACGAGCGCGTTTCCTGCGCTCGCGCGACCCGCACCGCGGTTCCGAGCCTAGCGAGCGAGTGTCGAAGTGCGCTGGCCAGCGCGCAGATCGACACTGGCTGAAGTCAGTCCGGACGGCGTACCTGCGCACCGACTCGGTCAACCGGCAACGACAGCGCCGACCAACCCGACGGTGGCGGCGGCAGCCCGCTTGGGCCCTGGCCCAGCGCCAACACGGCCGGCCCGGCCCCGGACACCACGGCCGGCACCCCCGCGGCCCGCAGCCGAGCCACGAACTCCGCGGTTTCCGGCATGGCCGGCGCCCGATAGGGCTGATGCAGCCAGTCGACCGTGGCCGGCAACAGCAGGTCCGGCCGCGTCGTCAGGGCGGCCAGCATCAGCGCGGCCCGGCCGGCGTTGGCCGCCGCATCGGCGTGCGGAACCGAATCGGGCAGCAAGCGGCGTACCTCCGCGGTTGTGGCCCGGGTGGCGGGCACGAAGACCACCGGCTTGAGTGAAGCGACAGGCTGAAGGCGAACCGCGCGGGCCGCCCCATCCTCCGTCCAGGCCACCGTCAAGCCACCGAGCAGGCAGGCCGCGACGTTGTCCGGGTGGCCTTCCATCTCCGCGGCCAGCTTGAGCAGCGCAGCGTCGTCGAGTCGGCACTCGCCGTCGGCAACCAGCGCCCGGGCGGCCAGCAGACCGGCGATGATCGCGGCGGCGGACGAGCCCAACCCGCGGGCGTGCGGAATCCGGTTGGTGCAGGAAATGCGCAGGCCAGACGGCCGTATGCCGAGCCGGTCCAGGCCGCTGAGCACGGTGCAGGCGATCAGGTGCCGGTCGCCGCGAGGCAGCCGGTCGGCACCCTCCCCGACGATGTCCACGGCGACGCCAAAGCTCGACACCGAGACGGCCACGTCGTCGTAGAGGGCCAGCGCCAGCGCCAGCGCGTCGAACCCGGGGCCGAGGTTGGCGCTCGTGGCGGGCACTCGCACATGCACGGTCCCGGTGGTAAGCCGCCCAGTGGCGAGGCCCGGAGCCGGCCGGGTCATAGGTCCAGCGCCGCAGCCGCCGCCGACACCTCCGCCGGGATGGTCACCGGCCGCGGCGCCCCGGCGATCGCCCACTCCGGATCCTTGAGCCCGTGCCCGGTCACCGTGCACACCACCCGTCGCCCCGGGGACAGCGAACCGTCCGCGGCAGCCTGTAGCAGCCCGGCGACGGAGGCTGCCGACGACGGCTCGACAAAGACGCCTTCGCGCCGGGCGAGCCTGCGGTAGGCCTCGAGGATCTGCCGGTCGGTCACTGCCTCGATGGCACCGCCGGAGGCGTCCCGCGCAGCCAGCGCCTGCTGCCACGATGCCGGGTTGCCGATGCGGATTGCGGTGGCAATCGTCGTCGGGTTCCGCACGGCCTTGCCGGTCACGATCGGAGCCGCGCCGGCGGCCTGAAATCCCCGCATGACCGGCCGGTGCGACGACACCCCGTCGGCGGCGTACTCGACATAGCCCTTCCAGTACGCCGTGATGTTGCCGGCGTTGCCGACGGGCAGGCAGTGCACGTCCGGGGCGTCGCCGAGGGTGTCACAAATCTCGAACGCCGCGGTCTTCTGGCCCTCGATCCGGAACGGGTTAACGCTGTTGACCAGCGACACCGGGTACTTGCTGGCCAGCTCCCGCGCCAGCTCCAGGCAGTCGTCGAAGTTGCCGTCGACCTGCAACAGCCGCGCTCCGTGCACCAGCGCCTGCGCCAGCTTGCCCATGGCGATCTTGCCGCTGGGCACCAGGACGGCGCACACCAGGCCGCTGCGAGCGGCGTACGCGGCGGCGCTGGCCGAGGTGTTGCCGGTGGAGGCGCAAATGACCGCCCGACTGCCTTCCTCCACCGCCTTGGAGAATGCGACCGTCATCCCGCGGTCCTTGAAGGACCCAGTTGGGTTGGCCCCCTCCACCTTGAGGTGGACCTCGCAGTCCGTCAGCGACGACAGATGCGCCGCCGGCACCAGCGGCGTACCGCCCTCGCGCAAAGTGATGATCGGGGTGTGCTCGGTCACGGGCAGCCGGTGTCGGTACTCCTTGATGATGCCGCGCCAACCGGCTCGGCCGATCGGTGGTGATTCCGGCTGCATCACCGGTCCTGCCCCTCGACTCGCATGACGCTGGCCACCGCTCGGACGACGTCGAGGTCGCGCAGGGCGGCCACGGTGGCAGCCAGCGCCGCGTCGGTGGCGGCGTGCGTGACGATCACCAGGGTGGCGTCGTCGCCGTGGCCCTCCTGGCGGACCACGCGGATGGAGACGTCGTGGGCGGCGAAAACGCTGGCCACATTAGCCAGCACGCCGGCTTTGTCGGCCACGTCCAGGCTGACGTGGTAGCGGGTCACCGTCTCCCCCATGGGTCGCACCCGCAGGTCGGCGTACGCCGATTCGCCGGCACCGCGGGCCCCGCTGAGCAGGTTGCGGGCGACCGCCACCACGTCCCCCATGACCGCCGCCGCGGTCGGGGCGCCGCCGGCACCGCGGCCGTAGAACATGAGCTCACCGCTGGCGGCGCCCTCCACGAAGACCGCGTTGAACGCCTCGCGCACCCCGGCCAGTGGGTGGCTGCGCGGGATCATCGCCGGGTGCACCCGCACCCCGACGCTGCGGTCGGTTTCCGACCGCTCGGCGATGGCCAGCAGCTTGACCGTGCAGCCCATCGCCGCGGCGCTGGCCACGTCGGCAGCGGTCACGTCGGCGATGCCCTCGCGGTGCACCTGGTCGACTTGGATCCGGGTGTGAAAGGCGATCCCGGCCAGGATGGCCGCCTTGGCGGCGGCGTCGAAGCCGTCGATGTCCGCACTCGGGTCGGCCTCGGCGTACCCGAGGGCGGTGGCCTCGTCCAACGCCTCGTCGAACCCGGCGCCGGTCTCATCCATCCGGGTGAGCACGAAGTTGGTGGTGCCGTTGACGATTCCGAGGACGCGGCTGATCCGATCACCGGCCAGCGACTCACGCAGGGGGCGCAGCAGCGGGATGGCGCCGGCGACACTGGCCTCGAAGTACAGGTCGGCGCCGAACGACCGGGCCGCCTGGTACAGGGTCGCGCCGTCGCTGGCCAGCAGCGCCTTGTTGGCCGTCACCACCCCCCGGCCGCGTCGCAACGCGGAGAGGACCAGCGCGCGCGCCGGCTCGATGCCGCCGATCACCTCGACGACGATGTCGACGTCGTCGCGCTCTACCAGGCCGGCCGCGTCCGCGGTGAACAGGCCCGGGTCCACCGGCAGGTCGCGGACCCGCTGCGGTCGACGGACGGCGATCCCGGCTAGCTCTAGCGGCGCCCCGATGCGGGCGGTCAGATCCGCGGCCGAGTCGTGCAGCAGCCGGACGACCTCGCTGCCAACGATGCCGCAGCCCAGCAGGGCGATCCGCAGTGGCCGACCGTCGACAACCGGGGTCACGGCAGCCGCCGCAACAACAGCAGGCCCACGCCGACACCAGCCACCAGTACGACGAGCTCGGCCACCGCGGTGGCGAGGCGACCGTTGACCAACGCAACCGCCCCGGCGGCAGCCACGACGAGCAGGCCGACGATGAGGGCGGCCGTCACCGACCACCGGGCTCCCGTGGTCATGCCTCGTCTTCCGTGTCAAGGTCTTCCGTGTCGAGCTCTGCGGTGTCGAGCCGCAGCAGGTCGTCCTCAGTCTCCCGCCGTACGAGCACCCGGGCCTGACCATTCCGGACGGCGATCACCGGTGGGCGAGGAACGTGGTTGTAGTTGCTGGCCATCGAGCGGTGGTAGGCCCCGGAGGCCGGCACCGCCAGCAGGTCCCCCGGTGCCAGGTCCGCGGCCAGGGCAACGTCGTGGACGACGATGTCGCCACTCTCACAGTGCTTTCCGCAGACGGTGACCACCCGGGGCGGGGCGGTGGAGGTGCGCGAGGCCAGCACGGCGGTGTAGTGCGCGTCGTACAGCGCGGTGCGGATGTTGTCGCTCATCCCGCCGTCGACACTGACGTAGGTGCGCAGGCCGGGCAGCTCCTTGACCGTGCCCACCTCATACAGCGTGACCGTCGTCGGACCGCTGACCGCTCGACCGGGTTCGACCCCGAGCCTCGGTACGGCGAGCCCGGCCGTCGCACACTCGGCGGTGACGACCGCGCGCAACCGGTCGGCAACCTCCTCGACCGGCAGCGGCGCGTCCTCGGAGGTGTAGGCGATGCCGAGTCCGCCGCCGAGGTTGAGCTCCGGCAGCTCGACGCCGTGCTCGGCGCGCACCTCCGCCAGCAAGCCGACCATCCGGTGCGCCGCCAGCCGGAACCCCGAGGTGTCGAAGATCTGCGAGCCGATGTGGCAGTGCAGGCCGACTAGCTCCAACGACGGCAGGGCCAGCACGCGCCGGACCGCCTCGGCCGCGGCGCCGGCGGCCAACGAGAATCCGAACTTCTGGTCCTCCTGCCCGGTGGCGACGTAGGAGTGGGTGTGCGCCTCCACGCCGGGGGTGACCCGGATCAGCACGCGCTGGCGCACACCTGCGGCCTCGGCGATGAACGCCAGCCGGGCCAGCTCCTCGAACGAGTCGAGCACCACCCGGCCGACGCCGGTGGTCACCGCCCGCCGCAGCTCCTCGACCGACTTGTTGTTGCCGTGAAACAGGATCCGGTCGGCCGGGAAGCCGGCGCGCTCGGCGACGGCCAGCTCCCCGCCGGTGCACACGTCCAGGGAAAGCCCCTCGGCGGCCACCCAGCGGGCGACCGCGACACAGAGGAACGCCTTGCCCGCGTAGTAGACGTCGCCGTCGGCGGCACCGGCGCGGAACGCGACGCGCCACTGGCGGCACCGCTCCCTGAAGTCATCCTCGTCCAGCACGTACGCCGGGGTGCCGTACTCGAGCGCCAGGTCGCGGACGTCGACGCCACCGATCGCCAACGCGCCGCCGACGCGACCGGCGGTGCGCGGCCAGACGGTCGGGTCGAGGGTCAGGCCGACCCGCGGTTGCAACATGGTCATCGCCGTCACATCCGGTCAGGCGCGCTCACGCCGAGCAGGCCGAGCCCATTGGCCAGCACCACCCGGGTCGCCTCGCACAGCCAGAGCCGAGCCCGGCCGAGGTCGCTCGCCGGCTCGTCACCCTGCGGCAGCACCCGGCAGGCGTCGTAGAACCGGTGATAGGTGCCGGCGAGCTCTTCCAGGTACCGGGCGACCCGGTGCGGCGCCCGCAGTTCGGCGGCCGAGGCCACCACCCGGGGGAAGTCCCCGAGCGCCCGCAGCAGCTCGCCCTCGCGCTCGTGGGACAGCAGCTCGGGGTGGAAGGCGGCAGGGTCGCCCCGCTCCACGCCGAGCTTCGCGGCGGTGCGCAGCAGCGAGGCGATCCGGGCGTGCGCGTACTGGACGTAGAACACCGGGTTGTCGTTGGTCTGCCGAGTCAGCAGGTTCAGGTCGAGGTCGAGCGCGGAGTCGGTGGAGGACCGGGCCAGGGCGTACCGCGCGGCGTCCTTTCCCACGGCGGCGAGCAGGTCTTCCAGGGTGACGACGTTGCCCGCCCGCTTGCTCATCCGCACCGGCTGGCCGTCACGGTAGAGGTTGACCAACTGCCCAATAAGGACCTCGACGTTGGCGTCCGGATCGTCCCCGGCGCAGGCGGCCAGTGCCCTCAACCGGTTGACGTAGCCGTGGTGGTCGGCGCCGAGCAGGTAGACGCAGACGTCGAAGCCCCGGTCGCGCTTGTCGACGTAGTAGGCCGCGTCGGCGGCGAAGTACGTCGTGGTGCCGTCGCTCTTGACCAGCACCCGGTCCTTGTCGTCGCCGAAGTCGCTGGTGCGCAGCCAGACCGCGCCATCGAGCTCGTAGACGTGGCCCTGCCCGCGCAGGCGCTCGATCGCCTCGATGATCTTCCCGGTCTCGTGCAGCGTGCGTTCGCTAAAGTAGACGTCGAAATGCACGCCGAAGTCGGCCAGGCTTTCCTTAATCTGGGCAAACATGAGGTCGAGCCCGTCCGCCCGAAACGTCGCCAACTGCTCGTCGACCGACCGATCCAGCAGGCCCGGATGCAGCGCGAGCACGTTGGTGGCGATCTCGTGCACGTAGGCCCCCGCGTAGCCGTCCGCCGGCCCCGGCTGCCCGGTGGCGGCGGCGCGCAGCGACTCGGCGTACCGGTCGATCTGAACGCCAGCGTCGTTGAAGTAGTACTCCCAGGTGACCTTGGCACCAGCGGCCTCGAGCAGGCGGCCGAGAGCGTCGCCGACCGCTGCCCAGCGCACGTGCCCGATGTGCAGGGGGCCGGTCGGGTTGGCCGAGACGAATTCCAGGTCGATGTGTTGACCGGTGAGCACGCCGGTCCGTCCGTACGCCGCGCCGGCGGTGGTCACCGCGCGGGCCAGCTCACCCTGGGCGGCCTCGTCGAGGGTGATGTTGAGGAACCCGGGGCCGGCGACGGCCACGGCTGAGACTCCCGAGGTCTTGCGCAGTTCGGTGGCCAGAATCTCGGCGACCTCACGCGGCGCCCGCCGCGCCGGCTTGCCGAGTTGCATCGCGATGTTGGTGGCATAGTCGCCGTGGGCGCGCACCTTGGGCCGCTCCACCACCGCCCGGGCCGGGACCTCCACGACCAGGTCACCGGCGTCGACCGCCTGCCGGACCGCCGCCAGCACGGCAGCACTGAGCTCGGCCGGAGTCACTGGCTGAGGCTATCGCAGCGGGCGGCTCCGTCCGCCGGTCAGGCCGGCCGGTCAGGGACCTGGAGCGCCGGCGGGGCCGGCCAGCCTGCGGACGATGTCGATCAAGTCGTCCGGGTCGAAAGGTTTGGTCAAGTAGGCGTCCACCCCGATCCTCGTCCCCCGCTGCAGGTCGGCCTCCTGAGCGCGCGCGGAGAGCAGTACCACCTTGATATCGGCGGTGGCCGGGTCGGCGCGCAAGCGCTGCGCGGTCGCCCAGCCGTCCAGCCGCGGCATCATCACGTCCAGCGTCACGACGGCCGGTTGGACGGCGGCGGCCTTAGCCAGGGCGTCGAGTCCGTCGACGGCCGTGGCCACCTCGAAGCCTTCCAGCTCGAGATTGAGCGTGATCAACCCGCGAATCGTCTCGTCGTCGTCAACGACGAGCACCTTGACGGCGTCCCGGCCCACGCACCGGACAGTAGCGGGGGCCACGGCTGGTAATCTTGTTGATCCCGAGCCCCCGTAGCTCAGGGGATAGAGCACCGCCCTCCGGAGGCGGGTGCGCAGGTTCGAATCCTGCCGGGGGCAC
>Ga0209747_1001461_pt1 | contig 12538 bp, 16 predicted proteins | sample BarGraNGADG00311_FD_184498 | JGI IMG/M metagenome (GOLD analysis project Ga0209747, IMG submission 184498) | Arctic peat soil microbial communities from Barrow, Alaska - Barrow Graham LP Ref core NGADG0011-311 (SPAdes) (version 2) | ecosystem: Environmental > Terrestrial > Soil > Wetlands > Peat... | reverse complement strand
AGCTCCGCGGCATAGCGTTCGTCTAGCGGGCGCCTCTAGGCCGGCGTGGCCGGCGCCGTCTCGACCTCTATTTCGAGCTCGATCGGGAAGGCGAGCGAGACAGTGACCAGGCAGTCCTCTTTGGCCTTCCGAGCTACCTCCCGCGCAAGCTCTTCCTGCCCCGCGTCGGTCTTGATGACGACCCGGAGGCTCATGCGCTTGAAGCCGAACTGCCCGTCGTCGCGTCTCCCGACGACCCCGTCGCCACTCACTCCGAGACCGTACAGCGGCAGACCGCGGCGCTCGGCGATGCCCGAGAGCGTGACCGCCAGGCACGAGGCGGCGGCGCCAACGAAGAAGTCCTCGGGGCTCCAGATCGTGGCGTCCTTACCCCGAAACTCGGGCGGCGAGGAGGTCTCTATCTCCTTCTTGCCGTTGACGCGGGTGGCGACTCGCGTGTCGCCGAGCCACTCGACTACAACCGGGAAACTGAACTCCTTTATGCGCATCTCGTTCTCTTTCATCGAGCCTGGGTTGAGTTAGAAAAGCGTGCTCGCCAGCTGGCGGCGGTACTGAAGCGAAAGCGGATTGTCGGCGCCGAGATCGCCGAAGAGCGCGATCATGTAGCGCCCCAGCCGCTGCCGCACCGGATCATCGCCGCCACGAACCTGTTCGAGCAAGAGCTCGAGCGCCTGCTTGTGATCGCCGGCCTCGAGTGCGGAGGCCACCTCGGGCGCCTCGCCGGAGCTCTTCAGCTCCGCCAGCACCTGCTCGGTCGCCGAGGGACCGCTGAGCTGATCGAGGAAGCGCGCTATCGCCGTCGCGGGCTGAACGCCGACGAACTCGGCGACGACGTTGCCGCCCCGGAAGGCCTTGACGGCCGGGATTCCGCGAATCGAGTACATCGCGGCGACATCCTGGTTCTCGTCCACGTCGATTTTGACCAGCTCGACCGCGCCGCTCCGTGCCCCGATCTCCTTCTCGAGCAAAGGGCCGAGCATCGTGCAGGGCGCACACCAGGGCGCCCAGAAATCGACCACCACCGGCAGCTCACGCGAGCGCTCGATCACGTCTCGCTCGAAGGTCTCGCTAGTCACATCCATGGAATCTCCTCTGGTTTGCTCGAAGGTCGTATGGGCAATACTCTACACAACTAAACAATGGTAAGGTATATTCACAACAACACCATGTCCCTACCCCATCCCATTCCAGACGACCTGATCGAGTTGATCGCGTACCGGCTTCGCGCCATCGCCGAGCCGATGCGGATCAAGCTGCTCGACCGTTTGCGAGACGGCGAGGCGTGTGTCGGCGAGCTGGTTGTCGCGGCCGGCGCGTCGCAGCAGAACGTCTCCAAGCACCTTCGCGTCCTGCTCGACGCCGGCATCGTAGGTAAGCGAAAAGACGGAAACCGCACTTACTACCGGATAGTCGATCAGGGCGTGTTCTCGCTCTGCGAGAAGGTGTGCGGAACGCTTCAGCGCCAGTTCGCGGAGCTTGGCTCGTTGCTGGAGGAAACGGGGAACGGGCGAGGAGGAGGCAGAAGATGAGAGTCAACATGGGGTCAATCGATCGGCTGGTGAGGACATTCGTAGTTGCGCCGGTGGCAATAGTGGTCGCCGTTGTCGTCGGCGTCGGAAGCGTGGCCGGGATCGTTTTGCTTGTGCTTGCGGGAGTGATGCTGGCGACCTCCGCCGTCGGCTTCTGCCCGCTCTACAAGGCGCTCAAGATCGATACGCGCTCGCGTAGCGGATCCGCCCGCCCGGGCTCCGCGTAAAGCCTCTGTACCGACGGCAGCATCTAGATGTATGTAACATCTAGAGATGACTGCCGAATCGGAAGCGGTTGAGAGAGGCCGCCGACCGTGTCGAGGCGGTCGCGGGCAGGGTGCTCGCGCCGCCGGTTTACTCGAGCCCGCGCTACTGGCTGCTCTGGCCGCCCGACCGAGTCATGGCTATGACCTGCGTCGTGCGGTCGAGGAGCTGAGTGGAGGGCTCGTCTGCATGGACCCGGGAGGCATGTACCGCGTTCTTCGACGGCTGGAAGAGGAGAACTACATCGTCTCGAAGTGGTCGAGCGGCGAGCACGGGCCGCACCGGCGCGAGTACGAGCTGACCGACGAAGGGCGCTCACTGCTGAGGCAGTGGGCCGAGCATCTCAGGGAGCGAGAGCGCGTGTTCAAAAGCGTGATCGAGCTGGTTGATCGCTCGCTCGGTCCCGTCGCCGCGACCGGAAGCGGGTCGGGAAAACCAAACAAGCAAGGAGATGTGTGATGGAGGGAACGGAAACGGAACTGCAGTCGGCCGGCCGAGGCAGGCGCCTGGTCGCAGTGCCCTCGGTTGGCGAAGGTGGGCTTCAGGCCAGGCGGTCGTCGCACTTCGGTAAAAGCCCCTGCTTCACGCTGGTCGAGCTAACTCAGGACGAGGTCGGCGACGTGCGGACCGTTCCGAACGAGCGTCATAGTGAAGGTGGTTGCCGGGCTGCCGCGCAGCTCCTCGCAGCGGAGGGAGCGAGCGCGCTGGTCGCCGGGGGAATCGGCGCCCGTCCGCTCGCCGTCCTCAACCAGGCCGGTATTGAGGTGTACTTCGACAAGCAGCGCAAGACCGTCGCAGAAGCGATCGCCGCACTCGCCGCGGGAGAGCTACGGCCGATCGAGCTCGACCAGACCTGTTCTCACCATCGAGGTCAAGAGCACGAGCACACCTGCTAGCGAGACGGTTCCCGCTGGCCGCCGCGTTCGGCGTTACGCCTTGGTTTTCGTCTTTTCGAGGCGCAGCTTGATCAGCTTGCCGCCCTCGGGGACGGGCGTCGGATACTTGCCCTCGAGACAGGCGCGGCAGAAGTTGGTTGCGGGCCGTTGTGAAGCGGCCTGCAGGCCGTCGAGTGACAGGTGCGCGAGCGAGGTGGCGCCGATGTGGCTGCGCACCTCGTCGACCGTCTTGGAGCCGGCGATCAGCTGATCGGCGTCGCCGAAGTCGATTCCGTAGAAGCAGGGGAAGACCACCGGCGGCGAGGAGATGCGCACGTGCACCTCGGTCGCGCCGGCCTCGAACAGCATGGAGACGATCTTGCGCGTGGTCGAGCCGCGCACGATCGAGTCGTCCACGACCACCACGCGCTTGCCGGCGACCTCGTCGAGCGGGTTGAACTTCAGCCTCACGCCCTGCTCGCGCAATCTCTGCTCGGGCTCGATGAAGGTGCGACCGACGTAGCGGTTCTTGATCAGCCCTTCGCTGAAGGGGATGCCGCTGCCGCGCGAGAACCCGATCGCGGCGGGCGTACCGGAGTCGGGAATGGGCATCACCAGATCGGCGCTGGCGGGCGCCTCGGCGGCCAGGATCTCGCCCATACGCACCCGCGCCCCATGGACTTCGACGTCGAGCAAGCGGCTGTCTGGTCGAGCCAGATAGAAGAGCTCGAAGATGCAGAGCGCCGAGTGCTTTGCCGGCTCGACCGCCTGTATCTGGCGGCAGCCGTCGTCGTCGATGATCACGAGCTCGCCCGGCTCGATCTCGCGCTCCAGCTTGGCGCCGATCAGATCGAGCGCGCAGCTCTCCGACGCCACGACCCAGTCGTCGTCGAGGCGGCCGAAACACAGCGGGCGGATGCCGTGCGGATCGCGGAAGGCGAGCAGCTTGCTCTCGGCGAGAGCGACTATCGAGTAGGCGCCGACCAGGCGACTCATCGCCGCCGCGACCGCCTCTTCGAGCGGGCGCTCGTCGTTGGCGATCATCGCGGCGACTATCTCGCTGTCGGAGCTCGTGCTCAGGCGCACACGCTGCCGGGCGAGCTCCGCGCGCAACTCCTCGACGTTGGTGAGATTGCCGTTATGAGCGAGCGCTACGGTGCGCTCGCGACCGCGCAGGATGAGCGGCTGGGAGTTCTCCCAGTGGCTGCCGCCGGTGGTCGAGTAGCGGCAGTGGCCGATCGCCAGCTGTCCGTGCAGTCCGCGCAGGCTCTGCTCGTTGAAGACCTGCGTCACCAGCCCCATGTCCCTGAGGCCGTAGAGGCGGCCTTCGTCACAGACGGCGATTCCCGCCGACTCCTGCCCGCGGTGCTGGAGCGCGTGTAGCCCGAAATAGGCCAGGCGTGCGTTATCGCGCTCGGGCGCCCTGATACCGAAGATGCCACACATTCAGCTGTCCTTTGAGGATGCGCTCTTAGCTTGCCAGGCGCGGGTCAGCTGGGAGAGTGGCATCCCGTTCAAAGAGTCGCCACCGGCGCTGCCGATCTCGCGCAACGGCACTCCGCCTGCCTCGAGTTGGCTCACCTGTTCGCGCGCGCAGGCGACGACGGCCAGACCGCCGCACTCTCCAAAGAGATGGACGGGGTCGGCGGGGAGATCCAAGCGGGCACCAACGCCGCTGAAGATCGCGCATTCGGCCAGGCAGACGGCGAGCCCGCCTTCGGCAACGTCGTGGGCGAGCGAGAAGAGGCGGTTGTTCTTCCAAAGGAAACGGACGAGCGCAGCCTCGGCCTCGAGGTCGAACTCCTCCGGTGCGCCGCAAACCTTGTCGTAGAGCGCCTGGTACTCGGAGCCGGCGATCGACAGCCGGGGCTCGCCGGCGAGCAGGACGATGTCGCCTTCGCGCCAGGCGTCGCCGAGATCGCGCACATCGGGAACGAGGCCTACGCAGCCGACGACCGGCGTCGGGTAGATGGGCTGCCCGTCGGTCTCGTTGTAAAGCGAGACGTTGCCCGAGACCACCGGGATCCCGAGAGCCTCGCAGGCTTCGGCGATGCCCTCGATCGCCTCGCTCAGTTCCCAGGCCATTTCGGGCTTCTCGGGATTGCCAAAGTTCAGGCAGTTCGTGATCGCCAGCGGCTCGCCGCCGGAACAGGCCACGTTGCGCGCCGCTTCGAGCACGGCGTGGGCGCCGCCGATGCGCGGGTCGAGCCAGGCGATGCGGCCGTTGCCGTCCAGCGAAAGCGCCAGGCCGTGCAGCGACGGTCGCAATCGGAGCACGCCGGCATCTAGCCCGGGCCGGCGCACGGTGCGCGAGCCGACGATGTGGTCGTAGCGCTCGAAGACCCAGGAGCGGTCACGGATGTTGTCGGAGGCGAGTAGTTCGAGCAGCGCCTGGCGGAAGGGCGGGGCGACCGGAGTGGGGGGCGGATCCTGCTTCGGCCGCGGCGCCAGCTCGAGCTCGTAGCGGGGCGCATCCTCGGTCAGGAAGCGGGCCGGAATATCGCCCACGACCTCGCCCTTCCAGAAGCAGCGCAGAATGCCCGAGTCGGTGATTGTGCCGATCTCGGTGCAGGGCAGCTCCCAGCGCTCGCAGACGTCCCTCACCGCCGGAACGAGCGATGGCGTCACGGCCGCCACCATCCGCTCCTGGCTCTCGGAGACCATGATCTCCCAGGGCTCGAGGTCGGCCTCGCGCAGCGGGACCCGGTCGAGGTGAATGTCGAGGCCGAAGGAGGCGGCCATTTCGGAGAGCGCCGAGGCCAGTCCGGCCGCGCCGCAGTCCTGCAGGCTCTCGACCAGGTGCGACTCGATCAGCTCGACCGAGACCTCGATCAGCTTCTTGCCGGTGAAGGGGTCGCCGACCTGGACGCTCGGGCGTTTGTCGGCGTCGTCCTCGCCCAGTTCTTGACTGGCCAGGACGCTGGCGCCACCGATGCCGTCGCGCCCGGTGGTGGCGCCGAACATGACCACGCTGCCGACGCCGCTTGCGCGCGCGCTGGTGAGTTGCTCGCGCGGCAGGATGCCGACGCACATGGCGTTGACCAGGCAGTTGCCCGCGTAGCGCGAGTCGAAGAAGGTGGCGCCGCCGACGTTGGGGACGCCGACGCAGTTGCCGTAGGTGCCGATACCGGCGACCGCATTCTCGAACTGGAGGTCGTCCTCACCGAAGTAGAGGCCGTCTAGCAGCGCGATCGGGCGCGCGCCCATGGCGTAGATGTCGCGCAGAATGCCGCCCACTCCGGTCGCGGCGCCCTGGAAGGGCTCGACCGCCGAGGGGTGGTTGTGACTCTCGACCTTGAAGGCGACCGCGTCGCCCTCGCCGATGTCGACCACACCGGCGTTCTCGCCGGGCCCCTGGAGCACACGTTCGCCCGTGGAGGGGAACCGCTTAAGCAACAGCGCCGAGTGCTTGTAGCCGCAATGCTCCGACCACAACAGCGAGAAGACGGCTAGCTCAAAGTGATTGGGCTCACGCCCAAGCAGCTCGCATATTCGCTGGAGCTCCCAGTCGGTGAGCCCGAGCGCGCGATGGATCGGCTGTTCTTCGATCTGCGCCAGAGAGCCTTCAGTGTATCGGCGCGCCTGGATGCGGCCGCGGTTGAAGCGCTTCACCCCCGGGGAAGAAGTGCGGTGCGGTGTGCGGCTCGTCGGCGCCCTCTGATCGCCGGGGCACTTCTCTATTCGCCCGCCACCGAGCCACCCGCCCGCGGGGTGGTTACAAAGTACCGTCTCTTGGAGCCGAAAAGCGCCTCTCGGTGTGCCGATTCCGAGTCGGGTCGGTAATGCACCGTCGAGCCGGCCGTTTCATCTGGGCATTCCCTGGGGATGTGCTCCGAGTGGCCGTTTCAGCCAAAGATGAAAGCGACCCAGCTAGGCTCCGGGGCGAGATGACAAGTAGCCATTTGAGACTGCGACGAGCGGGACTCCGCGATGTGGACTACCTGCTCGAGTTGCAGGTCGAGCCCGACGTTGCGCCCTTCCTATCGGCGGGAAGAGCCGCCAGCCGCGCGGAGCTGATGGAGGAGATCGAGCGCTCGCTCGTCGAGCCCGAGGCCTTTGGCCGGCTCCTGATCGAAACGCCGGTTGAACGGGAGTGGAGGCTGGTGGGCGCGATCGGCTTCGAGCGCACGAACAAGCGCAGCCGCATCGCCAGCATCGGCGGCTTGGCCGTCCATCCCGACTTCCGCGGCCACGGGCTGGGCAAGGCGGCGGTGCGCGAGCTGGCGCGGGTCCTCTTCGTCGAGCTCGGCTATCACCGGCTCGAGGCCGGCGTCTACGGCTTCAACGAACGGGGCATGGCGGCGATCGAGAGCGCCGGCTTCGTGCGCGAGGGCGTCAAGCGCAGTGCTTACTGCCCCCACGGCGAATGGGTCGATGCCGTCTGGTTAGGCCTGCTCGTCGAGGAGTTCTAGTAGTCTCGAGCGCGACGTAGCATTCGCTCATGGAACTGATTCACACCTGCTATCGCATCGGCGACCCCGAGAGGTCGATCGCCTTCTACGAGGCGCTCGGCTTCGAAAAGCGCCGCGAGCAACCGATCCGCGACGAAGCCGTCAACTACTTCTTCGGCGTCCCGGGCCAACCCAACCCCGAGCTCGAGCTGACCTACAACTTTGGCGTCTCGGAGTACGAGATCGGTAGCGGCTTCGGTCACGTCGCCGTGCGCGTGGACGATCTCGCGGCGACGCTGGCGCAGCTGGAGCGGGAGCACGGCATCGAGCCCGAGCGTCCGCCTTACCGAGTCAGCGAGACGGGGCCGCTGATCTGCTTCGTGCCCGATCCGGACGGCTACCGGATCGAGCTGATCGACACCTCCGGCCGTTAGGCGAGTCTCAGCTCAGACCGGCGCCGCGTTGCGCTCGCGGGCGGCGTCCGCGAACGACGCGAGGATGAAGGCGCCGTCGGGCGAGCCGAGCAGCGGATCGACCGCGTGCTCGGGGTGGGGCATCATCCCCATCACGTTGCCGCGCTCGTTGACGACACCGGCGATCTGGAAGGCCGAACCGTTTGGATTGTCGCCGTGGTAGCGAAGCACGATCTGGTTTTTTTGTTCCAGCTCGGCCAGTAGCTCGTCCGAGCCGGTGAAGTTTCCGTAACCGTGCTTGATCGGGATGCGCAGCCGCTGGTTCTGCTCGCAGCGCGTGGTGAAAGGGGTGTCGGTTCGCTCGACGCGCAGCGTGGTGTCGCGGCAGACGAAGGAGAGCGAGGCATTCCGAACGAGCACGCCCGGAAGCAGCCCGGCTTCGCAGAGGATCTGGAAGCCGTTGCAGATGCCGAGCACGAGCCCGCCCGCAGCGGCGAACTCGGTCACCGCCTCCATGATCGGGGCGAAGCGGGCGATCGCGCCGCCTCGCAGGTAGTCGCCGTAGGAGAAGCCGCCTGGGAGGACGACGGCTGCCGTGTCCTTCGGCAGCTCGGTCTCGGCGTGCCAGACGAGCTGTGGCTCGGCGTCCACCGCGGCCAGAGCCCAGGCCGCGTCGTGATCGTCCAGCGAGCCGAGGAAGGTGACGACCGCGATCTTGGGGCGATTTGGCGTCACGCTTCCTCCAGGAGCTCGATCTCGTAGCTCTCGATCAGAGGATTGGCAAGCAGGTCGTGTGACATCTGCTGTAGCTCGGCGAGCGCCCGCTCGCGCTCGGAGGTCTCCAGCTCTATGTCGACCACGCGCCCGATGCGAACGCTGATGATGTCGAAGCCCGACTTGGCGAGCGAGCCTCTGACCGCCTCGCCCTGCGGATCCTTGATGCCGGCCTTGGGCCGCACGAACACCGTCGCTTTCACCTCAGCACCACCTCCGGGTTAGCCAGATAGTCGTCGAATGGAATCTCGGTCAGGCGCTCGAAGGCCTGGACGTAGCGCTCGCGGGTCGAGGCCACGACGTCTTCCGGCAGCTCCGGGCCCGGATAGCTCTTGTCCCAACCCGTCGCTTCGGTCCAGTCTCTCACCGGCTGCTTGTCGAAAGAGGGCTGCGGGCCACCGGGGCGATAGGCGTCCGCGGGCCAGAAACGCGAGGAGTCGGGCGTGAAGAGCTCGTCGCCCAGTACGAGCGCGCCTTCCGCGTCGAGCCCGAGCTCGTACTTGGTGTCGGCGAGCAGGATTCCCCGCTCGGCGGCGTAGGCGGCGGCGAAGCGGTAGAGCGCGAGCGAAACCTCTTCCAGCTCGGCGTAGCGCTCCTCGCCCACGAGCTCGCTGCCCTGGGCGCGATCGACCGTCTCGTCGTGGCCGACGAGCGCCTTGGTCGAGGGCGTGAAGATCGGGTCAGGCAGCCGGTCCGATTCGACCAGGCCCGGCGGAAGGGCGTGCCCGGCGATCTCGCCGGAGCGCTGATAGTCCTTCCAGCCCGATCCAGCCAGATAGCCGCGCACGACGCACTCCAGCGGCAGCATCTCGAGCTTGCGGCACTCGCTCGAGCGTCCGTCCGCGCGCAAGCCGAGCAGATGGTTGGGAACGATCTGGCGTGTGCGTCCGAACCAGAAGCCCGAGATTCCGGTCAGCACGCGGCCCTTGTCGGGGATATCGGTCGGCAGCACGACGTCGAAGACCGAGATGCGATCGGAGGCGACCAGGAGCACCCGGTCTGCGCCGAGCGCGAAGATTTCCCGCACCTTGCCCGAGGCGAGGTGCTGCGCCTGCTCTTCCGTCACTTCTTCTCCTTGCCGCCGGTGGCGTCCAGTCGCGCGAAGACGGTGTCCACGTGTACGAGGTAGGCATCGTTGTCGAAGACCGCCTCCAGCGCCTTTTCGTCAAGCCTGGCGGTCACTTCCTGATCGGTCTCGACCAGCTCGCGGAAGCTCGTCTCGCCGTCCCAGGCCTGCATGGCGTCGCGCTGGACGATGCGGTAGGCGTCGTCGCGCGGAAGCCCCGAGGAGACGAGCGCCAGAAGCAGGCGCTGACTGAAGTAGAGGCCGAAGGAGGCTTCGAGGTTGCGGCGCATGCGCTCCGGGAAGACGACCATCCCGTCCACGAGCCAGCTGAAGCGTTCGAGCATGTAGTCGAGCGCGAAGAAGGCGTCGGGGATGACCACGCGTTCGGCCGAGGAGTGGGAGATGTCGCGCTCGTGCCAGAGAGCGACGTTTTCGAGCCCCACGACCGCGGCGGCGCGAACGACGCGGGCCAGCCCGCAGATGCGCTCGGCCACGACCGGGTTGCGCTTGTGCGGCATGGCCGAGGAGCCCTTCTGGCCCTTGCCGAACGGCTCCTGCACTTCACGCACCTCGGTGCGGGCGAGGTGGCGGATCTCGAGCGCGAACTTGTCCAGCGACGAGGCGCAGAGCGCGAGCGCGTTCAGAACCTCGGCGTGGCGGTCGCGCTGGATGATCTGAGTCGAGGCCGGCGCCGGCTCGAGTCCGAGGCGCTTGCAGGCGATCTCTTCCAGGCGAGGATCGGTCGCAGCGTAAGTGCCGACGACTCCGGATAGCTTGCCGACGCGCATCTGCTCGAGCGCTCGCGCCAGGCGGTTGCGATTGCGCTCCAGCTCGAACGCCCAGACGGCGAGCTTGAGGCCGAAGCTGGTCGGCTCGGCGTGAACGCCGTGGGTGCGGCCGATGCAGATGGTTCGTCGGTGCTCGCGCGCACGGGCGACGACCGCTGCAAGTGCTCGTTCCAACCCCTCCAGTATCAGCGCACCGGCGCGTCCGATCTGCAGCGAGAGCGCCGTATCTACGACGTCTGAAGAGGTGAGCCCGTAGTGGAACCAGCGTCCTTCGTCGCCGAGCTGCTCGCAGACGGCGTCGATAAAGGCGGCCGTGTCGTGATGAAGCGTGGCCTCGATCTCGCGTACGCGTGCCGGATCTGGTGTCTTTGCCGCCGCGACGATTCGTTGCGCGTCCTGGCGCGGGATCGCGCCCAGCTCGGCCCAGGCTTCCAGCGCTGCCAACTCCACTTCCAACCAGCTCGAGAGCTTGCCCTCGTCCGACCAGAGAGCGGCCATGGCGGGGCGGGAGTAGCGAGCAATCACTGCTGGGTAGTCTAGATGCAGTACTGGCCGGTGTTCGCGGCGAGCCGTTCTCGGCACCAACTCCGGGCACGGCTCAGAATGAGGACGACTCCGAGCGTGGAAAACGAGCAGCGAGATATCGAGCGGGAGCGTAGGCGCCGGCGGCTACGGCGCCAGAGGCAGGTAGCGGCGCTGGTTACGGTGCTGGCGCTGGCCGGCTCACTCGGTCTCGCTCTGTTCCTACTAAGCGGAGGTGACTCGCCTCGGCCGGTGCCGACGCATGGCGCCAAGACGAGTGCTCCGAAAAAGGCCGAGCCGAAGCCCTCCGCCCCGGTACCCTGGCTGGCCGCCCTGGCAGGTGTGATCAACCAGGCCACGCATCTTGGGGAGAACGCCGCGCTCGATCGCTTTGCCGCTCGAGGCAAGCCTGTCTACTGCGGCGGCGCGCACGGCCGCTACGTCGCGCTCACCTTCGACGACGGGCCGGGGGCATATACGCAGCGCGCTCTGGCGATTCTTCGCAAGAGGCACCTGCGTGCGACCTTCTTTTTGATTGGCCGCAACGTGTCGGCCAGACGAGACTCGGTGCGAGAGGAGCTGAAGAGCTACGACGCGCTCGGAGTTCACGCCTGGGTGCACAAATCGCTCGACCGGCGCAAGCAGGCGAAGATCCGCAACCAGATCGTCTGGACGCGGAATGCGATCGCCAGGGCGACGGGAGCAGACGTGCGTGTCTTTCGTCCGCCCTACGGTGCCAGGAACGCCCGCGTCGACCGAGTCGCGCGCCGGCTAGGGATGGTCGAAGTGCTCTGGAGCATCGACAGCGGCGACTCGCAGGGGAAAAACTGGCGCCAGATCGGGCGCGAGGTACTGCGCAACATCCAGCCCGGCTCGATCGTGCTGATGCACGACAACCGCGGCCAGACGATCCGCGCCCTTCATCGCCTGATTCTGCCGGGGCTCGAGAAGCGCGGCCTGATCCCGGTCACCGTGCCCGAGCTCTTACTGCTCGATCCGCCTCCGCTAAACGGCCCGTCGAGTCTCTGCTGGGCGCACTGGCATCCGTAGATACAGTCAGAGCAGCCCGGGGAAAAAGCGCTTACGCACCCGGCTCAGGTACTCGCCGTAGCCCGGGTCGGCCCGAGTGAGCAGGCGCTCCTCGTAGCGTGCCTTGAAAAGCAGGAACGGGACCAGAGCCAGGGCGGGAGCGAGCGCAACCGGGCTGGAGGCGAGTGCGGCGCCGACGGCGACGAGGATGCCGCCGCCGTACATGGGGTGGCGAATGAAGCGATAGGGACCGCGCTCGAGGTGCTGTCCGCGCGGGCTCGGATAGATGGTCAGCGAGCGGCCGAGCGTGCGCCCGCCCCAGAACATCGCCAGCCCGCCCGCGACGACGACGACGACGCCGACGATCGCCAGGACGAGGCCGGCGGGCCAGTGTGGCCCCAAAACGGCCGCGACCGCGACCAGTGCCATTAGCAGGATCTGGCCCGAGACCCAGAGCCGATCGGCGCTCCCTCGGGACATCAGCTCTGCACGAGCGCAAGGATGCGCGCGGCCAGGATGGCGGCGTTTCGGGCCCCGTCGATCGAGACCGCGGCGACCGGAACGCCGGGCGGCATCTGGGCGATCGCAAGAAACGCGTCCATGCCGTCCATCGCGCTCTTCTCGGAGCGGAGCGGTACGCCGATAACCGGCAGCTCGGTGTAGGCGGCGGCCATTCCCGGCAGCGCCGCGGCCATGCCGGCGCCGCAGATCAGAACCTTCAGCCCGCGGCCGGCGGCGCCGCGCGCGTACTCGGCCACGGCGTCGGGAGAACGGTGCGCCGAGCGCACCTCGAGCTCGTGGGCGATGTCACGGCTAGCCAGCTCGTCCAGGCAGGGCTGCATGCGACCTCGGTCGGACTCCGAGCCGATCAGGATTCCCACCAGCAC
>Ga0209747_1001459_pt1 | contig 12541 bp, 13 predicted proteins | sample BarGraNGADG00311_FD_184498 | JGI IMG/M metagenome (GOLD analysis project Ga0209747, IMG submission 184498) | Arctic peat soil microbial communities from Barrow, Alaska - Barrow Graham LP Ref core NGADG0011-311 (SPAdes) (version 2) | ecosystem: Environmental > Terrestrial > Soil > Wetlands > Peat... | reverse complement strand
GGCCGGGCTGGCGGCACGACCTTCCCGATCGCGATCTCGTCCGCGGCGACGGTGACGTCGCCGCTGCGGGTCCGCACCAGCACGCTGTCGTCGTCCGTTGCCAGCAGCTCACCCAGCACGTCGCTGTAACGCCCGTCCGGGAGCCTTCGGCGGACGACGACGCGTGCACCCACCGGCCAGTCGGTCCACCCCTTGTTCATGGCAACCTTCCCGGTCGGGCCGAGCGCCCTCCTGGGGGATACTAGGTCCGACCCGTGCTCTTTCGGAGGGATCGCCCGTGACCTACGTGATCGCCCAGCCCTGCGTTGACGTCAAGGACAAGGCATGCGTCGAGGAGTGCCCCGTCGACTGCATCTACGAGGGCAAGCGCTCGTTGTACATCCACCCGGACGAGTGTGTGGACTGCGGTGCCTGCGAACCGGTCTGCCCGGTCGAGGCGATCTTCTACGAGGACGACGTCCCCGAGCAGTGGAGCGAGTACTACCGGGTCAACGTGGAGTTCTTCGACGTGCTCGGCTCGCCGGGCGGCGCGGCCAAGCTCGGTGAGATCGACCACGACCACCCGATCATCGCGGCGCTGCCCCCGCAGATACCGGCCGTCTGACGGCTGTGGGCCTGTTCACGGCCGGTCTGCCGGACTTCCCCTGGGACACCCTTGCGCCCTACGCCGAGCGGGCGCGGGCGCACCCCGACGGCATCGTCGACCTGTCGGTCGGCACGCCTGTCGACCCGACGCCGGAGGCGGTCCGCCGGGCGCTCGCGGACGCCGCTGACGCGCCGGGGTACCCGACGACGCAGGGGTCCGCCGCCTTCCGGGAGGCCGTGACGGCGTGGTTCGCGCGACGTCGTGGCGTGCCCGGCCTCGACCCGGCCGCGGTCCTGCCCACGATCGGCTCCAAGGAGCTCGTCGCCTGGCTGCCGTCCCTGCTGGGACTGGGCCCGGGCGACGTCGTCGTGCACCCGGAGGTCGCCTACCCCACGTATGACATCGGCGCTCGCCTGGCCGGGGCGACGGCGCTGCCGGCCGACGACGTCGCCGCCTGGGCCGACCGCAGCGACGTGCGTCTGGTCTGGCTCAACTCGCCGTCGAACCCCACCGGGGACGTCCTGGGCGTGCAGCAGCTGCGCGCCGTGGTGGCGGCGGCCCGTCGCTCGGGTGCCGTGGTGGCCGCCGACGAGTGCTATGCGCTGCTCGCCTGGGAGGAGCCCTGGGCAGGTGGGGGAGTGCCGAGCCTGCTCGACCCCCGGGTGTGCGACGGGGACCACACCGGGCTGCTCGTGGTGCAGTCGCTGTCCAAGCAGTCCAACCTCGCGGGCTACCGCGCCGCGTTCGTCGCGGGCGACCCGGCCCTGGTCGGGCGCCTGCTCGAGGTGCGCAAGCACGCCGGGATGATGATGCCCGACCCGGTCCAGGCGGCGGCCGCCGTCGCACTGGCCGACGACGACCACGTGGCGGCCCAGGTGCAGCGGTACCGGCGGCGCAGGAGACTGCTGCTGGCCGCCCTGGATGGCGCCGGGCTGGTGGTCGACGGGTCCGCTGCCGGTCTGTACCTGTGGGCCCGGATGCCCGGTCCCGGCCAGGACAGCTGGCAGACCGTCGCCGACCTCGCCGATCTCGGGATCCTGGTGGCGCCAGGGACGTTCTACGGCCCGGCCGGCGGGCGCCACGTGCGCATCGCCCTGACGGCGTCGGACGAGACGATCGCCCGTGCGGCGGCCCGGTTGACCGGGGCATGAAAGGCGCGACACGGAGGTTCACCATCTGCTTTACTAGCGCTTGACCTAGCCGCTGTGCCCCCATGGTGACCATGGCCGATGATGGTGCAGAGACTAGGACCTAGGTCCCGGTTCGATGGGGTCTGCTGCGGCGGCCCCCCGTACCGTCGTCGTCGGCGAGCAGGCCCGCGTGCATGACCCCCGGTTGACCGCCGGCAGGGTCGACAAGGAGGACGCATGACCCAGCCCGTGACCGGATCGGTCCAGCTCCGCGTCGATGACCTGACCCTGGACCTGCCCCGCCTGCCGGCCACGGCCGGCAACGACGGCGTCGTGGTCTCCGCCCTGCTCAAGGAGACCGGCCTGGTCACGGTCGACCCCGGCTTCATGAACACCGCGTCCTGCACCTCGGACATCACCTACATCGACGGCGACCAGGGCATCCTGCTCTACCGCGGCTACCCGATCGAGCAGCTGGCCGAGAACTCGTCCTTCCTCGAGGTCGCATACCTGCTCATCCACGGTGAGCTCCCCAAGTACGGCCAGCTGGACGGCTGGGTGGAGCGGGTCGAGCGGCACACCCACCTGCACGACAACTTCAAGGCGCTGATCGGTGCCTTCCCGCCCAACGCCCATCCGATGGCCGTGCTGTCCAGCGCGGTGTCCGCCCTGCCGGGCTACTACCCGGAGAGCGTCGACCCGTTCGACCCGGCCACCGTCGAGCTCGCCACCGTGCTGCTGCTGGCCAAGGCTCCGACGATCGCCGCCTACGCGCACCGCCGTGCGCTGGGCCAGCAGATGATCGGCCCCAACCGGGGGATGGGGTTCGTGGCGGACTTCCTGCGGATGGCCTTCCAGCCGAACGGGTCGCTGTACGAGGCCGACGAGGCAATGGTGAAGGCGCTGGACCTGCTGCTCATCCTGCATGCCGACCACGAGCAGAACTGCTCGACGTCGACGGTGCGCATCGTCGGCTCGAGCCACGCGAACATGTACGCCTCGGTGTCGGCCGGCATCAATGCCCTCTCCGGACCCCTGCACGGCGGCGCCAACGAGGCGGTGCTCCGGATGCTCACGGAGATCCGCGACGCCGGCGGGGACGCGACGGAGTTCATGCGACGGGTCAAGGACAAGGAGGCGGGGGTCCGTCTGATGGGCTTCGGCCACCGCGTCTACAAGAACTACGACCCGCGCGCCGCGATCGTGAAGAAGGCGGCAGACGTCGTCCTGTCCAAGCTCGGCAAGCGCGACGAGATGCTGGACATCGCCCTGGGCCTGGAGGAGATCGCGCTGCACGACGACTACTTCACCGAGCGCAAGCTCTACCCGAACGTCGACTTCTACACCGGCCTGCTCTACAAGGCCATGGGCTTCCCGACGCGCATGTTCACCCCGCTGTTCGCGATGGGCCGCATGCCGGGCTGGATCGCCCAGTGGCGGGAGATGATGAAGGACCCCGCGACCAAGATCGGTCGGCCGCGCCAGGTGTACACCGGTCCGGTGCAGCGGGACTACCTGGAGATCCACGGCCGCTGAAGCCGGCACCCGGAGCGGTCCCGCCGGAGTCAGTCCGCCAGGACCACCAGCACCTGACCCGGCGCCAGGTCCGTCGGTGCATCCGGGACCACCGTCCAGGTGCCCTCGGCGCGGTCCCACACCGACGTGCTGTACCGCACCTCGGTGACCGCCAACGGCTCGGCAACGGCCACGGCCCAATGGGCGACGGCCCAGCCGACCCGCTCGGCATGGTCGGGGGAGGCGATCAGCGTTGCGGCATCCAGGACCACCCCGGCCTCGGTCACGGTGCCCCCGATGCCCAGGTCCCGTTGCGCCCGGGCGAGCAGCGCCTGGGCGTCGCCCGGGCCATCCGGCGGAGCCAAGGTGCAGGTCACCGTGCCGGCGGAGTAGCCGTACATGGCCGACGCCCACGCCCTTGCGGCCGCCTCGTGCTCGCCGTAGGCCTCGGGGAAGCCCGATCGCTGGACGGCCTGGGCGGCCTCCGTGATCGGCAGGTCCTGGTAGCCGTCCACCTTGACGAGCGCGTCGTAGAAGGCGGTGGTGGCGAACACCGGGTCCATGATCTGCTCGACCGTGCCCCAGCCCTGGGAGGGGCGCTGCTGGAAGATCCCGACGGAGTCCCGGTCGCCGCTGGTGATGTTGCGGAGCTTGGACTCCTGCATCCCGGTGGCGATCGCGATGGTCAGGGCGCGTGCCGGCAGCGCCCGCTGCATCGCCTGGCCGGCAAGGAGTGCGACGGTGTCGGCCTGGTCGGGTTCGAGGTACCAGTCCGTGCCGTCGAGGGAGGCCGCGCACCTGATCACCTTCGGCACGGCGTCCGTGCGGTTGAGCAGGGCGGCGATCCCGGCGGAGGCGCCGACAGCCACCCCGATGAAGCCGACCGTCGCGACGAGCGCACGAATGCGACGTCGGCGGGCCGCGCGGCGTCGGGGGGATTCGGCCGGCGAGCCGACCCGAGGAGAGATCGACACGTCAGTTCGCATGCAGGTCCGGGTTGAGGGCCACGCCGACGCCCGGCCGGGGCAGCGCCTCGACCGCACCGGTGACCGAGTTGCGACGGAAGAGCAGCCCGTCGCGGCCGGACAGGTCGCGCGCGGCGACCACCCGCGGCCCGTCCCCGCCCAGCAGGGTCACCTTGGTGCCCGCCGTGAGGTAGAGGCCGGCCTCCACGACGCAGTCGTCACCGAGGCTGATGCCCAGCCCGGCGTTGGCGCCGACAAGGGAACGGCGCCCGATGGCGATCGTGACCCGGCCACCACCGGACAGGGTGCCCATGATCGAGGCACCGCCGCCGATGTCGCTGCCGTCGTCGACGACCACCCCGGCCGAGATCCGGCCCTCGATCATCGAGACGCCGAGCGTCCCGGCGTTGAAGTTGACGAAGCCCTCGTGCATCACCGTGGTGCCCTCGGCGAGATGGGCGCCGAGGCGCACCCGGTCGGCGTCGGCGATCCGGACGCCGGACGGGACAACGTAGTCCACCATCCGCGGGAACTTGTCGATGCCGTAGACCGTCGGAGCGTGGCCGTCGGCCGCGCGCAGGCGCAACCTGGTCTCCTCGAACCCGTCGGGCGAGCACGGTCCGCGATCGGTCCACACCACGTTGGGCAGTACCCCGAAGACACCATCCAGGTTGAGACCGTGCGGGCGCACCAGCCGGTGCGAGAGCAGGTGCAGCCGGAGGTAGGCGTCGGCGGTGCCCGACGGCGCGCCGGCCAGCTGGATCTCGGTCGTCACCACCTCGGTCCGCACGCCGCGGGCCTCGTCGGTGTTGGCCAGCGCCCGCAGGCGGGTCAGCAGCTCGGTGTCGTCGGCTGCGTGCGGGCCGAGGGCAGGGCGGGGGTACCAGACGTCCAGCACGGTTCCATCGGCCGTGACGGTGGCCAGGCCGTGTCCCCACGCGGCGGTCGCGTCCGGCGGCAGCTGGTCGGTCATGGCCGCAAGCCTAGAGGGGGTGTGGCGGTGGGCCGAACCCGCGCCACGCGCACACCGGCGGGCTGTTGCGACCGCAGTAGGGTCGGCGCGTGAGCCAGCCCATCCTCGACCTCACCGGCGACCTCGTCACCCTCACCCGTGCCCTGTGCGACGTGCCCTCCGTCAGCGGCGACGAGCGGGCGCTCGCCGACGCCGTCGAGAGCGCCCTGCGCCTCCTCCCGCACCTGGAGGTGCTCCGGGACGGGGATGCCGTTGTCGCCCGGACGCACCTGGGCCGGACCGAGCGGGTGGTGGTCGCCGGGCACCTGGACACCGTGCCGCCGGCCGGCAACCTCCCGTCGCAGCTGCGCGGATCCGGCCAGGACGCGCAGGTCTGGGGACGCGGGACCGTCGACATGAAGGGCGGCGTCGCGGTCCAGCTGGCGCTGGCCGCCGTCGTCACCGAGCCCACCCGCGACGTGACCTGGGTGTTCTACGACCAGGAGGAGGTCGAGGCCACCCGCAACGGCCTCGGTCGACTGGTCCGCAACCACCCGGAGTGGGTCACCTGTGACGTTGCGGTGCTCTGCGAACCGACCGGGGCGGGCATCGAGGGTGGCTGCAACGGGACCCTGCGGGCGGACGTGCAGATCCACGGCAAGGCGGCGCACTCCGGCCGGGCATGGCTGGGCGTCAACGCGATCCACGGAGCCGCACCGGTGCTGGCCCGGCTGGCCGCCTACGTGCCCCGTGCCGCCGAGGTCGACGGGCTGGTGTACCGCGAGGGGATGAACGCGGTGGCCGTCCGGGGCGGCATCGCGGGCAACATCATCCCGGACGAGTGCGTGGTGTCGGTCAACCACCGGTTCGCCCCTGACCGCTCGGTCGCCCAGGCCGAGGCCAACGTGCGCGAGCTCTTCGACGGCTACGACGTGGTCGTCACCGACGCCGCCGGCGGCGCCCGTCCGGGGCTGGACCATCCCGCGGTGGCCGCGTTCGTCGCGGCCACCAGTGCCGCGACCGGTCGGCCGCCCGCCGCGAAGGAGGGCTGGACCGACGTCGCGCGGTTCGGTGAGCTGGGTATCCCGGCGGTGAACTTCGGCCCGGGTGACCCGACCCTCGCGCACGCCGACGACGAGCGCTGCCCGGTGCACCAGCTGTTCACCTGCTTCGCGGGGCTCAGGGCCTGGTTGACCTCCTAGAGTCGGACCATGAGCACTGAGCAACCGCCTGGCCCGCACGGCAACGGGTACCGCAAGGGCCCGGTCCTGCTGCGCGGCGGCCAGGTGCCCCGGACGACCAGCGACCAGCGCCTGCTGGCCAGTGGCAACGAGCCCGACTGGGTGCACGGTGACCCGTGGCGGGTGATGCGGATCCAGAGCGAGTTCGTCGAGGGCTTCGGCGCGCTCGCCGAGGTGGGCCCTGCGGTGAGCGTGTTCGGCTCGGCGCGCACCAAGCCGGACGAGCCGGAGTACGCGCTGGCGGTCGCCGTCGGGGCGGCGCTGGTGCAGGCGGGCTACGCGGTGATCACCGGTGGCGGGCCGGGGATCATGGAGGCGACCAACCGCGGGGCATCCGAGGCTGGTGGGCTCTCGATCGGCCTGGGCATCGAGCTGCCGTTCGAGCAGCGGATGAACGACTGGGTGGACCTCGGGGTCAACTTCCGGTACTTCTTCGCCCGCAAGACCTGCTTCGTCAAGTACTCCCAGGGCTTCGTGGTGCTGCCGGGCGGGTTCGGCACCCTCGACGAGCTGTTCGAGTCGCTCACCCTGGTGCAGACCCACAAGGTCACCGGATTCCCGATCGTGCTGATCGGGAAGGAGTACTGGAAGGGTCTGCTGGGCTGGATGCGCTCAACGGTCGTGCCACGCGGCAACATCAACGCTCCCGACCTCGACCTGATCCAGCTCGTCGACGACCCCGCCGAGGCCGTGCACCTGGTCTGTGAGCGCGATGCCGAGCTGCGGGCCGAGGAGGAGGCCGCGGTTGCCGCCAACGCCGCCGCCGAGCAGGAGGCCGAGCGGGCCTCGAACCGCCGGTGAGCGACCGCGTCGGCGTGCCCCAGCGCGGGGTGGCGTTGTGGCTGCGTGGACGCGTCCTGGCAGCCGATCGTGCCGCGGTGATGGCCGTGGTCAACCGGACCCCGGACTCCTTCCACGTCCACCACGACGACGACGCGGCGGCCCAGGCGGCCGTGGCCGGCGCCGTCGCCGACGGGGCCGACCTGGTCGACATCGGTGGCGTGCGGGCGGGCCGGGGACCGGTCGTCGACGCGGCGGCGGAGATCGACCGGGTGCTGCCGCTGGTGCGCTGGGTGCGGGCCACGTATCCCGACCTGCCGATCAGCGTCGACACCTGGCGGGCCGAGGTGGCCGAGGCGGTGCTGAGCGTGGGCGCCGACCTGGTCAACGACACCTGGGCGGGGCACGACCCCGAGCTGGTGGCGGTCGCCGCGGCGCACGGGGCGGGCATCGTGTGCTCGCACACCGGTGGGCTGCCCCCGCGCACCGACCCGCTCCGCACGCAGTTCCGGCGCGGTACTCCGTCTGCGCGGGGCGGTCCTGGGCCGGACGCCGGTGACGCGCTCGACGGCGTCCTCGGGGACGTCGTCGCCACCGTGACCGCTGCGGCGCGGCGCGCGGTCGCGGCCGGGGTGGACCCGCGGTCGGTGCTCGTCGACCCGACCCACGACTTCGGCAAGACGACCTGGCACTCGCTGCACCTGACGCGGCGGACGCCCGCGCTGGTTGCCCTGGGCTTCCCGGTGCTGATGGCCCTGTCGCGCAAGGACTTCGTCGGCGAGTCCCTCGACGTGCCGGTCGACGAGCGGCTGGAGGGCACCCTGGCTGCCACGGCCGTTGCCGCCTGGCTGGGTGCGACGGTGTTCCGGGCGCACGACGTGCTGGCGACCCGCCGGGTGGTCGAGATGGTGGCGGTGCTACGGGACGACAGCCCGCCGACGCGCGCCGTTCGCGGTCTGGCCTGAGATGGCGACGCACCAGCCGGCCGTGCGCCGGCCCGGGATCGCGTGGCGCACCGCGGCGCTGCGCCCGGCCCAGTGGCCGTGGTGGGTGCAGGTGCTCGTCGTGTACCTCGGCGCCCGTCTGGTGAGCGCCGTCGTGCTGCTGCTGGTCGCCCGGACGCAGGCGGCCAACCTGTGGACGCCCCAGGCGCCCTCCTACACCCAGTACACGGGGCTGATGTGGGACGCGTCGTGGTACCGCGAGATCGCCGAGGGCGGGTACCCGGACATGCTGCCGACGGGGAGCGACGGGCGGGCGCTGCAGAGCGCCTGGGCGTTCTTCCCCCTGTTCCCGGTGCTGGCCCGGGCGCTGATGGCGGTGACGGGTGCGAGCTGGCAGGTGGTCGCACCCACCCTTGCCCTGGTGGCTGGGACGGGTGCGGCCCTTGTCGTGCATCAGGTCGTCGCCGCGGCCGTCGACCGCGCCCCGCAGGAGTGGCCGTCCAGCCTCGCGCGCCGGCTGCCACTGGCCACTGTCGCGGTCCTTGCCACGTTCGCCGCCGCCCCCGTGCTGCAGGTGGCGTACACCGAGTCCCTTGCGCTGCTGCTGCTGACGACGGCTCTGTGGTGCCTGCTGCGGCGGCAATACCTGGCGGCGGTGCCGGTCGTGCTCGGCCTCGGCCTGACCCGGGCGGTCGCGCTGCCGCTTGCGGTGGCCGTCGGGGCGCATGCGGTGGCCCGACTGCGGGCGGCGCTGCGCGGCGACGAGGAGTTCCCCGCCCGCGACCGGCTGGCCGTCGCGGGACTTGGCGTTGCCGCCGTCGTCTCCGGACTGCTCTGGCCGGCGGCCGTCGGTGTGCTGACCGGGCAGCCGGACGCCTACACCCAGGTGCAGGGCGCATGGCGGGGCAGGGGGGAGGTCGTCCCCGTGCTGCCCTGGTCCGACGTCGCACGTTGGCTGGTGGGCGGGTGGTGGTGGCTGCTGCTGGCGGCTGTTCTGGGACTGGCTGTGCTGGCGGTGCTCGCGCCCCCGCTGCGCCGGCTCGGTCCGGAGCTGCAGGGCTGGACGGCGGGCTACCTCGGCTACCTGGTGTTCGCGATCGAACCCGGCACGAGCCTGCTCCGCTTCCTGCTGCTCGCGTTCCCGCTCGCGGCGCTCGCCGCGGCCCTTGCGCTGGGGTCCCGTTGGTGGCGGTTCGCCCTGACCGCGCTCGTCCTGCTCGGGGTGGCGGGGCAGGTCGGGTGGGTCGGACTCCTCTGGCGACTGGTCCCACCCTCGGGTTGGCCACCGTGACCGACCGCCCAGGTGAACTAGACTGGTCTCGGACATCCGTCCTCCCGGGTCCCCCACGCGCCTTGTGCGCCGGCGGGCCGGAGGCACGGGACAGACCAACGAGGAGGACCACGCTGATGGCCGCGATGAAGCCGAGGACCGGTGACGGGCCGCTCGAGGTCACGAAGGAAGGCCGCGGCATCGTCATGCGCGTCCCGCTCGAGGGCGGTGGCCGCCTGGTCGTCGAGCTCAACGCGACCGAGGCCCGCGAGCTGGGCGAGGCCCTGACAACCGTCGTCAGCTGACGCAGCGCCAGGGATCCTGCCTGGAAGGAGCACCGTGACCGGTCGACGCCGTGCGGCTGCCGGCCCTGCGGTGGTCCCGGTGGAAGCCGACCTGCCGCGCGTGACGGTGCGGCGCGGGAGCATCGCAAGCACACCCCTGCTGACGGCGGACGACGTCGACGCGGTCGTCCTGCCGATCGCACCCGCCGCCGAGGGCGACGAGGGCGTCCAGCCCCGTACGGGTACCGCCGAGGCGGCGGCCCGCTTCGGCATCGACCTGGCGGACCTGGCCGAACGGGCCGAGGCGGACGGCAGCGCCGGCAGCGCGCACACCGTGCACCTGCCGCTGGCGTTGGGCGGGCGCACGCTGCCGTGGGCCGGACTGCCCCGGCGGATCGTCCTGGTGGGTGTCGGGTCCGGTGAGCCTGCTGACCTGCGCCGGGCGGGGGCCGCCATCGCGCGCGCCACCCGCGGGTTGCGGCAGGTCGTGACGACCGTCGGTGCCGACGGCGGGACCGACGGGACCGAGGCCCTGGTCGAGGGCTACCTGCTCGGCGCCTACCGGCACCCCACCGGTGCAACGGGTGCGCCGGCACCTGGACCTGCCGACACGCTCGTCCTGCTCGGCAAGTACGGACCGGTGGAGGTCGCGCGGCACATCGCGGCTGCCACCTGGACCGCTCGGGCGCTGACCGTCACCCCATCCAGCACCAAGACGCCGGAATGGCTGGCCGACCGCGCCGTCGAGGCCGCGCGGGCCGCTGGTTGCGAGGTCCGGGTGCTCGGCCCGACCGAGCTTGCGGCGCAGGGCTTCGGAGGTCTGCTCGCCGTCGGGAGCGGGTCGGCACACCCACCGCGGCTGGTCACCGTCGGCTACACCCCGACCGGTCGCCGTGGCGCACGGCACGTCGTGGTGGTCGGCAAGGGGATCACTTTCGACACCGGTGGCCTTGCGGTCAAGCCGCGGGAGTCCATGGTGGCGATGAAGACCGACATGGCGGGGGCCGCCGTCGCGCTGGCCACCGTGCTCGCCGCCGCCGCCCTCGGCGTCCCGCACCGCGTCACCGCCCTGCTGCCACTGGCCGAGAACGCGCTCGGCGGAGCGTCCTACCGGCCCGGCGACGTGCTGCGGGTCTACGGAGGCACCACCGTCGAGGTCGCCAACACCGATGCCGAGGGTCGGCTGGTGCTCGCGGACGCGTTGAGCTATGCCGACGCGCACCTCGACCCGGATGTGCTGGTCGACGTCGCCACGCTCACCGGCGCGGCGACCTTGGGCCTCGGCAGGCAGCACGGTGCCCTGTTCACCGACGACGACGACCTGGCTGAGGCGCTGCTCACCGCCGGGAAGGCGGCGGGGGAGCCACTGTGGCGCCTGCCGCTGGTCGCGGACTACCGGTCGGCGCTGGACTCGACGGTTGCGGACATCCGGCAGGTGTCCGACCCGGCCGTCGGCGCCGGCGCCATCACCGCTGCACTGTTCCTGCAGCGGTTCGCCGGTCGGCGGCGGTGGGCCCACCTCGACATCGCCGGGCCGGGGAGGGCGACGTCGTCGGCGCACGAGGTGCCGGAGGGCGCGACGGGTTTCGGCGCCAGAGTGCTGCTTCGCTGGCTGCGGGACGCCTGAGGCTCAGCGCCGGGCGGCGAGCAGCACGCCGTCGCCGCTGGGCACCAGGGCGGGTACCACGCGGTCGTCGTCGCGCAGCCGCCGGGCGACCACCCGCAGTGCGGTGGTGACCTCGTCGCGCCGGGCCGGGTCGGGCACCCGGTCGTCGCTCATCGCGTGCAGGACGGCGAGCACGCCGCCGGGACGCAGCAGCCGCAGCGCCTGCTCGACGTGCTCGACGAGCTCGAGCGGGTCGCCGGCAGCCACCACCATGTCGTAGGCGCCGTCCGCCAGCCGCGGCAGCACATCGAGCGGCCGCCCGGTGATGCCACGCACCCGGGTCGGGCGGACGCCGGCCTCGGTGAACGCCTCACGCGCTGCCCGCTGGTGCTCCGCCTCGGTGTCGATGGTCGTGAGCACGCCGTCGGGGTTCATCCCGGCGAGCAGCCACAGACCGGCGACACCGGCGCCGGTGCCGATCTCCACGACCGCGGACGCCCGCACCGTCGCGGCGAGCATGGCGAGCAGCGCGCCGGTCCCAGGAGAGGGCGCACTGGTGCCCAGCTGGTCGGCGCGGTCGGTGGCCCTGAGCAGGATCTCGTCTGGCGGCACGAAGCCTTCGGCATGTGCCCAGCTCGCGGACTTGTCGCTGATGGTGTCCTCCGATCCGTGGCTCCGATGCTAGCGCCGGGTCCCGCGGCGGAGTCGACGAACCGCTGGTGTCCCCCCGTCGACGTGGAACAGCCGAGCCCGGTCGCTCGTTGGTGATGGCAGGTGGTGCGTCGGTGGGACACTTGGCGGCTACGGCGAACGCGGCGAAGGAGGAGCGTGGCAGGTCAGGGGTTTCGACCGGGCGGCGGCCCGGCTGCGGACGCGCCCGCCGGCTCCGCGTCTCCGGCCCTCACCGACGACGCGTGGGAGCAGATCGTCACCGAGCACTCCACCCGCGTCTACCGACTGGCGTACCGCCTGACCGGCAACCAGCACGACGCCGAGGACCTCACCCAGGAGACCTTCGTCCGGGTGTTCCGCTCCCTGTCGACGTACACCCCCGGCACCTTCGAGGGCTGGCTGCACCGCATCACGACCAACCTGTTCCTCGACCAGGTGCGGCGTCGGCGTCGTATCCGGATCGAGCCATGGGGCGATGCGACCGAGCAGTTCGCCGGGCCGGACGGGACCTCGACGCCGGAGCGCGGGTTCGAGCATGCCAACCTGGATCAGGACGTGCAGAAGGCGCTGGACGCCCTGCCGCCGGAGTTCCGGGC
>Ga0209747_1001455_pt1 | contig 12551 bp, 10 predicted proteins | sample BarGraNGADG00311_FD_184498 | JGI IMG/M metagenome (GOLD analysis project Ga0209747, IMG submission 184498) | Arctic peat soil microbial communities from Barrow, Alaska - Barrow Graham LP Ref core NGADG0011-311 (SPAdes) (version 2) | ecosystem: Environmental > Terrestrial > Soil > Wetlands > Peat... | reverse complement strand
AGGAAGCCGCGCAACAGCCCTTCGCGGCGGAAGCCGAGTTGCTCTGCGAGCGCTTGCGAGGCGTCGTTGCCAGGGTAGGTGAGGATCTCGAGGCGCTCGACGCCGACCTCGGTGAACGCCCAATCGATGATCAGGCGCGCCGCTCCGCCGGCCACGCCGCGACGCCGCGCTCCGCGCTTCACCCAGTAGCCGATCTCCGCCACCTGGCGGTCGCTGTACAGATCCAGGCTGACGCTGCCGAGCAGCTCGTCCGAGGCGGCGTCGACGACCGCCAGGCGAGCACGGTCGCCGGCGGCGAGGCGCCGCCGCGACTCGGCGATGAACTCCTCCGCGTCGGCCGCCGTGTACGGGCTCGGCACCAGGTGGATCCAGTGCGCCACGTCCGCGTCGTCGCAGGCCGCCCGGACGGCCGGGGCATCGTCCGGCTCGAAGGGCCGGACGACCAGCCGGCCGTCCTCCAGCCGCGGGTCGGCCAGCGGTACCTGCGGCTCCCGAGGGTCGCCCGGCACCATGCCGAAGAGCACGTCGTCACTGCGCCGGCCGCGCGCCGTGAGGTAGCCGCGCATGACGCCCTCGCGGCGAAAGCCGGCCGCCTGCGCCACGCGCTGCGAGTCGATGTTGTCGACGTCGGTGGTCAGCTCCAGGCGCTCCATGTCGAGCTCGTCGAAAGCCCAGTCGCGCACCAGGCGCACGGCCGCGCTCATCACGCCGCGGCCGCGGGCCCACGGCGCGCACCAGTAGCCGATCTCGCCGGCCTGGCGGACGGCGACGACGTCCAGCGAGATCATCGCCAACAGCTCGTCGCTGCGCGCGTCCACCACCGTCCAGTTGGCGATGAGGTCCGACGGCCAGAAGTGCTCGTTGTAGGCGAGGAACTCGACGAAGTCGCTCTCGTGGTAGGGGTACGGCACGCGGTAGCAGAAGCGCTCGATGAGGCCGTCGTTGCAGGCCTTGACGACGGCCGCCTTGTCGGCGGCGCGCAGTCTGCGCAGCCGCACATTGCCATCGCTCAGCTGTGGCGGGTGGGCGATATCTCCCAGGTCCTTCATCTGCGTCCCCCCAACGAGGAAGGGCCGGCTCTTCCGGCCGGCCCTTCCGTCATCGACTGTGCGCGGCGGCTAGTGCAGGAAGTGCCGGCGGCCGGTGAAGACCATCGACGCGTCGTACTTGTCGCAGGACTCGATGGCGCTGTCGTCACCCTTCGAGCCGCCCGGCTGCATGAACGCCGACACGCCGTTCTCGATGGCCAGCTCGATCGCGTCCGGGAACGGGTAGAACGCATCCGACCCGATCACGGAGCCCTTGAGGTCGCTGCGCGCCTTCTCGATGGCGATGCGCGTGGAGTCGACGCGACTCATCTGCCCGGCGCCGACGCCCACCGTGGCCAGATCCTTCGCGATCACGATGGCGTTGCTCTTCACGTGCTTGGCCACACGGAAGGCGAAGATGAGATCCCCCCACTCCTGCTCGCTGGGATGCCGCTTCGTCGCCACCGTCATCTCGTCGCGCTCCTCGGCTTCCGAGTCCTTGTCCTGCACCAGGATGCCGCCCTTGACGCGTTTGTAGTCGAATTCGCCGGAACTGATCTGGCGGCGCTCCTCGTTCTTGAGAATGCGGATGTCCGCCTTCTGGGTGAGAATGGCGAGCGCCTCGTCGTCGTAGCCGGGCGCGAACAGCGCCTCGACGAACAGCTTATTGAGGCGCTCGGCCAGGGGCACGTCGACGACGCGATTGACGGCGATCACCGAGCCGAAAGCGCTCACGGGATCGCACTCGTAGGCCTTGTCGTAGGCGGCCGCCAGGTTCTCGGCCAGGGCACAGCCGCACGGGTTGTTGTGCTTGATGATGACCACGCAGGGCAGCGTGAACTCGTCGCAGATGTTGCGCGCCGCGTTGAGGTCGTACAGGTTGTTGAAGCCGAGCTGCTTGCCGTGCAGCTGCTGGACCTGCGAGAGCAGGTGCTGGCGCAGCCCCACCTCCGCGTAATAGGCCGCGCGCTGGTGCGGGTTCTCGCCGTACTTGAGCTCCATCACCTTCTGGTAGTCCCGCATCATGTAGCTGGGGAAGTCGCCTTCCTCCTCGCTGAACCAGTTGGCGATGACGAAGTCGTAGTGCGCGGTGCGGTGGAAGGCCTTGGTAGCGAGGTCGCGGAGTGTGGGATAGCTGAGCTCGTCCGTCTCGCGCAGCTCGTCCAGCAGCGGCGCGTAGTCCTCGTGGCTGGTCACGACGGCGACACCGGCGTGGTTCTTGGCGGCGGCACGGATCATGCTGGGGCCGCCGATGTCGATGTTCTCGATGACGACCTCGTCCGTTACCCCGCGTCGCCCGGCGACCTCCTCGAACGGGTAGAGGTTGCAGACGACCATGTCGATGGGTTCGATGCCGTGCTGCTCGATGGTCTCCATGTGCTCGGGCACGTCGCGGCGGGCGAGGATGCCGGCCATCAGCTTTGGGTGCATCGTCTTGACGCGGCCGTCGAGCATCTCGGGGAAGCCGGTGACTTCCTCGACGAGCGTGACCGGGATGCCCGAATCCTTGAGCAGCTTGGCCGTTCCGCCGGTGGAGATGACCTGCACGCCCATGTCGGTGAGGCCTTTGGCAAACGACTCGACGCCGCTCTTGTTGAACACCGAGATGAGGGCTCGCTGGACCTTCACTGACACGCTCCTTCGGACGGATTACCCCTGGCGGCCGGGGCACCGGCCTGCCTTTGCGGCAAGCCTACTAGAAAGGCAGCGCTTGGTGAAGGGTCTGCGGCGGCCCCGGGGCGAGGGCGTCGCGCGCCACGGGCACTACTTGCTCAGCTTCTCCTTGGCCTTGCCGGCGAGCTCGCCGGCGTCCTGCTTGGCCTTCTCCATCGCTGGGCCGGCCTTTTCCTGCAGATCGGCCGCCGTTACCTTGGCCTTCGCCGCGGCCTCCTCGGCCATCTGCTTCGCCTTGTCCAGGAATCCCATCGTCGCCTCCTCGCTCTGACAGGGGCGCCAGTGCGCCTTCACCGACAGTCTACCGCGAGAGGGCGCCGGCGAAGCGGCGGGCCAGGCTTTATGTGTGGCCGCTGAGGCCCGGCCTCGGCCAGGCTCTTGCCACGCGCCCATCCTGCCGCGCCGGCATCGCCCCGCCGCCGCCGCCGAAGCGGTCGAGGATCGCTTTGACCTTCATGGGGCCCCTCCGCGTCCGCCCTCGAGGACGCCGGCCCAGTGCCCCAGCAGCACGTCGAGGCCGGTGACGAACTCGTCGGGGCGGTCCCACACCGCGAGCTGCAGGCCGACGCTCATGAGGTTGGGGTAGTCGGCCCAGTGGCCGGCGAGCTCGCCGACGATGGACGCGGCCGGCGCCTCGAGGGCGAGCATCTCGGCGTAGCCGAGGCCGATGGTGAAGGCGCCGAGGCTGTGGTAGATCGCCGCCGCGTCCGCCGGCGTCAAGCCGGCCTCCAGCAGCACGCTCATCAACTCCTCCATCCACAGCCTGCCGCTGGGGGTGCGCAGCACTGCGGTGGCGCTGAGCGGCAGCGCCCTGGGGTGTGCCTGCACCAGCTCGTAGAGGCCGACGAACAGCAGACGGACGCGTTCCTGCCAGCGGCCCTGGGAGCGCGGGTCGCCGAGCGCCGCCGCGGCGATGGACTCGGCGACGCCGAGCAGGATGGCTTCCTTGCTGGGGAAGTGGTGGTAGAGGCTCATCGGCTTGACGCCGGCCGCCGCCGCCAGCCGGCGCATGTTGAGAGCGCTCAGGCCCTCGGCGTCGATGATCTCCAGCGCCAGCTCGAGGATGCGCTGCTTGGTGAGCGTCTGCCGCGTCGCCATCCCGGCCTCCGATCCGTCGTCCCGTACAAAGTGTCGAGCCCACCGCCGCCGGCGGCTGGAAGCCGGGGCGGAGGCTCGTGCGACGGTCATCACGGCGAGCAGGAGTACAAGGCGGGGTGGGCTCTCGGTGAGCCGCGCGCCGCCGCGCCCGCGCGCCCGGCGTCAGCCGAGGCTGGCGATGCGCTCGCCGCGGACGCTCCGCCGCGCAGCGGCGGAAGCTTCGGCGAGCGCCTCCGGCTCCTCGGCGGTGAGGCCCACGCGCGCCCGCGCCCTGCCGGTCGGCTTCTCGCCCTTCCTGGGCCTCGGCCAGCGGCGGACGGCCGCCTCGACGCCGTCCCGGCCGCCGCCGGCGAAGGCCTTCGCCAGCTCGGCGGCCACAGCGGCGTCGGGGCTCGCGGCGGCGAACTCGGCCGCCGCCAGCGCGTAGCCGTTGCCGTTGAAGCTCAGCGAGACGCCACCCCACTCCCTCACGGCGGCCAGCGGCGGCGTGTCGGTGATCGAGTCGCCGACGTACATCACGTCGGCTCCGGCCGCGCCCTGCGCGGCTGCGATCTCCTCCAGAGCCGCGAGTTTCATGCCGCCCCCGATGGGGCGCACCGCCTCGGTGAGAGCCAGGCTCACGGGATGCTCCTGCATCTCCTGCCAGAAGAGCCGGTCGAGCTCGCGTACGGTCTCGCGGTCCTCGGCGCTCAGCCAGGCCAGGGCCTCGTCGGGGCTGTGCCACGGAGCCGCTCCCGGGACGCCGCATTCGGCGGCCGGTTCGGCGGCGCCGGCTCTGCCGGCGCCGTGCCCCTCGGCGGCCGTCATCGCCTCGTCGGGGTACTCGATGAGCGGCCTCGCGCAGACCCGGGGCGCCCAGCCACGCAGCCAGTCAGCCTCCTCCTCGGGCATCTCCCAGGCATCCAGGCTCAGCTCGGTGCAGCGCACGTTCTCCACTGGGAAGCCGGTGAGGTCACACAGCGCCTTGAGGTACGGGGTGTACGAGGTCGAGATGATGAACGTGGGCAGCAGCGCGCGGATCTGGTCCAGCGCCTTGGCGACGCCGGGCACCAGAAGTACGCCCTCGGCGCTGAACAGCTCGACGTCTTCGTCGCTGACGGAGAAGGCCTCGAAGAACGGGGGGATCAGGCGCAGCGTGTTGCCGGCGTTGTAGCCCTGCTTGTGGGCGACATCGACGAGGAAGTCGTCGTACTTGCTCAGGCGGGCAAAGAACTCGGCGCCGTCCGGGATGAAGCGCGCGGCGATCTCCTGCGCGTTGTCGTTCTTGGTGAGCGGGCCTTCGCAGTCGGTGACGTAGATGCGCGCCGGGCCGGCTTCGCCGCCGGCGCTCATCGCCTCGCCACCTCCGCCGCGACCGGTTTGGTGAGGTCCAGAGGCAGCCGCGCCGCATCGGCGAAGACGGCTCCGCGGGACGTGTTGAGATGGCCTTCGCTGAACTGCCGCAGCGTCTGATAGAGCAGCGGGATCTCGCGCGCCTCGCCGCAACGGCGGATCTCGGCGAAGAGCGGCTCGTCCTCGCCCTCGGCGGCGGCGATCTCGGCCACGCTCATCGTCTTGCGCTTCGCGCGGAACTGCGCCCACAGCGCCGCCCAGTCGCCGCCCTGGATGGCCAAGCGGAAGTAGGAGACCACCGGCCCGCGGTCGAGCTCGGCGGTGGCCAGGTGGACCATGGCGCCCGTCTCGGCGGCTTCCTCTTCGAGCAGCCGCCAGATGACGTCCTGCCACGTGCCCGTGGGGCCGCTGGGGAGGGCGGGATGAAGGTTGAGGAGGGCGTACCGGCGGCACATGGCCGGGCTGACGATGAGCATGTACCCGGCCATGACGAGCAGCCCGAGTCGATAGGGCGCGAGAAGGTCCATCACGCCGCGGTGGTACTCGTTGCGCCACGCGGCCCGATCCGCGCCGAGCGCCTGCGCCGCCTTCCAGCTCGCGGCGCTCGACAGCGTGACCGGGGGGAAGTCGAGACGCTCGACCAGCTCGAGAAAACGGTCGCTCTCGGGCGCCTCGCCCGGCTCGCGGTCGCAGAACACGGCGGCGATCTCGAGGGGGAGGTCGTCCTGTTGGCCGCGAGCGACGACGTCGGCGAGGAGGTTGCAGGCTGCCTGGTCGCGGCCGGTGGACAGCCAGCCGATCCTCACGATCCGCCCCCGCGCGACACGCTTTCGTCCTCGCCGCGCTCCTCGGCCAGCCGCGCCTTCCAGGCCGCGGCGTCCGGGTACGTGCTGCGGCCGAGGCCCGCGATGCCGCGGCTGGCCGCCCAGGCGGCGAGCCGTCCGGCGCTCTCCAGGCCGACCTGCTCGATGAGGCCGCCGATGAAGCCGGCGGCGAAGAGGTCGCCGGCTCCGGTGACGTCCACGACTTCGGCCGGCATCGGCGGCACGTACAGGTCGACCCGGCGGCCGACCAGGCGCGCCCCGCGGCCGCCCATCTTGCAGACCACCAGACCGACGCCGGCATTGAGGACGAAGTCGAGCGACTCGGGGAGCGAGAGGCCGCAGAGCATTTCCAGCTCTCTCTCGGTGGCGAACAGGTAGGCGCAGCGGTGCAGCAAGGGCAGGAAGCGTTTGACGCCCTTGCGCGCGTAGATCTCGCCGGGGTCGAAGGCGACCTCCGTCTCGGTGGGCAGCCGCTCGAGCAGCGCCAGCTGCGCGGCGAGCGGCCCGTCGCCGACGAAGCTCGTGAAGTAGGCGAAGCGCGTCCTGGGCGGCCGCTTGGGCAGGTCGGCCGGCGCGAAGGCGTCGTTGGCCGCCGGCCAGACGAGGTTGCGACGCTCACCGTCCTCATCGAGCAGGACGTACACGCGGCCGGTGTCGCCGTCGCGAGCCACCAGCCGGCCTTCGGCCGGCGCCAGCTCGCCGAGCAGGTACGGGCCGTCGTCGTCATCGCCCACGCGGCCGGTCATGGCGGCCCGGTAGCCTAGGCGCGCCACAGCGTGGGCGGTGTTGGCCGCCTGTCCACCGCCGGAGCGCGTGGGCTCCACGTGCGCCAGCGCTTCGTCGACCGCGCGGCGTATATTGGCGTCCATCAGCTGCTCGGTGCCGGGGGGGCCGAGCTCGTCCCAGAGCGAAAAGCTGCGCGGCAGCCGGTAGATCAGGTCGACGTTGAGAGCGCCGCAGCCGAGAAGGTCCAGCGGCTTCACAGCTTGAGCTCACCGCGGTAGCGCACCGCGGCGCCGTCGCCGCGTGGTAGGACGTCGCCGACCACGCGGGCCGCGTGCTCGCCCTTCGCGATGACGGCCAGGTTCTTCTGCACGTGCTCGGGATCCATGACGACGACCATCCCGAGCCCGCAGTTGAACGTGTTGAGGAGCTCGGGGCGGTGCACGCCGAGCCCGTGCAGCCAGCTGAACACCGGGCTCGGCACCCAGCGGCCGAGGTCGATGACGGCGGCGAGCCCGTCCGGCACGGCGCGTCCGAGGTTATCGGGGAAGCCGCCGCCGGTGATGTGCGCGGCGGCGTGCACGCCGCCGGCGTGGCCCAGGTCGTGCAACATTCGGCTGTAGATCGCGGTCGGCGTGAGCAGCACATCGCCGACCGTGGAGTGCGGCTCGTAGCAGGGCCCCACGCCGTCGCCGGGGATGATGCACAGGCCGATGCCCCCGCCCTCGCTGATGAAGTTGCGGTGCAGCCCGATGGCGTGTTCGGCGAGGAGGTGACGGATGAGACTGAAGCCGTTGCTGTGCACGCCGCTCGAGTCGACGCCGACGAGCACGTCGCCCTCCTTGACGAGCCGCGGACCCCAGAGCTCGTCGCGTTCCGCCAGCCCGACGGCGAAGCCGGCCATGTCGAAGTCGCCGCCGGGGAACTGCCCGGGATGCTCCGCGGTCTCGCCGCCGAGGAGCACGCACTGAGCCAGCTGACAGCCCTCGTCGACGCCGGCGACGATCTCGGCGACCTCCTCGGGCACGACCTTGCCGACCACGAGGTAATCGAGGAAGAACAGCGGCACGGCGCCGCAGGCCGACACGTCGTTGACGCTCATCGCCACGAGGTCGATGCCGATGGTACCCAGCTTGCCCATGGTGCGGGCCAGCTCGATCTTGGTGCCCACGCCGTCGGTGCCGGCCACCAGCACCGGGTCTTTGAGCTTGGGCAGCCGCATCGCTCCGCCGAAGCCGCCCAGCCCGCCAAGCACCAGAGGGTGCTTCGTGCTCTTGAGCCGCTGTCTCATGAGGTCGACAGCGCGGTTGCCAGCCTCGACGTCGACGCCCGCCTCTTTGTACGTGAACCCCTGGTCGTCGGCCATCGTGCTCCCCCGTCGGTGTGACGGTGCCAGTCTACGTCGCACCTCGCCTCCGCCGCCAGCGATCACCGCGCCCCGACGTTCACGGCGTCCTGGCTGGCGAAGGCGAGGCCCTGGTGTCCAGCGGCACGTGCGCCGTGACGAGGCCGGGATGGACGGGACAGCTGCGACGCCGGCGCGGCTGCGGTCGTCCTCGATGACGTCGTCCGGCTGGTGCTGACCGCCGCGCCAAGCAGCACCGGCTCGGCTCAGGGCTCGCAGGTTGCCGGCGCGCCCTTCTCGAAGCGCATCTTGCACATCGCGTACTCCTCGGGCACCGTGATCGGGTAGTCACCGTCGAAGCAGGCGCGGCAGAACTGGCTCTTGGGCAGGCCCGTGCTGGCCTGCAGGCCGTCGAGCGTGAGGTAGTGGAGGCTCGTCGCTCCAACCTTGGCGCGAATGTCGTCGACGCTCAGGTTGGCGGCGATGAGCTCGGCGCGTGTGGCCATGTCGATGCCGTAGTAGCACGGGTACTGGATGGGCGGCGAGCTGATGCGCAGGTGCACCTCTTTGGCGCCGGCGCTGAACAGCACGTCGACGAGCTTGCTCGTGGTGTTGCCGCGCACGATGGAGTCGTCGACTACCACCAGGCGTTTGCCGCGGATGATGGCGCTCAGCGGGTTGAGCTTCATGCGGATGCCGACCTGGCGCAGCTGGTCGTCGGGCTGGATGAAGGTGCGGTACACGTAACGGTTCTTGATGAGGCCCTCGGTGTAGGGGATGCCGGAGGCTGAGGCGTAGCCGATGGCGGCCGGCATGCCCGTGTCGGGCACGGGAATGACGAGGTCGGCCTCGACCGGCGCCTCCAGCGCGAGGCGCTTGCCCATCTCCTGGCGCACCAGGTGCAGGGTCTTGCCTGCCATGGTGCTGTCCGGCCGCGCGAAGTAGATGAACTCGAAGATGCACAGGGCGGGCCGGGCGCCCTCGAGCTCGACGCGCTCGCTGCGCAGACCGTGCTCGCGGTCGGCGATGACGATCTCGCCGGGCTGGATCTCGCGCACGAACCGGGCGCCGATGATGTCGAGGCCCGAGGTCTCGCTGCTGAAGACCGGGTGGCCCTCGTAGTCGCCCAGGCAGAGCGGGCGCACGCCGTAGGGGTCGCGGAAGCCCACCAGGGCGTCGCCGCTCATGACCGCCGCCGAGAAGGCGCCGCGGATCTTGCTCACCGCGGTGCGCACGGCGCCCAGAAGGTCGCCCTCGGCCTCGTGCGCGATGAGCGCCGTGATCACCTCTGTGTCGGTGGTGCCGGCGAACTTCACCCCCTGGCGCATCAGTTCGTCGCGCAATTCGGTGGTGTTGACCAGGTTGCCGTTGTGGCCCAGGGCGATCACGTCGCCGTTGCGGCTGCGCACCAGCGGCTGCGAGTTCTGCCAGTGGCCGGAGCCGGTCGTGGAGTAGCGCACGTGGCCGATGGCGTGCTGGCCGCTGAGGCTCTGCAGCATCTGCTCGTTGAAGACCTGGCTGACGAGGCCCAGATCCTTGATGACCGTGATCTGGCCGTCGTCGGCGACGGCGATGCCGGCGCTTTCCTGGCCGCGGTGCTGCAGGGCGTAGAGCCCGAAGAAGGTCAGGCGCGCAACGTCGCGCCCCGGCGCGTGGATGCCGAAGACGCCACAACTGTCGTGCAGGCGGTCGTTGTACAAGGCGCTCTGTTCTTGGCTCGTCAGGCGAGCCGCTGGGGCAGCGACTCGTAAGCACGATGGAACTCGCTCACCGGGACGGTGAAGAGCTCCTCGCCATCGATGGTACACCTCAGGTCGACCCCGGTCACCCGGCCGACGACGCGGTGCGGCAGATCGTCGAGAATGGCCTCGAGCGGGCGGAGCAGCTCGGGCGCCACGGTGACGATTGCCCGCGTGGGCGCCTCGCCGAAGAGGGCGAGGTCGGGCCGCCCGGCGGCGCCGGTCACGATCGAGGCGGAGCCGAGGTCGACTTCGGCGCCCAGCCAGCGGCCCGCGCCACGCTCGCGCGCCTGCGGCGCGTCCGGGTCGGCGAACGCCGCCCCGCCGCTGACGCCGCTGGCGATCGCACACTCGGCCAGAGCGACGGCGAGCCCGCCTTCGGCGCAGTCGTGCGCGCTCTTGAGCAGGCGCGCCTCGATGGCCGCGCGCAGCTTGCTCTGCAGCTCGACCTCGAGCTGCAGGTCCACATCCGGCACTCGGCCCTCGACCTTGCCGTAGGCGACCTTCTGGTACTCGGAGCCGTCCATCCAGCCGGCCTCGGCGCCGAGCAGCACGATCACATCGCCCTCGTCCTTGAAGGCGTCGTCGATGTGGACGCCGACGTCGTCGTAGACGCCCAGCATGCCGATCATCGGCGTGGGGTAGATGGCCTGTCCGAAGCTCTCGTTGTAGAAGCTCACGTTGCCGCTCACGACCGGCGTGTCCAGCGCCTCGCAGGCCTCGGCGATGCCCTCGACGGCCTGCTCGAACTGCCAGTAGATCTCGCCCTTCTCGGGGTTGCCGAAGTTGAGGCAGTCGGTGACGGCCACCGGCAGCGCGCCGGCGCAGGCCAGGTTGCGGGCCGCCTCGGCGACGGCCGCCTTGGCGCCGCGATAGGGATCGAGGTAGCAGTGGCGGCCGTTGCAGTCGTTGCTGAAGGCGATGCCGCGGGGCGAGTCCTTGATGCGCAGTACGGCGGCGTCGCTGCCGGGGATCTGCACGGTGTTGGCCTGGACGATGTAGTCGTACTGCTCCCAGGCCCAGCGCTTGCTGGCGATGTTGGGTGCGGCGAGGAGCTGCGCGAGCGCCGCGCCCAGATCCGCCGGCCGCGGATACGCGGCGTCGTCGACGGCGACGGGCTCGTCGACGATGTAGTCTGGCTTCACGGACGGCGTGCGGATCACGGGGCTCTCGTCGGCTAGGCGCCGGGCCGGGATGTTCGCCACGCGCTCGCCGTGCCAGTGGATGCGCAGCATCTTGCTGTCCGTGACTTGGCCGATCACGGTGCAGTCGAGGTCCCAGCGTTCGCAGACCTTGCGCACGTCGGCGAGCTGCTCCTCGGTGACGATCGCCAGCATGCGCTCCTGGCTCTCGCTGATCATGATCTCCCACGGCTCCATGTCGGCTTCGCGGAGCGGCACGCGGTCGGCGTGGATGTCGAGGCCCACGGTGCCCTTGCTGGCCATCTCGCTGCTCGAGCTGGTGAGGCCCGCCGCGCCCAGGTCCTGCATGCTCACCACGAGCTTGCGGTGGATGAGCTCGAGGCAGGCCTCGATGAGCTTCTTCTCGGCGAACGGGTCGCCGACCTGGACGCTGGGACGTTTCTCCTCCAGCGTCTCGTCGAACTCCTGGCTCGCGAGCACGCTGGCGCCGCCGATACCGTCGCGGCCGGTCCTGGACCCGATGAGCACCACGTGGTTGCCCACGCCGCTGGCGATGGCGCGCACGATGCCGTCGGTGCGGATCATGCCGGCCGCCATGGCGTTGACCAGGCAGTTGCCCTCGTAGCTGGGCTCGAAGTAGATCTCGCCACCCACGGTGGGGATGCCAAGGCAGTTGCCGTAGTGGGCGATGCCGCCGACGACGCCGTCGAGCAAGAAGCGCTGGCGTGGCGCGGTGAGCTCGCCGAAGCGCAGCGAGTCCATGCTCACGCAGGGCCGCGCGCCCATGGTGAAGATGTCGCGCACGATGCCGCCCACGCCGGTGGCGGCGCCCTGGAAGGGCTCGACGGCGCTCGGGTGGTTGTGGCTCTCGACCTTCATGGCCACGGCCCATCCGTCGCCGACGTCGATGATGCCGGCGTTCTCGCCGGGGCCCTGCAGGATGCGCGGCCCGCTGGTGGGGAAGCGGCCCAGGATGGGCCGCGAGTGCTTGTAGCTGCAGTGCTCGCTCCACATCAGCGAGTAGATGGCGAGCTCGACGTATGTCGGCTCGCCGCCCTGGATCTCGCAGATGTGCGCGTACTCGTCTGCGGTGAGGCCGAGCTTGACGGCGGCTTCGAACGTGGCGCGCTGAGTCATCGTGCCACCTCCCGCGCCATCAGGGTGTCGACCATGCTCTGGAAGATGCGCCGGCCGCCGGCTCCGCCGGCCAGCGCCGCCTCCACCGAGTTCTCCGGGTGCGGCATCATGCCGAACACGTTGCCGCGCTGGTTGCAGACGCCGGCGATGTCGTCGACGGCGCCGTTGGGATTGGCGCCGTCGCCCTGCTCGCCGGCCGCCGTGACGTAGCGCAGCACGATCTGGCCGTCGGCCTTCATGCGCGCGAGGGTCGCCGGGTCGGCGGTGTAGTTGCCCTCGTTGTGCTTGACCACGATGCGCAGGACGTCGCCTTCGTCGCAGGCGCTGGTGAAGGCCGTCTCGCCGTTGTCCACGCGCAGGTTCACGTAGCGGCAGACGAACTTGAGGCCGGTGTTGCGCAGCAGCGCTCCGGGCAGGAGGCCGGCCTCGGTGAGGATCTGGAACCCGTTGCAGATGCCGAGCACGAGCCCGCCGGCCTCGGCGAACTCGATGACCGACTGCATGATGGG
>Ga0209747_1001452_pt1 | contig 12565 bp, 13 predicted proteins | sample BarGraNGADG00311_FD_184498 | JGI IMG/M metagenome (GOLD analysis project Ga0209747, IMG submission 184498) | Arctic peat soil microbial communities from Barrow, Alaska - Barrow Graham LP Ref core NGADG0011-311 (SPAdes) (version 2) | ecosystem: Environmental > Terrestrial > Soil > Wetlands > Peat... | reverse complement strand
TCTAACACCTGATTCTTCCATTCCTTTCCAGTTTTGAAAGGACTCATTTACAAGAGTATATGTTGGAATCGTAACAATAGTCTTATCGAAATTCTGAATCTTAACGGTATTAAGAGTGATATCTAATACAACTCCGTCAATATCGCGCTTTTGAATAGTAATCCAGTCGCCAACCTTCAACATCTTGTCGGCGGATAGCTGAATACTTGCGACCAGACCAAGAAGTGTGTCTTTAAATACAAGTATTAACACTGCCGCCATAGCGCCCATTCCAGCCAGAATTCTTGATATATCAAGCTTGAATACCACTGAGACTACTACCAGCAAAGCAATAAGAATAATAAAGATTTTTAAAAGCTGTACATACCCTTTTATATGTCTGTGCTGAGCCAGGGGCAACGAATTATAAATTATATGCCAGGATTCAACAAAAGAGTTCATCACAATTGTTCCAACAACTACCATGTATATGTAAGCAATTCTATGGACCGCCACCATCCATACAGGATAGGCCTTAAGCGCCCATCCTGCCATAAACCATATTACAAGAGCCGGGGCAAGATGCGATAACCGGGTAAACACTTTTTGTTCAAGGAAAACATCATCCCATGTTGTCTCAGTCCTTTTTACAATTGTGGTAACAACCTTAAGAATGAAGGTTTTTGCAATCAGATTTGATAACCATCCTAATACTATAACAATAAGTACCAGGGAAATTGTACTTAGTAGAGAAGAAAGACTAACACTCAATCCTGCATCAAGAAACAGCTCTTTAAACCATATACCAGGATCAATCATTAAAGGCATAACTGATAGCTTAAATAATTTTCTGCAAAAGTAAAGAAATTATCAATCGGTCTGACTTAAAATTTCATGGTTTGCATTGTGAGCAAAAAAAATATCATAATCAGATCGATTATGATATTCATTCGGACATTACAAAACTATCACTCTGTGTAACTCTGAGAAAAAAAGTTATTTGCTTTTCCTGTCAATGATATAATACAACACAAGGCTGAGTCCACCGAAAAAGCATATCATTGCCCCGTAACCAGGATCCTCCGGAATAATACCGGAAAAGGCATTAATAGCTCCTGCGATAATCCCAATAGCAATACCCATTAAAAGCATTCCAACCTTCAGCGTGAACTTACCCCAGCTAAAATTAAACTTAGGGCCTTCCTTCCCTGTATTAAAGAGGCTGGCATCAGCACCCTTTTCAATCAGGGCCATTCTTTCTTTATTACGTGTTGTGTAGTAAATGTACGCTATTCCAAATACCATAGCGAAAAATGAAATAAAAGCAATTAGTGGATACATGATTAGATATTTTGGTTATAAACTCTTTTTGTACTTTAGACACAGGTTTACTGAAACAGGTTACAAAATAAAAAGAAAATGTACGAAACATGTTTTAAAACACGTTTCAGAATTGGTCGGGGCAGATTTATTTTGTCAGAAAAATATGTTAATTATCATAATTTAAAGTCTAAATATGTTGTTAATTTTGGCTCTGTTAAAAAATTAACACAATGGCTGATCTATCGTGCAAATACCTGGGATTAGAATTAAGGAATCCTATAATAGTAGGTAGTTCCGGATTGACATCATCTTTAGATAATCTGAAGACAATAGCCCTTATGGGTGCCGGGGCGGTGGTACTTAAATCTATTTTTGAAGAACAGATAAAATTCGAAGCTGACAAATTCCTTAAATCAGATGATAAAGAAATAAAATCCTGGCAGGAAGCTTTTCAGGGTATTGTAAGCAAAACCGAGTTTTATTATGATGAAGCTTTTGAGTACCTCACCAGTTATGCTAAAGAACATACTCTAAACCAGTACCTGACATTGATATCTGATGCAAAAAAAGTTATTGACATACCTGTTATTGCCAGTATAAATTGTAGCACTCAGTACGATTGGCAATATTTTGCCAGGCGCATCCAGGAGGCTGGTGCTGATGCACTTGAACTCAATGTTTATCTGCTGCCTTCTGATTTTGAGAAGAACGGTATTGAAAATGAAAAAGTATATTTTGATATTATACAGGAAGTTAAGAAATTTATAAACATCCCGTTTTCATTAAAAGTTGGTTATTATTTTTCCAGCCTTGCTCAAACAGCACTTAAATTATCCGAAAGCGGGATAGCCGGTTTGACTCTATTCAACAGGCCTTACAATCCGGATATCGATATTGACAATCTTCAAATGAGTGCATCAAACATGTTCAGCAGCGATACTGAATATTCTCATTCACTGCGCTGGGTTGCACTGTTGTCAGGAAAACTTAATTGCGACATCGCTGCCTCAACCGGCATTCATAATTACGAAACAGTTGTAAAACAATTACTTGCCGGCGCTGATGCAGTTCAACTGGTTTCAGTATTCTATAAAAACAATCTGCATCACTTTGATGCTCTTCCTCAAATAATAAAGGGCTTAGAAAACTGGATGAAAGAACATAACTTCAGCCATATATCTGATTTTAAAGGTCTATTGAGCAAAAAAAATGTTCTTAATCCTGCTGTATATGAGCGCGTTCAGTTTTTACGTCTCTTTTCAAGTATTTCATAATAATATATTGAAGTAAAATGTCACATTCCGAACATCATAACGAAAGAAATTCTCTGGCATACAGCGTAGAAAAAAATGTTGAGGTTATTGCCCAGAAATGTTACCAGTGCGGCAAGTGTTCTGCCGGCTGCCCTGTTGCAGATGAGATGGACTTTCCACCCAGCATGGTTATGCGATTACTCCAGACTGAAGACCCGGCAAATGATGAAAAGATCCTTAGATCCCATTCAATATGGTTATGTGTTACATGCGAAATGTGTCTCAGTCGGTGCCCGATGGAGATAGATATACCGTCGGTGATGGATTTTCTGAGACAAAAATCACGCAGTGAGAATAAGGTCAATAAAAAGGCAAAGAACATTATTGCTTTCCATAAATCCTTCCTGAATTCCATAAGATTCACCGGCCGTTTGTATGAACTCGGACTAATACTTGATTACAAAAGGCAATCGTTGAATCTGACACAGGACATTTCACTTGCACCTAAAATGATATCGAGAGGCAAGCTGCATCTCTTCCCGACTATGATAAAAGGTACTGCTCAGATCGCAAGAATATTTAAAAAAACAAGCAATTAAGGAGAAATATATGAAAGTTGGTATTTATCCCGGATGTTCATTAACCGGATCTGCACGCGACTATAATGAATCTGTATTTGCACTGGCAGAAGCTTTCGGTCTTGAGTTTACTCAGGTCCCCGACTGGAACTGTTGCGGAGCTACGGCTGCTCATAATCTCAACAAAGAGTTATCACTGGCGTTGCCTGCCAGAATTCTGGCTATAGCAGAAAAAAACGGACTTGAAGAAATAATTGTCCCATGCGCTGCCTGCTATAGTCGTCTTGTAGTTACTCAACACGAACTCAAAAAAGATCCGGAACTGAAAAACCGTATCAGCGAAGTTATTGAAATGGACTACCGGGGAACTTCAAAAATCCTGAATGTAATCGAATGGATTGATAAATATATTATCCCGAAGCTCGAAGAAAAAACAGTAAAACCATTTAATTATAAGGTTGCCTGTTATTACGGTTGTTTGCTTGTCAGACCAAATAAAATACTAAATTACGATCGCGTTGAAGATCCACAGAGCCTCGACATTGTAATGAATAAGATCGGTGCAACTCCGATAGACTATCCGTATAAAACAGAATGTTGCGGTGCCGGATTATCTATCTCAAGAACCGATATCGTCTCAAAACTATCAGGGAAAATTATTGAGGATGCTGAACATCGGGGTGCTGAAGCCATAGTGGTTGCCTGCCCGATGTGCCATTCAAATTTAGATATGCGGCGTCCGGATATTAATAAGTACTGGAAAACCGAATTTAAGATCCCCGTCATTTTTGTGACTCAGGCCATCGGGTTAGCAATAGGACTATCTCCCGAAAAGGTTGGATTGAAACGACATTTTGTAGATGTTACAATTAGTTAAAGAGGAAAATATTATATAAGATGGCCAGAATAGGTGTTTTTATTTGTCATTGTGGTGAAAATATAAGTGCAACAGTCGATTGCGGAAAAGTTGCTGAATCTATCGGTAAGTTAAAGCATGTCGTATTAAGCACCGATTATAAATATATGTGCTCCGATCCCGGGCAGACTCTCATTAAAGATGCCATTAAAGAGCATAAACTTACCGGAGTTGTGGTATCTGCATGTTCGCCCCGAATGCACGAACCAACCTTCAGAAAGGCTTGCGCGGAAGGGGGATTGAACCCTTTCTTATGTGAGATGGCAAACCTTCGCGAACATTGTTCATGGGTTCACGAAAAAAATGATCTGACTACCGAAAAAGCAATTGATATTGTAAGAACACAAGTTGAAAAAGTAAAGCTCAATTCCGCTCTTCAGCCTATCAAAGTTCCTGTAACTAAGACTGCGATGGTTATAGGTGGCGGTATTGCAGGAATTCAATCGGCACTCGATATTGCCAATACCGGACATAAAGTAATTATGGTCGAAAGGTCGCCATCAATAGGCGGGCATATGTCGCAGTTATCCGAAACATTTCCCACTCTCGACTGCTCACAGTGTATCCTTACTCCCCGAATGGTTGAAGTTGCCCAGCACCCGAATATTACACTTTATACTTATGCTGAGGTAGAAAGTGTTGAGGGATTCATTGGTAATTTCAAGGTTAAAATCCGCAAGAAAGCAAAGAGTCTCGATGAGAAGGTCTGTACAGGTTGTGGTTTATGTACTACAAAATGTCCCCAGAAGAAAATTCCAAACGAATTTGAACAGGGAATGGGTATGCGACCTGCCATTTATGTACCGTTTCCTCAGGCAGTACCTAACAGACCAGTTATCGACAAAGAACATTGCACCTATTATTTAAAGGGTAAGTGTAAAATTTGTGAAATAGTATGCCCTACGAAAGCAATACGTTTCGATCAGCCCGACGAGATACTTGAACTGGAAATTGGTGCAATAGTTGTAGCTACCGGTTTTGATATTAAACATGCCGACTTCTTCCCCGAATATGGATATGGAAAATACAAGGATATAATTGACGGATTGCAGTTTGAGCGTTTAGCGTCTGCTTCAGGTCCAACATCCGGTGAAATCCGCAGACCATCCGATGGAGAGGTTCCAAAGAATATAGTATTTATTGCCTGCGCGGGTTCACGCGATCCGGCTAAAGGTATTGCATATTGCTCGAAGATTTGTTGCATGTACACTGCAAAACATGCTATGCTCTATAAGCACAAAGTTCATGATGGCAGGGCACATGTTTTCTATATGGATATAAGATCTGGCGGAAAAAACTATGATGAATTTGTTCGCCGCGCAATCGAAGAAGATCATGTAAACTATATTCGGGGAAGAGTTTCCACTGTTTATGAAAGAGATGGCAAACTTATCGTTAAAGGTGTCGATACCCTGCTTGGAGGACAACCTGTTGAAGTAGTTGCAGATATGGTCGTTCTTGCTACAGCAGGCGTGGCAAATGCAGGAGCTGAAGAACTTGCTCAAAAGCTGCATGTGTCGTACGACCAGCATAAGTTTTTTGCTGAGGCTCATCCTAAATTAAAACCAGTCGAGACAAATACAGCCGGAATATTCCTCGCCGGAGCCTGCCAGAACCCAAAAGATATTCCTGATGCAGTATCACAGGCATCTGGATCAGCTGTGAAAGTTGCTGCTCTTTTTTCACAGGAGATGCTTACACGTGAGCCTCTGGTGGCTGTTGTAAATAGATTTTGCCCTCCAATGTATTCTACCTGCGTCGGCTGCTTTATGTGCCAGTCGGTCTGCCCTTATCAGGCAATTGAGCGGGAAGATTTTAAAACCCGCGATGGCAAAATTATAAAGACTGTTGCTAAAATAAATGAAGGTCTCTGCCAGGGATGTGGTACGTGTGTTGCACTATGCCGTTCAAAATCAATTGATTTGCTGGGCTATTCCAACAATCAGGTCCATGCTGAGGTGATGGCGTTACTAAATGAATATTAGCTATTTAATAGGTCAATTTTTATAAAGAAAATAATATGTCAGATTTTGAACCAAAAGTTGTCGCCTTCGTATGTAACTGGTGTACCTATGCCGGCGCCGATTTGACAGGAACAAGCCGTATTAAGTATGCCTCGAACGTAAAGATTATCAGGTTTCCCTGTACCGGAAGGATTGACTTTATGCTCCTCCTGAAGGCATTTGCCAATGGGGCTGACGGGATTATAGTCTCAGGCTGTCATCCTAATGATTGCCACTATACATCGGGTAACTTTCACGCAAAGCGGCGCTGGATAATGTTTAAAGAACTTATGGATTTTATGGGAGTTGATATGAACAGGATTACTTTTTCGTGGGTATCGGCTGCTGAGGGTGCAAGATGGGCCGAGGTAGTTAATACTACTGTTACCCGTCTCAGGGAACTTGGACCCTACATTTCATACAAGGAAATGGTAAATAATTCAGTTGAGGAGGAGGTGAAAAATGAGTAATCTGGTCACCAAAGCAAAAGAACTTCTTGATAGTAAAACGGTTCAGGTTATTATTGGCTATGAAGCCGGACCGACAGGTTTGGCTCGTCCGGTATTTGTTACTGATCCGCTTAAAGCTGACAAACTTATTTACGATGAACGTTGTGTGCAGAACCTGGCTGTTTACCTTACAAAACATGAGGTAAAACATCTTGGGAAAATGGCCATTGTAGCTACTCTTCCTGTAATGAGGAGCATTATGATGCTAATTTCCGAACAACAAATAACCTCCGAAAACATAGTTGTAATTGGAATTTCTTCTGAAGGAACCCTTCTTGATATTGCTGATATTCAGGTTATGCAGGGTTACATTGAGAAATCTGATCTTAGCAATCCTTCAAAATACAAGGAACTTTTAGCTGAGCTTAATAAACTTACTCCTGAAGAAAAATTTGCATACTGGCAGAAGGAACTATCGAAATGTATCAAATGTTATGCATGTCGTCAGGCTTGCCCGATGTGCTATTGTACCCGCTGTGCTGTGGAAGTCAATCAACCGCAGTGGATCCCCGTTCAATCCAATACTCACGGGAATATGGACTGGCACGTATTAAGAGCTATGCACCTTGCCGGCCGTTGTATAAGTTGTGGTGAATGCGGAAGGGCTTGTCCGGTTGGAATTCCCTGCCACCTGCTTACAATGCACCTGACAGATCAGGTTTACAACTATTTTAAAGTATATGCCGGCACTTCTGAAAAAATGAGTTCGGTGTTATCAACTTATGAACCTAATGATAAAGAAAGCTTTATAATTTAAGATGGAAACAATCAGGAAATTAATCAGGAAGCAATCGTTAGAAAAACTGTATAATCAACTTTCGGCAACCCGGAAAGTATATGCACCTGTAACTGCAGCTGATTCACAAACAGAGTATAAATACAACCCGGCTTTTACTGATATTACTTTTGATCATATACGGTCTACACTTTCAGTTAAAAATGTTGTCTTTCCAAAGGTGGAAAATCTCTTTTTCTATTCCAATGCAAAAACCGAAAGTACAATTACTGATGTAGATATCAATAAGATACCTGAAGTTGTTTTATGGGGAGCACATCCCTGCGATAATGCTGCTTTTGATATCCTCAGTTCAATATTCTGTTGGGATATCACCGATGAATTCTTTTCAAAAAGACTTGAAAAACTGGTTGTGATAGGACTTGGCTGCAGTAAAAGCGATGAATACTGTTTCTGTACCTCGGTTGGTCTTGCCCCGGACTCTGCAAAAGGAAGCGACATTTTATTAATACCATTACAAAACGGTGATTATCTTGCAGATATTCTAACAGAAAAAGGAAACAATATAGTTCAGTTGTCACCAGAACTTTTCGAAACAGCTGGCGATGAGAAAAGCGCTTTGACAGAAGTAAAACAGAAATTCAGTCACGATAAGGTAACCACAAAGTTAGCGACCGCATTTGAGCATCCTTTCTGGGTAGAGAATTCACTCCGTTGTCTGGGTTGCGGTGCATGTGCTTATGTCTGTCCAACATGTGCCTGTTTTGATATTCAGGACGAAACCAGAGGTAAAGACGGAAAACGATACAGAAGCTGGGATTCCTGCGGGTTCGGTTTATTTACGTTACACACATCTGGTCATAATCCCCGTGAAGTTCAGAGTCAGAGATGGAGACAGCGGATAATGCATAAGTTTTCATATATGCCCGATCGGAACAAATCGCTTGGATGTGTTGGCTGCGGCAGATGCTCTAGTGGCTGCCCGGTAGATATGAACATTGCAGAACAATTAGAAGTATTACAAAATATTTAATCAGACCTGAAAATGAGCGAAAATATATATAAGCCTTATCTGATGAAGATCGAGAATATAATCGAAGAAACATCAGATGTCAGGACTTTCCGCTTAAAGTTTAAAAATGCGGAAGATGCAGAAAAATTCTCCTTTAAAGCAGGCCAGTTTGGCGAGTATTCTGTTTTCGGTGAAGGTGAATCGACATTCTGCATAGCCTCCGCTCCCACCCGTAAAGAATATATTGAGTGTACCTTTCGTAAAGCAGGACGCGTAACAAATGGTCTTGCCAACTTGGAAGTTGGTGATACTGTCGGTTTCAGGGGACCGTACGGCAACACATTTCCAATTGAAGAATGGGAAGGAAAAAACCTGTTATATATTGCAGGCGGAATTGCATTACCTCCAATGCGTTGTGTAATCTGGAATACGATCGATCTGAGAGAGAAATATAGAGATATTACCATAGTTTATGGTGCCCGTTCAGTTGGCGACCTGGTATATAAACAGGAATTAAAAGAGTGGGAAGAGCGACCGGATATAAAACTGATAACAACTGTGGATCCCGGTGGTCAGACACCCGACTGGAAAGGAGAAATCGGATTTGTACCTATGGTTCTTGAGAAAGTTGCTCCGTCGTCTGAAAACACCATTGCCATTCTGTGTGGCCCTCCCGTAATGATAAAATTCACAATGCCGGTGTTGAAGAAACTTGGATTTCAGGATAAAGATATATACACGACCCTGGAAAACAGGATGAAATGCGGGTTTGGTAAGTGCGGCCGCTGTAATGTAGGAAAGGTCTTTGTATGTAAAGACGGACCCGTTTTCAGTTACGAACAGATATTGTCATTGCCAGCTGAGTATTAGCGGCCAGTAATAATTACAAGTATTTTCCTTAATCCGTAACCAATACCTAACTTTGCTCGTCAAAGAGACAAAGTGGATTATAAAGGAGACATATTATATATTGAGCAGGTTCTGGCTGGTAAGATTAATGCCTTCAGTTATATAGTCGACCGTCACAAAGATAAAGCCTATAATCTTGCATTCAGGATATGCGGTAACCACGAAGAAGCTGAAGAGATTGCTCAGGACTCATTTCTGAAAGCATACCGTTCTTTGAATACTTTTCAAAGAAAGAGTAGTTTTTCTACCTGGTTGTACAGAATTGTTTACAATACAGCTATTTCTTGTGTTAGAATAAAGAAAAACCGGGTACTTTCACTTGATGATTTTCCTTCAGATATAAGCAATTTTTATATTAGTAACACAAGTGATGAGGAAGCAGAAAAGGAGTATAGAAATTCATTGATTAATTATGCTCTACAAAAAATTGATGATGAAGAGAGAGGTTTAATTAACCTTTACTATTTTGATGAAATGAGTATTGTTGAGATTTCAGATGTGACAGGAATAAGTAAATCGAATGTTAAGGTGAAGCTTTTCAGGGCAAGACAAAAGATGTCTGGAATAATTGAACTTTTTGTAAAGAAAAAATTAATATATCATGAATAGCAGGGAAGATTATATTAAAGATCCGTTCAGGAAGTATTTTACACCGGAAATGAGTGTGAAGGCTCCTGCAGAATTTACTTCAAAAGTGATGAAAAAGATACAGTTGGAACCACTTTCAGTAAAGAAGGAAGGATTGCTGCGGAATAAAAATCTTGTGCCTTATATTTCAGTAGTTATTACTCTGATTCTAATATCCGCCGCTTTAGTACTTCAGGGAGATGATGCCGGTTCTGCAGCATTTTCTTTCGTTACAAGTCTCTTAAAGAATATTAATTTACCTCTTCCAAAAATCGATCTTTCATCTCTATTCAAAATTAAAGTACCGGAATTTCTGACTTATATATTAATTGGACTTTTAATACTTGGTATTTTCGACCGGGGACTGAACAGGTTATTCCACAGGAGGAAAAGTCAATAGCGCAAAAGACAAAAGATAAAAGAAAAAAGAAAAAAGACTTTACAGACTTTATGGACTTTACAGACTATACAGCCTCTATACCCTTTAAAGACTCTCCACTTTCGAATTGAGCCCTTTGAGATTGAGTGATCTGCTCATTGCGTTAAGAACCTCAACCATACCTATTTTAACATCGCAGCTGCCTTTAAAATGAACTATCATAGCACATTGTTCAGCCTGAACCGGATCGTGACCACAGACCTCAACCAATGATTTTATAACATGATCAAATGTGTTGATATCATCATTGTAAAGAACCAGAGTACATGATTCTCCTCCGCTTTGGCGCTTTTCCTCTCTGCGTAATATCTTTTCCTTCATTTCACATTCTCTATTAGTTGTCTTGCAGTATCAACAGGAATTTCTCTTTTCCCCAGCCAGGCCACAACCTTTGCTTCACGGTAACCATTTCTGGTCAGCAGATCAGCATATTCTGCAGCGCTGTCAAAAGTAATAAAATTCCCAATCAAATATGCAAGTTTCCCATCACTTAGTGGTTGAATATCTAATCCGCGGTTGCCCGCCATCTTCTCAATTCCCTCTAAAACATCAGGTTTAACAGGTGTTGATGATCTGATCACTTCAACTCTGAATGAGAGAGCCGGAGGAAGAGTGTCGAGAAATGTTTCGGAAGGATGGTTCTCATTGTTGGTAAAGGGTATTTTTCCCCACTCCTTTTCCAATACTGCAGCTCTGTCAGTTGAAACCGGCTTACTTCCTAAAAGTGCGACTATGAACGCGTCTTTGAAACCTTTTGCCTTAACTGTAACTAATGCTTTATTTGCTTCGGATAATCTCCTGAACATTCCAACAAAATAACTTGTCTTATCAGTTCCTGCAATTTTAAAACCATAAACCGGACCAATACCCTTAAAATATGAAGGTAAGACCGGATTTCGGAATACTGCAATCTGAATTCGGTAAATAAGTCCGGGTGGCACTTCCGGGTCTATATCTATCTTCGCACTTGGACCAGTTACAGGTTTTTGCAGTACTTCGAAAAAGGCAAAAGTCTCAACCGGCTTAGGGACAGAACGTAAAATCTTTTTAATTGTATCTAATTGATTATCAGTTCTGCCAACAACCTTATTTTCAGTAAGTTTGATCGTATCTTTAAGAACAATATTATTTGCCTTTTTGACTGAATCTTTGAAAACCAGACTACCTGACTGAGGAGAAGGCGATGGCGGAGTAGTTTTTACTGCCAAAGGGGCCATTGACAACTCTGCTTCTTTGTATTTCACATCGGCTGATTTCTGGAATGAGGTGGCAAGCGATTCATTTTCAGCAATCTTAACTTTTAAAACGGCTCTGTCTGAATCCGGAATTTTATTAAGTTCTGACTTTTGCTTTACTATAATTGAAGTAAGAGAATCTGATTTAAACTGAAGTTTAAGAGCTTCTCCCAGAATCAGATCGTAACCTGAAGGGATGTCTCTATTTAAAGAGACCTTTGCTACAACAGGAGGAATTAAGACTGCTTTTACTTCAGGTTTTTTTTCTGGTTTGATTGTATCGGCGAAAACGGGTTTTACTTTTTCAGCTTGTTTTACAACAGGCCTTGAAATTGCCCCTATCTTTTTATTACACTGTTGAATAAAATCGGGTACACCAAGATCCTTTGCGACTCTTTTCCCTGCCTGGTCAGTAAATAAACTATACGTTTCCGATGCTTCATTAAACGATCCCGACATTTGCTGAGCCCGGCCAAGATAAAAAAGTGCATCTGAAGGTAAGGTCTTTGCCAGAGATGAACTCTGAAGAGCCTGTTTTAGAAAAGTTACTGCTTCATCAGGTGACCTTTCGAGTTTAACAAGACATACCCCTGAGTAATAATTATATGTCGGATCTTTGGAATATGTCTGGAGAAGTACACTGAATTCAGAATATGCCAGTTCATAATTTCCTTTTGAAAAAGCTTCAAGGGAAGATTGTCGTGTTGGTTTTGGTTGAATATTTTGTGAAAAAAGGTTATTAAATGCCGGGCTGATAACCATAATCAGCAAAAACAAGATAATAATGTGCTTACTTTTTAATACTGTTGTATAATTCACTTTTACAAATAGTTAATTTTCAAACTATTAACATCTGATAAAGGTTACCGTTAAAATATATGCTAATAAATTCATGGCAAATATAGCCACAAAATAAGTTTCAGGGTATACAATCATCTACTTTACTGCCTATTCCAAAATACTGGTATTAAATACAGGTCCGATTATTTATGAATTCATTACTACATATTTTGTTATAAATCTCATATTTAATGAGTAAGAATGTA
>Ga0209747_1001449_pt1 | contig 12577 bp, 10 predicted proteins | sample BarGraNGADG00311_FD_184498 | JGI IMG/M metagenome (GOLD analysis project Ga0209747, IMG submission 184498) | Arctic peat soil microbial communities from Barrow, Alaska - Barrow Graham LP Ref core NGADG0011-311 (SPAdes) (version 2) | ecosystem: Environmental > Terrestrial > Soil > Wetlands > Peat... | reverse complement strand
GCAGGGTTAGCCTTTTGCGAGCGATTCGCAGCGTTCAGGGAGCATAGAGAGTCTGCTGACATCAGAACGCGAGGACCAGCGAGCGAAATGCTTACCCTTCCCCTCCCCATTAACGCAAGTTAAGGGGTCTGACCCCAAAACTTGCCCGTCCCATTAACGCCTACTGCATCAGCTCGACTATCCGCCTGGAGACGGCGTCCCAGGAGAAGCGGGCTTTCACCTCTCCCCGCATCTGGGCGCCTTTTGCGTGCAGCGCCTGCTCAGGCACACCCAGCACGAAGTCGCAGGCGTAGGCGATGCGCGCGACCAGCCGGTCCCGATCCTGGAGCAGGAGCTTCTCCGAGTCCGCGCCCCATATCAGCCGGACCGGCTCGAGGGCGGTCGCGAGCCCCGAGTGCAGGGAGGCGACGGGAACGACGCCGGCCGCCATCGCCTCCGTCGCCACCAGCCCGAACGCCTCCTGAGCCAGCGAGGGTATCAGCACGGCCTTGGCGTGCGGCAGCAGGTAGCGGTGCTCCTCCGGGGTCAGGTAGCCGGTGAAAACGACCGACGACGCGAGGTCGAAACCGCTGCACAGGCGCAGGTATTCTTCCAGGCCGCCGAGCGACTCCAGCTCCTGCAGGAACGACACCACCGGCGTGAACGGCTCATCCGCCAGCGTGTACCGCTCGTTGGCCCACTGGCACAGCCGGGCCAGCGCCAGCGCGTCCCCCTCGTCGAGCGCCGCGAGCATCAGCTCCAGGATGCCGCGCAGCTCGCCGAACCCTACCACCACCAGGCGCACGCCCGCGTGCTCGCTCATGATGAGCGGCAGGGCGGGCAGCACGCACTGGATCCCCTTGGTCTCCAGGAGCTTGCCGACGAACATCACGAACGGGTCGCCCTGGCGCGCGAGCCCGGCCAGCTTCTCGGACATGTCGTCCTCCGGCAGCCAGTCAGGGTGGAGGGCGTTGATGCGCTCGACGTTCTCCTCGATGTCCGCTTCCTGGCGCAGCCGTAGCGGACCGGCCGCCCTGCTCCTGCGAAAATCCCCTACGGTCACGCCCTCCGTCCTCGCCTTGACGGCTTCGGTGAGGAGCTCCACGGACTCGACCAGGCTCTGCCCCGCCAGGTCGAAGAGCTCGGTGTCCACCCCGGGCGGCACCAGCGCTATCTTCTCGTCCAGCCCCGGAATCCCCGCGGCGAACACTTCCCTGACCTGGCGCCCGGTGTGCTCGCTGGGGACGATGATGCGCGCCGCGCCGGCAAGCCCTTCGGACCCGTACTTCAGATACCGCGTGTCCCTCTTCACCGTGTACTCGATGGCCGAGCCGTGGATGGAGACATAGTACGACAGGCCGGCGCTCTCGGCCACAGGGCGGATGATGTATGGCAGCATGACCGCGTGGTTCGCCTGTATGGCGTCGGGCGCGAACTGCTCGACGACGCGGCGAAGCGCCATGCGGTTGCGGTCGACGTACCACTCGAGCTCCACGGTGTCCAGATCGGTGAACTCCTTGACGCTGAAGCCGGGGTAGCTGTCCATGACGTACACCGGCAAGAGCCCGGCGATGTCCGGCTGGTAGACGCTGCCCGGCCCCGGGTAGCCGGTCTCTCTCTCCCAGACCACCTCTTGGGTCCCGTCCGGCCTCTCGCGCACAAACGACGACACGAAGTCGAGCCTGGGGTCCGGGTCCTGGCACATGATGAGGACGTCGTGGCCCTGCCTGCAGAGCGCGCGGGCGAGCGACTGCACGTACATGTTGCTCCCGGTCCCCTTGAGCAGGTAGCCGTGGCAGATGAGGATTCGCAATCGGGCTCCTTTTACGCCCCCCGCAGCAACCGCCCGGCGTTCTCGAAGAACACCTTGCGGTTGAACTCCTCCCCCAGTCCCAGCGCGAGGATGCTGTCGATGCAATCGGAATAATTGTACGGGATATTGGGGTAGTCGCTCCCGAACAGCAGGCGGTCCGACAGCTCCAGCAGCTCGTCGTGGTCGAAGGCGTTGGGCACCTGCAGGGGCGGGAACTCTCCCCGCGCGATCAGCTCGGCCATCACGTTGGGGTCTATGAAGTTGACCGAGGTGTCGAGGTAAAGGTTGGGATAGGCGCGCGCCATGCCGAAGAAACGGTCGAACTCGTAGGCGCCCATGTGGGCCACGACCACCTTCAACTCGGGCAGCTCGCGCATCACCGGCTCGAAGTAATCGGCGCCGACGTACTGGTTGGCGACCGGCGCCGTGCCGGCGTGCACCGCCAGTATCTTGCCGCGCTCCAGCAGCATCCGGTAGACGTCCATCATCCGCTCGTCGCACAGGTAGAAGTCGCTCACCAGCGGCTGCAGCTTCACGCCCAGAAACGAATGCTCCTCGAACAGCGAGGCGAGCATCTCCAGGTTGCCCTCGTCATCCGGGAAGACAGTGGCGAAAGGCAGGGCGCCGGGGGTGCGCGCGGCGAAGGACGCGGTCCAGCTGTTGAGGTCTGCGGCCATCCCAGCCTTGTGCGCGTAGTTGTAGGTTACGAAGCGGCTCACGCCGAAACCGGAGAGCGTATCGGCAAGCTCCTCCGGTGTCTGCCGGTAGCGGATGCCCCAGCAGCGCGCGTCGAACCACTTCCAGATCGACGCGAAGAGCCTGGCGGGGAAGAAGTGAGTGTGCATGTCGACGATCCTGCCCCGGAGGTAGTCAGGGGTGGTGCCCGGGCCGCTCACTGGGCCTCCGGCGTCTCTCCCGGTACGGCTTCCCTGCCGAACAGCCTCCGCATGTAGCTGCGCCGGGGCGAGAGCGCGACCGCCAGCAGGAACAGGGCGAACATAACCAGGACGATGGTGGCGCCCGAGGCGACGTTGAAGCTGAAAGAAAGCTGCAGTCCCACGACCACCGAGATGATCCCGCTCGCCAGCGAGAACAGTATGACGCGCCGGTAGTTGCGGGAGAGCTGCAACCCTGTCGCGCCGGGTATCACGATCAGCGCGCTGATGAGGATGATCCCCACCAGCTTGATGGAGACGACGATGGTGAGGGCGATTGTGATGAGGAGGCCGTAGTAGACCGTCCTGACCGGTATCCCGCTGGCCGTCGCTGTCTCCTCGTCGAACGAGAAGAACAGCAGCTCCTTGAAGAAGAGGACCATGAAGCCGACTGCCAGCGCGCACAGCACACCCAGGGCGATGACGTCGATCCAGGATATCGCCAGTATGCTGCCGAACAGGTAGCTCAGCAGGTCCTGGTTGTACGCCTTGGCGGCTGCGATGAGCACCACGCCCATCGCCATCGCCGCCGAGAACAGGATGCCGATGATGGTGTCCTCGTGCAGCTTGCCTTTTCTCGAGAACCAGCCGATGCCGCAGGCCACCAGCACGCAGAAGCCGCCGGCAGTGGCTATGGGGTTCACCCCCGCCGCGATGCCGATCGCCACCCCGCCGAAGGCCGCGTGCGATATGCCCATGCCCGCGAACGCCAGCCGCCTGACGATGATGAAGAACGACATCAGCGAGCAGGTGATCGCGATCAGTATCCCCCCGACCAGCGCGGTCTGCCCGAAGCCGTAGGAGAGCATCAGCGCCCCTCCCCCGCGTCATGGTGGTCCCCGGCCCCGACCAGGAAGTCGAACTCGCAGCGGTAGGCCTCCTGCAACCGATCCGAGCCGATGACCTCGCCGGGCTTGCCGTGGATATGCATGGCGCGGTTGATGCACACCATCTCGTCGGCATGCTTGGCCAGCACGTTGACGTCGTGGGAGACGAACACCACCGACAGCCCCAGGGTCTCCTTGAGGTCGGTGAGGAGGTCCATAAACTGGCGCTGGGCAGGCACGTCCAGCCCGGAGGTGGGCTCGTCCAGCAGCAGGATCTTGGTCTCGCGGCACAGCGCCCGGGCCAGGAACACCCGCTTCTGCTGGCCCCCTGAGAGCTCTCCGATGAGCCTCTTCTCCAGCCCGTCGAGCCCGACGACATGGATACTTTCCATCACCGCCTGCTTGTCGGCCTTGCTGGCGAAGCGGAACCGCCCGATGCAGCAGATGCGGCCCATCATCACCACGTCGTAGACCGAGACCGGGAATATGGGGTCGAAAAGCACGTTCTGCGGCACGTACCCGATGTGGTGGAGCTCGCCCTTGAGCTCCCCCGGGTTCATCCCCATGACGCAGACCGTCCCGCTGTCCGGCTTGATCAGGCCCAGGATGACGCGCAGCAGCGTGGTCTTGCCCGCGCCGTTGGGGCCGATGACGCCCAGGAACATGCGTTCCTTGAGGATGAAGTTTATGTCTTCCAGAACGGGGTGCCCGCCGAGGCTGACGTTCACGTGCTCGAGGTCGATGAGGACGCGGGCTCCTCCCTCGGTCGAGTCGAAGTACTCCCCTACCTTGCAGGAGTGGCTCTGTCTGCGCCACAACGCGCTCACCGCAGCGCCTCCGCCATCACCGACACGTCATGCTTCATCATCTTGATGTAGGTGCTGACATCAGGCTTGGCCGGGTCCCCCAGGGGGTCCAGGAAGAGGACCTTCACCCCCGGTATCTCCTGCGCTATGACCTGCGCCGCCTTGGGGCTGATCTGCGGCTCGGCGAAGATGACCTTGATCTTGAGCTCCTTGATCTTCTTCACGATGTCTGCGATCTGCTTTCCGCTTGGCTCCTGCTCCGGAAACTCCTGCACGGCGCCGGCCTGCTGTATCCCGTACCTGCGCGAGAAGTAAGTCCAGCCCGGGTGCAGCGCCACGAAGTCCCGGCTTTTGAACTTCGACGTGGTGGCCATTATCTCCCGGTCGAGCGCCTCGAGCTTCGAGACATACGACGCGGCGTTCGCCCGGTATGCCGCGGCGTTCGCCGGGTCGGCTTTGATGAACCCGTCCCTGATGGCCTTAACCTGGTAGACCGCGATGGTCGGGTCGAGCCAGATGTGGGGATCGAAGGGCTCGCCCGGCGAACCCTGCTCCCCATTGTAGGCGCCGGCCTTGATCAGCCTGGCCTTGGGGACGGCGTCCGACGTCACTACTATAACAGTGCCGGGACCCCCTGCCTTGTTGATGACGTTGGTGGCCCAGGTCTCCAGCCCCAGGCCCACCATCACGAAGACCTTTGACTGGTTGAGGAAGACGAACTCGCTGGGGGTGGGTTCGTACGTGTGCGCGTTGGCGCCGGGTGGGATCAGGGACTGGACGTCCACCAGGTCTCCACCGACGTTCCTGGAAAAGTCCGCCAGTGGCCAGATGGTGGCCGACACTTTCATGCGGCCGGTAGGCGCCTGGGTCGCGCATCCCGCCAGAGCGGCAAGAGCGATGGCGAATATTATCGCGGTGGTGATGAACCACCTCGCGCGAGTGATGTGCGCTCCCCAGTTCACCGCCCGGCCTCCCCGCCCCGTCCGGCTACTGGGTCTTCGGCTGGATGGTGATCTCGCGTATGACGTCGCCCTGCTTTATCTGGTTGACCACGTCCATGCCGGACGCCACCTGGCCGAACACGGTGTACTGTCCGTCGAGGCTCGGCTGGGCGGCCAGGCAGATATAGAACTGGCTGCCCCCGGACTGCGGGCTCTGCGAGCGGGCCATCGCCACCGAGCCGGTCTGGTGCGGCCTGCTGCTGAACTCGGCGGGCAGGTTGTAGCCCGGCCCTCCGGTGCCCACGTTGGGGTTGTTGGGCTCTTTGCTCAGGGGATCGCCGCCCTGGATGACGAAGTCGGGGACCACCCTGTGAAAGGTCGTCCCGTTGTAGAAGCCCGTCCTGGAAAGGTGCAGGAAACTCGCCACGGTAACCGGCGCTACGTCCGGGAAGAAGGTAAGGACGATGTTGCCCTTGTCGGTCTTGATGACGGCCTCGACGTTCGCTCCGTCCTGCCCGTCGGGGAAGTCCGCCAGCGTCTTGACCGGCTTGCCGTCAGGTCCCACCTGCGCGGCCGCCGGCGACGTCGCCGGCGTCGACGCGGGCGTGGACGACTTTCCCTGCGTGTTATCTTTCTGTGACACCCCACAACCCCCGATCACTAGAGCCGACACGGCGAGAACGACAAGTGCGATGGACACGATAATCAGTCTTCTCTTCATCTCGCTTCCTTCCTCTTCGCGAAGCTCCCCGGCGGCGGTTCCCGCCTGGGCATGATGTTAAGACAAAGACGCCGCGGGTTCCAATGATGTTCCTGGTGCTCCGTCCCACAGATACCCTGGCATTCGAGCCCCGCCGCGTCCACGCCTGCCGCGTTCCGCTCCCTCTGAGTACTCAGTGATCCCCGCCGCCACGGTGACAAGTATAGCAGGAGCGGTGCCGGGCCAATCGAAGAAGGCGCCGTGATGTTGCCCTTCTGCGTAACCAGGGCCCGTCAGACTGCTGAAGGAGAAAGTAAAGCCGGCAACGAATCTAGTGATGTGGTGCTCGGTCTGCTGGCTTAAATGGGAGGTTGGTACTTTTGGGGATGGAACATGATTCTCCGAGACCGCTGCTGGAGAGCACCGGCTGGCTGGCGGCCCACAAGCGCAACCAGAGGTGGCTCAAGCAGAGCCCCGTCCACTTTCACCGATCGAGCCTGACCGGTGAGGTCTCCCGCGAGCGTCCATCGAAAGAGACCCTCGCGTGGCATTCCTGGAGCCTAAGGCTCTTCAGCAGGCAGCCTCTCCCCGGCAACGAGTGAGCGGGCTCACGCGCCCGGTGCGCTCGTCCGCGAGCAGTGCCTGCATATCTCCGGAGGATCACCGTCGACAAGCTTGCTCCTGAACTCGTTAAAGCGCGGGCCGTTCCAGACGCTGGCCACCCCATCTGAGGCGGCGTCGCCCATGTGACAGCGGTCCGGCGTGCCCACGTTGGGGCAGGGTATCATCTTCCCGCTGCTGCTCACAAAAGCCTCGCGCCACGGCCATTCGCACGCCTTGTCGCCGCCATCGCCGGGAGGGGGGCGCAGCGGAGGCAGAGTTACCTCCACCCCGTTCCTGCGTCCGAGCTTCATACATTCCTCGAACGACTTCTTCATGGCGGGCCGGTCCTCGCGCGTGGGCATCTGCCACAGCACGAAGTCCCTGACTGGCCTGTAGTTCCTCGGCAGTGCGGCTTCATCCATCGTGCCGGGCAGGTGCTCGGCTGTAAACGCCTCCACGCCCAGCGAGCCCACCAGCTCCACCAGCCGGGGCAACTGGGCGATGTTCTCCCTCATTATCCAGGAGGTCACCGTGACCCGCGGCTTGCCCGAACCGGCCGACTCGCGGCGCTCCAGCAGCATCTGGAGGTTGGACAGAACATCAGGCAGCCGGGTGTCGCGGCAGAGCCACCCGTAGGTGTCCTCGGACGGGCTCTCGATCGAGACCGACAGGGCGTCCAGAGCTCCCGAAACGAAGCTGTTGGCGATCTTCTCGTTCAGCAGGGTCAGGTTGGTGGCGGCGGTGACCTTCAGCCCGCGCCCGGCTGCCCGGTCGATGAACTGGGTAAAGGAAGGGTGCAGCAGAGGCTCCCCCAATCCCTGCAGCTGTACCTCGCGAGCTGACTCGAACTGGTCGAGGAGGCTATCAAACATCTCCAGTGGCATGACAGACTGCCTGCCGTTACGCCTGATCCCGCCCGGGCACATCCTGCAGTTGAGATTGCACTTGCCCACCGGCTCGATCCGGACCGTGTCCGGCAGCCTCACTCTCCTGCTCACTTGAAACACCACTCCCCGATACGCGTACTGAACGATGAACGCCGTACCGTTCATCTTCGTTTGGCCCCGTACCTCTCCTGCCCCCGGCGGCAGGAATGAACGCGCCCGTGGGTAATACCAAGTGCCGTAAGGCTGTCGGCTACAGGGGAGAGCATGCGGCGATTGGTGAGTGTGATAGCGGTCTTCTTTGCGGCCCTTGCTGCTCTCGCGGCCGGACCCGGCCCTGTTGTCCGCCCCGCAAGACAGACCGGGCGATACCTGCCGACGCCGGTGCGCTCAGTGCCTCTCCGCCCGAAGAAGGTCCTGCTCACGTGGAAGGACGGGAGCGATCTCGACCTGCACGTGACCGGCCCTCTTTCCCGCGACCGCGGGTTCAAGCTGGACGCCTGGGATACCGAGGCCCCGGGCGGCGCTAGGCTGCGGACGAGCCCGCTGCCCGGCGACATGCCCGAGACGGCGGAGATATCGCGTCAGCAGCCGGGGATCTACCAGTTCTACGTCCACGATTACACGGCGAGGGACGAGGGCTACGACGGCGCGCTGGCATCCTCCGGCGCCCGCGTGGAGGTCTCTTTCGGGCCGCGGCTGGAGCAGGCCTTCGACGTGCCGGCCGGCGTTTCCGGAAACACCTGGACCGTCTTCGCGCTGCAGGGCGACGGGATCACCCCGATGAACACCATGTCCTCTGAGCGCGACCCCCGCAAGGTGGGAAGGACGCTCGAGACCGCTCTGCTGCCGGGCGACATACTGTTCGGCCGCATCGACCAGAGCCTGGTGCCGGGCGCCTGGAGCCACGTGGCGATCTACGCGGGCGAAGGCAAAGTCATCGAGGCGGCCAGCGAAGAGGAGAACGTCGGCACACGCACCGAGTTCGACTGGGGATACCCCAACATGACCTGGGTGACCTACATGCGGGTTATGACCGCGTCTCCCGAGGTCCGGGCCGCGGCGGTGAGGTTCGCGGCCAGGCAGCTGGATAAGCAGTGCCCCTACGACGTCCGGTTTTATAGCAAACAGGCGAACGGGGGCAGCTGGTACTGCAGCGAGCTGGTCTGGGCCGCCTACCTCAACGCCAGCCGGAGCGCCGTCGATCTCGAGCACACGCCGGACAGGTTGGGGGTGTATCCCTGGGAGATCGAGCGCTCCGATGACCTGGCCTACGTCGGCGGTCACTACGAGCGTGAGCCGGTCAGGACGGCGAGCATCGCCTACATGTACCTGAAACTGGTCTGGGAGCACTTGAGCGCCTGGACAGGACAGGTGTGGCATCAGCTCTGGAAGTAGGGGCGCCGCCGTGCGGCTGGGGCAGACGCTTATGCTTCCCTGACCGAGATCTGCAGGTCGCCGTCGGGGTCGAGCGACCACTCGGCGGTTGCCTTCTTCCCCGTTATCGCCTCGAGGGCGCCCAGCGCGGTGCCGACGATCATCAGAGACAGCGCGGCGTTCTCGATGGTGGCGGAGTAGGTGCCATCCGAGGCCTCGAACGAGATCATGTTGCCGAAGCCGAGGACCGCCAGCAGCTCGCGGAACTCGCCGGCGCCAAACTTCTTCCAGGCGTCAAAGTCCTGCGAGGCGACCCGCATGCGCTGCGCCTCGATGACCGTCTCGGGGATGCTCTCGCCCAGCTCCGAGGCGAGCTCGTCGAATATCGCCTGTATCCCGCCCGGGCCCACGAACGCGTAGCGGACCCCGGTCTCCTGGTTCCTGATGATCCCCCTGTCGACGTCCCAGTCGAAGCCGGAGATGCCCAGCGGCACGCCGCATGAGGAGCAGCACTCGTAGGCCAGGTCGCCGGGCTTCAATCTGACCGGCGCGGCGGCGAGGCGTTCCTCCATCCCCGAGGGTGGCGGCGAGAGGCGGCCCCGCACGATCCAGGTGTGCTCGTCCTCCTGTTCCGGCTCCACCGTGCCCACCACGTCTTTCACGGCCTCCGTGGCCCCGCGCAGGTCGCCGCACATCAGCGGCACGGAGTAGGGGTCGTGAAGGCGGAAGTCGATCTTGTTCTGTTTCCAGTCGACCTCGATGATGTCGATGTCCCCGTAGCCGAAGGACTTCGCCACCCCGCCCATCTTGTTTATCACGATTCCCAGGCCGGCACGCCGGACCACGGCGCCCTTCCACCCGCGGATCAGTTCCTTGGTGAAGTCGCCGGTGGCCTTCGCCTTGCTCTCGGTGATTATGCTCTGGATCGAGATTCCGATGAGGCCCTCGATGTTGGCGAAGAGCTCGCCCATCCCGTCCACGTCGGCGAAGACCATCCTGTGGTCGGGGTTGCGCGCCTCGGTGATGGTCCCGTTGGAGTTCCACGTGAGGCTCTTGGACGTACGAGTGGGTATACCACATCTCTTGCATGTTTGAGCGCCGCTCATGTTCCGCACACCCTCCCGGATAGGTCGCCGCGCACATTCTATCACACGCGAAATACTGTTCTGACAGCCGGGTCGCGTTCTTCAGCGACGAAGAACAATGCCTGAAAGGCCGGATTCGTGGTACGATTTCCGGGGTTCCCCCGAGCCCGGGCTTTGGCCAGATTACTCCAGCGGAGGCGGTACTTGACGCCTGCTTTGCGGACAACGACAAAGGGTTCTTCCTCAGTCAAAAGAGCCGTGTGCTGGGCCCTCATCGTGCTGATCGTATTCACGTGTCTGGCCGTCGTGCTGACCTACCCGCTTGTCACCAACCTGTCGCACGACTACTTCGACCCCACGGTCCCGCATGACGGGATCGGGACCATCGCCGTTTACTGGTGGAGGAACTACGCGCGCATTCACGGCCAGAGTGGGACGCGTACGACCTTCTGGAACTACCCGTTCGGGTACGATACACACGACTTCACGTTGATGACGGACCCCCTCTCGGGCGGCCCGCTGCTGGTCATGACCAGGGTCATAGGAGCCCAGGCCGCATACAACATCTTGATCATCCTTTCATTCCCCCTGGCCGGCCTGCTCATGTTCCTGCTGATCTATTACATCACGGGGAGCACTCTGGGTTCGCTCATCGGAGCGTTCATCTACGCGTTCTCTCCCTGGCACGTGGCGCGCGCATACAACCAGGTGTCGCTCGCCATGATCTACGTGCTTCCGCTCTTCCTCATCGCGGTCATCTACTTCTGGAGAAAGAGGAGCGTGCTCTCCGCGCTCGCGGTGGCAGCCGCCCTTGCGGTTGCGATCTTGACCGATCTGCACTTCGGACTCTTCTGCGGGTTGATCCTGATCTCCTGGGGCATGGCGGCCTTCGTCAACAATCGCGTCGAGACCAGGCGGTTTATCGGCCGCGGCCAGCCGCTGGTGAAGAGACAGACGCTCCGCATCATCTTGATGGCCGTGCTCGCGGTGGTGCTCGCTCTCGCTATCAGCGCGCCCATTCTCCGCAACGTCTTCTACAAGGACCCCACTGTCATAGCGGACACCGGGGAGCGCTCCATCGACACGACCGTCAACTACTCATCACGCCTCTGGAATTACGTGGTGCCTCCGGCCTTTGCGCTCATATGGAGGTCATGGAGCACCGACTACGTCTTCGAGCATCAGAACCTCGCCGGCTTTTCCGAGATGACCGCGTATCCCGGAATAGTCACCTACGCCCTCGCCATCGTGGCGATCTTCCTGACCTTCAGGCGGAGGCGCAAGCGCGGCGGAGGCAGCTCTGATGGCGGCGATGATGAGGACGACGCGGGGCCCGGCGAGTCCGCGGCGGACGCGGCTGCCCGCGAGGATGCGGCGGTCACCGCCAGAACGAGGGTCGTGAATACGGCTGTCTATTTCGCGATCATCGCCGGCGTCCTGGCGTTCATCCTTTCGATGCCGCCCATCATCAAGATCGGAAGCACGCAGATACCCACGCCATCCATTATCATACGCGCGATCGCGCCGTTCTTCAGGTTCTACTCGAGGTGGGCGCTGGTGGTCAACTTCGCGCTCGCCCTTCTGGCCGGGATAGGGTTCTACCTGCTGAGAGGCCGGCGCCGCTGGAGCAGGGTCAAGGCCGCGGCGATCTGCCTGCTGGTGATCGCACTCTTCACGATCGACGTCACCATCCAACCACCGCTGCAGGCGCACGACAGCACCAAGGTCCCCAAGGCGGTGACCGACCTCGCCCGGTATCCCAAGGACCAGCCCGTCGTCTACTATCCGTTGACGGGGCAGTATGCCTTCGCGCTTCATTACCACTACTACCAGACCTTCAACGAGCACCCGATGATGAACCACCCCAAGCCGGGGACGATCGGGAACTTCTACCAGGGAGTCCTTAAGGATATCTACGCTCCCTACACTCCGCAGATGCTCGCGGGGCTGGGCATCAAGAAGGCTGTTGTGATACCGGGGTTCTTCAAGCTCATGACACCCGTCGGGATCACTTTCGACCCGGCGAAGATGCCCGCCGGCTACAAGCTGATCGAGAAGAATGCCGACAGTTACCTCTACGACATCACCGCCGAGCCGGCCAAGCTGTTCCCGCTCTACTACACCAACTTCTCCGGCTCGGTGATACTCGAGGACGGGCAGGCCTGGAGCGCGCTTCTCAGGCCGAGCGGGGAGTTCCTGATACAGAACAAAGGCGGGCCGACCACGCGGACCTTCTCGGTGACGCTGGACAATCATGGTCCCGAGAGCACCGTCTCCATGGACCTCGACGGCAAATCCCTCGGCAGCACCCGCATCCGCACCGGGGTGGGCACGCTGGCGGTACCCCTGCAGTTGACCAAGAAGCAGCAGGTGCTGACTATCCACTGGGACGGCCAGCCGACGAAGACCGACGGCAAGACCCTGGGCATCAACGGGACCGTCGACGTCTACCTTCTCCTGAGCAGGCCTCAGTTCTAGGAGCGCGACAGTAGATACGCCTCTGAGGTCGTAGGGGCTGCTGGTCAGGGTTTCGCTCCCGCATGGGAGGCTCACGCCTCCCCTACGAAACCCCTCCATATTTGAATCAATGCTGGGGGATACTCCCCCAGCGCCCCCAGTCGGGGTTT
>Ga0209747_1001448_pt1 | contig 12584 bp, 18 predicted proteins | sample BarGraNGADG00311_FD_184498 | JGI IMG/M metagenome (GOLD analysis project Ga0209747, IMG submission 184498) | Arctic peat soil microbial communities from Barrow, Alaska - Barrow Graham LP Ref core NGADG0011-311 (SPAdes) (version 2) | ecosystem: Environmental > Terrestrial > Soil > Wetlands > Peat... | reverse complement strand
TCCGGGATAGGGAGCGCCTCCGGACGCTCGAACTCCTGACGGTCAGCGATGCCCAGATACACCTCTGACCGAAGATTCTGGACGGCCAGCCGCAGGCGAGGCTGGCGCTATTGCCTGCTCGACCATCGGGCACGCCTGTTGGCGCTCTACCCGGAGGACGAAGTCCGGACGCTCAGCGTCCTGACCTCACCCAAGCGACCGGACTGGTGGACGCGGAATCCCTGCGTTCAGCGCTCGTCGTCACAGACGGTCAGCACTCCCGACTGTCATGTCGATACGGATTCAACCGCTAGGGCAGACAACCATAGGTACAGCGTATTATCCAGCCGCCGACTAAGGCGAAAACCACCGACCACGGCCGACCACCGCGCAGATGCCTACTACCGCGTGAAGTTGACCGTGACAGTCACGAGAACCGACACGGGCACGCCGTTCAGGAGAGTCGGCGTGTATTCCCACTGCCGCACGGCGTCAAGCGCGGCCTGATCGAGCAGCGGGCTCGAGCGCACTACCTTCGCGTCTACGACTTTCCCGTCGAATCCAATCGTCGCTTCGATCGTGACCACCCCGGCGACACGCGCCGACTGCGCAATGGCGGGGTATACCGGCTTGACGTCCTTGATCTTGGTTGGTGCCTTGATCCGACCCCCGACGCGGACCGGCGCTATCCTGGCCCTCGCCCTGGCCGCGGCATCGGCTTTCTCTTTGATCACGATGGCGTCGGCCTTCTCCTTGCCCGCGACAGCATCGGCCTCAGCCTTGTCGCCTGCCGCCTTCGCAGCGATTGCGAGTTCCTTGGTCTTGTCGTACGACTTGAACCACTTGCCTTCCTGGACTTTCAGCTCGGCGTCGAGGGCTGCCCGGGCATCCTGGGCAGCCTGTAGCGACTCGGCGGCATACTGACCCGCGCGGTCGGTAGCGGCCCTGTCGATGGCGGCCTTGGCCGCATCCACGTCCGCGTTGGGCGGCGCCGCGCAGCCCGTGACAGTGATCGCGAGGCCCAGAGCAATCGCCCCCAATCTGACAATGACACGCATGATGTGTTTTTCTCCTTCAAGCGCTCGGATTAACGGTATTTCCATCTGGCTGCCCGGAACAGGCAGATATTACACCCGTGCGCGCCTGCTGCGGCAAGTTCTTCCGTCACGGGCCGTTCGGCACATCGAAACCGGAAGCTGTTAGGCCCAGGGCGTGGAATCAACCGGAACCAGCCACCCCGATACCGCGAGGCCGTGGGCCTGTCACTGTGCGTGGCGGAAGGGGGGCTCGCGGGCTAGCGCATCCGATAGGTTACGAGCGTGCGGATGTTGAACAGGCCGTCGTTCTGTGCGGGCGCACCGAAGCCGCGGCTGACCGAGAGCGGAGAATAGAAGACGTCCGTGCTCAGAATCAATCGACTCGTCAGCCGGTAGCTGAGCCCTCCGCTGGCAAAGACCGCCATCCCGTGAGAGAGATAGTGGGTGTGATCGATTATCCCGAAGGTCAGCGCGTTCACCTGGAAGCCCACATTCATGTAGGCGAGTCCGATCGCCGCGTGCGGCGAGAGTCTGTATGGGGCGTCCGGCCGGTATGCGACACTGGCCTCCCCGCCTGCATAGCGGAGGGCAGCCGTGTCGGATGACATCGCCTGGCATCCAGAGGGATTGCCCACCGAGCCCGGCTCGAAGGCCACTGTGCGCGCCGGGCACGTGTAGGCCCCCTGCACCGAGCCGAGTTGCCCGTAGACACGCACGCCGACGGCCAACGCCGGTGTCTCGTAGACGGGGCGCTCCAGTGCGAGCGCGAGGAGTTTCGTCTTGAGCCCGAACATCGGGACCGGAGGCACGACGGCGACGACAAACGTCAGGCTGCCCGGCAGGGCGATGGCGACGCGGGGCCTGGGGAAGAACGGCGCCTTATTGAGATCCTGCGCTCGCGTGCCGTCGTATCCGACGAGCTGTTGCGGGGCCGTGAGCCGAGGCAGCCATCCGACTTCGAGCCCGATCGACACGGAGCCCGGTTTCTGGGTGCGCGGTGTCTCGAGGCCGCCGACGAGCGTGGCCGAAGTGAAGTACTTGAGCGCCCACGATTCCGGCCTGTCGAACGACAGGTGCTCGGTCGAATTCATCATCATCTGGGCGGCTGCCGGCGACGGGGCAACGAGCACCAGCACCGTGCAGACGGCCAGGCACGCCGCCAGCCGCAAGACTCCGGATCGACAACCGACGCTACTGAGCGGTTCGAGTTGCATCTGCAGGCCTCGTTCTGAGCACGAACTGGATCTCGAGCTCGTCTTTGACCCGGATCGTGCCGCCCACCGCGGTGACCGGCACCATACCGAAGTCGGTTTGCTTCAACACGAACGATCCACGCGCCGTCACGCGGCCTCCAGCGTCCAGCATCACGCTGGCCCGGATGGTCGTCGGGCGCGTTGTCGCGTGTAACGTCATGTCGCCGTCGATCACCACGTCCGCGGTACCCGCGGTTCGCGCCGTGACGGAGATACGGCGCGATGCAAAAACAATGGCCGGGAATCGTGCGACGTCCAGCACCCGGTCGCCCAGCATCACCTTCTGGACTTCGACGACGTCGGCCGGCGGCTCGTCCTTTCCGGTTACGCGCAGGGCCTTCGCCGGGAACTCGAGCCAGACGCTGGCATGCTGCAGATCTGCCGGATCGAAGGTGACCCGTCCATGCACGTCGGTCGCGGAGACTTGATGTGCATGGCCGGCGAAGCCGAACAGGCCCGCCTTCCCGACCTGGATCAGGACCTGGCTGTTTGCGGCATCGATGGCCAGCACCGTTGGGCCGTTCCCGGCTTGGACGGCAAACGGGATGATCAACGAGGCCGCGATCAAGACGATCCGCAACGAACCGCGCAGCATGGCTCACCTCCAGCGTTGTTCCTGCCGTTGACACGCACTCGATCGAACCGCAAGACGTGTGCCATGGTGCGGCGTGGCCCGTGCCATCGCCATTCGCGCGGCAGTATGGCGGCGGAGTACCGACTGCGCGTGGACGAGGGTGCGCGCGAGGCGAGGCCAGGCACGCGGGCCGCAAGCTTACGCGCGGTGTACACATTTACGTCGTTCGTAACAGACGGGCGTGTGAAATCACCGGAATCGCGCGATTGCCGGCCTCGCCCGACGGTATCAGACTTGCTCCAGCATCCTCCATACAGCAGGACAGAGCGCCACATCGGCGCCTGGAGGTAAGACGATGAACTCGCGAATGGCACTGACGATCGGCGGTTTGCTACTCGTCGCGGCGACCCTCGGTGGTTGCGGCGGCAGCAACGGCTCCATGAGCCCTGTCTCGCCGACCCCAACCCCGGCAGCGTCGGATGTGGTGATCACGATTGTCGGCATGAACGGCAGCCTCTCGTACTCGCCGAACCCGGCAACGGTCAAGGTCGGCCAGACGGTGGCCTGGAAGAACGCCGATAGTCTTGCCCACACCGCCACGGCTGACGCTGGAACGTTCAACACGAGCACCCTCGCCACCGGAGCGACTAGCAGCCCTATCACCATGACGACGGCAGGCACGTTCCCGTATCACTGCGCGATCCACGGTTCTTCGATGACCGGGACGTTGACCGTCACCCAGTGAGCGTGCTCGAGAGGTATCTGGCCGCGCCCGAGCCCGTTGATCCTGCGCGGCCAGACCCCCTCGACTCGTTTCATCCCGAGCCACCGGCACCGTCGGCCTGACGGACGGCGGCAGCAGCTGCCTCGTGCTGGCGGCCCTGACCTGGGTCCTCAGCGGCTATGTGATCCGTGTGACCGGAGAGAAGGAAGGCGCTTACGAGGACGAGCTGGAGTTCTCCGCTGTGGAGTAGTCGAACCCGGAGTACAGGTCTCTGACAAGGGTGCCGATGTTCCGGTATCTTGTAACTGCTCTCGGAGTTCACATGCGGAAGACCATGACGATCAGCGGCATCGTGCTGGTGATCGTGTGGCTGTGGAATGTGAAAGCCCCATGTCCGACATTCCACGTTCCGCTGTCGCTCCGCCCTATTGTTTTGCTGTGAAGATCGCCTTCGGCATCTTCACGTGCACGCCGAGCGTCTGATCGACGAGCTGTGTGATCGCCACGTCGCCGGTCAGGCTGACGAGCTGGTACGCCTCGTGTTTGGTCAGGCCCTTCGTCGCGGCGAGGAAGTCGATCATCTCCTGGATGGCGGCCTTGGTCGCCACCGTCAGGTCCGTGTCGGTCGCCATGCTGATGAAGTGCGTCGGCGTTTCCGCGCGCGGCCATTCCAGCTTCATCCCCTTGCGCACAGTCAGCCGCAGCCTGCCCCGCAGCGAGGTCTCGATCGCCGTCTGGTCAACTTCGCCGTCGCCCTGGACGGCGTGGCCGTCTCCCACCTCGAACAAGGCGCCCGGGACGAACACCGGGATGTAGAGCGTGGTCCCGGCCACCAACTCCTTGTTGTCGATGTTCCCGGCGTGCCTGCCGGGAGGCGTGCTGCTGACGCGGCCCAGCGCCGGCGCAGGGGCCACGCCCATGCTGCCGAAGAAGGGACGGAGCGGCACGACGATGTTCGGCGCGAACGCCGCCGTCATCTTCTTCCGGTCGAGGGCGATGATCCGCGTGCCCGCGCTGCGATCGCAGTTCTCGCGCACGAAGCCGCTGCACCCGTTGTAGCCGTAGTCGATCGGCAGATCGACCGACAGGATGTCCACTTCGAGGGTGTCGCCGGGTTCGGCGCCCTCGACGTAGATCGGGCCCGTCAGGATATGGCCGCCGGGCCCGCGCCGGTCGCCGGTAACCTCGGCAACGACCGACCGTAAGGAGGCTTCGACCTTGGCGGGCGACACACCAGCGCGCTCGAGCCCGGCAGGCGTGTTGGTGATCAGGGTGTCCACGTTGACCACATCACCCGACGCGATGCGCAGGGCCGGTTTGGCTTCGGACCAGTAGTAGCCGTAGGCCACGGTGGCCGGCGTCGCCTCCAGGCGATGGACCCGGCCGCCACGCGTGTTCTGGGCTGCCGGGACGGAGGTGAGGACGAGGAGGGTCGAGACGGTTGCGATGATGGCGCGCCACATGGCGCCATTATAAGGCGAGGGTGCTGGACCGCGCTACATGCACGCCTCAGCTAGTTGGCGACTCTCGAGGTCCTGGACGATGATGCCCAGCGGGGGCAGGATTTCAACCTGCGACCTTTGGTTTCTTTACGAACCCGAAATAGAAGGAAAATATCCTTCCAGTTGATTTTCATAGCTCTCTATTTCTTCTCGCCCTTCTGCACCAGCGTGTCGTAGTTCTCCTTGACCCACTTCTCAATACCTTTCAAAGAGGTAGTGGCAGTGGCTGGTAGTGGGGAAGGGCCCGCAGCCATGGCAGTTGGATGGCAGGAAGATGGCAGTGGCAGCAGCGTCCCAGGCGAGGAGGCCATCGCGCCACTATCGCGTATACCGGCGGCGTCGGAGGGACGACAGCAACGAGGCAGATGATGTCCCTCGACTACACCCTCCTCCGGGCGCCAGTCCCTCCGCTCGGGCGTCTGATGGCTTGGTAAACCGGGCCGACCAGTTCGTTTCCCGGTCTCAGGCCTTCTTCTTCGCCCAATACGCCTTCATCTTCTCGGACTGAGTCTTCCGTGCGGCCTTCGACATCATCCGCCCCTTGTTGCGTTTGGCTTTCGGGGCGGCAGGCGCTGGCTCTGCAGCCTGCTCGGTGGGCTTCGTCAAGCCGGGGAACATCTTCCGCAGCGCAGCGGCTTCTTGGTCGAGTTCCTTCAGTCTGGCGATGGCGCCGAGGCGGGCCAAGTCGTGGAGCTGCTTGTCAGAGAGTGTGGTCATAGGATTCAAGTTCTGAAATCGGAGTCGGTTCGCTTTGGGCCAGGAAACGGGCGGGTCGGTGTCGCCGGAATACAAGGAAGCCAACTCTCGACTCGCCCACTGTATCTTAAGGATACCGCAAACACTCTGAATGCCTAGGCAAAATGGCCTGCCAGGATTGGGCGACATGTCCAAGCGACTAGACCCACAGTCTGTCATGATATATCATCCGCGTCCAAAGGGGCCAGAGTGACGGCGAGAGAACGCCGTGTCTTCAGTCGCATGTGATGCGCGAAAGACAGCACGTCATTCCGAAGGGAGTAGCCGATGAGCGAGGAACCAACCGACCACGTGCCCGAAACGGAGTTTAGTATCGGGGCAACGGAGGACAGCGCCGTCATGGTGGGCCTGACGCCGCTCGCGCAGCAATACCTCGACGAGACGCGGCCTTGGGTGCGGTTCATATCCATCATGACCTTTGTGATGGCCGGACTGATGCTGCTGCTGGGCGTCGTCATGGTGTCGGTCGCTGTGTTCGGGGGCCTCGTGGCGAGAAACAGAGGAGCATTAGGCGTGCTGGGCAGCGCGATAGGCGGGGGCGTGATGGCGCTGGTCTATCTGGCGCTGGCCTGCGTGTACATCGCGCCCGGTGTGTATCTGTCTCGCTACGCCGCCGCCATCAAGCTTCTCAAGGCGAACTGCAACGCTGGCGGACTGGAAGACGCCCTCAAGCACCAGAAGTCCTTCTGGCGGTTCGTCGGCATCCTGACCGTGATTAGTCTCGCCGTTGGAGTAGCCGGTGTGTGTCTGGTCATTGTGGCCGGCGTGATGGCTGCCGTGATGGCTGCGCGACCATAGGCCGTTGGGCCGCCTCTCCTGCAGAATGCTGTGGCCCATCATAAGGAAGCCCGCGGGACAATCGGAAGCATAAACGGGGTCTCCGCTCCGCGAGTTAACGGAATGCCCGTTGTCAGCGTTGGCGCTGTCCGCAGGAGCCGCCCCGCCCAGGCACGGCAGCGTTCAGGCACAGGGCCGATCATCGCCGCTGGCTTCGCCTTCCCGACTTCTTCTCGTTTATCGTCGGCGAGGCGATGGCGACGCTCGACCGGGCTCCGGAAGGCGGCGCCCGGTTTCCAGTGGATGCGCGTCTCGATGGCCGCACATTTGTCACCTTCCACGTCGACCTCGGCGTCGGCGACGAGGCAGGCGAGGTAACGCGGCGCCGCATGAGGCTCCAGGCGCCGTGGCTGCCGACCAGCCAAGCGGTTCAAATCCTGCCCCGTACATGGCAAAGGCCGCTCGGGTTTACCGAGCGGCCCTTATGTGGTTGCGGGGGGACGCAACGGACGCTGGTGTCCCTTGTGGAAAGGGGCGGCGTGAGAGGCCAGACGGTCAGTGTTCAGGCCGCCACCACGCTGATGCGAGCGGAACGCCGGGAGCGGGGCTTCCGGCTGATCACGATCCGCACGTCCTGGTCGAGCGCGGTCAGCAAGGTCATCAGCCGTTCGACCGAGAAACCGGCGATCTTGTAGTTCCGCAGGGCCGACACCTTCGGCTGCGTGACGCCCAGAAGCTTCGCGGCTTCCGCCTGGGTCAGCGTGCGCTGTTCCAGCACTCGATTGAGCGCGAAGGCCAACCGCAACTTGGCCTGGCGCTCGGCTGCATCGGCATAGCCCAAGTCTGCGAAGACGTTTCTCGTGCCGTGGATGACTTCGTCGTCGCGATCAGCGTTTCGGCTTGCCATAAAGTCCCTTGGCAGGACGTGTCCGGGAAGCACCGGCCCTGGCTCGCCTGACTCGAACGCTGGCGCCTCCCAGTCGGGGAACACGTAGTCCGCGCTAGACGCGGACCAGCACCCAGTCCTCGACGACTTCAGCCAGTTGATCCCCACAGGCTTCGAGGCTCTCGGCGGCGGCGATCACCCCAGGGAGTCCAGGCACCGTGGCGCAGAACCCACGGCCGTCGACGATGTAACGAGCCCTGTGCAACGCTTCGTTGACGTATTCGACCCGGCTGACCAGGGCGGGCGAGCTGGAAAGGCTCGGTCCGGGGCGCTATCAACGACCTGGGGCCCCCGTGTCGTCTGAGCACCACGACCTCGCGATCGCAACCAGCGCCGTTCGAGGATCCGTGATCTGCCTGCTCTCGGCTCTCCGCTTTCACGGGATCGGCGCTCAGCTTCCGCATCAGGTCTGGATTGCCGTTCCACGCGGAACTCGTGTGCCTCGGCTGGACGCTCCGCCCATTCGCGTGATCAACATCTCGCCCGCCCTGTTCGACATTGGCGTCGAAGTCCATCGCATCGAAGGGCACGGCACAAAAGTCTACGGTGTCGCCCGAACGGTTGCGGACTGCTTCCGGTTCAGAAATACAGTCGGCCTCGACGTCGCCCTCGAGGCGCTTTCCGAGTCGTGGCGGGCCAAGCGTCTCGACCTCAACCACCTCAACCGGGTCGCGAAGCGACTTCGCGTCCAGCGCGTCATGCAGCCCTATCTCGAAATGGTCGTCCTGTGAAGCGCGGAGGGCCTGCGAACATCGTCGCCTCGATTCCGGCGCGGCTCCTGCAGCGGAGCCACCGGCTCGACGTCGAGCATCGGCACGTGACCGACCTGCGGAACGCGATCAGGTAGGGAATGGCGACGCCGGCGCTCGGTGCCTGACAACGCTGCGACTCACCGGACTCGCCGAGACCGGTCGGGAATTCCGGCCCCTGTTACACGCGGGCCGCTTCGGGTACCTTAAGTCCGTGACCCTTGACGCGGCCGTCGCGGACCTGGCGCCCCGACTCCTTCGCTACTGCACCGCTCGAACGCGGGACGCGGCGGCTGCCGAAGAGATCGCCCAGGAGACCCTGACGGCGCTGATCCGCCATTGGCATCGGCAGGGCGCGCCTTCCTGCCCGGAAGCGTTCGTCTTCGCCATCGCCCGGCGGCGTGCCTGGCGCGTGACGGCCGCTCGCCGCCTTCGAGCTCCGCTCGACCTGCTCGCCGGCCATGCCGACGAACGGCCGAATCCCGAGACGCAAATGGTCGCCAGGCGCGAGTGCGAGCGCACGTTGCGCGAGATCGGACGGCTGCCCCGCCGCGACCGCGAGGCGCTGTGGCTGGTGGCCGCGGCCGGCCTGCCGTCCGAACAGGCAGCGGCCGCGCTCGGAATCACGACGACGGCGTTTCGGATGCGATTGAGCCGGGCGCGGCAACGGCTGTCCGCGCGCCTGGGCCGCCAGGACGGACAAGCCAGCAGCGCGAACCGCGCGGTGGACGACACGTTGTGAGGCGCGTGATGCAGCACTCTGACGACGAATTCGACAGGCACCTGCAGGAGTGGCTCGAACCCGATCAGCCGACCGTCGACCGTGTCACGGCGTCGGCTTTCGACATGGCGAGACAGCCGGCCTCTGCGGCGGCACCACCGCTGCTCGTCGCGATTGGCGTGGCGGCGTTGATTGTTGGCGGCTTCGTTGCCGGACGTGCTCCAGTCATCAGGACTGTCGCCCGGTTCACGCCAGGTCCGGTCGCGGCTCGAACGTCCGCTCCGGATCGAACATCCGCCGCTACCGTTGCGAGCGAAGAGGCGGTGAGTGGCGTGAGCGATGGCAGCGTCATGGTGATTCAGCTGCCGGACGGCTCCGCATGGGCGGGCAACGTCAACGCCGCCAGGACGGCCGTGAAGGCGCCTGCCGGCACCGGGCGCGTCGTGCTCGAAGGAGGTGCGCAATGAAGTGCGCGATGGAGACCAGTCGCACCAGGATGCTGCTGACGTCCTGCGCGTGCGTTCTCGCGCTGGCCGTGCTGTCCGGCCAGTCCGAACTCGCGCGCCGCATCTCGCTCGACTTCAACGCCACCGCGCCGGAGTCCGTCTTCCGGATGGTGGCCGAAGCGATCAAGTGCTCGTTGAAGGTCGATCCCACGGTGAACCAGAACGTCACCATCCACCTCGATCGGGTCACCGTGAAGCTGGCCCTCGATGCGGTCTGCGAGAGCATCGGGTGCCGGTGGACGTTCGACGGCCGCCAGTTGATCGTGACCCCGTCGCCAGGCTCGCCAATCGGGGGCGTCGTCGGCAACTCGGATTTCGTGCGCGCCGCGCTCGCGAAGCCGCTGCCTTCAGGGCTGCGCTTCGACCGTCAGTCGCTCGGCACCGTGCTCGACGCCGTGTCCCGAGCCGCGGGCCCCGGCTTCGACTTCAGGGTCGACGGGCCCGAAGCGAAGATTTCAATCAGCATCGACGTGAGTGGCCGTCCTCCGATGGAAGCCGTGCAGGCCATCGTCGCGGCCGCCGGCCTCAAGGCACGGCTGCCGATTTCCAGCAGGGTTGACGACGACCGCGTGATCCGCTCGTTTTCCGTGAAGCTCTTGCTGCTGCCGTCGGACGCTCCTGCCGCGCTCACGCTGAACGACGTGCTCGCGCGTGCGGGAGAAGCCGCCCGCGCGTTCGCCGTCCCGGACCGGCGCATCGTCTGCGAGGAAAGCGACCGCCTGACGATCCTCAAGAAGCCGCCGTTCATGGGCGTCGGGAATAGCGTTGACGACCCCGCCCCCGTGGCGACCAGAACGATCGCCGCGACGCTGAGCGTATCGCCGTCGGCTCTCGACGCGAAGGCCACCAATGCCCCGTGGGAAGAGGTGCGGCAGATCGTCTCGGCCGGGCGGCTGCAGCCAGCCGGGCCGAGCAAGTCGTGGAGGGTCGGCTATGCGCCCGACGTCCCGGTGATCTGGTCGGCGCCGCTCCCGCGGCTTGCCGCCGTGTTGCTGTACCCGACCAACCAACCGCGTTTCGTCTTCACGAAGGCCGGTGAACGGCGGATCAACGGGGCGAACACGTGGGAAGTCCAGTTCCGCGAGACGGCAATGCCCGCGCTCCTGACCGCGCCAATCAACGGTTCGCTCTGGGTCGACCCCGCCAGCGGCCAGGTTCTCAGGAGTGTGATCAGGATCGCGAAATCGGGTCCGATCGACGAGATGACCGTCACCTACGCGCTCGACCGTGCGACGGGACTCTGGCTTCCATCCGCACTGAAGCAGCGCACGGACTTGCGCGATTGGACGTTCGTCGAGAACAGCGCCACGTTCACGAGGTGCCGCGCGGTTCCGATTGGCAGCCGATGATCTGACCGCAGCGACCGGGGCTCGTGCCGAGACTCGCGAGCCCGGCCTGTCGAGCGGCGAGCGCAGCCGTGCCGCGGACCTGCTCGGCTCTTGCGCGGTTGCGAACGGCACGCGAACCGGCAGCGACACGTCTTGCCGAGGTGCACCGCGAACATTGCCGCGACCTGGCGCTTCGTCGTGCCGTGAATCCGCGTGTCGGCCCAAACGGTAGAGCTTTCGTGCAGGCCGGAGACATGGCGCCCCTCCATTTCCGAAAGCCAGGACGCTAATTCCGCTGAATCAGTCGCTTGCCCCGGCGTCCGGCCAGATCATTGACGGTGGACGTCGCGAGCCTGCGGATCGCCGAGATCGCCATCATCACCCTTGAAAGGTCATCCTTTCTCATGAGCTTCCTCGTTGCGGCTTCGGCCGGCGACGGTGAGGCGTGCACAAGCACTTCAAGCCGTCAAACTCAGGGATTCAAGCCGATCGAGGGTATCCGGGAACTTCCTGACCAGCCACATTAGAGCAACCGCCTGTTCGTTGGGTTTGCTCCGCCCCTGTTCCCACCGCTCCAGCGTCCTCGGGTTGACTCCGATCTTGAACGCGAACACTTGGCGCGACATCCGCAACCCTTCCCGCGTCTCGCGGACGAAATCGGCATCCACCGGGGGCAAGGTGATCGGCTCCACTTTGTGCGTGCGCAGCGTCAATCGACCACCACGGTGCTCGCGCATCGCGCGAACGCCCGCCATCATCTCGTCGAACAGTCTCCGGCGCCGGGGCGCCTTCGCTGGCTTCGTCTTGGCCATGGACTATCTCCTCCCCGACCGGCGAGTCCGCTGGCGGGTTTCCGCTGCAATAGCTGCCTTGAGGGCACGCTTCTCCCCGGGGCTCAAGTCTTGAACCTCGTTCTTGTCGTAGATGGTAATCAGCCAGATCTGACGGTCCGTCGCGAAGTAGTAGTAGATCACGCGGAGCCCGCCGCGCTTTCCCTTGCCGCGGCGAGTGTCCCGCCACCGCACCTTCCGGAATCCGCCGGTCCCTGGGATCACCTCTCCCGCCTGGGGATCTTGCGCAAGTTGGCGCTGGAGCTCCCGATAGTCGTCGTCGCCGAGGTGGTCGGCGACGAGCTGCGTGAACAGCGGCGCTTCGATGAACTCCACCCGTTAAGTATACGCAAAGTGCGTATAGACGTCCAACTCGGCGGTTGAGCTTGCGCTGGGCGGCAAACTCGCTTACATAAGAGCAGAGTGCATCGTCACCAGCACGCCGCCCGGCCTGCTGAGGACTACCGTCGTCGCCCCCAAGGGCTTCGACGGTCCATCACACCGCCAGGTGCTCTCCGAATGGAGCCCTCCGGTTCCCGGCCCGCTACCCGCGAACATCCGCCGGAGCTTGCCGCGCACTCCCTGCAACCCGCAAGCACCACTCGAGAGGAGGCGACGATGTCCGCGACTCTCAACAGCAACCTCGCCCCCAACGTCTATCAGAGACCCGCCTGGATCGCCGCGCCGGGACAGCGAGAGGCGGCCATCGTGAGGTTTGGCTACACGGAACGCCAGGCACGGTTCCTCGCGACGGTGATGCTCCACGGCGGCGTCTGCGTCGAGCGGCAGTACTGCAAGTTCGCCGGTATTGCCTATGGCCAGAAGACGCACGACTTCTTCGAGAAGCTCGTGAACCGTCGGCATGCAACGGCTACCGACACCGGCGCCCTCCACCGCGGGCG
>Ga0209747_1001444_pt1 | contig 12600 bp, 15 predicted proteins | sample BarGraNGADG00311_FD_184498 | JGI IMG/M metagenome (GOLD analysis project Ga0209747, IMG submission 184498) | Arctic peat soil microbial communities from Barrow, Alaska - Barrow Graham LP Ref core NGADG0011-311 (SPAdes) (version 2) | ecosystem: Environmental > Terrestrial > Soil > Wetlands > Peat... | reverse complement strand
GCCCGCAGCCCCGGCGGCGCCCCCGCGTCCCCCGTGCTACCATGGACGCTCCGCGAACCGACTCCAGGACGATCCCATGTTCGACGCACTCACCGATCGCCTGCAAGGCGTCATGCAGGGCCTCAAAGGGCATGGCAGACTCAGCGCCGAAGACATCGACGCCGCGATGCGCGAGATACGCCTGGCGCTGCTCGAAGCCGACGTCAACTTCAAGGTGGTGCGTGAGTTCGTCGCCCACGTCAAGGAGCGTGCGCTCGGCGCCGAGGTCATGGAGAGCCTCACGCCGGCGCAGCAGGTCGTGAAGATCGTGAGCGAGGAGCTCGTCGCGCTCATGGGCAGCGGCGACTCCAAGCTCGCCTTCAGTGGCCATGCGCCGACGGTCATCCTGATGGCCGGCCTGCAGGGCTCCGGCAAGACCACCGCGTGCGCCAAGCTCGCCAACCTGCTCAAGAAGGACGGCAAGCGGCCGGTCCTCATCGCCGCCGACGTGTACCGCCCGGCGGCCATCGACCAGCTGCAGACCCTGGGTGAGCGCATCAACGTGCCGGTCTACGCTCCCGGCGCCGACGCCGACCCTGTCGACATCGCCCGCGACGGCGTGAAGTACGCTCGCGAGCACGGCGACGTGGCAGTCATCGACACCGCCGGCCGCCTGCACGTGGACGAGGAGCTCATGGGCGAGCTGGTGCGTATCCGCGACGCCGTGAAGCCGCACAACGTGCTGCTCGTCGTCGACGCCATGACCGGCCAGGACGCCGTCAATGCCGCCGACGAGTTCCGCCAGAAGGTCGACCTGGACGGCGTGGTCCTCACCAAGCTCGACGGCGACGCTCGCGGTGGCGCCGCGCTCAGCGTACGCGCCGTCACCGGCAAGCCCATCAAGTTCGCCAGCACCGGCGAGAAGCTCGATGATTTCGACACCTTCCACCCCGACCGCATGGCCAGCAGGATCCTCGGCATGGGCGACGTGCTGTCGCTCATCGAGAAGGCCGAGGAGTCGCTCGACGAGAAGCAGGCGGCGGAGATGGAGGCCAAGCTCCGCCGTGCCGAGTTCACCTTCGAGGACTTCCTCGACCAGCTCAAGCAGGTGCGCAAGATGGGCTCGCTGTCGAGCATCCTCGGCATGCTCCCCGGAGTACCCGGCATGAAGGATCTCAAGAACGTGCAGGTCGACGACAGGCAGCTCGACCGCATCGAGGCGATGATCTTCTCCATGACGGCGCACGAACGCCGGCGCCCCGACCTCATCGACGGCAGCCGGCGCCGGCGTATCGCCCGGGGTAGCGGCACGAGCGTGCAGGACGTCAATCAGTTGCTCAAGCAGTACCGCGAGATGCAGAAGATGCTCAAGGCCTTCTCGAGCGGGCGGATGAAGGGGTTTCGCCTGCCGGGCTTGAGCGGGTAGAATAGCGGTTCTTGCGGCCCGGTCTCGGGTTCGCGGAAAGTGTTCACACCGCTGCCGCCCCCGTGGTCGCAGCGCGTCGTTCCAGTACCCGAGGGGGTGAACAGTAGTTGGCAGTAAGAATCAGGTTGACCCGCGTAGGGAGCACCAAGAATCCTATCTACCGTGTCGTCGTCGTGGATTCACGAACACGGCGTGACGGTCGTGCCATCGAGACCATCGGACAGTACAACCCGCGCACAGAGCCGTCGTTCATCGAGATCGATGCCGACAAGGCCAGGAAATGGCTTGCAGAGGGCGCTCAGCCCTCGCGCACGGTGAAGAGGCTGCTCGCTATCAAGGGGATCGACAAATAGGTGGGGCTTGCTGGAGATGACGGAGGGAGTAGTGGGATGCTGAAGGACCTGCTGGAGTATCTGGCCAAAGCGCTCGTAGACAGCCCAGACGAGGTCCACGTGGTAGCTACGGAAACCGACACCACCGTCGTGCTCGAACTGTCTGTGGCGAAAGATGACGTTGGTAAGGTGATCGGCAAGCAGGGGCGCATCGCCCGTGCTCTGCGCACCATCGTGAAAGCCTCGGCCGTCCGCGACGGCAAGCGTGCCATCGTGGAGATCATCGACTAGCCGCCGAAGGCGCCGGCGCGCAGCGACGACATGAGTACGACCGGGCGCTGGGCTTGCGGCATCCTCGGCAAGGCCCACGGCCTGCATGGTCAGCTGTATCTGAACCTTGCCCCCGCGGGGCTCCAACGTCTCAGCCTCGGCACGCAGTTCTATGTGGCGGGCAAGGACGTGCCGGCGTCGGAGGGCGCTGAACGGATCATCCCGTGCGCGGTCACGCGCATGGGCGGGACCGATCAGCGCCCTCTCGTGCGTCTGGACCTCGCGCAGAGCAGGGAGGAGGCCATCGCCTTGCAGGGCATGGAGCTGCTGGCCTCCGGCACGGAGCTCGACGCGCTGCCCCACTACCGGGTCGGCGATCTGCTGGGCCTGCCGGTGGAGACCGCTGCCGGCCGCCATCTGGGGGAGGTGAGCGACGTGCTCGAGTCGCCTGCCCACGAGATCCTGCAGATGCGGGCGCCGGACGGCTCGTCCTTGCTGCTGCCGCTGGTCGACGAGGTCGTCACGGTCGAGGACGGGATCCTGCGCGTGGTCGACGGCTTTCTGGAGGATTGAACGTGCGCTGCGACGTGTTCACTCTCTTTCCGCAGGCGTTCGACTGGTGTCTGAGCCAGGTCCATATCCAGGCCGCCATGCAGCTGGGGCACGAGTTCCAGCGGACCAACTACCGCGATCACACTCCGCTGACGCACCTGCAGGTGGACGACACCCCGTACGGCGGCGGCGCCGGCATGGTGCTGCGCATCGATGTCGTCTGCGCCGCTCTCGAGGCGGTGTTCGGCGGCGATGCGACCCAGCTGCGCCGCTCGCGGCGCGTCGTGGAGCTGACGCCCAAGGGGCGGCAGCTGGACGACGCGCTGGCCGAGGAGCTGGCGAAGGACGATCTGGTGCTCCTGTGCGGGCGCTACGAGGGCATCGACGAGCGTGTCACAGAGGTGGTCAGCGACCGCGTCTCGATCGGTCCCTACGTGCTCTCTGGAGGGGAGATCGCCGCCATGGCGGTGCTGGATGCGGTCACGCGCAAGCTTCCCGGCGCCATCAGCAACCCGGCCAGCGTGGTCAGCGAGTCGCACGCCAGCGAGCTCGCCGGCGGCACGGAGTATCCCCAGTACACGCGCCCCGCGGAGTTCCGCGGCTGGACGGTGCCCGAGGTGCTGCTCAGCGGACACCACGAGGAGATCGACCGCTGGCGCGCGCGGCAAGTCGGGAAAGGATATGATCACCGTTTGTGACGCCGCGCGGCGGCGCGCTTTTCTGCGCGGCTCCGTGAGTCCTGCTACACTAGCCGCCGATTTTCGCTCGGAAAGAGGGTCCGTGAACATCATCGAGAACATCGAACGCCAGCAGCTGCGCGACGGTATCCCGCAGTTCAAGGCCGGCGACACCGTGAAGGTGCACTTCAAGGTCGTCGAGGGTACACGACACCGCATCCAGGTCTTCCAGGGCATCGTCATCAAGCGGCAGGGCCAGGGAGCGCACGAGACGTTCACCGTGCGCAAGCAGTCCTTCGGCGTCGGCGTCGAGCGCACGTTCCCCGTGCACTCCCCCAAGATCGACAAGATCGAGGTGCTCGCCATCGGCGACGTGCGCCGCGCCAAGCTGTACTACCTGCGCGACAAGGTCGGTAAGCAGGCGAGGGTGCGCGAGAAGCAGCGCTAGGAGGTCCGGTCGCAGGCGCGTAGGCTTTCCGGTCCGGTGAAACGCGGGAAGGTCCTCGAGCTCGGCGTCGTCATCGTCGTCGCGATCGTCTTGGCACTGCTCAGTCAGGCGTTTCTGGTCACGCCGTTCCGCATCCCGACCCCGTCGATGGTCGACACGCTGAGGCCTGGCGACCGGGTGCTGGTCAACCGGGTCATGTATCACCTCCGCCGCCTGCAGCGCGGCGACATCGTCGTCTTCGAGTACCCGAGGAACAGGGACGTCATGTTCATCAAGCGCGTGATAGGCCTTCCGGGAGACACCCTGGAGACGCGCGCCGGCCGCCTGTACGTGAACGGCCGGCTCCTCGACGAGCCCTACGTGCACCAGACCGACGGGGTGCGCGATCCCACGAATGCCAGCGGGCCGGTCGCCGGGACCACCATGCGGGAACCGTGGTCGCTGGCGGATCCCTACACCGTCGGCAAGGATGAGTACTTCGTCATGGGCGACAACCGAACGAGGAGCGACGACAGCCGTGTATGGGGGACGGTCCCCGCCGCCAACATCATCGGCGCCGGGTTCCTCACGTACTGGCCGCTGGGCCGCCTGGGCACGCTGTGAAGGCTGGGTCGCGCAGGTGAGCCGGCGCTCCATCGCCGAGTACGCCGTGGTCGCGCTGTGCGCCGTGGGCGTCGCTCTCCTCGTCCAGGCGTTTCTGGTCAGGCCCTACCGGATCCCCACGGAGTCCATGGCCGCCACTCTGGTGCCTCGCGACCGGGTCCTGGTCAACCGCGTGATCTATCGTCTCCGCGAGCCACGGCGGGGGGAGATCGTCGTCATCGACTCAGCTGCTGTGCGGCGCATCCTGATCAAGCGCGTCGTAGCCCTGCCCGGCGACGTCATCTCCGTCGAGGGAGGCTCCGTCTTCGTCGACGGCGAGCGCCTGGACGAACCCTACGTGCGCCGCGTCGACGGACAGACGGAGCCGACGGAGCCCTTCATCGGCACGGGCCGGCCCTGGTCGCTCGAACGGCCGTTCACCGTGCCTGCCGGTCACTACTTCCTGATGGGCGACAACCGCGTCGTGAGCGATGACAGCCGCGACTGGGGCCCCGCGCCACGCCGAGAGATCATCGGAGAGGCCTTCCTGACGTACTGGCCTCTCACTCGTCTGCATGGGCTCTGATACACTGCCGCGGACCGGCGAGGGGGCCGATGAGCAGCGACCAGACCAGAGGTAACGACGGAGGCGGCAGCGCTCGCGCCACGAGCTCCAAAAGCCGTACGGTCGTGGAATACGCCGTCCTCGCCGTCGTGGCCGTCGCCGTCGCGCTGCTCATCCAGGCCTTTCTGGTCAAGCCGTACCGCATCCCTTCCGAGTCCATGGAGAACACGTTGCTGATCGGCGATCGCGTGCTGGTCGACCGCATCTCGTGGCGCTCCTCGGAGCCTCAGCGCGGCGACATCACCGTCTTCCACCCGCCCTTCGACGGCCCGGTGCTGATAAAGCGGATCATCGGGATGCCGGGAGATGAGCTGTCGCTGAGCGGTGGCGCGGTGTACGTCAACGGCCTGCGCCTGGACGAGCCCTACGTGCGCCGCGTCGGCGGGCGCCCGGAACCCAGCGAGGCGTTCGCCAACGGGTTGCCCTGGGCGCTCGCGAAGCCGTACACGGTGCCGCCGGGTTCCTACTTCATGATGGGCGACAATCGCACCGACAGCGGAGACAGCCGCGAGTTCGGCCCGGTGCCGCGCGGCCAGTTCGTGGGGCATGCCTTCGCCCGGTACTGGCCGCTGGCGCGCATCGGCGGCGTCGAGTAGCGGCGCCCGGCGCCGGCGTGAACGAGCGTTTCGCCTACGACGTCGCCCGTGTCGGCCGCGCCACCTTGGCCGGGGCCGACGAAGCCGGCCGCGGCTGCCTGGCCGGTCCCCTCGTGGCGGCGGCTGTCTGTTTCGACTATTCCGTCCTCGACGACGCGGCCTTTGACGCTCTCGACGGGCTGCACGACTCCAAGAGGCTCACCCCGGCGCGGCGCGCGTCGCTGTACGCGGAGGTCCTGCGCCGCGCGCGCCAGATCGTCGTCGTGTGCTGCTCGCCGGGCACCATCGACCGAGAGGGTCTGCATCACTGCAATCTCGGGTCCCTGGCCGGCGCCGTGGAGGGCATCTCGCCGGCGGCTGCCGTCACGCTGGTCGACGGCTTCCGCCTGCCGGGCTGCCGGGTGCCGCACGAGGCGGTCGTCGGCGGCGACGGACGCTCCGCCGCCATCGCCGCGGCATCGGTGGTCGCCAAGGTCACCCGTGACCGCGTGATGCATCGCCTGCATGCGGCTCACCCCCAGTATGGGTTCGACCGCCACGTAGGGTACGCGACGCAGGTCCACCGGGACGCGATCGTCGCGCACGGCGTCTGCGAGTTGCATCGGCTGTCGTTCGCGAGCGTCGCCTACCGGAAGCTCGGACTCGCCCTCGGGGCAGACCCGCCGTCACCCTGACGGTGCACGTTCGCAAACGTCACCCGGGAGCGGGTATCGGCACCGTATGACGCCGACGCCGGGGCCGCTACCGTAGGAGCGTGAACGCCCGGCAACGATTCGGCCGCGCGGCCGAAGAGGCCGCGGCCCACCATCTCACCCGTACCGGCTGGCGCCTGCTTGGCCGCAACGTGCGCATCGGCCGCGGCGAGCTCGACATCGTCGCGCGCCGCGGTCCCGTGCTCGCCTTCATCGAAGTCAAAGGGCGGCGCACCACCACGTGCGGCGCGCCGGAAGACGCCGTAGGGCCGAGCAAGCGCCGTCAGGTAGCGCGCCTCGCGGAGCTCTGGCTGGCCGCGCGACCGTGGGCCCTGCGCGGCGTCACCGACGTGCGCTTCGACGTCATCGCCGTCGACGCCGGCGCGAACCCCATCCGGGTGCGGCATCTTCCCGCGGCCTTCACCCTCGACGGCTGAGGGAGGCCGCATGCTCGGGCACATCGCCAGCGAAGCCTTGAGCGGCCTGGACGGAAGCGCCGTCGAGGTCGAGGCCGACGTCGTCGCCGCGGCGCCGGCGTTCAGCATCGTCGGGCTCCCCGACGCCGCGGTGCAGGAGAGCCGGGAACGCGTGCGCGCGGCGATCGTCAACTCGCGCTTCGAGTTCCCCTCGCGACGCATCACGGTGAATCTCGCGCCCGCCGACCTGCGCAAGGAAGGCCCGTCCTTCGACCTGCCCATCGCGCTTGCGTTCCTCCTCGCCACCGGGCAGGTGCGGGACGGCTGCGACGGTCGCGGCCCGCTCGCCGCGGTCGGCGAACTGGGCCTGGACGGTAGCCTGCGCCCCGTGTCCGGCACGCTGGCCCTCGCCGAAAGCCTGCGGCGGCGCGGCGTGCGCGGGCTGCTCCTGCCGGCGGCCAACGCCGCCGAAGCCTCGTTGGTGGAGGGCCTCGAGGTCTACCCGGCGGCGACGCTCGCCGAGGCGGTCGCGCACCTGGCGGCCGGCGGCGGCGTAGCCGCCCCGCCGGCCGATCTGTCGGCGCTCCTCGGCGCGGTGCCCGCCCTCGACGCCGATCTGTCCGACATCGTGGGCCAGGATCAGGTGAAACGTGCTCTCGAGGTCGCTGTGGCCGGGGCCCACAATGTGCTGATGAGCGGGCCGCCGGGCGCCGGCAAGACCATGCTCGCGCGGCGTCTGCCGAGCATCATGCCGGCGCTCACGCGCGCCGAGGCCATCGAGGTCACCCGCATCCACAGCGTAGCGGGACTTCTGCCGGCGGACGTACCTCTCGTCACCCAGCGTCCCTTTCGGGCGCCGCACCACACCATCTCTTCGCCGGGGCTGGTGGGCGGCGGCGGTACCCCGCGCCCGGGCGAGGTCAGTCTCGGACACCTCGGGGTGCTGTTCCTGGACGAGTTCCCCGAGTTCCGCCTCTCCGCCCTCGAGGGCTTGAGGCAGCCGCTGGAGGACGGCGAGGTGACGATCAGCCGACGCCTGACCTCGGTCACGTTCCCCGCCCGCATCATGCTCGTCGCGGCCATGAACCCGTGCCCCTGCGGCTACCTGGGGGACCGTGGGCAGGAGTGCTCGTGCCCGGCGCACCGCGTGCGCCAGTACAGCTCGCGCCTCAGTGGTCCGCTGCTCGACCGCATCGACCTGCGGCTCGAGGTGCCGCGCGTGCCGCCGCGCGATCGCCGCGACGGCGGCCGGGGCGAGGCCTCAACCGTCGTGCGCGCCCGGGTGGAGCTGGCTCGCGAGCGCCAGCTGAAACGCCTCGCCGGCACGGGAGCCTACGCCAACGCGCACATGAACGCGCGCCACCTGCGCCGCCTGTGCGCGCTCGATGCCGACGCCACCGCGCTGCTCGACCGCGCCTACGAGCGCCTGCGTCTGAGCGCCCGGGCCTGCGACCGGGTGGTCAGGGTGGCCCAGACCATCGCCGACCTGGAGGCCTCGCCCACCATACGCAGCGCGCACCTCGCGGAAAGCCTTTCCTATCGCACCAGGAGCCGCCATGAGCGATGACCGAGAACAGATCCTCTCGACGCGTCGATGCCTTCACGGCCAGCCTGCTCGGCGGCGTGCTGTCTGCATCTGGCTGGGCACCCTGGCGTCCTGGCGGGGAGGATTGGTGAAGAAGCTCGTGGCCGAGTTTGGCAGCGTGGGCGGCGTGCTCGACCGGCAGCCTGCTGAGCTCGCAGCCCTCATCAGGAAGCCGGGCATCGTCAGGCGCGGCAAGAAGTCAGGCCCCGTCATGCCGGCAGGGCGACTCGAGGGCCAGCGTCAACGCCACGATGCGGAGCGCAGCGAGGAGGAGACGCGTTTCGCCAGCGTACTGGCCCGGGACCCGGCGACGTGTGCGCAGGCACAGGACCGCGGTCCGGGGACTGCCGTGATCGCCTGGTGCGATCCGCTCTATCCGCCCGCCCTTCGCCAGCTCGCGGATGCTCCCCTGTGCCTCTTCGTCAGCGCCACGTGCCCCGACGCAGTTGTGGCGCAGAGGCTGGAGGTGGTGTGTCGAGCCGCGGCGGTGGCGGTGGTCGGCACCCGGGCGCCGTCTCCCTATGGGCAGGAGATGGCAGCGCTCCTTGGCCGCGATCTCACCGCCCAAGGGATCCTCGTCGTGAGTGGTCTCGCCATGGGGATCGATGCTGTCGCCCAAGCCTCGGCCCTGCGGGCGGCCGGCGAGGCCAGCGTCGTGGCCACCGTGGGCGTGCTCGGCTGTGGCGCCGACGTGGTCTACCCTCATGTCAACAGGGGACTCTACGCCGACGTGGCTGCACGCGGTCTCCTGGTATCCGAGTTCACCTGGGGCGTGCCGGCTCGTGCGTGGCGTTTCCCGGCCCGCAACCGGGTGATGGCTGCGCTGTGTCGCGGTGTCGTCGTCGTCGAGGGCGCTTCGCGGAGCGGGGCGCGACTGACCGCCGACTACGCTCTCGATCTGGGACGTGAAGTCCTGGCCGTGCCCGGCGAAGCGGGAAAGCGACTGACGGAGACGCCGCATCGACTGCTTCGCTACGGCGCTCCGATCTGTGAGTCCGCCATCGACGTCGTCGATGCCATCGCCACAGTGCGCCTGCCCGAGGCCGCGGAGCTGGCCGGCGACCTCGATCCGGGAGTGGTCGCGTCTCTTCTCGAAGGAGGCTCAGACTGCGGGAGGCAGGCGGGCGTGATGCAGGCGCTCGACCGCGGATCCATGACGGCGGATCAGGTGGCCGAGGCGTGTGGTCTGCGCATCCACGAGGCCGGCGCATTGCTCAGCGAGCTCGAGGTCGATGGTCTCGTAGCGCTTCATGATGGCGGGGTCTACCGGTTGCGGCGTGCGTGAGTGCAGGAGTGCGCGCGCGGGGCGTTGAAAGCTAGGGCGCCTGAGGGGGGTGCCTGTTGACCGCTCCACCGGAGCAGCGCGTTGCGCGGCCAGAGAATCCAGAGAAGTCGGACTCGCCTCACTCGTCGGCGTCGACGGCGCGCGCGGCTGCCGTGGCTGCCGGGTCCGCCGCGGACCCGCACCGGCGGCGCGCGGCGTTCTTGCGCGACCTGGAGGTGCGGGGAGCCAGTGTGGCCACGCGGCGCTCGTACTCCTCCGACCTCGACCAGCTGCTCGAATGGCTGGTCGGGCGAGGGCTGACGGTGGACGATCTCGAGCGGCGCTCCGTGCGTGCGTACTCCGCCGACCTGGGGCGACGTGGGTACGCGCCGGCGACGCTGTCGCGCAAGCTGTCCACGCTACGCGGGTTCTCGCGCTTCCTCACCGAGCGCGGCGTGCTGGGCGCCGACCCGACCCGGCTGCTGCCGGGTCCCCGTCGGCGCCGCCGGCTGCCGCGCGTGCTCACGGTGGTGGAGGTCGAGGCGTTGCTGGCCGCGGCCGACGGCAGCGAGCCGTTGGCGCTGCGCGACCGCCTTATGTTCGAGCTCCTCTATGGGTGCGGCCTGCGCAGTCAGGAGGTGGTCGGGCTCGAGCTGCGCGACGTCAAGGCGGGGCAGGCCCAGCTGATCGTGCACGGCAAGGGCGGCAAGACCCGCATCGTGCCGATGGGCGAGGAGGCCGCCGCGGCGCTGCGCCGCTATCTGGAGCGCGGCCGCGGCCTTCTCGCCGTGAACCGCGAGGGTGACGTGGGTCCCGGCGCAAGAGGCCGATTGCTGCTCTCCCGGAGCGGCCGCCCGCTCCTGACTTCGGACATTCGCCGTCTCGTTGTAAAATACAGCAGACTCGCAGGCATCGACGCGGCGTCGCCTCACATGTTGCGACACGCCTATGCCACGCACATGTTGGAGAGGGGTGCCGATTTGCGCACCATCCAGGAGCTGCTGGGGCACGCGTCTGTTTCCACCACGCAGGTCTACACGCATGTGAGCGGGGCGCACCTGCGCCGTACCTACGACCTGCACCATCCGCGTGCCTGAGGGCGACGGCGGTGCCCTGAGGCGTCATGACGAGACTGGATGAGCATAAGGTGCGAGAGCTTTGGGAGCAGTATCGGTACCAGGGCGACAAAGCGGCCCGCGACCGTCTCATTCTCGCCTACTCACCGCTGGTGAAGTACGTGGCCGGGCGCATGAGCAACGGCCTGCCCTCGCACATCGAAGAGGCCGACCTCATCAGCTACGGCCTTCTGGGCCTCATCGGCGCGCTCGAGCGCTTCGACCCCGACCGCGAGATCAAGTTCGAGACCTACGCGATATCGCGCATCAAGGGCTCCATCATCGACGAGCTGCGCTCTCTGGACTGGGTGCCGCGCTCGGTGCGCAGCAAAGCGCGGGAGATCGAGAAGGCGTGCGCCATCCTCGAGAACCGGCTGCAGCGCGCCCCCACCGACGATGAGATCTCCAGTGAGCTGAGCATCTCGGTGGGTGAGTTCCAGCAGTCGCTGACGCAGATCGCCAACACCTCGATCGTCGCCCTGGACGAGCTGTGGTCGATCTCCGGCTCGGACGGTGACCAGGCGTCGCTCATCGACACGCTCGAGGACCCCAAGAGCAAGGACCCGGCGCGGATGCTCGACCTCAGCGAGTTGAAGGCGCGGCTGGCGGCGGCCATCGATGCGCTGCCCAAGCGGGAGAAGATCGTCATCGCGCTGTACTACTACGAGAATCTCACGCTGCGCGAGATCGGTGAGGTGCTGGGGGTCACCGAATCCCGCGTCTCGCAGTTGCATACGAAGGCGATCCTCAGGCTGAAGGGCCGGCTGCGCGACGAGATCGAGCCGGCCGCCATCGACTGACGCGTCCGGGGCGCCGCGGGCGCGCCGCGCGTTAGGCGCAGCCGCGCCGCTCTGGTATCATCTTTGGCCGTTGTGTCCATGCCGACCCGGCGGATCCCCGATCCGTGGCGGTGTCGGGCGGAGGCGCTTGCGAGCGCCGCCCTCCCGATTCCACAGATCGCCCGCCGGCAACAGAGTGGCGGCGTCAGCCGCCGGCGCCAGAGGCGCCGGCACCGCGCCGCCGGACAACCGCTTCACGAGGAGGCAGTCTTGCCTGCACCGCAGCACACCGTCACTATGAAGGACCTGCTGACCAGCGGCGTCCACTTCGGGCACCAGACCCGGCGCTGGAACCCGAAGATGAAGCAGTTCATCTTCGGCGAGCGCGGCGGCATCTACATCATCGACCTGCAGAAGACGACGCTCCTCATCGACGAGGCCTACGCCTTTCTCAAGAAGACCGCAGAATGCGGCAGCAGCGTGCTCTTCGTCGGCACGAAGAAGCAGTGCCAGGAACAGATCAAGGAGCAGGCCGAGCGCGTCGGCATGCCCTATGTGTGCAACCGCTGGCTAGGCGGTCTGCTGACCAACTTCGCCACCCTCAGCAAGCGCATCAAGCGCATGCACGAGCTCAAGCACCTCTCCGAGGACGGTTCGCTCGACCTGCTGCCCACGCGGGAGTCCATGCAGCTGCGCGGCGACCTGCGCAAGCTGGACCAGAACCTCGGCGGCGTCGGCGGCATGGAGCGCGTCCCCGCGGCCGTGTTCGTCGTCGATCCGCGCAAAGAGGCCATCGTGGTCAAAGAGGCGCGCAAGCTCAAGATCCCGATCATCGGGCTCGTCGACACCAACTGCGACCCCGACGAGATCGACTACATCATCCCGGGCAACGACGACGCCATCCGCAGCTGCGCGCTGATCATCCGCGTGATGGCCGACGCCGTGGCCGAAGGCCGCCAGCTGCTCACAGAGGCCGAGATGAAGGCCGAGGCCGAGCGCAAGGCCGCCGAAGCGATCGCCATCGCCGAGGCCGTCAAAGCTGCGGAAGTGGCGGCAGCTGCCGAGGCCAAGGCGGCGGAAGCCGCCGCGGCGGCCAAGGCGGCGGAAGCCGCCGCGGCGGCCAAGGCGGCGGCAGCTGCCGAGGCCAAGGCAGCGGAAGCCGCCGTTGCGGCGGAGGCGAAGCCCGCGGAGAAGCCGGAAGAGAAGCCCGCGGACAAGCCGGAAGCGAAGCCCGCGGACAAGCCGGAAGCGAAGCCCACGCC
>Ga0209747_1001443_pt1 | contig 12600 bp, 11 predicted proteins | sample BarGraNGADG00311_FD_184498 | JGI IMG/M metagenome (GOLD analysis project Ga0209747, IMG submission 184498) | Arctic peat soil microbial communities from Barrow, Alaska - Barrow Graham LP Ref core NGADG0011-311 (SPAdes) (version 2) | ecosystem: Environmental > Terrestrial > Soil > Wetlands > Peat... | reverse complement strand
CCGCCGCCATGACGCGAAGCAGTCCGTTCGCCAGCAGGTTGGTCGATGAGTGACCGTTCACGGGGGCCTCCTCGTGCCGCGCGCTTCTTACGATTGCTCCATCTTTAATATTAATACTTACGCGCGGCCGACGTTACCTCTTGAGCTTTTATCCGCACCCAGCGGGCAGGCGAGCAGGCAGAGGCCGCAGGAGTGCTTGTGCCCGATAGCCTCGCCCAACTCCTCCATGCGCCGGCTGCAGGCGAAGGCGTCTATCACCTCTACGCGGTCGATTCCACCTCGCCAGTCGGCGCCGGTCAGGTAGCCCTGCGGGCATGCGTCGATACAGGCGGTGCAGGTGCCGCAGACCGCTCGAACCGGCAGCGGGGCGCTGACGCCCTCGAGGTCCATCAGGACGGTGAACAGCAGCACCCGGGGCCCGCGCCGCGGTGTGACCAGCAGCGAGCACTTGCCTATCCAGCCCAGGCCGGCCAGCGCGGCAGCGCTCTTCTGGGAGAACAGGGCCTCCAGCGTGTCGGAGTCCTGGCCACGCGGGACTGTCCAGTGGCGGATGCCGGCGTCATCGAGCACCGCGTCGAGACGCTCGATCATCGCGAACCCGCTCTCTCGCGCCGCAACCAGCGCCCCGTGAAAAGCGGCCTCGTCGTAGAAACCGCCAGCCAGCGGGTCGGCCTCCGGCGGCAACTGGTAGGCGAGGTACATGCTGGCGGCGCAGGTGAAACCGTCGCGGTCGGCCGGGGCAAACGCCCAGCCGGTCATGCCCAGCGACGCTACTGTTTCACGCACTTTCACAGTGATCTTTTCCATGCTCCAATGATTGCACAAAAGCGGGTCCGGCCGTCGTGTTATAGACTTGTATTGCTAGGCGGCAGCGGAGGTGGGTATGGAACTGGAAATAGACGAGGGACTTCTGGCCGACTTCGAGCGGCAGCTCGACCCCAGGCACCCGGAGGCTGGCGAGATGGGGGCGCGGGTGCTCGGGTACGGCGAGATCAGCACTGTCTTCGAGATAGGCCCGGAGAAGAGCGCCGGCATCGCCTACAAGCGCATGCCGATCTTCACCAGCGAGGACGAGCTCGAGTCTTACCGATGGATATTCCGCGAGTACAACCGCGTGCTGTCCGAGGAGGTCGGCATAAGGCTGCCGGCTTACGGCTGCGCCCACGTGGAGGGGGCCTCGGGGAAGCCGGTGATGTTCCTGGCCCAGCGGAAGCTCGATGAGGCTTCGATCGGCAACAAGGCCATACACGTGCTGCCGGCCGGTGACGTGAACCGCCTGGTGAGGCAGGTGCTGCGCGAGCTAGCCAGGGTGTGGCGGTTCAACGCCAACCAGGCTGAGATGGAGCTGGGGATAGACGGCCAGGTCTCCAACTGGGCGATCGAGGGCTTCGGCGCCGGCTCCAGAGAGCTGCCGGCCGAGTTCAGCCTCCTCTACCTGGACACCAGCACCCCCTTCATCAGGCTCGACGGGACCGAGCAGCTCGACCCCGAGCTCTTCCTGCGCAGCGCGCCCTCGTTCCTGGTCTGGGTGCTGCGAGCGCTCTTCCTCGAGGACGTCATGACAAGGTACTACGACCTTCACCTGGTCGCGGTCGACCTGATCGCGAACTTCTACAAGGAGCAGCTGCCGGAGCTGATAGGAAGCCTGGTGGAGGAGGCCAACAACTTCTTCGACTCGGAGGCGCCCGAGCTCGCCGTCGAGCCGCTAACCGAGAAAGAGATCAGATCGTACTACCGCCAGGACGCGCTCATATGGAAGTTGTACCTCTCCATGCGGAAGACCGACCGGTTCATGCGCACGAGGCTCTCGCGGCGCGGCTACCCCTATATCCTGCCCGGAAAGATCAAGCGCTAGGAGGCTCGAGATGTCCATCATCGGCCAGGAGGACAGGAAGAGGATCACCGAGCTCTTCGCCAGGCACGTGTCCAGCGGCAAGGTGGAGTTCTTCGGCAACGCGGGCATCGACTTCGTGCTGGGCAAGCGCGAGGGCGTCTATGTCTACGATATCGGGGGCAGGAGGCTGATCAACTGCAACTCCAACGGCGGGGTGTTCAACCTGGGGCATCGCAACCCACTGGTGCTGGCGGCGCTGCGCGAGGCGCTGGAGGAGCTGGACATCGGCACCCACCACACGGTGAGCGAGCACCGCGCTCTGCTGGCGGCGCGGCTCGCGGCGATATCCCCCGGCGACATCAACCGGGTGATCTTCGGCGTGGGCGGCGGCGAGGTGATCGACGCGGCGATCAAGCTCGCGCGCGGCCACACCGGCAGGCCCGGCATCGTGTCCGCCGAGGGCGCTTACCACGGGCATACCGGCTTCGCGCTTCCGGCGGGCCACGAGCAGTACAGCAAGCCTTTCGAACCCCTGGTCCCCGGATATGCGCACGTGCCGTTCGGTGACCTCGCGGCGCTCGATAAAGCTGTCGACGAGAGCACTGCCGCCGTCCTCTTCGAGACCATCCCCGCGACCCTGGGCATCGTCCTGCCGCCCGAGGACTTCTACGACGGGGTGAGGCGCATCTGCGACGAGCGCGGGGCGGTGATGATATTGGACGAGGTGCAGACCGGGCTGGGGCGCTGCGGCGCCTACTGGGGCATCGACACCTACGGGGTGGTACCGGACGTGATGGTCACCGCCAAGGGACTTTCGGGCGGGGTATACCCGATCACCGCCGTGCTCTTCAGCGACAGGATGAACCAGTTCTGGCACGATAACCCGTTCATCCACATCTCGACCTTCGGCGGCCCGGAGCCGGGGTGCCGCGTGGCCATGAAGGTGCTGGACATCCTGGAGGACCCGGCGTTCCTGCGCAACGTCGACGATATGGCGGGCGTCTTCTCCAAGGGCTTCGCCGAGCTCTCCTCCGGTCATCCGGACATCGTGGTCGAGGCCAGGCAGAGGGGCCTGTTCATGGGCCTCAAGATGGTCAACGAGATGTGCGGGCCGCTGATGACGGTCGCCGGCTTCGAGAACGGCGTCTTCACGGTCTTCGCCAACAACGACACCTCGGTGAGCCAAATAATCCCGCCGCTGGTCATCGAAAGGTCGGAGGCCGAGCAGGTGCTGGAGTCGCTGGATAAGATGCTCACCTGGGTCGAGTCCAAGCTCCAGTGACGGACGTTGCTCACCACACGGTGTGCAACGGGAGGAACCAGAATCATCAGTGACCCGTTCTCAAGGCCACACAATCGATCGACGTTACGACTGCAGAAACTCCAGAGTATAAAACGGGCCAAAGGTACCTGTCCCCTCTTTCTACTCGGCCTCTTTTTCACCTCAAGGTTTGGTGCGCCTCCCGTAGAAATCAGTAGCCAAGGTAACGACTGAACGTGAGGTATCGATCATAGCCAGAAAAGCCACCAAGACATCCGTCTACATGCCGCGCATCACAGGCTCGACCTGGTTCAACTCTCCCGCGCTGGGGCCGGAAGATCTCAAGGGCAAGATAGTCCTGGTCGACTTCTGGACCTACTCGTGCATCAACTGCCTGCGCACCATCCCCCACCTGCGACGATGGTGGTCGCGCTACAAGGACCGCGACTTCGTGATGATCGGGATACACGCGCCGGAGTTCGCCTTCGAGAAAGATCCCGCCAACGTGGGGAGGGCCATCGAGGAGCTGGGAGTCGATTGGCCGGTGGTCCTCGACAACGATTACACCAACTGGCACAACTTCGCCAACCACTACTGGCCGGCGAAGTTCCTGGCCGACCGCAACGGGCGGATGGTCTACGAGCACTTCGGCGAAGGCGCCTATGACAAGACCGAGGCCAGGATCCAGGAGCTGATGCTGGAGGGGCCCTCGGCGGAGCCGCTCCCTACCATCGAGAAGCTGAAGGAGCCCAACTGCTTCCATGCCACCCCTGAGCTCTACTGCGGCTACACGCGCGGCATCCTGGGCAACCCCGGCGGCTTCATCTACGAACGGGAGGCCGACTACGAGCCGCCCCGCGACATCCGCGACGACTCGATCGCGCTGGACGGCAAGTTCATGGCCACCCGGGAATACGTCGAGTCGCGCGAGGACGGAGCCTCGCTGCTGCTGTCCTTTAAGGCGAGCGAGGTGAACCTGGTGCTGGACGCGTCCAACGGACGCGCCACGGCGCGGGTGATGCTCGGTGGTGAGGTCCCCGACGATACTATCCTCGGAGAGGACGCCAACGGCGGCGGCCACGTGGTCGTCACCGAGCCACGCATGTACAACCTGCTGAAATCGGACCGCCCGCTCAGCGGAGTATTGTCCTTCCAGGCGATGGAGGGATCTTACAAGGCCTTCGCGTTCACCTTCTCAGGCTGCATCGGCTAAAACGCAACAATGGGGTCAGACCACTTTGTTGCGTTTCCGGTCCATTTCCCTTGTTCCAGTCTGAAAACGCAACAAAGTGGTCTGACCCCATTGTTGCGTTCTTTCAGTCGCTCCAGTGGTACTGGTCGCGCAGCGAGTACGCCTCGGCCAGCACCTTGTCGAACCGGGCCTGGTCGGCCACCGGCTTCGCTATCATCTTGGTGCAGAGCTCCATCTGCTCCGCCGTGCTGCTGGTCTTGGAGTACAGCTCCAGGGCGTACTTGGAGAAGTCTCGCACCATGAAGTCGAATATCTGGTCGACCAGCTCGTCGTACACGCCATAGATCTTCGCGTTCTCAAGTATGAGCTGGCCGTACGCCACCAGCGTGAACAGCTCGCCCAGCGTCAGCAGCCAGCCGATGTCCTTGGTCTGCCCCTCGGTGGGCGGCGCGGCCAGCAGCATCTGCTTCAGCACCTCTATCTGCTGCTTGAAAACGTTCACGTTGGGCAGGTCGGAGGCGCCGTACGCGATCTGGTAATCGTGGAACTGGATCTTGCCGAGCCCCTTGGTCGCGCCCTGCTGGAACAGGAAGTCGTCGTTGGCCGCGTCCATCCTCTTTCCAATCTCGGGGAACTGGCCCGGGTTGAAGAAATAGTTCGGCATGAACTTGATGATGAGGGCCATGTTGACGTGCACGGTTCCCTCCAGCTTGGGCAGCGCCCTGATGTCGCGCACGCCCTGCTCGAAGTACATGTCCTGCTCGAACCCCTTGGCCGCGATGACGTCCCACAGGAGGTTCATGACCTCCTCGCCCTGGGTGGTGACCTTCATCTTCACCATGGGGTTGTAGAGCAGGTAGCGCCTGTCCTCCGCCGAGGCCGAGCGCATGTAGTCGGCCGCCCTCAACGCGAAGAGCTTCATGGCGACCAGGCGCGCGTAGGCGTCGTTGAAGAGCTGCTTGATGTGGGGGAAGTCAGTCACGTAGTGGTCGTAGAGGAACCTGCCGGCGGCGTGGTCGATCGCCTCGTAGAACGAGTGGGTGCACATGCCGATGGACGCCCAGCCGAGGTTGAACTTGCCGACGTTGATGGTGTTGAGCGCGGAGTCCCATGCGTCGCGCCCCCTGGTGAGTATGTCGGCGTCCGTTATCGGGTAATCGTGCAGGGCGTACTCGGCGACGAAGTTCTGCGAGTTGACGATGTTCTTGACCACCTCGTAGCCGCCGCCCTCCGAGCTCACCACGAAGAAGACGTAGTCGCCGGTGTCGGAGAGCTTGCCGAAGGTGGAGACCAGCGCGGCCTTGTTGGCGTTGCCGATGTAGTACTTGCGGCCATCCGCGGCATACTTGCCGTCGCCCTGCGGCTTGAGGGACATCCCGGTCGAATAGAGGTCGGCGCCGTGCTCTTTCTCGGAGAGCCCGAAAGCGAATATACCGCCCTCTGCCAGCAGCTCCGCCGTCTTCTTCTTCACCGCCTCGTTCTTGCCCATCCATATCGGCCCCAGGCCCAGTATCGACACCTGCCAGGTGTACCAGTAGTTGAGGCCATAGAACGAGGCGATCTCGTTGAAGCCGCAGTTGCGCCAGGTGTCCCAGCGCGCGTTCGGTCCCAGAGCGTACTGCGAGGGGGTGAGCAGGTCGGAGAATATCTTCTGGTCCTTCTGGAAGTCGAGGAACTCCTGGTACCAGGCGCGCTCGTGGTCGTCCTTCTTGAGCTGCCCGCGGCCCCGGGACTCGAAGAACTCGATTGTCTTCAGCATGATCTCCCTGGAGCGCTCGTCCGGGTACTCGGTCTGGTATTTCTTGGGATTCATGAGGATCATGTCCTGGTTCCTTTCAGACGTTGCGTTCGCCGGCCCGTTCAGTCGAATAGCATATCTTGAAGCCGGCCGGGCGGGCAACAAGGCCCCTGCTCTCCCCGTGTGATGACCGGCGACCCGGCGCACACGGTCCGATCAGATGTAGAATGTGCTCGTCGATCCGGGGGGCAGGAATGGGTGGAGAAAAAACTGATACCTCAGGCGCCATTATCGACTCGCACATCCACGTGATCCCACCTGCGAGGACGGCGAGCCTGGTGCGCTGGATCAAGCGCGCATTCCCCGAGCACCCGTCCCGCGAAGACATGACGCCCGAAGAGGTGCTGGTGGAACTGCGCGCCTGTGGTGTCGTCCGGGCGTTCAATTTCGTGTTCCCGCTGAAGGAAGAAGAGACGGTGAGCCTCAACACCTTCAGCCGCGATATCGCGCTCCGGTTCCCGATGCTGGTACCGTTCGGCTCCATGCACGTGGAGACCCCGCGAAAGGGCGAGGTGGCCGAGCACTGCCTGACAGAGCTGGGCCTCGCCGGTATAAAGATCCATCCCTACGCCCAGAGGTTCGAGGTCTTCTCTGAAGAGTTCGAGCCGCTCTTCGAGACTCTGTCCAGGCTCGGCCGTCCGTTCGTCGTGCACACTGGCTTCGATGACTTCTACAACAGGACCCAGGACCTCGACTACCTGCGCAGGATCCTCGACCGCCATACGGACATGCCGGTAGTGCTGGTGCATTCACTTTTCCCGCGGTTCGGTCTCGCCCTCGAGCTGCTCCGGCTGCACCCGAAGGTCTATCTCGACATGACGAACGTGCCGTCATCTATCCGGCTATATCAGCGAGCGCCGGAAGTATTCGCCGGGCAGCAAGACGCGGCCGGCCTGGACAGGGAGATGGAGAACTTCGAGCGGCTCCTGGCGGATTGGCACGAGCGAATCATGTTCGGCACGGATCACCCGGTGGGCATGGGCTCACCGGAGCAGATATTCGCGGACCTGGAAAGCTTCGAGATGACAGCAGAGGCGATGAACAATATCCTGTACGCGACCGCGGCGCGTTTCTTGCACGACGACTGCGGCATCGATTGAAAGGAGAAGGCGATGGAGGTCAATCCTGACTGGCTAGCCCCCTGCGGCCTGTACTGCGGCGTCTGCGGGATCATGGTCGCGACCCGCGACGACAACCCCAAGTTCGCTGAGAAACTCGCGTCCGTCTACAACCTGCCCGCAGAGGAGATCCACTGCGCGGGATGCCTGGCCGAAGGCGAAGAGGTGTTCGCCTACTGCCGGGTCTGCCCCATCAAGTCGTGCGTATCGGCGCGTGGCTACACCGGGTGTTTCCAGTGCGACGACTGGCCCTGCGAGAGCATCGAGAAGTTCCCGATGCCGGTAGGTAAGAAGGTCATAATGCGCGCGGTCCCGCACTGGCGCGAGGTCGGCACCGAGCAGTACGTGGCGGACGAGGAGGCCCGGTACGTCTGTCCCTCCTGCGGGGCGAAACTGTTCAGGGGCGCCAAACGCTGCCGCCAGTGCAAGGAGCCCGTCGACGCCGATTGAAAACGCACCACGGGGTCAGGCGCCCTGGTGCGTTTTAGGCGGCTTTCTTCTGCTCGGGTACTACGGTGATCTCGAGCCTTTTGGTCCTTCTCAGCACGGTGAGCGCAGAGGGAACGCCTATCTGCTCCTCGGTTAGCAGCACGTGCAGGTCGTCTATCCCCTTGATGGCGTGGTCGCCGTAGCCTACGATCATGTCGCCGTCCTTGAGCCCGGCTTTCTGGGCGGGACCACCAGGCTCCACCTGCGTCACCAGGAAGCCGGTCTCGACCTCGAGCCCGTGAAACCGCACTATGCGTCGCAGGATGGGCGCGCTCTGCCCCAGCAGGCCCAGGTAGCTCCGCTTGATCTCCCCGAACCTCATCAGGCGCGTCGCCACAAATTTCGCCGTGTTGATCGCGATCGAGAAGCATATCCCCTGGGCGGGCAGGATGATCGCGGTGTTTATTCCGATGACCTCTCCGCGCGTGTTCACCAACGGCCCGCCGGAGTTGCCCGGGTTGAGCGCCGCGTCAGTCTGGATCACGTCGTCTATCAGGCGCCCCGACTGCGAGCGCAGGGACCTGCCCAGCGCGCTCACGACGCCAGCGGTCACCGAGGTCTGGAAACCGTAGGGGTTGCCCACCGCCACCACCAACTGGCCGACCTTGAGCCGGCTGGAGTCGCCGAACGTCACCGGCTTGAGGTCCCGGGTGGTTATGCGGATCACGGCGGTATCGGAGTCCGGGTCATCGCCGACTACGTCGGCCTTGCACGTCGCTCCGTCCGGCAGCGCCACCTCGATGGCCGCGCAGTTCTGCACAACATGCGAGTTGGTGAGGATGAACCCGTCGTTGGTGAACACGAAGCCGGACCCGGTGCCGCGCATCTCTTCGGGTACGGGCCTGCCGTCCGGCATCGACTTGGGCTTTACCGAGATGTTCACCACCGAGGGACTCACCGCCTCGGAGGCGCCGATCACCCCCCGCGAGTACGCGTCCAGGAGGTCGACTTCCTCCACATGGTCCGGGATGACCGTGGAGGCCACCTCGGTCTCGATGTCCGTGTCCGCTATCAGTTTCAGCTCAGGTCTGTATTCGCGCATGGTCATTCATGCCTCCTTGTACTTCTATCGCCATTTAACGCTTTTCGCTCTCTATTTCCAATGACGTAATTCAACTATCGGGGGGATCGCCTGGAGGATGATACTTGCTTCGCGGCGGGGCCGCCTGGACGATGATTCTAGCTTACCCCGCGGCGCCCTCCCCCGCGCAGCGTACCCGAGACAGGAAAGCATGCTCGCCCAGCGAAGACCACACCGGAGGGGGTGGATTACTCATTTGTCCCGCCGGACGGGGAGGTTCAAGTGTCCGCGCATCATCACAAGTTTCATCACGACGAGGCTGAGAGGCGGCGATGGCAGGACCCCGAGGCGATCCTCGGCGAGATAGGCCTGTGCCCGGGTGACGTCTTCGTGGACGTCGGCTGCGGGGACGGCTTCTTCGCGCTGCCCGCTGCCCGGATGACAGGTCCGGAGGGTCACGTGTATGGCATCGACATAGACGGCGAGTCCCTGGCGGAGCTTCGCGGGAAAGCGGACGCGGAAGGACTGGACAACCTGACGCTGGTGGCGGGCGAGGCTGAAAATGAAGTCCTCTGCCGGTCCTGCGCCGACGTGGTCTTCTTCGGCATCGACCTGCACGACTTCTACGACCAGGCGAAGGTGCTGGAGAACGCCATGAGGATGATAAAGCCCTCGGGCAAGCTGGTGGACCTCGACTGGAGGAAAGTGCCGCTGGACATGGGTCCGCCGCTCGAGATCAAGTTCTCCGTCGAGCACTCCTCGCACCTCATCGAGAGCGCGGGCTTCATCGTCGTCTCGGTCAGCGAGCCCGGTCCGATGCACTACATGATCATGGCAAGGCCGGCCGGAGGCGAGGGGAACGACGGGGATGAATGCAGGTAGGAGTCTCTCTTCACAGACCCAGGATCGTGCGCGCCTCGGCGGGTGAGGCGATCTCGCGACCGAGCTCGCCCGCCAGGCGAACGGCCCTCTCCACCAGCTGCGCGTTTGAGGAGGCGAGCTCCCCCCGCCTGTAATAGATATTGTCCTCGAGGCCGACCCGCGCATGCCCGCCGAGTAGTATAGCCATCGCGCTCATGGGCAGCTGCGCCCTGCCGATGCCGGAGACGTTGAACTTCGCGCCCCGGGGCAGGTGGTCGACCATGGTGATGAGATTTCGCGGCGTGCCGGGATAGCCGCCCATGCCTCCGACCCCCATCACGAAGTTCACATAGTAAGGCTCGCGCACCAGGCCTTTCTCGATGAGGTTCTCGACCTCGCCGAACATCGCCGGGCTGTAGACCTCCATCTCCGGCTTGATGCCGCGCTCGAGCATCGCGCGGGCGAACGCCTCGATCTCGGAGCGCCTGTTCACGAAGTCGACCTCCTCGACGCCCTCGGGCCCCGGCACGAAGAAGACCACGGTGCCCATGTTGAGCGAGGCCATGTCCGGGGACGCGTCGAGCGACAGGATGCGCCGCGCCACGGGTATGCCAGCGTCGCCGGTGGTGTCCTGAACCACCAGCGGGCAGCGGCCCCGTATCCCCTGGTTTATCTCACCGAAGATCTGCGGGTCGGCTATCCCCCTGCCGGAGGCGTCCCGGGCGTGAAGGTGCACGATAGCCGCGCCGGCGTTCCAGCATTCGACCGCGGCTTCGATTATCTCGCCCGGCTGCTCGGGGAGCGCCGGGTTGGCCTCCTTGCCATGCATGCCACCCGTGAGCGCGGCGGTGATGATCAGCTTCTCCATGCTAGTGCTCCGCCCTTCCTGATCCTGCCCCATTCGGCCAGCGCCGATGCCGCGGCGACCCACTGGACGACATCGGGCAGCACCGGCACCCCGACTTCCTCCAGCGCCTTCGCCATCTTCTTGGTGTAGGGGCCACCGGAAGCGCATCCGACGATGGGTTTATCCCCCGCCCGGTTGAGCGCCTCCATGCGCTCGACGATGCTCTCGTCCAGGGGCGTGTCCTGGAATACGAAGAACGGCATGACGATATCGACCCTGGGATCGGACATCAGCGTGCGGATGACGAACTCGTAGTCCTCCGCGGAGGCCGAGCCGGTTACGTCTACCGGGTTCTCCACCAGGTAGAAGAACGAGAAGTGTTCGCGCATCGCGCGCACCGATCCTCGCGCCAACTTCACCAGCTCGAGCCCGCCCGACGGGAAGAGGTCGAGAGCGTTGACCATCGGCCCGGCCCCGTTGGAGAGCATGGCCGCCCTCGGGCCCGCCGCCGGCGGCTGGAGAGCAAGCGCCAGACACGCGGCGAAGAGCTCGTGGAAGCTGTCGGTGGTGATGATCCCCGCCTGCCGCAGGACCCCCTGGTAGACCTCGTAGGCCCCGCCGTATGCGCCGGTGTGCGAGACCGCCGCGGTCGCCGAGCGCTTGTTCCTGCCTGTCTTGAAGACCACCACCGGCTTGCCGTACTTCTCGATCGACGTGCGCGCGGCGGACACGAACTTGCGCCCGTCGCCCAGCCCCTCGATGTAGCTGCCGGTGACTCGCGTCCGCTCGTCGGCGGCCAGGCACTCGACCAGATCGGCCTCGTCGACGTCCACGCGGTTGCCGTACGAGACCATCTTGCTCACGCCGGTGACCTCGGATGCCTCCAGGAAAGTGCAGCCCCAGGTGCCGCTCTGTGTAATAAAGCTCATCGGCCCGTCAGGCGGGCGCAGCAGGCGCTCGTGGCTGTGGAAGAAGGAATCGAACCTGCTCGCACCGTCAAACGCGCCGATGCAGTTAGGGCCGACGACCCTGACGTCCAGCTCTCGCGACAGCGCGGTCATCTCCCGCTCGATCTGCTCGCGGCGGCCCCCGAGCTCCTTGCCCCCTCCCGACACCACCAGCAGGGCGTGTGTCCCCAGGGCGGCGAGTTCCCTCAGCAACCTGGGGCCTTCGGCGAGGTCGACTACCATCACCGCGAGCTCCGGCGCCTCCGGCAGAGCCTCCAGGGACGGGTAGCACTTCACGCCCAGGATCTCGGGCCGGTTGGGGTTGATGGGATATATGCGGCCTTTGAACTGGTAGTTCACCAGCGAATCCACAATGACGTTGCCAATCTTGCCCGGGCTTGCCGAGGCTCCGATCACTGCGACACTGGCCGGGTTGAAGAACGACTCCAGGTGCGCGGTGCGCGGCCGGGCGGCCTTGATCGCGCCTTGGCGGACCTCATCGGACAGCACGACCTTCGCGTCCACCACAACGGCGCCCGACGCGGAGACGATCACGGGGTTGAAATCCGCGCTCTGAAGGAACGGCGCGATGTCGGCGCCGAGGGCGGCGATGTTCAGCACGCAGTCCTCGAGAGCTTTAAGATCGCAGGCCTGCGAGCCGCGGAAGCCCTCCAGCAGCGCCCTGCCCTGGAGCCCCGCCAGCATGTCCCTCACCTGCGCGCGCTTCACCGGTAGCATGCTGAAGGCGACGTCGGCGAGCAGGTCGGTGTAGATGCCGCCGGTGCCGACCATCAGGACCGGGCCGAAGTGCGGATCGTTCTGCAGCCCGACGATTATCTCGACGCCCGGCGGGACCTGCCGCTCGACCAGCACGCCCTCGAAGCCGTCAAGCCGCATCGAGTCGTTCGCGCGGGCCCGCATGTCGCCGAACTCGCGTCGCAGCTCGCCCGGGGAGTTTATGCCGAGCTTCACCGCGCCGGCCTCGGTCTTGTGGAGCATGCGGTCGGACGAGACCTTCAGCACAACCGGGTAGCCGGCCTCCGCCGCGGCGCGCGAAGCCTCCTGCTGCGTCTTTACCACGCGCCCCGCCGGGACGGCCACGCCTCGCCGCTCGAGCCAGCCCTTGACCATCGCCTCGGGGAAAGCGATGCCCCCACGCGCCTTGATCGTCTCGTAAGCCGCGGCGACCTCGTGATTGTTGTTGTCTCTCTTCGCCATCGCTCTCCTCAAAA
>Ga0209747_1001441_pt1 | contig 12604 bp, 15 predicted proteins | sample BarGraNGADG00311_FD_184498 | JGI IMG/M metagenome (GOLD analysis project Ga0209747, IMG submission 184498) | Arctic peat soil microbial communities from Barrow, Alaska - Barrow Graham LP Ref core NGADG0011-311 (SPAdes) (version 2) | ecosystem: Environmental > Terrestrial > Soil > Wetlands > Peat... | reverse complement strand
CAGCGCCCGCTCAGAGTCGCCGGCGCCCTCGCGCAACACGCGCGGCACCGCTCCGCTGAAGTCGATCACCGTCGAGGGGGTGCCCGGCAGCTCACCGGCATCGAGCACCGCGCCCGCCGCGGCGCGGATCTCCTCGGGGATCTGCTCAACCGTCCTCGGGTCGGGCTCGCCGTGGTGATTGGCGCTGGAGGCCGCCACCACGCCGAACTGCTCGAGCACCTTGCGCGACGGCTCCGGCAGCTCGGGAACGCGAACGCCGATCGTCTCCTCTCGCCCGGGCGAGAGCCGCGGCATGCGCCGCTTGGGATTCGGAAGCACGAACGTATAGGGGCCGGGAAGAAGCTCTTCCAGCAGTGTCTTCCAACCGAAGCGAAACTCTGGAACGCACTCGATCAATGCTTCAGTGGTAGCGGCGACGATCGCGATCGACTGCGAAGGCCGCCTCTTCAGCTCGTTGATGCGGGCGACCGCCGGCGCGTTGTGTGCCGAGGCGCAGAGACCGTAGACGGTGTCTGTCGGCAGAACGACCAAATCGCCCGCTTGCAGTGCCGCGATTGCATCCTCGACGGCGCCCATCATTCTCTGGCTACTAGCTTGACGGAAGCGGCAGACGGTTCACGATCACGTGCCGGTAGGAGCCGTCGGCCGCGATCTCCTTGACCACGAGCGCCACCCTGAGTATCGAATCAAGCCTCTCCCAACTCGACTTCGCCAGCTCCTCGGCGCTGCCGTCGAGGCGTACCCGGTAAGGATCTCCGTGGAAGCGCCGGATCGGATCGCCGTCACCGGTATAGGTGTGCATGCACAAGCCGTTGCCAGGCTCGAGCGGCGCCGCCTCGAAAAAGGCGTGGCCGTTCTTGGCGATCTTGGAGAAGCGGAGCTCGTCGCCACTGACGATGGCGGTGATGCGCGGCGTCCAGATCGGCGGGTCATCCTCGACCGAGCGCGTCCTGAGCGCCTGCTCGAAGGAGCCGCCGGCACCGAGCACCTCGGCCACGGTCGCGACCTGGTCGCCGTTACCGACGATGTGTGCTCCATCCTGCGTGCAGAGCGCCGCGTAGAGCGTGAAGGTTCCGTCCACCTGCTTGGAGCGGTCGGCGGTGACAGTGCGAATCTGCCCCTCTTCCTCGATCAGCACGCGGTTACGCGAGTTCTCGCTGCGACCGCTCAGCCAGTAGATCTGCAGCCAGCCTTCTCCGTCGGCAGGTCGCCCGACAATCAGCCCGCGCCCCGAATAGCGATCAGTTGGAAACCCCTCTACGGCCATCTCGCTTCCACCACTCTTTCTCGTCGGGTCAGGTCAAGGGTGATCGTAACCGCGTTGTAGCCAAGGTCGCCGAGAAGTGCCGCGTAGGCTTCCTGCTGCCCCTCCCCCAGCTCGACTACAAGCCGGCCGCCCGCTACGAGCAGCTCGCGCGCGCGCGCGGCCAGCGCTTCGGGTACCCCGACTCCCACCAGGGCCTCTCTAGGCTCCCAGTCGCGCACCTCGGGCTCGAGCGTCTCGATCTCTTCGGGCAGGACATAGGGCGGATTGGAGACGACCAGATCGAACTCGCCCTCGATAGGACTCTGCAGGTCGCCCAGCCGGAGCTCGATCTCCAGCCCGCAGCTCTCGGCGTTCTCGCGCGCCAGCTCGAGCGCCTCGGCCGAGAGGTCGAGCGCCACGACGCGGGCACCGGGGTGCTCGTCGGCGATCGCGAGCGCGATCGCGCCCGAGCCGGTACCGGCGTCGAGCACGCGCGGCTCTTCCAGCTCCTCGATCAGCGCGAGGGCCCGCTCGACCAGAATCTCCGTCTCGGGCCGGGGCACCAGCGCCCGTGCGTCGGTCTTGAGCGTCAGGCGCCTGAAGCCCCACTCGCCGAGCACGTAGGCCAGCGGCTCGCGCTTACCGCGGCGAGCGACCAGCGCCAGCGCGCGCTCTCGCTCCTCGGGCGTCAGCGGGCGATCGAGATCCATGTAGAGCTGGATGCGACTCAGCCCGAGCGCCTGGGAGAAGATCAGCTCGGCCTCGAAGCGGGCGCGCTCGATACCGCGGCGGGAGAGATATTCGTCGGCGCCGGCGAGCGCCCGGCGCAGGGTAACGGGCCCCTGATCGGGAGCCTCGCTCACGCCGTGGCGGCCTCGAGCGCTCTGCGCTGCTCCTCGGCCGAGAGCGCGTCGGTGAGCTCGCCCACGTCGCCGTCCAAGATCTGCTCGAGCCGGTGCAGCGTCAGCTTGATGCGGTGGTCGGTGACGCGGCTCTCGGAGAAGTTGTAGGTGCGAATCTTCTCCGCCCGCTCGCCCGAGCCGATCTGCGATTTCCTGGCTGCCGCCTGCTCGGCATGCTGGCGCGCGCGCTCTTGCTCATAGAGAAGGGCACGAAGGATGCGCATCGCCTTGGCCTTGTTCTGAAGCTGCGAGCGCTCGTCTTGCATGGCGACCACGAGGCCGCTGGGAAGGTGGGTGATGCGCACCGCCGAGTCGGTCGTGTTGACCGACTGGCCGCCCGGCCCGCCCGAGTGGTAAACGTCGATCTTCAGGTCCTGATCGTCCAGCGCCACCTCGACCTCGTCGGCCTCGGGCATCACCGCGACGGTCGCCGTCGAGGTGTGAGTTCGGCCTTGCGACTCGGTCGCCGGCACGCGCTGCACCCGGTGCGTACCGCCCTCCCACTTGAAGATCGAGTAGGCGCCGTCGCCCTTGATGGCAAAGCGAACCTCCTTGATGCCGCCCGCCTCGCTGAGGCTCGACGAAAGCTCCTCCCAGCGAAAGCCGCGCCGCTCGGCGTAGCGGGTGAGCATGCGCAGGACGTCGCCGGCCCAGAGGGCGGCCTCGTCGCCGCCGACTCCCTGGCGTATCTCGATGATCACGTCCCTCGAATCGGCCGGATCGTGCTCGACCAGCGCCAGGCGCAGCTCCTGCTCGAGCCGCTCCAGATCGTGCTCGGACTCCGCGGCCAGCGACGCCAGCTCGGAGTCGCTGCGAGCGTCGGCCAGATCGGCCTGCGCCCGGCGCCACTCCTGCGCCAGCTTGTGGGGGCCTTCCAGCTCCTTCAGCCGTCTGCCGGCCGCGGCCGCCTGCTTGTGGTCGTTGTAGACGGCGGGGTCGGACATGCGCTCCTGCGCCTCGTTGAAGGAGTGCTCCAGCTCTTCGACGAGATGTTCGATTCCGGCCACTCCACGATGCTAGCGGGCGTAGCTCAACTTGCTCGGCGATCGAGTTCTCGCCGGGACGCCTGAACCGTTGTCAGATACCGCATCTCGAGATCGGATTCCGGCAAGAGGACGGGCGAAGACGGCTCGTCGAATCCGAGCGTTTTCGTACCGAGCCGAGAATCACTAGGATCGCGTTGTGACGTTTCGCCGCCTGCTCGTAGCCGTCTGCCTGATGGCCGGGTTGACCGGGCTCGTGCTCGGCCCTTCGCGGAGTGCGGGCGCCGCCCCCAAGAGCGGGCCGGTGGTCGTCGTTCACTACAACACAACGATCGACGAGCTGGGCAAGCGCTTTCTGAGCGGAGCGTTGCATCACGCCGCGAGCGAGAACGCCGAGGTCGTGATCATCCAGTTCAACACCCTGGGCGGCTCGATCACCTCGATGCAGGACATGGTGCACGACATCTTCGCCTCGCCGGTTCCGGTGGTTGTGTGGATCGGCCCGTCCGGTGCCGGCGCGGCTTCGGCCGGGACGTTCATCAGTGCCGCTTCGTCTTATCTCGCGATGGCGCCCGCGACCAATATCGGCGCCGCGGCCGTCGTCGGGTCGCAGGGTCAGAACCTGCCCTCGACCGAGGCCAAGAAAGCGACCCAGTTCGTGGCCGCGCTGATGCGCTCGATTGCAGCCCGCCGCGATCGCCCGGTCGCAGCCCTGGAGGCCACGATCTTCAAGGCGCGCGCCTACTCGGCCGAGGAGGCCTTGCGCCTCGGAATCGCAGACGCCGAAGTGCCCACTTTGGGCGCTCTTCTGACCAAGCTCGACGGACAAACGCTCGCCTCGAGCGCCGGCCCGAAGGTCGTACACACGGCCGGTGTTCCGCTCGACCAGGTGAACATGAGCCTGTGGGAACGCATTCTCGGCTTCCTGTCCGACCCCAATCTCGTCTTCCTGCTGCTCAACGTCGGCGGGCTCGGGCTGATCATCGAGCTCTGGACGGGGGGACAGACCTGGATTCCGGGCTCGCTCGGCATCATCTGCCTGCTCGCCGCCTTCGCCGGGCTGAGCGTGCTGCCCTTCTCCTGGGCCGGGCTTGCGCTGATCCTGCTCGGCATCCTCTTCCTCGGCTTCGAGCTGCACGCCCCCGGCCACGTCTTCTTCGGCGCCACCGGCACCGTCTCGATCATCCTCGGCGGCGTCTTCCTGCTCGGCTATTTCGGAAGTCCAGGGCTGCCGGGGTATAACCCCAGTGTGAGCTACTGGGTACTCATCTCGCTCGCCATGATCGTCGGGTTGCTCGTGCTGCTGATGGCGCGCGAGGTACACATGTCGCGCCACGGCAAGCGCTACGTGAGCCCGCTCGAGACGGCGGCGCTCGTCGGAGCGATCGCCGAGGTGAGCACGCGCCTGGAGCCGAAGGGAGAGGTGCTCGTGGGCGGCGAGTCCTGGCAGGCCGACCTGAAGGACGGTGGAACGGCCGAGCCGGGCGAACAATTGAAGGTGGTCGCGGTCGACGGATTCCGAGTGATCGTGGAGCCGCTGAGCGAAGAGAAAACCAGAACTAAAAAACCCAAGAAGAGCTAGGAGATAAAAGAGATGCCGATCATCAACTTCGTGCGCGATTACGAGCGTGTCGCGCGTTTCCGCTTGGGACGTTTCGAGGGAATGAAGGGGCCGGGCGTCGTCTTCAAGATCCCGATCCTGCACCAAGTCATGAAGGTCGACACGCGCACCGAAGTGCTCGACATCCCCAAGCAGACGAACATCACCAAGGACAACGTCGCGATCGACATCGACTTTCTCGTCTACATGCGGATCGACATCAACTCGGCCGAGAAGTCGGTGCTCGAGGTCGAGGACTACCGGCTGGCCGTGGTCGGCCTGGCGACAACCACGCTACGCGCGGTCGTCGGCGACATCATCCTCGACGACGTCCTCTCGCAGCGCGACAAGATCAACGAGATGATCCGCATCCGGCTCGACCACGAGACCGAGCGCTGGGGTGTGAAAGTCACCAACGTCGAGATCCGCGAGCTGACCGTGCCGCCCGAGATCCAGGAGGCGATGAACCGCCAGATGTCGGCCGAGCGCGTGCGCCGCGCCGTCGTGCTCGAGGCGGAAGGCACCCGCCAGGCGAACATCACAGTCGCCGAGGGCGAGAAGCAGGCGGCCATCCTGCGCGCCGAGGGCCAGCGCCAGGCCGCGATCTTGAACGCCGAGGGCCTGGCCAAGGCTCTGGTCACGATCTCCGCCGAGGCCAAGAAGGTCGACCCGAACACGATGGGCCTGCAGTACCTGGACGCGATCAAGAAGCTGGCCGAAGGCCCGGCCTCGAAGTTCTTCTTCCCGCTCGAGCTGACCAAGCTGGTCGAGCAGTTCGGGCCGGGCAAGCTGAAGAGCTAGGGATTCGCCGGAGAGAACGAAGAGACGTCGTCCGTACAGGCCATGTCCCCGTGCCTGGCACCGGGACATGGCCCGAGCGGGCATGGCGGCACCTGACAAAAACCCTGCTGAAGGGCTGAATATCGGGTCGGTGACGGCTCAAATCGACATCCTGTTTGCCCGGGACACGGCAATCGGCGACAAAACTCCCGCAAAAGGGGCCGCGCCTCGTCTCTTCCGGCTCCTCTCCGGAGGACCTGTCCCGGTGCCTGGCACCGTTACGGCGGTGTGACGGGAATCGTGCTCGACCTGTGCCCGGCGACTAGGCGGCGGGCCCGAACGACTTCACCGTCAGCGTGATCTCCAGGCCTTTCAGCGCCTGGGATACCGGGCAGTTCGTCTTTGCCTGCTCGGCCTTGGCCCGGAAAGCCTCCTCGCTGAGACCGGGCACACGACCACCAAGCTCGAGCTCCGACATGGTGATGCCGGTGCCGGGAATGAAGGTGACCGTCGAGCGCACGTCGAGCTCTTCCGGCGGCGTCCCGCCCTCGGCCAAAAGCAGCGAGAAAGCCATGGCGAAGCAGGAGGCGTGCGCGGCGGCGATCAGCTCCTCGGGGCTGGTCTTTCCATCCGAGGACTCGGCCCTCGACAGCCAGGTGACCGGCAGAGCGCCGAGCGCTCCGCTGCCGCTCGACTCGATCATCCCCGTGCCGTCGAGCAACCCGCCCTTCCAGGTGACGGCTGCAGTTCTCTTGGCCATCTCACGCTCCCCTTTTCGCTCGCGACAACGTCTGTCAGCACGGGGTTTATCCCGCCGGCGACAGTCCTAACCACGGCGGCAGCGCTCCGGCGCCGGGGATCTAAGCGATTACGTCGATCGGGCGCGCCGCGGCGACAATCGAGGGCTCGGACTCTCGAGCCGTCTCGAGCTCGTAGACGCGCGTGAAGGCGGCGATCGACACCTCGAGCTGGTCGCGATCGGGCTCGCGAGTGGTCAGCCGCTGCAGCCAGAGGCCCGGTGCGAGTAGCGCCTCCAAGATCCGGCTCGAGCGGTGCTTGCCGGCAAAACGGATCAGCTCGTAGGCGATGCCGGCGATCGGGAACAACATGACGATGCGGCTGACAATGAGCCAGAGGAGACTCAGGTGCCCGAAGATCAGGCCGAGAGTCCAGTAGACGAGGATGGCGATGACCATCACCCAGAGCATGAAGGCGGTTCCGCAACGGGGGTGGATGACGCTGTAGGGCTCGACCTTCTCGGGGGTCAGCTCTTCTTTCGCCTCGTAGGCGTTGATGACCTTGTGCTCGGCACCGTGATAGGCCCAGAGGCGGCGAATGTCGGGTAGCAGCCCGACGAGCGCCATATAGGCGATTAGCACGGTCACCCTGATCGCGCCCTCGACGAGCACGAAAACGTTGTTCGAAAGATCGGGTAGCGCGAGGCGGGTGACCGCCGCCGGCCCGACCTTGAACAACGCGAGCGCAAAACCGATCGCGAAAATGAACATCAGGGCGATGGCCCAACGGCCGAGCTCTACGCCTTCCTCCCCCTCCTCGCCTTCGGCCGCGTACTCCGTCGAGATGGCAAGCGCGCGAAAGCCGATCGCAAGCGACTCGCCGAGTGCCATCACGCCCCTGATGACCGGCAGCCTGAAGACCAGGTGCCGCTTCATCAAGGAGTCGACCGGCCGCCAGACCTCGGCCACCTCACCGCTGGGCTTGCGCACCGCCAGCGACCAGTACGAGGGACTGCGCATCATCACGCCCTCGATCACGGCCTGGCCGCCGTACATCGTCGTTGACTGCTTGGCGAGCAGGGGCAGTGAAAGGAAGCGGCGAAGACGCTTTCTCTTGGGTTTTACCGTCGCGACGCGGACGCTCGGCTTGCGCGACCGAAAGAGCATCTTCGGCTTACGCCTTATTGGCGCGAGCTGCCTTTTCGGCCTTTTCGAGCCGGCGCTGGAAGCGCTCGACGCGGCCGCCGGTGTCGACGAGCTTTTGCTTGCCCGTGTAGAAGGGGTGGCAGGCCGAGCAGATCTCGACGTGGAGCTCGGGCTTTACCGAGCGCGTCTCGAACTCGTTGCCGCAGGCGCAACGAACGATCGTGCGCACGTATTCGGGATGGATATCAGCCTTCATCAGGATCGAGGATACCAGAGGCGGTACGGGGCGCCACGTTGCCACCGGAGACAACGGCAATAACCGTAGACCCGGGCTCGGGCTTGTAGACGCCGGCAAGGAGCGCGGCGGTCGAAACGGCGCCGGCCGCCTCGCAGGCGAGCTTGGCTCGCTGATAGAGGAAACGCATGCCCTCGCGAATCTCCTGCTCGCTGACGAGTACGACGTCGTCGACCTTGTCCTTGGCGATGGCGATGCAGTGGTGCCCGGCAAAGGGCGCCGAAAGTCCGTCGGCGATCGAATCGGGCTTGACGCGAACCCATTGTCCTCCGGCCAGGCCCGCGTACAGGGCCGCCGATTGCTCGGGCTCGACGCCGATCACCTTGACGTCGGGCCTGAGCGCCTTGACGGCGACGGCGATGCCCGCAACGAGTCCGCCGCCACCCACAGGTACCAGGATGGCGCCGACTTCGGGCGTGTCCTCGAGCATCTCCAGCCCGAGCGTGCCCTGGCCGGCGATGATGAAGGGGTCGTCGAACGGATGAACCATCACCATCCCCGTCTCTTCGACCAGCTCGTCGGCGCGGTCGAAGGCCTCGTTCGCGTCCCCGGCCTCCAGGTCGACGTCGGCACCGTAGGCCCGCGTGGCGGCGATCTTCTGCGGGCTGGCGCCCCGCCACATCACGACCCTGCTGGCGATGCCCTCCAGCGAGGCGCCGTAGGCGAGGGCCTGAGCGTGGTTCCCGGCCGAGACGCCGATCACGCCGCGGGCCTTCTCCTCGTCTGTGAGCGTGGCCAGCTTGGAGAGCACGCCTCTGGCCTTGAAGGCGCCCGTGCGCTGGAAGAGCTCGGCCTTGAGTAGAACGTTCGCGCCGGTGATCTCACTCAGCTGCGCCGAAGAGAAGGTCGGCGTGTGGTGCAGACGGTCGCCGATCGCCTCGCGCGCCGCGAGCACTTCCTCGATGCCTACCTTCCTCAGCTCGGTATTCATGAGCTGATCGTAGCTATTACCGCCGAAAGTCCGCCCCCTTCGGGGCATGACGACTTCCGGCGGTGAAAGGTAAAGGCAACCAGGGGATGGCGTTGAGTGAGCCGCGCCCGCCATGTCGGTCGCGGCGGAGAGCGAAAAGATTCTCCGCGGCGATTCTCGACCGGCTAGCTCATCGCCTGCGAGCTATGGCCGGGAAGGCCTCCACAAGCCTTGATAGGGTCCCGCGCTCCGGTTTACCGGGCACACGGGATGCAGAAGAGAAACTTTCTCATAGCAATCTCGCTGGCGATCGTCGCCACGTCGCTCGTCGCACCGCTTGCCTCGGGCGACAGCAAGGCGGTACCTCAACTCGTCTTCCCGGTCGTCGGGCCCGTCACCTACACGAACGACTTCGGCGATCCGCGCGGGCGCTTGCCCCATCAGGGCAACGACATCATGGCGGTCAAGAAATCGCTCGTGGTGGCGGCGGAAGACGGCAAGATCACCTACTGGACCGGGTCATCCAGCGCCGGCTGCATGCTCTACCTGCACGGACGCAGCGGAACGATGTACGAGTACATCCACCTGAACAACGACCGTACGATGAAAAACGACAACAAGGGCAAGTGCGTCGCGGGCGGTGCCTACACCAAGGGGCTCTCCAGCGGCGCTCGCGTCAAGGCCGGCCAGCCGATCGGTTTCGTGGGCGACTCGGGCGATGCCAACGGAATCGCCGCCCACCTTCACTTCGAACTACATCCGCGTGGCGGCCGCGCCGTCAGTCCCTACCGCTATCTCAAGCGCGGACGCGTTCTCCTCTTCGCAACCAAGCGAGGCTCCCGGGTCTCGCTCACGCTGAAAGGGAAGCTGATCGCCGCCGATTCCACAACCGGGACGCTGAGCATGCGCGTGAACGGCCTGACCAGCTCGACCGGACTCAGCCTCACGAAGCTCTCGCGCAAGCTGAGTCTCGAGCTCTCGTCCGACACGACGGCGGTCTACGACTACGGCGCCGATCTTTCGCTCGACAAGCTCGACGGTCTCGCCTCCGGCGTACCGATCGAGGTCGAGACGACGCTCGCCCCGGTCACTCTCGCGACCGAGTCGGGCTCGGCGCTGGCGCTCGTAACCTCAGCGGTTACGCTCATGACCGACTAGCCGGCGACGATTCTGAATCACGATCGGCTTCTAGCGACGACGCTTCGCTGGGTCCGACCCAGCCGGAGTAGGAGGCTCGAGATGACCGAAGAGGAGGCCCGCCGTAAGGCGCTCGCACTGGTCGAGAGGTCTGGGATCGCGCTCGTAGGGTCAAACGGCGAGGACGGTCATCCGTGGATCAAGGCGATGCTGAAGATGGAGACAGAGGAGCTGAAAACGGTTTGGTTCAGCACCAACACCTCGTCCAGGCGCGTGGCTCAGTTCAAGCGCGACCCCAGGGCCAGCGTCTACTTCGTCGATTTCTCCGACTGGATGGGCCTGATGCTGAGCGGGGAGGTCGAGGTGTTGAGCGACAGTAAGTCGAGAAAGCGGCTCTGGCGCGACGGTTACGAGCGCTACTACCCGCTCGGCATCGACGATCCCGACTACACGGTGCTGCGCTTCAGCGCCGCGAGCGCCAACTACTACCACCAGCTCGACAATCTCACCTTTGCGCCCTAGAACAGAGCGCTAGTTGATCTGCTCGCGCAGGAACTCGACGATCGTCCCGGTTGGGGCGCCCGGAGTGAAGACCTCGGCGACGCCACACTTCTTGAGCGCTTTCGCCTCGTCGGCGGGGATGGTCCCACCGACCAGCACGAGCACGTCGTCGGCGCCCTGACCGTGCAGCCCCTCGATCACGCGCGGCACGAGCGTCATGTGCGCACCCGAGAGGATCGAGAGCCCGACGGCATCGGCGTCCTCCTGAATCGCCGTCTCGACGATCTGGTCGGGCGTCTGGTGCAGCCCGGTGTAGATGACCTCCATGCCGGCATCTCGCAGGGCGCGCGCAACCACCTTGGCGCCCCGGTCGTGCCCGTCCAGACCGGGCTTGGCAATGACTATGCGGATCGGATCGGGCACGCGCGCCAGTATAGGCCCCTGCGGTCGTTTCGTACCCGTTTACTCGGAGGCGCCGGGCCGCCAGAGCCGCTCCCCGGCATCGGCGGCCGCGACACGGGCGAAGATGAAGAGGAGATCCGAGAGCCGGTTGAGGTAGACGGCGACGAGGGGATTCTGGGCGTGCTCACCTGCCGCGCCGAGTACTTCCCGCTCGGCGCGGCGACAGATCGCACGCGCCAGATGAAGACGCGCGCCGGCCTCGCCGCCGCCGGGCAGAACGAAGCTGCGCAGAGGCTCGAGCTCGGCGTTCAGCTCGTCGCAGAGGCGCTCGAGCGACTCGACGCGCTCCTCGCCGATACGCAGCCGCTCGCGCGAGCCTTCGGCCGGAGGAACGCTGAGATCGGCGCCCAGGTCGAAAAGCTCATTCTGGATTCGCTCCAGCGGCGAGCGCAGTCGCTCGGGCATGGCAGCGGCGAGCGCCAGGCCGATCGCGGCGCCCAGCTCGTCGAGCGATCCGATTGCCGCAATCAGAGGATCGGTTTTGCGCGTGCGCGTCCCGTCGCCGAGGCTCGTTTCGCCGCCGTCACCCGCGCGGGTGTAGATGCGCGTCAAGCGAACCGGCTCATCCCGTCTGGAATCTGTCATCTCTCCCTTCCTCGGACGCGAGGATCGCCTATTCTCATCATCTACCTGTTTCGCTTCTATCTTTACCGACAACGAGCGATAGATACTCACGCTTCTGGGCACACGCGCCGATACAGCAGCAAGCACGCACGGCCGTCACTAGGGAGAAGACGATCATTCCATGAGCGATCAAGGCGCAGAAGGACAAGTTCCCGAGCCCCCGGGACTGGAAGGTAGAGGAGAGATGCCGCCGCGCCCAACCGTGCGCGAGAGCTTCCGCCGCGGCCTCTTCGTTCGACTGCCCACCGAAGGTGAAGCCGAGGAAGGGCTTGCCGGAGCCGAGCAGGGCCAGGGCCTTGCCGACCAGTACCCCGAGCAGGTCGCCGATCCATATCCGGGCTGGCGCCAGGCGGCCGATGGCAGCTGGGAAGCCGTGAGCCCGGAGGCCATCGCCTACGCCGAAAGCGCCGAGCCGGCCGCCCCCGCTGCCTCTCCCGAGATCGACCAGAGCGCCAACTTCGCCTCGGTCGCCGGTGGCGAGCCGTTCATCCACGAGGAGACGAGTGCCGAGGCGCCGGCCTGGACGTTCGCTCCCGAGAAGGAAGTTCCCCCGGCCGCCGAAGAGGCGGTCGTCCCCGTGACGCCGCAGCTACCCGAGATCGTGTCTGGGGTAATGCCGGAAGCCGCGCCCGAGCCGGCGGCGGAAGTCGCGCCTGAGCCTGTAGCGGAAGTAGCGCCCGAGCCGGCGGCGGAGGTTGCACCGGTTACCGAGGCGGCGGCAGAGGTTGCACCGGTTACCGAGGCGGCGCCGAGCGCCGAGCCCGTGCCCGAAGCGGCAGCCGGGCCGGTGGCGGAAGCCGCGGCGCCGGTCACGGAAGACCCTGTTGCCGGAACCGGTCTCTACATCCCAAGCGACGTCGAGCTGCTCGAGGGCGACATGCCCGTCTACGGCGAGAAGGAGAACGTTCCGCCGCGCTTCGCCGGCTCCGGCCTCGGCGAGCCTTTCTTCATCGAATTCGGCGACCTGGCACGCACGCTGACCGGCCTGCGCCGCCTGCTTCCCAAGGGAACCCGGCTCACCTACAACTACGACTACGAGCGAGCCTGGGTCAGAACCTCCGCCGACATCGATCTGCCCTCCTTCGCCGAGCGCATCGAGACGCCCGCGGCAGAGGGAAGCTCCGAGTAGTTACGAGGTCGGGCGCGTCCAATACGGAAGGCCAGTCGCGCCTGGCCGTACGGAATCGCCGGCTGATCGGGCGCGTTCAATACGAATGCATCTCGCGCACTCAGGGCGCCGCTGGCGGTGCGGCGCCGGAAGGGATAGTGCTTCAGCACAGA
>Ga0209747_1001440_pt1 | contig 12605 bp, 11 predicted proteins | sample BarGraNGADG00311_FD_184498 | JGI IMG/M metagenome (GOLD analysis project Ga0209747, IMG submission 184498) | Arctic peat soil microbial communities from Barrow, Alaska - Barrow Graham LP Ref core NGADG0011-311 (SPAdes) (version 2) | ecosystem: Environmental > Terrestrial > Soil > Wetlands > Peat... | reverse complement strand
GTGTGAAGGCGCTAGAAGAGGGAATGAAACGGTCGGTGTAAATGCCTCGTGTCTCCCTTCAACCAACAGTGCTCAGGCCGAGGGCTCCGCAGCCGGCGCCTGAACGCCAAGACTCTGCTTCCTCGCCGAGACGACGGTCTGGCGATACAGGAGGTTGAACGCGAGCCAGTAGCTCCAGTGTTTCTGGAACGTCATCCGCTTGAAGATCGACCTGTACGAGTAGAAGTCGAGGTGTAGCTGGTGGGTGTTGTCGAATAGCTGCTGCGGCATCATCTTCATCGGCTGGAAGAGCGCGTGGCTGTCCCATTCAGGGTCAGTCCAGAAAGTCGGGTCGATCAGGCGCTTCTCCTCGAGCAGCTGTTCGTAGAGGCGCGTGCCCGGATAGGGCGTCAGGTTGGCGAACTGCCCGAGCTGGATCTTGTTCTTGATCGCAAAGTCCAGCGTCTCGGCAAAAGTCGAATCGTCATCGCCGTCAAAGCCGAAGACGAACGCACCCATGACGGGGATCTTGTACTTCTTCAGCATGCGCAGAGCGCCGGCGTATTCCTCGACTTTGTTCTGGTTCTTCCCCATCTCCTTGAGGCTCCCCGGCGACAGCGTCTCGAGCCCGATGAAGAGGAAGTGGCAACCGCTCTCCGCGGCCAGTGCCACCAGCTCCTCGTCCTTGGCGAACGTGATCGACGCCTGCGACCCCCACAGGACCTTCATGGGGATCAGAGCTTTGAACAATTCTTTTGCCCGCGATGGGTTCGCGGCGATGTTGTCGTCTATGAACGGGACGACCTTCTTCCGCATGATGTTGCCCCGGGAGAGGGTCTCGACCTCGGCCAGAACGCTGTCGGTCTCGCGCATCCTGATCTTGCGGCCGTTGAACTCGGTAACCGAGCAGAAGTTGCAGTGGTGCGGGCAGCCCCTGGACGTCTGCACGCTGTTGGCGCTCCAGTAGCGCTTAGGGCTTATGAGGTCCCTGCGCGGAAGGAGCGGAGACTTGAAGTCCTCGAACTCCTCCTGCTTGTACATGGGAGCCATGCGCCCGGCAGAGGCGTCCTCGACAACCTTCTCCCACAGTTGCTCTGCTTCGCCGACCACTACGGTGTCAGCGTGCTCGAGGGCTTCGTTGGGCACCATAGAAGCGTGGATGCCGCCCATGACGACCTTCACACCCAGCGCCCTGTAACGGTCGGCGATGTCGTATGCCCGCGGCGCGGTGGCGGTCATGCTCGTGATGCCTACCACGTCCGGGACGTCCGAGAAATCGATCGGCTCGACGCTCTCGTCGATTATACGGACGCCTACGTCCGCCGGAGTGTGCGCCGCGAGGTACATAAGACCGAGCGGTGCGAGGAGTCCCCTGTCAAAAAGGTAGGATTCACCATTCTTGGTAGGGGCGATGAGGTGTATCTTCATGCTCTAACCTTTGAACTGCGTATAGGTCCGCTGGTAGTTGCCTTGTGAGACCGGACCGGCGGCCGTCGTCCGTCCGCCGGACCAGCACACACTCGTTCTACTACCGGTACGTTGAACGCTCCGGACGCTCGGCTCTGGGCCTGGCCTCGTTCACGTTCAATGCACGACCGTCAAGGTCCTTACCGTTAAGGCCTTCGATTGCTGCTTTCGCCTCGTTCGCGTCACTCATCTCGACGAAGCCGAATCCCTTTGAGCGACCGGTGCTCCGGTCCATGACCACGTCGGCGGAATCGACGTTTCCGAAATCGGCAAACGCCGCCCGGAGGTTATCATCTGTCACGGAATAACTGAGATTCCCTGCATATATGCGCATTTCCTTACACCTCCTTCTCTAAAAAAAAATCGCCCCCGAGAGTCGCTCCCGGGGACAATAACTGACGAACCTAAGAACATTACCTCATAAATATTATAGCAAGTTAGCGGCCGGAAGTATAACAGGCATCGCATATTTTTTCGAGCGTACCGTATGCGCCTTTCGCCCTACACTTGCGGCGAGGCTCCCGACTTCACTACTTGGTGGAGTTCAGGCTGTTGATCAGCGTCTGCACGGAGATCACCAGGGCCGTCCCCGAGGTAATGATGGCGGTAGCCTTCTGCTGCAACGACTGGTTGCTGCTCGCGTTGCCGATCGCCTTCTTCAAGTCGCTGTAAGAAGACTTGACGGCATTGACGTCAGCAGTGCTCACACTCTTCGCGGCCGTAACGACCTTGTTGTAGTCGCTCTGGATCTTTGTCCAGGCCGTGTTGAACGTGTCGAAGGACGTATAGGTGTTCGGGTTCACCATTACCGTTAAGTCCAGTTGCAGGTTCTTGAGGTCCGTTGCCATGGTCTGCTTGGCCTGCGGCGACGTCGAGCTGCCGCAGCCCGCGAAAGCGGCCGCAACCGAGACTCCAAGTACGACGAGCAGTAACAGTACGATCGTCTTTCTCATGCCCATCCCCTCCTCTATCAGTGTTCTATTCTTCCCTGCTCTGCTTCCCTTTCCTGGCCGGTCCGTCTGGCTGGAAAGCGCCGTCCTTCAGCCAGATGTGGCGCAGGTCCGCCCCGGTATGTCCAAGTCAGCCTCGCTCCAGGTCCCGCGTCACTTTATCAGCTTCAGGGCCGCTTTGAACTCGTCCGTGCCGGCGCGCTTCAGCACCTCGTAGATGAACATCTCGGTGCAAGAGACCGTAGCGCCGTTGAACCGCATTCTTTCCAGAGCGACCTGCTTGTTCGCTTCGGTCCTCGAGGAGACCGCGTCCGCTATTACGTGCACGTCGAACAGTGGAAGCAGGCTCAGCGCGGTCTGTGTAACGCAGATGTGGCTCTCGATGCCGGCGAGGATCACCGTCTCACGGTCGTGGTCGACTAGCTTCCTCACGAACTCGGGAACCTGATAGGCGTCGAAGTCGAGCTTCATGACGGGGTCGAAGTCCTTGATCTCCGAGGCAAGGGCCTCGACCGTCGGGCCCAGCTTCTCCTGCTCGGTCACGACGACCGGCAGCCCGACGATGTTAGCGAAGCGGACCAGCTTCACGGCATTTTGGGCGAGGAGCTCCTTGTCCTTCATCACCGCAAGCAGCTTCTCCTGGATGTCGATGATGACGAGCACGCAGTCGCCTCGCTCCGCGAGTCCGGACTCATCAAAAACGAGGTCGTCCTCGAGGTCCCATTCCTCTTCCATATCACCAGCCTCCCCCTTCGCTTCCGCACCAGGTGAGCACTTACAGGGCGCATGCTACACCATGACCGGGCCGCCCCTCAATCTGCCTCCCGGGGAACAAAGCGAGTCGTTTATTGTATTTGCTCGCGGCAATTATGCTCCACGGGCTGGTATTTAATGCGGAAATGTGGAGGATAAGGCTTTCCAAAGCTGAAATTGATTGCACTATTAGGAAAATGCGGATACTATTGCATCAGATGGCGGAAACCGATTCATAATTGTTGTAGAGACGGGCTCGGTTTCTATATCGTTGTCCGTTCGCCGTCAAGGAGGTTGTGGAGATGAAGCGACTGGTTGGGCTGATCCTCGTGGTCGCAATGCTGGCGGGTTTCCTCGCACTGGTTGCGGGCTGTGGCACTACGAAAGAGAGCAAAGAGGGAACGAGCGTCGTCGTTCCCGAGGGGCAGGTTTCCGTCAAGAAATCCGGAAACGACATCACGATCACAAAGAACGGCGTCAAGACTACGTGGACCGCGACAAGCCCGAGCGGAAAGGCTCTGGGGGTTCCGGTTCCATCGGAAGCCACTATCGTAAAAGGTACGGCGATCCAGGTAACAACCTCGAGCGGTGGCGAGAAGTGGTCCGGCGCTTCGTTCTACACCAAAGACACTGTCGACAGTACTATCGCATATTACAAGAGCCAGCTTTCCGGCATGGAGGGCTACTCTGATACTTCAAAGACCATCGGCGGTCAGATGGTCGGCCTATTCTCGATACAAAGCGGAAATACGGTCAAGTCGGTTATCATCAAGGCATCCGAGGCCGGAGAGCAGGGCAAGACCTGGATACAGATTGCGACAGCATCTGGAGCAGGTGTCTGACAGGCTTAGAGATTTCGGGCCCGCGGTTCTGAAGTCGAAGGGGGAGCAAGAAATGAAGTCCAAGAAGAAGTACCCTCTGGTAGCGTTGGCCCTCATAGTCCTTATCGTGGCTGGCGTTCTGGCGGTAATGTTCAGCGCCTCAGCGGCTGATACTAACAACGACTCCGGAATCGCCGGACTCACCGGGTCTGAGTTCACGTTTGGCCTCTTCGTGGCAAGGTCAGTTGGCGACAACCCCCAGGCGTCATCGACCGGTTCCAAATTCTTCAACGGCTTCCCGTATGCTATCTCGGGCTACGTGATGTCCAAGACGAACGGAGCCGTCCACATCTGGATCGCGGAGTGCAGTCAGGTCGTGCTGGACCTCGGCTTCAAGCCTGGCGACGTAGTCGCAGTCCTCGCCGCCGCGACGCAGATCAAGGATCTCAAGAGCGGTGACTTCGTCTCAGTGTTCGGTCTCACCGCCAGGGGCTACCTGATCAGGACAGATGACACGATCCTGCCTGCCCCGTTCAGCTATTAGGATTCAAGAACACAAAGGGACCCCTTGCGGGGTCTCAATGATTGGCGAGCACAGAGCTTGATTGTTGGCTGTTCCCCATCAGCCTTCTAACAACGCGGCGCTCATTCCGTAGTTCACAGCCGGCAGGTGCCGGTCGCGTCGAGGGGTTGGGACGGCATTGAGAATCCTCGTTTTCTCTTGGAAAGACATACGTCATCCCTGGGCCGGCGGCTCAGAGGTCAACATACAGGAGCAAGCCAGGCGCTGGGTCGAGGGCGGCGACCAGGTCACCATGTTCACGACCCGCTTCAAGGGGATGAAGAGGCACGAACGATATGACGGTATAGACGTCTATCGCGCCGGCGGCCGCTTCACGATCTACCTGCTGGCGCCCCTCGCATACCTTTTCCTCCTGAGGCGCAAGGCTGACGTGGTCCTGGACATAGTCAACGGTATCCCGTTTTTCACTCCGCTTTACTCGCGTAAGCCAATAGTCGCCCTCATCCATCACGTCCACCGCGAGATGTTCGTCCTCGAACTCGGGCCGGTTGTCGGGCCCTTCGGCAAGCTCGTCGAGCAGTACCTCGTTCCCATCCTGTACAGGGGCAGACCATTTATCTGTGTATCGGAGAGCACCGCCAGCGCGATGCGGGAGAAGCTTTACAAGGGCGACGAGATAGACATCAGGGTCATCCACAACGGGATCTCGCAGAACCATTACGAAAAATCGGGGACCGGGCGGTTCGAGAAGCCTACCATCCTCTACCTCGGCAGGCTCAAGAAATACAAGCAGCTTCCGAGGCTCATCGCCATGATGCCCGAGGTGCGGGCGCGGGTCCCGGGCGCGAACCTGATGGTCGTCGGCTGGGGTGACGCGAGACCAGAGGCGGAGGAAGCGGCCAGGGCCTTTGGAGTCGAAGACTGCGTGCGCTTCCTCGGATTCGTGAGTGAGGAAGAGAAAGCCGACTTGTACAGGCAGTCGTGGGTGCTCGCTACCCCATCGATGGTCGAGGGGTGGGGGCTGACCGTCATCGAAGCAAACGCATGTGGAACGCCGGCAGTGTCCTTCAACGTCCCCGGCCTCAACGAGTCGATAGTCAACGGCAGGACCGGCAGGCTCGCCGAGACCGACGGTGAGTTCGTATCGGCGCTCGTCGAGGTCCTCCAGGACGAGTCCGTCAGGTCCTCGCTCTCGGACGGAGCGCGCGAGTGGTCCAAGGGCTTCTCCTGGGACAGGGCGGCGGCGAGATCCCTGGAGGTGCTCGCCGAAGCGCTTGCGCGGTACGAGGACAGGGCGTCGGCAGTCTGAGGCCGCCAGAGCGAACCAGCTCGCATGTTGCCATCCCGCAGCACTCCCGATACAGTCAGTCGCAGTGATGACAGAAGCAGCGACGAGTGACATCCGAAAGCGTCTGACGCCCAGGGCATGGGCCGCAGTTTACTTTGCCGTCTTGTCGATCGCGGTGTGGGCCCCTTCCCTTTTCCAGAACGGCTACGTCCTGCTCGGGGACATGGTCTTCACACCCGCGATGCACCCTCCGGCCTCGCTGCTCGGTCCGGTCCACGGCACGATGGACGTGACCCTCATCTACAACATCGCATGGCTCGTCTCCCGGGTTGTCGGGGCGGTGTTGCTGCAGAAAGCGATACTCTTCCTCATAGTCTTCCTGGCCGGGTACCTGATGTACCGCAACGTGCCCGCGACCCGTGGGTGGTCGCGGCTCTTCGCCGGGACGCTATATGCGATCAACCCGTTCCTGTACACCCGGATGGTCATGGGGCAGTGGGGATTCCTGCTCGGGTACGCGCTGCTGCCCGTGGTCTTCGCCTCGACTATCAAGACGATCCGGGACCCTCGGGCCTCACGGTGCGCCAGAACGGCTCTGTGGCTGGCGGGAACGGCGGTGCTGAGCCTTCACGCAGGGGCGCTGGCGCTGCTCGTCTGTGTCGTGGTCGCCGTGTTTGAGCTTGCGAGGATGAGGGGGCGAAGGCGCGCGCTGTCTTCCGTGGTCGTGGTGCTTGTGTTGTTCGTTCTCTTGAGCAGCTTCTGGCTCCTGCCGATCTTCAGCAGCGGCAGCCCCGCCTCGGCGATCGGCAAGACCGATCTAAAGCTCTTCGAGACCCGTTCCACATCTCAAGCGGGGACCGCCTTGTCTGTCGTCGGGCTCTATGGCTACTGGAAGACGCAGATCGACGCGCTGTTGCCGAGGAAGTCCATCCCCTTGTGGCCGGTCTTCGGCTTCCTGCTTCTCTTGCTGTGCATTTACGGACTGCTGCGCTACCGGGCCGAGCCCGGAAGGGGGCCCGGACTGGGTGCTCTCGCCGTGCTCGCAGTGGTGGGATTCCTGCTCGCCCTGGGGACGAAGGCGCCTGTGACCGGCTCGCTGTTCTCCTTCGCATATGACCATTTCGCGCCTTTCAGGATGTTCAGGGAGCCGCAGAAATTCGTGGCCCTCATCACCCTTGCATACGCGATGCTCGGAGCCGCCGGCCTCGACCGCTACCTTTCGAGGCGGTCGGCAAAGGCAGAGGCCCCGGCTTCGCGACACCGTGCCAGGGCTGTCGTCCCGATGGTGCTCCTCGCCCTCGTCTGTATCTACAGCTTCCGCATGTTCGGCAGCCTGTGGGGGCAGGCGAAGGCTGTCACTTATCCCAGGTCCTGGTCGGTAGTTCAGAAGACCCTCGAGGGCGACCATGGTGACTTCTCGGCGCTGTACCTCCCGCCTTACTGGTACATGCGGTTCGACTTCACGAAGAGTGACTACACGATCACGAACCCAATGCCTCTATATTTCACCAACCGCAGCCTTCCGCGGACCTCCATCGAGGTCGGGCCGCAGAAGCTGGACAGGCAGCCCCTGGACCGCTACGTCGATGCCGCGCTGTCTTCGGGAAGGCAGAGGGGCAACCTCGGTGCGATGCTCTCGCCACTGAACGTGAAGTACGTCGTGCTTGCGAGGAACCCCGCGAGCATGAACTTCAGGTTTGTGGAAAAGCAGAAGGACCTCGAGGTCGTGCTCGACCTGGGAGACATCGTCCTTCTGAGGAACAAGGCGCCAGCAGATAGGCTGACGCTGGTAAACTCCTCGGGCACTTTCACTTCTCTGGCGAGCCTCGCCAGGGAAACTTCGGGCGGTATCCTGCTCGGATCGCAGGTGACAAGAGGCACTAAGACTGTGGTGCCACGTACCAGGGGAATTGCGGTTGTGCATACCGCTCGGGGAGGGACCGAGTTATCCGCCGGTGCTCTGCCCGACGGACTCCTGGCCGGCGAAAAGGCTCTACTCTTTGGTGATTCTTTCAGCTCATACTGGAACATGAACGGATCTGCGCCGTCATTGAACCTAGACACAACTATGGCTTTCGCCACGGTTTCAAATGGCAGTATCGAGATCACATATTCGAATCCCTGGTTGATTGCCGGCTACTTTCTTTCTGGAGGTGGCCTGGTTCTCTGTGTAATACTCGTCCTGACAGGCTGGATAAGCGGAAACCCGCGGCGTTTCAGAGTTGCAGGGCAGAAAAGTATATAGCAAAGTGGAAAACAAACGTCCCATCAAGATGCTCGTGTTGCTGTGGCACTCTCCATACGAGTATGTCGTTGCAGGAGGATTCCGCAGGACACAGGAGATTCTCAAACGCGTACCTGAAGGCATCGAGATAGTCGCTATCGACAGTTCCCCCACCATGCTTGGCAAGTCACTATCCTCAGATGTCATCGAATACAGATTTCCCGCCTCCCTGCGACGAATGGACCGCAGGTTCTTCGTCGCCATAAGGCTGCTGGAGTGGCTCTTTGCATTTGTCAGCCTGTCATCCGCCTGCGTAAAAATAAGAATGCGGAAGCGGACTTTCGATGCGATATACGTTCCGAGCTCAGAGATCTTCCCCGCGGTGCTGGCGGGGGTCGTCGCGAAACGTCTGTTCAACTGCAGGCTCGTCCTATGCAACACCAACATAGAGTTCTACCCGCGCTTGGCCAGGAGATGCCTTGCGGCTCTGCACAACCAGTCCGATCTCGTGATCACTCTGTCCAGGGACCTCGAGAAGTCATTGCGCCGAAATGGAGTCAGGGCACCAATAGCGCTGAACCCGGCTGGTCTTGATCTGGACATTATTAAGGAGTCGCTATCGGGCGCGAGTGACGAAAAAGTCTATGATGCTATATTCGTGGGCAGGCATGACCAAGGCAAGGGAATCCTGGACCTCGTCGAAGCCTGGGGACTCGTGACGGCCAGGCGCCCGAATTCCCTGATGGTCACGGCTGGAATCATGACGCCCGAATACCGGGCGAGGTTGGATCGTCTGATTCGCAAGCTGGGACTCGAGGATAGAATCGTACTTTCCGGCGTTGTGGACGAGCAGACCAAATTCAGGCTCATGAAGGAGAGCCGAGTCTGCGTCTTTCCAAGCTATCTTGAAGGCTGGGGCATCGTGCCCCAGGAAGCGCTGGCATGCGGGTTGCCGGTGGTAGTCTACGACCTGCCTGTATACGCTGAGAACATCAAGCCCTGCGACGCGGTCCGTTCGGTCCCTCTCGGCGATATCGAAGCCCTGGCCGCGGCAACACTACAGCTCATTGAGGCGGAAGGCAGCTGTCCCGCCAACACCGAGGGACCCGAGTTCGTGAAACGTTTCCACTGGGATGGGGTCGCGAGCACCGAGTTCAACATAATTGCCGGGCGTTGGACCGCAAGGCACAGGCCAGGCATCACCCCGGCCGTCCGACGGTTTTTCTGGCGCCGGAGACCCGTTGACTGAAAACAACTCCATTCTACGAGTATTATTATGTTCAAGCCTGAAACCGTCGTTCTGAAGACAATAGCGACGATGACCCGCTTGACCAGAAAACCGTTGCCGAGATCACAGATCGGAAGGACCTGATGGAAAACGCCACAGACGAAACCTCGCACCGCGTGTTGGCGCTGCTGTGGCATGCACCACACGAGGTCATAGCCGCAGGCGGTTTCCGCCGCACCTACGAGATATTCAAGAGGGTACCTGACGAGGTCGAAGTCGTCGCGCTGGATGACCAGCCGACCTTCCTCGGTGGCCTGGATCCCGAGCGGGTCAAAGTCCTGGAATACCGCATTCCCACGCCGATAAGAAGGCTGGAAAGAAGGTTCTTCTGGCTCGAACGGGCGCTCGAGTGGATGATGACTGCCATCATTCTGACTTTCCGTTGCGCAGTGATGAGGCTCCGCGGCGAGCGATATGAAACGGTCTTCGTACCAAGCTCCGAACAGATTCCAGCCCTGGTGGCGGGCATCGCCGCAAAGTACATATTCGGCGCGCCGCTTGTGGTATGCAACCTTAACATAGACATCTTCCCCGAGCGCTACAGGACGAGGCTTGCAGAACTGCACAACTCTGCCGATCAGGTCATAGCCATCTCAGATCACCTCGCGGAGGAGTTGAAGCGCTATGGGGTGTCATCGCCAATACTGGTAAACGGTGTCGGCCTGGATACCGATGAAGTGCCGGAACCTGGAGCCTTTGAGTTCGATGAAAAGGTCTTCGACGCTGTCTTCGTTGGGAGGCACGACACCGAGAAAGGCATTTTCGACCTGATCAGGATCTGGAGGATTGTAGCGGCCCGCAAACCCGACGCCAGGCTGGTAATGATAGGCAGCTGCAACCCCAACAACCAGATGAGGCTCCAGACACTGATAGACATGTACGAGCTTCACGACAACGTCGTGATCAAGGGCACCGTCACCGATGACGAGAAATACTCTCTCATCATGAGCAGTAGGCTGTGCGCCTTCCCGAGCTTCGTAGAGGAGTGGGGCCTGGTTCCACAGGAAGCCCTGGCGTGCGGCCTGCCAGTCGTCCTGTACGACCTTCCCGTGTATAGAGAGAACATCTCTGAGTGCGGCGCTGTTTTCCGCATGCCCACCGGCGACCTCAAAGGCATGGCCGATAAAATAACCGAGCTGCTGGCAAATGAAAGATACCGCGACTACAACTGCATCGGGCCTGACTTCGTGGAAAGGTTCGGCTGGGACGTTATAGCAGAACGGGAGTTCGACATCCTGCTCGGTTCGCAACGGGCTCCAGCCAGCCTCGCGCCTGACGACCAGGCTGGCGCCTGATGGACGAACGTTCGCTCAAGAAGTTGCTCGACTCCCCGCCAGAGGTGGTTAAGAAGGCGGTTAAGCGCCTGGCGGTTTCCGCCTCGCGACTGCGCCGGCAGTCGAGGACATTCACTTTCAGGGGCCGCGAATACGATTATTTCGCCCACGCCTACAACCTCGCATGGCGCAACGAGCGCGCGGTCGAGATCCCCATAGCTCTCGAGTATCTAAGAGCCCACCCTTGTCAGTCTGTCCTGGAGGTCGGCAACGTCCTGTCCCACTACGTGAAAGCGGACCACGACATCGTAGACAAATACGAAGTAACACGGGGTGTGATTAACGAGGATGTGGTGGATTACTCGCCACCGAAAAAATATGACCTGATAATTAGCGTCTCTACGCTCGAGCATGTTGGCTACGACGAGACTCCGCCTGACAATCAGAAGGCTGCCCGTGCCGTTGCACACCTGGTCGACCTGCTTTCTCCTGGAGGAGAGATGGTCGCCACGGTGCCGCTGGGACTGAGCTCCAACTTCGACCGCCTGCTGGAGTCAGGAGAGATAGCATTCACCGAGAGCTACGCCATGAAGCGCAAGAAAGGAAACACCTGGGTGCAGTCGGACATTGGATCCGTGAGGGGGGCCACGTACGCCCGTTACAGCTTCAGGGCTAGCGCGCTCATCGTCGGTGTGATCAGAAGAGGACAGGCCGAGATGGAACATGGCTGAGGAAAAGGTCAAGAACAGACGCGCGTTCTTTCACGCGTTATCCGTGATATTCATCCTCGCTTTAGCATGCTTACTCTTCTACAAGAGCTTCTACCAGAGCGGCATGCTGATGCACGTGGATATGACTTTCCCGACTACAATACCGCGCAACTTCAGCTTGTATGCGCATATGTGGTGGCCTTTCGGAAGCCTCCAGAACATCTGGAACGCACAGAGGGTCCTTTGGGCTTACCCTCTGTTGGCCGCGGTCAGGGTACTGGGTGCTTCGACACGGCAGTACCTGCTGGTGCTGTTCATCGGGACCTTCGCGCTTGCGGGGGTGTCGATGTACGCGCTCTCGTACAGCGTCATCGCCTCGATGCGCAAGAGGCTCGAGATCGGCAACCGCTACGCGCCTTTCGTCGGCGCTTTATTTGCCGCCCTCATCTTCATGTACAACCCCTTTTCGGTGAGCCACCTCTGGCCTTACTTCGGATACCCGGGATATGCGGTCCTGCCCCTTGTCTTCCTGTTACTGATCAAGGCAGTCAAGACCCCCCGGGCCGTGTATGTCATACCCCTTGCTATCCTGATCTCGGTAGCGGGAACAGGACCGATCAACGTCGCCTGGTTCTGGCTGCTCATTGTCGCCTACCTGCTGTTCAACCTTGCAGCCGACAGGTTCCGAAAGGAGAGCCTCGCCAGGGCGGTCAAGCTCATCATGCCTCTCGCCGCGTTGTACGTGCTCCTGAACGCGATGTGGCTGGAGCCGATCGCGCGCGCCCAATTCGTCAATAAACCCTTCGTGCCGTTTTACTCACCCCAGCTCACGCAGACGGGGCTGAACATCATGTCCGCTCAGAACTCGGTCTTGAACAACCTGCGCCTGGCCTCGGGCTGGGGCCTTCCTGTCAACCCGCAGGTGAGTGGCACCGCATGGATAATCCTCAGTTTCGCCCTGCCCGTATTTGCTCTGACAGGCCTGCTGGTGCTCAGAAAGAGGATCGGAAAAGACAGGGTCGTTGTCTTCTGGTCAATCATGTTTGCGGTCTCGATACTGCTCGCCACGGGGTCGGCGTTTATCCTTCGCAGGCCGTACAGCTACTTCACCCTTCACGCACCTGGCTCTGCATCCTACGGATGGGTCTTCAGGTCGGCGGACCGCTGGCTGTCATTCGCACCGATCTTCTTCGCGCTCGTCCTTGGCATCCTTGCCGCATACTTGCTCGGTAGGAAGGAGGACCTCAAGAAGTCCCTTTCCATCATGATGATCGGGCTGGTCCTGTTCTCTTTCGGTCCGATTGCACTTGCCTACGCGCGTACCGTGT
>Ga0209747_1001437_pt1 | contig 12618 bp, 10 predicted proteins | sample BarGraNGADG00311_FD_184498 | JGI IMG/M metagenome (GOLD analysis project Ga0209747, IMG submission 184498) | Arctic peat soil microbial communities from Barrow, Alaska - Barrow Graham LP Ref core NGADG0011-311 (SPAdes) (version 2) | ecosystem: Environmental > Terrestrial > Soil > Wetlands > Peat... | reverse complement strand
GGCACCGTGAGGATCTTGAACTATACAGGGCATGATCAGAAGGTGGAAGTCAACATGCCAGTCTATAATGCGTTCCTTCACAAGACAGTCACCATCAAGATGGCCAACGGGAAAGTCCTTCTGCGTAGCGTGCTCGCGAAGGACCAACAAGCCACGGCCGAGTTCAAGAACCTGGTCGTGCCTCCCCAGGGAATCGACCTTCAGATCACTACGACTGGGGGCAAACATTCTCTGAAAATGGAAGAATTAGCCGTTTTTGGGGTTCTAAACTCATCGCTGCAACTCGGGAACGTGGTAGTAACACCAACCTCCTGACCAAGTGATAGTTGTGCTACATGCTTTACGAATGTTGATTGGGTTTGCGGCACGAGCCGCTGATAAGATCAAGATGAATGATCCCACTTGGAAGCATTGACAGGTGTTGTTGGGGACTTAACCACATGAGAGTATTATCGCAACCGCATCGGCGCGTTGCGACGGCACCATCTGTTTAGCAGACGCCGGAATACGCCGGAGGGTCGAAGAGAAAACTCAGGTTGGTGTTTACAGTGTCAAAGGATGGCCGGTGAAAGATCCCAAGAGAATGAAATTCGATTCGATTGCGGATTCCGGCGTTTATCTGTATCACCACGAGGCGAACCTGGAGTATGCGTGCGCTGCCCTCGAGGGAGCCGACCTGCTCAACATCGGTTGTTGGACGGGCGATTTCGAACAACTCGCGACCGGCCTGGCCAGCCGAGTCACCGGGTTGGATATTGAGGAAAAAGCATTGGATGTAGCCAGAAAGAGAAACCCGACGGCAGATTTTGTCTGCGGTTCCGCCCTCGACATTCCTTTTCCCGACAAGAGGTTTGACGTAGTCACGCTCTTTGCTGTCATCGAGCACTTACCCGTTGGCTCGGAACAGCGTGCCCTCGACGAGATCTTCAGGGTCCTCAAGCCAGGAGGGTACTTTGTGCTGAGCACTCCTGCGTGGAACCTGCGCTCGAGGTTGATGGACCCCGCATATCTGCTCACGGGGCACAGGCATTACAGATCAGACGAACTGGCGAAGATGGTTGAAGAGGCGGGCTTCACGGTGATCGGGCGCGACGTCCTTGGCGGTTGGATCTACGTCTTCGATTATCTGACTTTCTACGTGTTCAAGTATATTGTCCGTACTACCATGCCGCATCCACGATGGTGGATAGACGCTTTCAGGAAAGATACCCGGAGCAGAGGTTTCGGGACTCTGTATCTGGTGTCCAGGCGTAACGCGGTGCCATGAGCGTGAACGCCGTGGAAAATGGCTCGTGTCCGCCAATCCTGTCCACCGGTGGCATCCCCGGGTCCGGGAACAGTGCGGCCGATGGCTGAGGATGATCTGCGGGTCAAGGACAAAATGCGCCGGCGGACGTCGCTGATTGGCGAAGCCTTAGTCTTCCTGTCATATGCGTCGATCGTGGCCGTAATGACCTGGCCGGCGATAACGCTTACATCGAGGACCTACGGGCAGCGTGGCGACGCGATGGGAACATTGTGGGACATGTGGTGGTTCAAATTCGCCGCGGCCAACCACATTCCGGCAAACCCGGTAACCTGGGTCTCGGTTCCATTTGGAAAAACGATGGCCGCATACTCCCGAGATCTGCTCTCTACCAGTACCCTCCGGGGATTATCGATCGCGACAACTGAGACCGTCGCATATAATGTCTTTCTCCTGTTCGCATATTTTCTTGCCGCCGCGGCCATGTACTTCCTCGTTCGGAGGCTGACGAAGAGCAGACCGGCCGCAGCTATTGCAGGCCTGATTTTCGCGTTTTCGCCGTACATGCTCATGCAGGGAAAGGAACACATCAGCCTTGTTACGGTAGCCTGGCTTCCCGTGTTCTTCTATCTGATGATCAGGGCGTGGCAGGAGCGAAGCATCCTGTTTTCGATTCTCTGCGCCGCTTCGTTCGTACTTATGGCGCTCTTCAACTTTCACTACGGTCTCATTGGTGGAACGATGGGAGCCGTCTTCCTGCTGTCCGTGTGGCTGATGGGGAAGCCGTGGAAGTCTCCGCGCGCCACAAGCACCGTCGTAATATCTGTCCTGGTTATCATTGTGGGGGTGGCGGGTCTGCTTGTGTTTGCGTATGTTCGGAGGGGTGCTGCCTCGATAGATTTGACGGGGACGTATCTGTATTCTGCAAGGCCATGGGATTATCTCCTGCCTCACGCCGACGCCGCGGTCCTGGGTTGGACTTCCAGGGGATTTATCTTCTCCCACCTTCACGGCGGTTTCCTGTCGGAGAGCAGCCTCTTCCTGGGATACGTTCCCCTCGGATTCGCAGTATTTGCGCTGGTGCGTATCTGGCGAGATCGCGGCAGGAGAAGGCTCGAGGCGAAACAGATCGATGCGGACCCGCTTCCTGCGCGCGTGGCAGGTGTAAAGCCTGCGACGAGGATCCCACTGGCTCTTGCGGTCTGCGGGGGTATTTGCTTTTTACTTTCGATGCCTCCCACCGCGAGCATCCTGGGAGTCAAGGTCTACTTGCCGAGCTACCTGATTCACTTCTTTGTGCCCGAGGTCAGAGCGTATGCCCGGTTCGGCATCGGAGTCCTCTTTTCCGTGGCGGTCCTGGCCGCGTATGGGATCTCAATGCTTCTCGAGAAGAAGTGGTGGTCGCGGTGGAACAAGGTCCTGGTGACGGTTGTGATCGGTTTGCTGATCCTTGTCGAGTTCTCGATTGTCCCTCCTTTTCATTCGCTTTCAACAGGTAATGTCACTGACTATTACAGATGGCTGAAGAACGTCCCGGGCAACCCAGTCGTAGCCGTATACCCATTCTTCTATACGGACGACTTCCAGAACTACGACTACTTCTTCAATCAGCGTCACCATGAGAAGAGGCTGGTGAACGGCAGTGATCTTGAAACAGAGGCGGAGACAATCAGACAGGTGTCGCTAGACATCACGAACCCGGCGACTCCGGGAACGCTCAAGACCCTTGGGGTGAGATATGTCCTTGCGATACCGAGTCTCTACCGCGAAGGAAACCACGTCAATTACATTGACCCGGTCGCCTTCAATCCTGACAAGGTCGCACCCGGTCTCAAGAAAGTGAAGGAGTTCAAAGACGGGATTGTTTATGAGGACGTTGCTCCGCGGGCGGAAGTAACCTCGCTGTTCACTGCGGGAGCGGAGCAGCCCATTGTCCATGCCGATGGAACCGCGTGGCATCCGAGTGAGGGAACGATGAGCGTGAATATCAGATCTAAGCTGAAGGCTACCGCGGTCGCAAATGTGGAGTTTGAAGCATACGCGGCCGGGAGAGAGGGAAGGATCGCCTTCGGGATGGAGGGAACAGGGACAGTGGCCTCTCGTCTACAGGTCTGGCCCCGGCGGTTCACCTTGGAATCGGTATCCATACGACCGGGCGATAACATCCTGACCATAAAGGCTGACGCACCTCTTGCGCAAGTGACGGAGGTACCAGGCGCGACTACAGTTGGTGCGTCCGTGATGGTCAGCGACATCGAAGTGGTAAGCAAGCCCTGAGCATGCAGCCTCGCGACTACTGGACGGGTTCCTTTATCGAGCTGAGCACGCCCCTCGCGAGGTCGGCCCACTTCGTCTGAGGGCCCTTCTCGATTGCCGCTTTCAGTTGGCTGACGGCGGCGTTGCGGTCATTGAGGCGCAGTAGAGCCACTCCCAGGTCGTAGTGCGATTGGGGCTCTTCGGGGTTGATCGATACAGCCGTCCGCAGCGATGAGACGGCAGCCTTGTAGTCACTCATGAGGAGTTCCAGCTCTCCCATCTCGAGGTATGCCGCAGCGTACCCGGGGTGTACGATCAGATAGTCGCTGAAGGCGTTGATTGCCGCCACGTTATTGCCGGTCCGTGAATACGCATAGGCTAGTGGGAGAGAGACAAAGTCAGGGTTGAACACGAACGCTTTCGGGAGCTCTCTTACCGTCTTCTTGAAATCCCCGCGCTGGTTCGTGACCTGGCCCCATACATCGAAGACGTTGACGATGGTCTCGCATCCGTAGAGGGTCGGTACATATAATCCAGCTGCCGCGAACCTGGTCACATCACCGTAGAGTCGCTCGGCTTCCTTGGTATTCCCACCGTTGATCGCATAATAGGCTTTGAGGATGTCCGAGAGCGCGATGGCCTCCCTCGCGTCGCTGTCAATGTCGGCCAGTGGAGTGTTGCCCTTTCCCACACTCACAGGGTCAGCCGCCTGCTGGGTCACCCCGGGGGGATATATGCGCGTGAGGAATCCTTGCCACTGCTGGTTCCAGCCGAAGAAATCAAACGTCAGTCCCGTCGTGAAGACGGGAATCTTTCCATAGTTCGCTTTGACGATACGGGCATACAGATCTTCGGTGGAACTGATGTCGGCGCTGGGAGGCGGGACAGAGCGGTCGAGGTCGGTTGCAGTCCATCCCGGGACGCCCAGTGACTTGGGGTTGATGACCCTCACGCCCGGGCCGATTCCTTCGACAGACTGCATGTATTTCAGTGGGAAGATTGTATTATCCGAATCGACGAGGATCAAGCCGTCCGGCTGTGCTCTCTTAAGCATCTTGACGGCCATATCGCGCGCATAAGCGTAATTGCTCTTATCTACCTTCCCGTAGTGCACAGGAATTGACACACAAACCAACGCGACGAGTATCGCGGCAACGAGGGTGACAGCGACTGCACGGAGGATTTTGTCCTTGCCGGCCGACCATCTCTTGACGAGGCCCGAAAGCCATGCCGCCCCGAAGCCGATCCACAGCGCGACCACGAAATAGCTCGGATAGTAAAAGTGCGCCCGAAGCACGGATTCGAGCTGGTCGTAGCTCATCACCGCCAAGGCGGTTGCGAGGAAGAGGAGGAGAAGGAACAACGCGTACTTCTTGCTCTTCTTGAAGAACGACACCAGCAGCCCTAGCGCCGCAAGCCAGAAGAAATACGGAAACTCGGTGGTAAGCGTCACGAAATATCTCCAGAATCTGCCCGGCCAGAATCTCAGGGGATACCCGAACAGTCCCCCCCGTTGATAGAGAAGCGTTACGTGCTGGAACCATCTCGTGAGGGTTGACGGGTCGCCGTAGTTATAGGCCGGTCCCCTGAAAGCGGCAGTGGGTTCATACACGTACGGCAACAGCCCGAGGATGAAAAACGCGCCCATGCGCAGCAGGTTCTTAAGTGAGAACACTTCGCGTCGGTTCGTGTCGAAGGCGAAGAACGCGAATGCCGGCAGCAGAAAGATCGCACTGAAATGGTTGGTCATCGCCAGGCCGAAGATAAAAGCAAAGATCGCCAGAGCGTTGTCTGCGCTGTGCTTCCGACCTGCGCCAAGCAGCCGTTCCCATCTCAGGATGAGCACCACGAGCAGCGCAAAGAAGAAGACGTTCAGGCCATATGTCTCCGGTATAGCCGTCTGGTACCAGAACGTGTAGGAGAATAAGAACGCGAGAGCGGCAACGACCCCGCCGATTCGGCTGCGGGTCATTCGATAGATCGCCCAGTAGATGAGACAACCTGCCAGGGAGGCGAAAACCCCCGAAAGCAGGCTTACCCTGAAAGCAAGCGAGCCGAAGGGAACCAGCCAGGAGAAGACCTTGGCAACCATCAGATATAACGGATAGCCGGGGCCGTGGCAGTTGCCCACCGTCGAAATCGCCATCAGGAAATCGCCGGAGTCCGAAAAAGTTACGGTCCTGGCGGCCGTCACGATGTGCAGGGATATGCTCGACAGGAAGAGCGCCGCGAGAATCATGGCGTCCTTCCTGTGGTACAGCCGCGAGAGGGCCGATTCGGAATGGCTTGTTTCTATGCCAGGTTTCGCGCTCGAGTATGTCATGTGATGATCATAGTCCTGACGCGTTGAGATTCGGCCGACTCATTAGAAGGTATGCGTCTATCGTGCCTTGAGCCCCGAAAGCGTTGCCGTTCATCCGAACCGGCTTACCTTTCCATTCAAATGCCAGGGTGTGACGCCCGCTGTCCAGGTTCATGCCAGGAATATGAAGCTCTCCCTGGCCGTGCGCTATCCTACTCTCGCCAAGCGATTTACCGTCCAGTTTTGCGGACAAGACTCCGGCATCTCCGGGATTGTTGAGCAACACGTCGAAGTCCTGGCGTGTTTTCCCGTCCCTATTGTCGATAAGCATCTCGGCTTTTGGACGGATCATTACCGACCAGGCTTGACCATCGTCGACTATAGCAGGCGCCGTGAAGTTCACATAGTACAGGGGGGCGACTTTCGCAGGCGCGGCAACTACGTCAAATATGTATCCGTCCTTGGTCTTCGTATCCAGCTTGTAGCCGGCTGGCATCTTGGCGGGATCAAAGTCCAGGCCTACCGGAAACATGATCCTGTAATACGAATCGATAACGGCGACTTTCTTGATCCCAAGTCCGCTCAGGACCGCCGGCGTGTAGGGCGCGTATATGTCCTTGAGCAAACCGTCGTAGAGGTCACCGAGCGTGCCGGGCTTGCTTCCGTTGAGCATTGGGTGCTTGTGGACGATCTGGTAATACCGATACCACAGGGGTATGAAATACCGCCCCGGGCTCAGCGGATAGAAAGCCACAGGCTGGTTCACCGGGGTCTGTGCCAACGCGGCCACAGTCGCGGGGGGTTTTGCGATATCTCGCGAGCGGAAGGGTGGAACAATCGTGACATCGAGCGCGAACAGTGCGGCGAAGATCAAGCACCACACGGTGGTCTTCTTCCAGCTCCAGTTCCTCGACCTGGACATCATAAAGAACCCTATTCCTGCAAGGAGCGCCAGCGAGAAAACGACTAGCAGCGCCCAACGGGAGTAGAACCTGAAAGGAGGCGCGAGCACGCGCATGACAATGGAAGGGGTCGGGATACTGACACTGCCGAGTTTGACTATGGGTGGCATCGAGAGAACGAAAGCCGCGATTGCAGCGATAATGCCGAAGCAGACAGCTTTGCGGAGGAGACCATCCGGGGACGCCGGGGTGTCTGCAACTGCATTTGTTACCCCGGCGGAAACCGCGTCGCTTGCCGCCGGGTCGTCTTCATCATCCTTCTGCTTCTGATCGTGCCGCTTGCGCTTTCTCCTGAATGTGTAGAAGATCGCGGCGCCCGCAAGGAAGAATGCCACGATGCCCGCGTAGTCAGTAACCTCATGCACCCCGCTCTTCCCAACGTGGTCTGCTACAAACTTGTTAGTCAGGCCATGCCAGAGGAGCGAATAGGAGGGGGGGACAACGTAGTTCCAAGGATGGGCCGAGTAGGAGATCACGGTGTCTGTGCTGCGCTCTCCAGTGTCACTGATCACCGAAGGATCTTTGTAAAGCAGGTTCTTCAAGAACGGCGCGCAAACGACAATGGCAATAACGATCGCCACAACCAGCAATAGGCCGAGGCGGACGGTGCTCTTTTGAATCTTCGGGGACTTCCTGATCACGCGAGACGGCGTTTGAGATGAGCGCCTGTCTGTTATCCAGGATGCCAGGGCCCATGCGATCAGGATAAAGCCGCAGAACAGCCCGAAGTGGTAATCGGTCAGGATCGCGACCGCGAGGGCGATACAGACCCAAAGGGCGGACAGCGCCGTTCGCTTCTTCCAGAGGTAGAGCAACGAGAGCAAAAAAAAGGGCAGTATGTATATCTGTGCCAGGCTCACCTGGTCGAAGGTTCTAAACGTGTGCCAGGGGGAGAACGAATAAATGAGTCCGCCTAGAAATGACGCGGCGGCGGCGCCTGTTATGTAGTAGATGAGAAGAAACATCGTCAAGCCGGCCATCGGGAACGAAATCATGATGAGAAGGTTGTATGAGGCTTGCGGCCCGAACGCGCGGGCGACAAGAGACATTACCCCGTTGGTGAAAGGGTAATTCACAGTAGTCTGGTCGTAGCCGAAGGGGTATCCGAAGAAATGCGAAGTCTTACCACTCCACCCTTGCTCTCTCGAATAGTTGGAGTACCATGTTTGGGCTATCGTTCCGACACCATCATGCGATCCGCTCGGGTTGAAATAGTTGTGAGTGATATCCGCCGTCAAGGGATATGTGAGAACAATCGCCAAGGCCGTGAATATGACCAGTACCGCAAGTGACAGCGCAAGGATCTTCCTTCGCGCCTGTGGGTTTTTCGGCGTTTCCGAATGGTCACGTTTCAAACGCGCCTCCTGCGCAATGTTCATGTCGCCGTGTTTAAGACGGAGTTGAGGTTCGGTAGGACGGCTACTTGTTTTGCCCATTATAGCCGAGCGTACTTACTATTATTATGACGAAGCTTAACCCCATCGGTTCCGCTATCATTATGTGTTGACGACAGGGGCGAACAGCTCCCCGGCAGGGAAACAACCCGCCCGCGAGCACGAACGGAGACGAGGATGAACTTGACCTGGTTTTACTATGTGGTGGCCGCTGCATTCGGCCTCATTTTCGGCAGCTTCTTCAACGTTGTCATCTACAGGTTTCCCGAGGATATGTCTCTGGGTAATCGCTCGATATGTCCCAACTGCGGAATGACTATCCGCTGGTATGACAATATCCCGCTGCTCAGCTACGTTGTCTTGTGCGGTCATTGCAGGGGATGCCGAACTACGATCTCGATAAGATACCCGCTCGTCGAAGCTCTGACATCAGGGCTCTTCGTCCTCATGTACTGGTGGAGCCGGAGTATTGTGCCGCAGCAGGTCGGAGTTCCGCCGGCGCGCGTCGTTACTCCCGAGCTTTTCATAGGTCTGCTCATGGTCTGTGTCTTGATCGTCGCCTCGGCTATCGATATCTCTCACGGCATCGTGCCAAACCGAATAATGTACCCCGGCCTGATAGCCATGCTCTTGCTCGTAACAGCCGTGGCGCTTTATCGCGGCCAGCCAGGCCGAATTGGGCTTGCTTTGGCCGGAGCGGCCATTGGGGGAGGCTTCCTCCTCGGAGCGGGGCTGCTCTACGGGCTGCTGTTCTTGAGACGGACACCTGAAAGTTCGGACGAGACCGAAGGCGGCGATGGCAACGCGAAGGTTGTTAATACGGGCCTGGCGCTGGGCTCGGAGGAAGACTCACCAGGTGATGGAGAAGACGAGGACGAGGAGGACTTCGGTATCCCTACAGGCATAGGGATGGGTGACGTAAAGCTCATAGTCTTCTGCGGGCTGGCACTGGGTTTCTTCCACTGGTATCTGATCATCGTCCAGATACTGGTCGGGTTTCTCCTAGGCGCTTTGGCCTCCATCCCCCTGCTGATCCTCTCGAAGAAAGGCCGGCGCGACAGGCTGCCCTTTGCACCGTTCCTCGCCGCTGGTGCGGTCATCGCCCTCATTTGGGGTCCTCAACTGGTCGATCTCTACTTGCGGCTTGCCAGGCACGGCGGGGGCGTCTGAGAGCCATTTATGGAACTCTGTACGAAAGGATTAGGTCGTCTACATCAGCCTGAATCACATGGTTTAAGGTTGAATGAGGTGTTTTGAGGGGGTCTGCATGGGTGTAAAGGATGAGGTAATATTATGCTTCTGGGAATAAGGGGTTAGGTTTGTTAAAAAAGTTGACGAGAGGGAGTATTGACAGTATTGTTCACCATAGTTCATAATTTGATTCTCGAGTTGAGATAGAAGGGACCTGTCTCAATCAGTGAATAAGATTCAATGTGGTTGGCACAAAGAGCGAAAGTGAACTGAAATGAGTAACAAGCTCCTTACAGTAAACGAAGTAGCAAAGATACTGCGGGTTTCCAACATGACGGTCTACAGGCTCGTCAAGGGGAAGCAGATCCCTGCAATTCGTGTGGGCAAGAACTACCGGATTAAAGAAACAGATGTGGACAAGTATCTGAATCGCGGATCCGAATAGGTCCACGTGGGGAGATCCCCATCGAGTCTGGTTGGAAGTGAGTTGCTAAGTTATCTTTTTAGGGGTGACTTGATTGGCTAAGGGTGGCGTCTCAATAGGCCTGGACATAAGCACCGGGTCCATTAAAGTTGCGGAAATCAATACCTCGCGCAAAGAGCCTGTCCTGACCAACCTCGCCATCATCATGCTTCCCGAAGGGGCCGTCCGCGACGGAGAGATCGACAACGCTGAAACGGTCTCGACTTACCTGCGTGAGCTCTGGAAGCAGAACCGCATAAGCAAGCGCAAGGTCATTCTGGGTATCGCCAACCAGAAAGTCATCGTCCGCCCGATGGACCTTCCTTACATGCCGGAGGATGAGCTCGAGAGCGCGGTCAAATACCAGGTGCAGGAATTCATCCCGATCCCGATCGACGACGCTATCGTCGACTACGAGGTCGTAGACGAGTACATGACCGGCGAGGAAGAGCGCATGCAGACCATTCTTCTTGCCGCGGCCCACCGTGAGATGATCACTTCTTTCATGGATGCTTGCGTCGGAGCCGGTTTGACGCCGGACGCCGTGGAACTCAAGGCGTTCTCAATGGTGAGGTCTCTTGTGAAGAAGGAATATCAGTTTCTCGAGGAGGAGGCCGAGGCTCCGGGCAGCGTTTGCCTCGTCAACATTGGCGCGGGCATCTGCAACGTTTGCGTCGTCAAGGAAGGTACGCCCCGCTTCGTCAGGATGCTGATGAGAGGCGGCGATTACTTCACGAAGCTTCTCTGCGACCACCTGAAGCTTTCGCCTATCGAGGCTGAGGAGATCAAGCGAGGCCGCAGCACCGACCAGGAAGCCAACAACCTGCTCCAGCGTGAGGTTCAGAATTTCGTTGGAGAGATCAGGCGCTCCCTGGAGTATTACATCTCGCAGAGCCAGGAGCGTGACCTGAACAAGGTTATCCTTTCTGGCAGCGGTTCTAAGATGATAAACCTGCCGCTCGAGCTCAACCGCGGCCTCAGGTTGCCGATCGAGATAGGCCACCCGCTTCAGAACGTTCAACTCGGAAAGCTGCCATTTACACCTGAGGAGCTCGCGGAACTCGAGCCTTCCATTGGGTGCTGTGTGGGACTTGCCCTAAGGGACACGGAGGAGTGAAATGACTAAGATCAACCTCCTTCCTCCAGAAAAAATCAGGGTCAGGCGAAAGCCTGCAGAACGATCCTTCCTGTGGCTGGTCATCGCGCTGCCGCTGCTGGTAGTTATCGTGCTCGCACTCCTCTACTTCCAGGCGAACGGAAAAGTATCGCAAAAGGAGCAGCAGCTCAAGCAAGCGCAACAGGACCTCACCGATATCCAGAACAAGAACGCGGCCCTGCAGCAGTACAAAACACAGCAGGACAAGGTTACGCAGCTCCAGAATTCAGTGGTAACCGTCCTCAAGGGCAGGGTCTTCTGGGCGAGGATACTCAATAACATCGCGATTAACTGTCCTACCGACATCTGGCTTACCCAGCTCAGCGGGACCAGTGAGGCTACTACCGGTCGCGTAACCTTTGCTGGCTATGCGCTCCAGTGCCCAAATCGCGATAACCTGACTCGCTTCTATCCGTATTTTCCGGACTACAAGCCTATCGCCAACTGGCTCGAACGCATGTCTCAGATTGTTGAGTTTCAGAGTGTCTGGCTATCGAGTGCCGTGCCCGCTCGGCAGGGTTCTGAACCGAATGACATAAACGGCTGGACATTCCAGACCACGACGAATCCGGCGCCCAAGAGTATTGACCTCGTGGGCGAGAGGGTCATCCAGTTCAACAGCACGGCTACTTTGAACCTCGCAACGGCTGCTATTGGAGGGGCCCCGGCCGCTCCCGCGACCACGCCAGCGGCGCCAGCACCTTCAACTACCGAAGGGAGTACGCCATAGTGTTGCGGAGACCCGCTATCGCAGTGTTGATTGCACTGCTGCTCGCAATCGTTGTCGGAGCAGCTGGTTACTTCCTCCTTGTCGGTCCTAAGAAAGGCCAGGTTGACAAGGTGCAGAAAGACATCGAGGCCACGAACGCCAAGATTCAGGAACAGCAAAACACTTTCAAACAGCTCACGGACATCAAGAACCGCTCAGCGGAGTTTGAAGCCGAACTGGCCACGTTGCAGGCCAAGATTCCGCAGCAGCCTGAGCTACCTTCGCTCATCCGTAATATTCAGACGGCGGCGGACCTCAGGACAGGCGCCGGTCTTCCCTGGCTTTCCTTCACGCCCTCCGACATCGCGGCGGGAACCGCAGGTGTCTCCAGCTACATATTCACAATGAGGGTCGCCGGCTTCTACGATCAGGTTGTCGATTTGATCTACAGACTTGAGAGGATGCAGAGGGCGATCGTCATCAGCTCGGTTACCATGGGCCCCACGACCTCAATACTCGACCTGCCGTACAGCGCTAATTACGGATTGGTATCTTGTGACATCAGTGCAAAAACCTTCACTTTTACATCTTCCAACACCGCGCCGAGTACGCCCACGAGCACGCCGTCAACAACGGGGTCAACTCCGAGCAGCACCCCTGCGAGTACACCGACCAGCACACCCTAGCAGTCATTTAGAACATGATGCCGCGTGCCTGAGTTTCGAGGAGAGGTCGCATGGCAGAAAAGATAAGAAAAATGAGGCCCAAGAAGCAGGAAAGGGAGCCTGCCCCCAACTCGCGCAAGATCGCGTGGTTAGTTGCGGCTGTTGGTTTGTGCGCCTTGCTCATAGCGGGCATTGTGATAGCAACTAGTGGGAGCGGGAACAAAAAGGGCAGGGACATACAGGCTCAGGCCGGCACTACTACGACGCCTTCAGG
>Ga0209747_1001435_pt1 | contig 12624 bp, 12 predicted proteins | sample BarGraNGADG00311_FD_184498 | JGI IMG/M metagenome (GOLD analysis project Ga0209747, IMG submission 184498) | Arctic peat soil microbial communities from Barrow, Alaska - Barrow Graham LP Ref core NGADG0011-311 (SPAdes) (version 2) | ecosystem: Environmental > Terrestrial > Soil > Wetlands > Peat... | reverse complement strand
GGCCGGTGACCGGACGTATACGATAGGCATCGCACCGTCGTAGGTCTCGAAGAAGGGGAGATACGAGGTGTCCGCGCCGACGTGGTCGCTGGTACAGTCCACCGATACCCAACCTTTCCCACTGATGTAAGCCTGAGCCCAGACATGTCCTCCACCGGCGCCCTCACCGCTGAGCCAGCCGGCGGTCTGCTTCACCACTGCGTCTGAAGCCGGCCACCAGGATGTCGCCGCGGTCCAGGCCGGCGCTTGCTCCTGCGATATCCTGGTCCCGTCCCCGTGCTCGAGGTCCGTAGCGGTGGGAGTGATTTCGGCGGTTACCCGGACGTAGGGCACACCCGCTTTATCGGGCAGCGCGGTCGCGTCAAACGAGAACGTGGTGACTCCCTCGCTCTCGCTCTTCGAGATGCTTGCCGGCTCGAAAGAGTACTTCGCCTTGAAGCCGGTGCCGTCCGAGGTCAGGAACCGCAGCGTGTTACCGAACTTCGCGCCGAGACCAGCAGGTTGCCACCGGCGTTCGAATCGAGGATGGCCACGGCACCATCGACGTCGCCTGCTCCGCCGAGCTCGACCAGGTTGACCTGGAGGCGGTCCGTCCCCTTGACGAACACCTGGTTGAGGACCTTCCTGGCGCCGGCACCGCCAAGGAGCCCGATGACGGTGTCGGGGCTTTCTTCAGAAGGGTCGACCGAGCTCTCTCCCTCCAGCTTCCAGCCCGAGCCCAGGTCGGAGGGGACGAGCTTCACCTGTTCGATGGTGATCCTCTTGCCGGATGCCGACCCGGTAGCTCCGCAGCCGCAGACCGCGAGAGCCACGACAACGACCAGGGCCGTGACCGCCGCAACGGCTATTGAGAACGGGTTTCGCCCGGTCATGGATGACCCTTCACGTCGAACGGCCTCTTCCGGTACCACTCTACGGTGGTCTTGATACCTTCCTCGATCGGCACCTTCGGTTCGAAGCCCGTAAGCTCTCTCAGCAGCGTGGTGTCCGCGATGTGTCTGCGCACGTCCCCGGGCCGGGCCTCGACGTACTTAAACGGCCCCTGTTAGTCCATAGCGTCCGCGATCATGCGCATGAGGTCCACCATGGCCACCTCCTGGCCCGTCGCCACGTTCACCACCCGGCCCCGGGTCTCCTCCGACTTGGCGATGCGCACCACCGCCTCCACTGTGTCGGTGACGAAGATGAAGTCGCGCGTCTGCCGCCCGTCCCCGTAGAGGGTGAGTAGCTCCCCCTCCATGATGCGCTTGATGGAGAGCGGGATGATGCCCGCGTACTTGCCCCAGTTCTGGCGGGGGCCGTAGTTGTTGAACGGCCTCACCACCGACACGTCGATGCCGAAGGTGCGGGCGTAGGACAGGGCGAGATGGTCGGTGGCGGCCTTGCTGGCCGAGTAGGGGGTCTCGGGGTTGAGGGGATGGGATTCGTCCATGGGGCAGCTACGTGCCGAGCCGCAGGCCTCGGAAGACGAGAACTGCACCAGGGTACCGATGACCCCTTCCCTGGCAAGCCTGCAGATGCTGGCGGACATTCGCACGTTCTCCTCGAAGGTCCACTCCGGTTTCTCCAGAGAGGTGGGCAGCGGGATGACCGCCAGGTTGAAGACGACCTCCACACCTTCGGCCTCGGCTATCTTGCGCATGGCCTCATAGTCGCCCACGTCCACCTGGTGCAACACCAGGCCGTCGAAGTCGGCCTCGGCCTCGGCGAGGTTGTTCCGGCTTTCCGAGAATTGGTTGGAGCAGACCACTATGCGCTCCGGCTCTTCCCGGATGAGCCTGTCCACCAGGTGGCTGCCAATGAAACCGGCGCCACCTGTGACCATAAGAGATTTTCCCTTGAGTTCCATGCACGAATCCTTTCAGGCGTTGGATGCATACACAGTATAACGCGTGCTAGAGGTAGTATTTGTCGGCGGGCCGACGCCTGTTGAGTGCGTCAGATGGAAACCTATCGAGGTCAGCCGATCTCGGTCGTGGTGAACTTGCGGCCGTCTTTCTTGCAGATCATCTGCGTCACTTCGCGCCCGTGCAGGGCGGCGGGTGGCAGGCCGCCGCCGGGCATCAGCCACTGCCCTATCATGTAGAAGTCCTCTAGTCCCGGAAGCGTCTTCTTCATGCCGGTCAGCATGTACCTGCTGTTCTGTTTATCCAGGAGCCATCCCTCGTAGCTGCCGCGCCAGTTCGCGGTGTAGCGGACGTAGGTGACAGGTGTCGCCACGTCGATGACCTCGACGTCGTCCTTGAATCCCGGCCAGTGCCGGTCGAGGATACCGATCACCTCATCGGCCAGCCGCGCCTTCTCCGCCTTGTACTTCTCCCGGTCCGCATGCAGGGTCTCCCAGTAGTCGTACTCGGTCTGCAGGAAGATCACCATCGCCGACTTCCCGGCCGGTGCGAGCGTCGGGTCGAAGTTGAAGAGCATGTAGCCCAGGTCATCGCGCGCCCGTCCTCCCACCACCAGTGGCTTCTCCAGTGGGAATCGCAACGAGTGCGGCTGGTCCGACATGTCCCTCGCCACTCCCAGCGACAGCTGCACCAGGGGTGTGAAAAGCGGCCAGCTGGCGTACATGCCGCGTATCTCGTCGTTGATAAACCGGCCTCCCAGCATGTCGAAGATGGTGGAGTGCCCGTCCGCGGCGGAGATGACCACTTCCGCCTGGCGCAGGGTGCCGTCCCCGAGGCGGATGCCTGTGGCGCGGTCGCCCTCGACCGTTATCTCCTTGACCCGGGACTCATACGAGACCTTGCCGCCCAGGTCCAGGTAACGTCGCTCTATCGAGCGCGCGAACTCCAGGGACCCCCCCTGGGGGTATCCGGCGTCGCCGGCGCTGATCCAGGCCAGGTTCATCAGCATCCAAATCATCGGGAAGTCGGGCACGTCGAAGAGCCGGCCCCAGGCCTCGCGCAGGAACGGGTCCTTGAAGCGCCGGCTGAAAAGGTCCATCGTGACCTTTCTCTTTCGTAGATAGAACATGGCCAGCCGGAGCAGGCCGGGTGTCATCTTCAGGAACTCGACCCGCTCCCGCCAGTTCTGCGGAGTGCCCAGCGGCGTCCGGATGCCCTGCAGCTTGCGGATGCTGTCACACAGGTCCTCTATGGCCGCTGAGTCAACAGACGAGAGCTCCTTGAGGTGCCTCTCCAGCCTGTCGGGGTCGTTGTAGATGATGAGCGCCTTGCCGCTCTTGTCCTCAATCCTGATGAACTCCTCGTGGTCGACGATCCTCGGGCCGGGGAGGGCGCCCAGCTCGCGCCATGCCTTGTTGAAGCTCGACCCGTCCCTGGTGCCGACCAGCCAGTGGATGCATCCGTCGAAGGTGTAGCCTTTTCGCGTCCAGGATGTGCAGACCCCGCCTGGCTTGTTGTGCAGCTCGAAGATCTCGGTGTCGTACCCGTTCATCTGAAGGTAGCAGCCCGCGGACAGGCCTGCGATCCCAGCGCCTATGATCAAGAGTTTCTTTGCCATCTTCTATGCCTTTCCATTCAATGGGGCGGAGAGAGTGGGATTAAAACCCGTCGTTACATCCTGCCTGATTCCCATCTTGTTGCTGGCTTGCTGTTCAGGATTCCGCTCCCGCATGGGAGGCTCGCGCCTCCCCTACAAAACCCCTCCATGAGGGAATCAATGATGGAGGATACTCCCCCAGCGCCCCCTGGTGGGTTCAAATCCCACTCTCTCCGCCAAAGTCCCTGGAGAACACGTGAAGATATAAGGAGTGGGTTAGGGATTCTGGCGGAGAGAGTGGGATTTGAACCCACGGGACGAGGTCAACCCGCCCACACGCTTTCCAGGCGTGCGCCTTAAGCCAGACTCGGCCATCTCTCCGGGAATGAGTTTAGCAGGTAGGGCCGTGGGCTGCTACGGCGCCTGAAGACCGAAGAACTCCGCTCCATCCGTCAGTTCCTTACAACTCAGAAAACCGTTCCTTACTCCGGGGAGCCCGTTGGCAGGACATAACCCATGAGTGCCGAAAACGTGGGTCACGATAACATGACGGGAGGTGGTCGAGTTGAGCGCAGAAGACCTTCGATTGACTGCAAAGAACTTCGAGACCCCGGATGAAGTCACCGAGATGCCAAAGGGCAAGGTGAAGTCCGTCGACTTCGGACCGTTTCATGTCCTGAAGCTCGAATTCGAGCCAGGGTGGAAGTGGTCGGAACATGCCAAGCCCGAGGTGCAGACCGATTGGTGCGAGTACGCTCACCTTCTATATGTGCTCTCAGGCCATCACCACGCGAGGATGAAGGATGGGACGGAGATCGAGTATGGACCGGGTGACCTCGTTCTGATCCCCCCCGGTCACGACGGGTGGACGGTCGGCGATGAGCCGGCTGTCATGCTGGACTTCGGGCCTCTACTCGATAAATAGCCGTTCATCCCGGAGTAATCCAGCCGGGTCTTGTTCCATCGAGGTGCCATTCCAGGGGATGGCCGGCTCGGTCGGGTTCCTTGCTGCCGCGCTAGATTGCCAAACGCCGTCTTTGTCTGCAACTATGAACGGATGAACGACCTCGATGGAATAAAACGGATACTGGGAAGACTGAGCAACAACATCTACCTCGTCGAATCTGGTGACGAGCTCGTCGTCTTTGATCCCGGCATGCCTTCCGACCTGCGACGCGTCATCGACCGGGTCAAGAGCCTGGGCCGCTCGCCGAGAGACGTGACCGCTATAGTGCTGACCCACTTCCACGTCGACCACGCCGGCTGCGCCGGGGCGTTGAAGCTGCTCAGCGGGGCGAAGGTGTACGCGAACATCGAGGACACGCCTTATCTGCAGGGCGGGAAGTACATGCCGAGCGTTTTCAAAGCCGGCGTCCAGGGCCGAGCTCTGATGCTCATGCCGAAGACGGTGGAGAAGTACAGCAGAGTGCCGACCGTGGAGGTGGACGTGCCTTTCAGTGGTGGTGACGTGCTCCCGGTGCTGGGCGGCCTGGAGGTCTACGACACTCCCGGACACACGCCCGGCTCGTCATGCTTGCTCTGGCGTGAGCGGGGTGTGCTGTTCACGGGAGACGCCATACAGAACCTTTACCTGCTGCTCACTCTTCCGGAAGGCGGATTCACCTGGGACCTCGAGCTGGCGGGCCGCTCCGCCGCGGCGGTGGTCGACGCCCTGGCCGGCGAGGATTACGATGTGATCTGCGCCGGACACGGACCTATCGTCCTGGGTTCGGCGCGGGAGAAGATGGAGTATCTGCAGGCCAGGCTGCGTAAGCGGGGGAAGGCCTGAACCTAGGTGAGAGGGAGTATCAGGCTCTCGGTTCCCGGGCGCTCCTGGAAACCGAGGTCCGCGTAGAACTTGTCCTCGGCCTCGGACCTGTCGCGCTCGCTCAGCAGCATCAGCCGCGAGCAACCTTTGACCTCCGCCAGCTCCTTGACGTCGTTCATGAGCGCCTTGCCGACGCCCTTTCCCCTCGCCTCTTCCCTGACGAACACCTCCGACACATATCCCTCCGGGCCCTCGAGAAGCAGGTAAGGCAACCAGTGCACCGAGATGTATCCGGCTGCGTTGCCCTCTTCGTCCTCGCCGACAAGGACGGTGTGGCTCTCATCGGCGTCGCACAGCTCGAGGTGCAGGCGCACCCGCAGCTCGGTCGCCTGTGGAGACTCCTTGTCGACGTAAGGGAACCATCCCAGCTTGCGGATGATGTCGGCGATCACCGGGACGTCTTCATGTACCGCGCTTCTGACTTTGATACTCGTTTTGGGCCTCCCATATAGATCCGTTTATCAGGCCGTCTCTCCGTGGTCGAGTTTAGCAGGAGTCTCCCCTGCCCGCCACGCGACGGGCAGTATCAGACAGGCAGACCTTCCCGGCGCATCCAGTCGTCGAAAGGCTCCAACGAAGGCATTTTGAAAGATGATGGGTCGAGGCTCCCGACCGGATAAGCTCCGAACTGCTTGATCGCCGCGACGGCCGCGTGCGCGTGTTCCACAGGCGTGCCTACAGGCACAAGATTAATCAGCAAAGCGAACCTCCCCTTGCCTGCCCCTTCGACGATAAGCTTCACGATGTTGCCCACAATTCGCTCTATCGGCCCCTCCTCGATGAGGTCCGGCCTGACGTTGAGCATGAGGCACACCTTCTTCTCCTCGGCATAGGCACGCATTGGTGGTACGCCCACCACCTCGTAGTCCTCGTTCCAGACCAGGAGAAAGAAAGGCCTGAGGGACTTGAGGCTGTTGCCGTGTGTCATCATGTCCATCTTGACGTCCAGTATCTCGCGCGGCTCCGCGACCTCTTTCTCTCCCCAGCTCCCGGAATCCATCACCGTGCGCATGCTCGAGTTGGTGGCGCGGATCACCTTTTCGACGTAAGGCAGGCAGAACTCCCTGACAATCTGCGTGGTCATGTTGGGCGCCGACGCCCACGCGTCGGACATGACGACGATGGCCGTTCTCGTGGCCTCGACCATCTTATCGATCCAGGGCACGACCACCTCCATGCTGAGGAACTCCAACAGCCTGTGGGCGAACGCGGGGTCGCGACGCATGTCCCGCAGGAAGTTGACGTATCCCCTGATGAGGACCGCCATCGTGAATGGCGAGCAGGCATAGGCCATGGGAGGGATCCCCATGACGTCGATGTAGCGCTTGTACGATTCCAGTACGTAAGGCATCCGCCCGCCCCGGCCCGGGGTCGGCGGCTTGAGACGCCTGAGGTCGTCCTGAGAGGCGACGAGCGGCTCGCGCGTGTCCACATCGGGCTCGCTGTTCTCGCGCCATATCAGCTTCTGCCCGAGTGCCTCGAGCTCGATGTTGTAGAAGTCGAAGATCGGCGACCATGAGTCGGCGCCGAAGTAGGTGGCGGTGTTGCGCGACGCGTTGACGAAAGCCTCCGGCTCGGTGAAGAACCTCCGGGCCGGAAGACCGTGCTGGGCCATGGCATAGGTGTATGGTTGCAGGATTATCGGGACCCTGTCCGGCCGCCCGTAGATCCCGGCGATGAGACGCTCGTAACCGTCGAGCTTCCCGATGCGCAGACCGCCCCCGTATAGCGTCCCCTTCAGCAGTTTCGTGGTCACACCCATCTAGCTCACCCCCAGCAGCCTGTCGACGAGCGCGACGGCCCCAACGGCGTCAGCCCCGAACCCATCAGCGCCTATCCGCTCGGCATACTCCGCCGTCACGGGGGCTCCACCGATGATCAACTTCACGCTATCACGCAAGCCCGCCTCGCGAAGCGCCGTGATGACGCCTTCCATGTTGCGCATGGTCGTGGTCATGTACGCGCCGAGGCCGATCACGTCCGGGTGCATGTCCCTCGCCGCCTCGACGAACCGCTCCGCGCTGACGTCGATCCCCAGGTCGATGACTTCGTACAGCGAGGAGCGGAGCATCGCCGCGACGATGTTCTTACCAAGGTCGTGTGCATCGCCCTCGACCGAGCCGAGGACGACCTTCCCCTTCGTCGAGGCGACTTCGCCCGCAAGCAACGGCTCCACCATCTCCATGACCTTATTGAACGCCTCTATTGAGAGGATCACGTCCGGCAGGAAGTAGTCGCCCTCCTGCCACAGGCGGCCCGTCTCGTAAATGCCTCTAACCGCGCCCTTCTCGAGCACCTCCCGCGGCGGTGCGCCCGAGCTGAGCGCCTCCCCTGCCAGTTCCTCGGCCCTGATCTCGTCGCCCTCGGTCACGGCGGCCGGCAGGTCTTCTTCCCAGTCCATCTGTCTCACTCCATGTCGATTCGTCTCTCCACCTGCAAGTATAGACCCTGGATTAGTGCTCGAATCGAGACGCCTCAGGCCATGTCCACCGTGAGCCAGTCCTCGGCGAGTTCGAATCCCGTCTTCTCATAGACCCGGCGAGCGGAGTGGTTGTCGACGAACACGTTGAGGCCGACCGCCGGCACGCTGGACAGCAGCACTTCGCAGAGCGCCGCCATGCAGGTGGTCGAGTGCCCTTTGCCACGCGAGTCGGACAGACTGTAGACTCCCCCCACCAGGGCGCCATGCGGAGTGGCGATCGTGGCCTCCGCCTTGGAGACGATGCGGCCCCCGGCTTCGACCACCATTGCCGCGCCTTCACTCATCTGCAACGAAAGAAGCCGCCTGACCGACTCTTCTTCGACGACGGTCTTGCCAAAAGCCTCCAGCTCGAAATCGGCCTGCATGCGGACCATCACGTCCAGGTCATCCGGGGTCGCCGCTCGCGCGACCCGACAGCGTACGACGTCGTCGGCCAGATGCCTGTTCTCGAGCTCGCGCCTGACCGACTCCTGCCCGATCGCCTGCCTGCGCCTTTTCAGAGCGTACGTGATGGATCCACCGATGGCCATGAGGGCCAATATGACTAAAAAGCCGATCTCGAGCAGCTTGGCCTGGAGCGCTCGCTGGGCATCCTTGTCCTCTTTAGGGTACTCGCAAGCGCGCGCGGCGCCGCCGCGAACAATACGCACAGCAACAGGACGCATATGAGGAAAACAAAATAAGTAGGCCGGGCTCGCATTGTCGCCTCCTGTCCGATTCCCGAGAACCGCTGAAGTCAGTCTATCAGTCAGGTTAGATCATAGCCTCCTGCAACGGCCGCCCGTGGCCCTTGATCGCAGACCGGGCAGAGCAGTACGGCACCGCTACCCTGCGCTGATGTGACCGCCGCCCGGGGGAATCCGCTCGTTCTGGTCGAAGAAGACGCCAGCAATCCTGGAGCTTCATCAAGAGAGGTGGGTCATGACCAGTTGGGTCCCCTGGGCGGCCCTTGGCGTTGCCGGGCTGTCACTCGCGTTCGCCGCCCTGCTCATCCGGATCGTCCTCAAGAACGACGCCGGCACAGAGAAGATGCGCAAGATCGCGCTCCTCATACAGGAGGGCGCCACCAACTTCCTGGGCCACGAGTATCGCGCGGTCGCGTTCTTCGTGGTCGCGGTGGCGATACTCCTGTCGTTCACCCTGTTCCGTGGCTGGATGGTCGCCATCTGCTACGTCTTCGGGGCGCTGGCGTCGCTGGCGGCGGGCATGGTCGGGCTCGCGGCGACCACGCGCACCAACTCCAGGACCGCGGAAAAGGCGCGCGTCGACGACATGTGCGGGGCCTTCACGGTCGCCTTCAGGGGGGCAGCCGTGATGGGTTTCTTCGTCGTCGGGGGCGCCCTGTTGGGCATAGTCGTCTGCTACCTGGTTTTCGAGGTGGCGCTGGGCCTGTTCGACTCCGCGAGCATAATCCTGGGCTTCTCGCTGGGCGCCTCCAGCGTCGCGCTGTTCGCGACCGTCGGAGGCGGGATCTTCACCAAGGGGGCTGACGTGGGCGCGGACCTCGCCGGCAAGGTCGAGGAAGGCATCCCCGAAGACGACCCGCGCAACCCCGCCGTCATCGCGGACAACGTCGGCGACAACGTGGGCGACGTCGCCGGCATGGGCGCCAACCTCTTCGAGTCGTTCGCGGCCGCCACCATCGCACCGTTAGTGATTGCCGCGGGAGGCCGCGTGTTCGTTGCGCTGGGCACCAAGGGCATGATACTACCGCTCGCCATCGGCGCGGGCGGCATCCTCTGCACCATGGTCGCGTCGCTCTACGTGCGCAGGTCCTGCGGGCGTCCGGAGCAGGCGATATTCGTGGCACTGGCGCTCTCGGCCGTGCTGGCGGCCGTCGCGTCGTTCTTCATCGTATGGGGCGTGCTGGGCTGGAAGAACGTGGGGATCTACTGGTCGCTGCTGCTGGGCATGGGCGCCGGCATCGGGGCCGCGATGATCTCCGAGTACTATACCTCCGCGCTCTTCCGCCCGGTCAAGAAGATGGCCGAAGCCTCGAAGACGGGAGCAGGCACCACCATCATCAGAGGGATGTCGGAAGGGATGAGCTCCACTATCGTCTCGGTGATCCTGATCGCGGTGGCGGCCGGGGTCGCGTACCTGACGGCGAGCAGGGTCTTCCCCGGCGGCGGCATCTACGGCGTCTCCCTGGTCGCGATCGGCATGCTCTCCATCACCGCGATGGTGGTGAGCGCCGACGCCTTCGGCTCCGTCTCCGACAACGCGGGCGGCATCGCCGAGATGGCGGGCCTGCCAGAGGAGGTGCGGGACAGGACCGACAAGCTCGATGCCGTCGGCAACACCACCGCGGCGATCACCAAGGGCTTCGCCATCGGCGCGGCCGCGCTCGCGACCATAGCCCTGCTGGCCGCATACACCCAGGCGGCCGGGCTCACCTCCATAAACCTGATAAACGACAAGACCCTGGTGGGACTGCTGATAGGCGCGATGGTCCCCTACGCTTTCAGCGCCTTCGCGATGGGCGCGGTGGAGCGGGCCGCGTTCGCTGTGGTCGAGGAGGTGCGCCGGCAGTTCAGGGAGATCGCGGGGCTGCGCGAGGGCGAGCCCGGGGTCGAGCCCGACTACGCCAGAGCGGTGGGGATGACCGCCAGGACCGCGATCAACTCGATGATCGTCCCCTCGGTGCTGGCGTTCGTGCTTCCGCTGCTGATCGGGATAATCCTGGGCAAGGAGACTCTGGCAGGCTTCGTGGCCGGCGCGCTCGCGAGCGGTTTCCTGCTGGGGATCTGGATGATCAACGCCGGCGAAGGTTGGGACAACGCCAAGAAGTACATCGAGGCGGGCAACTTCGGCGGTAAGGGGACGTTGGTGCACGCCGCCGCGGTCGTCGGGGACACGGTGGGCGACCCGCTGAAGGACACCGCCGGCCCGTCGATGAACATCCTCATCAAGCTGATGGCGGTGGTCGCGCTGGTGTTCGTCCCGCTCTTCACCCGCTGAAGCACAAAACGCACCATGGTGCATTCTGGTGGATGGACGGCTCGGGTCGGAAAGGCTATTGTTGATTTCATGAGGAAACGGTTGCTGACGCTGGTAATGATTTCGCTGGCCCTGGCGGTCGCCCTGGCCCTGGGCGGCTGCAGCATGACGCAGGTGAAGCAGACGGTCAGGACGGTCGGCCAGATCGCCAAGAAGACCTACTACGACACCCAGACCGCCTCGAGTATCGACGTCGGCGATATCAGCGTCTCCTACAAGGTGTTCGGCAGCGGCGACCCGCTGGTCATGATCACCGGGTACAGCACCACCAAGGACACCTGGGAGCCGAACTTCCTCCAGGCGTTGGCATCGAAGTGCAAAGTCGTCGTCTTCGACAACCGCGGCATGGGGGACACCACCGCCGGGACCAAGCCGTTCACCATCGACCAGTTCGGTGACGACACCGCCGGGCTCATCGAAGCGCTCGGCTTCGGGAAGGCCAACGTCCTGGGCTGGTCCATCGGCGGCGACATCGCGCTGAGCCTGGTGGTGAACCACCCCGACAAGGTGATAAAGCTGGTCAGCTACGCCGGGGACTGCGGCGGCACCCAGAAGATCGACGCGCCGAAATACAAGAACATCCTCAAGAGCCTGCAGGACGTGAACGCCAAGGCCAAGTACCTGCTGGCGGCGCTCTACCCGGGCTGGTACATGGAGGCCAACCCGGATTACGCGGCGCAGTTCCCCTGGCCGCGAGAGCTCTCCAGCCTCGACAACATACAGAAGCAGAACGAGGCGTATGAGACCTGGGCCGGCGTCTACGACCAGCTTCCTTCCATCTCCAGGCCGGTGCTGGTGTCGGGGGGCAACCTCGACGTGTCCACGCCCTGGGCCAACGCCCCGATCCTCTACAACAGGATTCCGGGGGCCCAGGTCGCGGAGTTCAAGGGCGCGGGCCACGGGCTGCAGTACATGTACCCGTACGACTACGCCTACCAGATCATGCAGTTCCTGTCCTCGAAGTGACCGATGCGCCCTGACTGACAAAACTTCTTGACACCCGCATCTCCGCTCCTCTAAACTGCACCTGACGTTAACGTAAGATTGATCCCCGTCCGGGGTCGAGGTGAGAACGCGCGTGCCCGAGAGAGGTAGGAACAAGAAAGAAGAGCGTGTCTACCAGATCGGCGAGGTCGCCGAGCTGACGGGCCTCACCCACCGGACCCTTCGCTACTACGAGGAGCTGGGCCTTCTGGGCGAGCGTGACCATCACGCCGGCAAGCACCGCCTCTACAGCGACGGCGACATCGAGCGACTGACACGGATACAGAAGTTCAAGGAGATCGTGGGTCACCCGCTCTGCGAGGTCAAAGAACTCATCGATATGGACGAGGAGCGCAAGACGCTCATGGGAGAGGCCCGGGCCACGCGCAGCAAGGTGGAGAAAGCGCGCAAGCTCGAGCGGGTCCGGGAGATATTCGTGGCCGAGCTCGCCGCCGTGAACGAACGGAAGAAGAAGGTCGAGGAGATAGTGGGGCTGCTGCAGGAGAGAATCGACGGAATCGAGCGCGAGCTCGAGAGCCTCGCGAGGCCCAGGGAAAGAGGCCGCGCCAGAGCGGGAAAGAGCGTAGCGGATGGATAACGATAAGTACGACATAGAGGTAGAGGGCCTGAGCAAGCACTTCGGCGAGCTCAAAGCCGTCAACGAGATCAGCTTCAACGTCCCAAAGGGCGAGATCTTCGGGTTCCTGGGGCCGAACGGCGCCGGCAAGTCCACCACCATCAGGATGCTGTGCACGCTTGCGCGCCCGACGTCGGGTTCGGCCAGGGTCGCCGGCCACGACATCATAAAGGAGCCCGCCGAGGTCCGGAGGAGCATAGGCCTCGTCGCCGAGAAGCTCATCTTGTATGACCGCCTCACGGCGATGGA
>Ga0209747_1001434_pt1 | contig 12627 bp, 13 predicted proteins | sample BarGraNGADG00311_FD_184498 | JGI IMG/M metagenome (GOLD analysis project Ga0209747, IMG submission 184498) | Arctic peat soil microbial communities from Barrow, Alaska - Barrow Graham LP Ref core NGADG0011-311 (SPAdes) (version 2) | ecosystem: Environmental > Terrestrial > Soil > Wetlands > Peat... | reverse complement strand
TCCGCTCCATTCCGGTGTGTCCGGACCTTACCATCTTGAGCGTGCCGCCCGCCGCAGTGCCCGAACTTGTGCGGGAATGTGCCGCTTGTGATACGGGAGGATGCATCATAAATACGGCCGGGTTCTCGGAGAGCGGCCGCGAGGAAGGGCAAGCGCTGGAGCGGGAGATAGTCGATGCCCTGCGGGGAAACAATCTGCGCCTTGTCGGCCCCAATTGCATGGGCATTTACTCGTCGCGGGGACGCATAGCCCTCTTCGCCGGCATGTTTCCCACTGAAGGCCGCGTCAGTATGATCTCCCAGAGCGGCTCGCTCTCGAGTATAACTTTCATGACCAGCCTCGAGCGCGGCATCTTCCTCGATAAGATCGTCTCCAGCGGAAACGAGCTCGACCTCAACTGCGCCGACTATCTGGAATATTTTGCCAACGACCCGCAGACCGAGATGATCCTCGCCTATCTCGAACAGATACGCGACCCGCGGCGCTTCCTGGCGACGGCAAAGGCAATCAAGGGCGTGAAGCCGTTTATCGTATTGAAAGCGGGCCTCACCGCATCGGGCGGCAGGGCGGCGGCGAGCCACACCGGAGCCCTGGCGGGAAGCACCGATATCCTGGAGGGTGCGGCCCATCAGGCCGGCATTATCCTCACCCGAGACCTGGGTGAGATGCTCGATGCCGCCGGCGCCCTCTATCACCTGCCCCCGTGCAGGGGAAGACGCGTGGCGATTATAAGTTCACCGGGGGGTATCGCGGTCAACGCAGCCGATGCGGCCGAGACATTCGGCCTGGAGCTCGCATCGCTAAGCGAAGAGACAAAGGCGGCATTGTCCGATTTCCTGCCGCATGAGGGGACGAGCTTCTTAAACCCGGTGGACCTCGGCTTCGGCGGGATCGTGCCCGGCAACTACGGGCATACGCTCAAAGTGCTCGACGACGATCCCAACGTCGATATCATGCTCGCTATCGGCAGCGCTCCGGCATCGAGGGATGGAGACATCGGACTTATCAACGCCATTACGGAAGAGGTCCTGGCCGCCAAGCCCGGTATGAAGAAAGCCGTCGTGGTCATACTATTTCCCAGCGGCTTCGTTTCCCCATACGTGGCGAAACTCTACGCCGCCGGCATCCCCGCCTATCTCACCCCCACCGCCGCCTGCCGCGCCCTCGACTACTATTGCGGCTTTCACGGCTGCCCGCCTGTAAACATTCAATGAACGGGCCGTACCGCCAAATTATCTTCTCGTTTGCTTTTCCTTGGCGCCGGCAGAAAAAGGGTTACTACCAAAGCAAGTAGAGCAGAAACTGCGGCGAATACCAGTGCGATGCGATTTGCCTTGGTCACTGCCGAATGGCTGATACTAATGATCTCGTTGCTTATCTCCGGCGGTAGGCCTGCGGGAAGCTCGGCCCCGCCCCCGAATTCGACGTTTGAGACTTGCTCTTTCACGGCCGCATCCACCCCGACTTTGAAAGGCTCCGGAATTACAGGGCTCGCTTTGATGCCGCTGCTCATGGAGGAAGTAATGCTGGCAATGAGGACGGCGCCGATTATGGCCGTGCCCAGGGTCGCTCCCACCTGGCGGAAGGTGTTGTTCACCCCTGCGGCTTCCCCCGCCTGTTCAACTGGAACCGCCGATATGGTCAGATTGCCAATTTGTCCCATCTGCATCCCGAAGCCCACGCCGACCAGAATCAGGGCGGGAATCAGGCTGGCGACGGTCGATTCAGCGTGTAGGGTGATGGTTTGCAGGATATACCCGGCCGAGACGAGGATGAGGCCGGCCTGAACGATTCGCTTCAGCCCGACGCGAGGTCCGAGGGTGCCGGCTATAGGGGCCGCGACCAGGGCGCCGCAGGAAAGGGGCAGCAGGGCCAGACCGGTATGAAAAGCATCGAGCCCGCGGACGGCCTGTACGAAAACCGGGATGGCGAAGATGAGACCCGCCTGGCCTATCGACGAAATACCGATTACGCTGCTGCCCGCGGCGTACTGGCGATTTCGGAACAGGCCGGTCGAGACCAGAGGCGTATGACCGAGTCTCTCCCTGCGTCTCTCAAAATAGAAGAAACCGGCCAGGATTATTGCGCCGATGATGATCGCGTAAAAGCTCACCGATAGGCCGCTGAAGGTAACCCAGCCGAAGAACGAAAAACTCTGATTGGCCTTGACCCACCCGTATGTCGAAGATTCGATGATCCCGAAAACCAGGCAAAGCATCCCCGTTACGGAGAGGATAACTCCACCCCAGTCCAGTTTCTTCTCAGCGGCCCGATCCCATGACTCTTTTACCAGAAACGAGCCGGCAAGCAGGATCGCCGCCACGAAGACGTTGATGCGAAAAGCCCAGCGCCAACTGTAACTGGAGGTGATGTAACCACCGAGCAGCGGGCCGATTGCGGTGGAGGCGGCCGCGACACCTCCCCATATGCCGAATGCGATCGAGCGATCGCGCCCCTGATAATTGGCGGCAAGCAGGGAAATGGTGGCCGGCATCATAAGCGCGGCCCCGATACCCTCAATAATGGATTCCCCCACAACGAGGACCGGGACATTAGGGCTTATCGAGGCAATGAAAGAACCGACCGCGAATATGATGGCCCCGAGCATGAACATCTTCTTGCGACCGAAGATATCCCCAATCCGGCCACCGGTAATCATCAGGGCGGCTATGGTCAGGGAGTACGCGGTGATAACCCACTGAATTTTTTGGATAGTGGTGTGCAGGTCCTGAATTATGGTGGCCAACGATACGTTGAGCAGGGTCATGTCGATGAGGATGATGGCGAGGGCCAGCGAGAGCACCAGGACCGGCGACCACCTGCGCAGAAAAGAGGGTGCCGCCCCGGGCGTAGTTTGCGCGTCTTGGTTATCTGAATCCACTTGGTCCTCGATTCCTTTTAAATAGTTGGATAATTAGGCGCGAGAATACCAAGTTGCCGCTCGCAAGGTCAAGCGAAAGCAAAGCGAGTATCGGTTAAATAAAGGAGAATCGCTACTACTCCATGGCCTCCCGGAGCTGCTCAGCCGACTCCTCCGGAGCCCTGGTGTTTATATACACCCCGCTCGACAGCTCGAAGCCGGCAGCCTTCTCGCCCCTGGGAATTATTTCCAGGTGCCAGTGGTAGTGCTCGTAACCCTTTCCATCCGAAGGAGCGCAGTGGATGAAGAGGTTGTAGGGGGGGTCGTCGAGCAGGCTCGACAGGCCGTGAAGGACGGCGGGCAGCATTTCGGCGAGGCCCGATAGCTCGCCATCGCTGGCGAGATTGAGCGCGGGCTTGTGCGATATGGGCACCAGGCGGACCTCGTACGGGAACCGCGAGGCATAGGGGGTGAAGGCGACCCAGAAGCGATTATCAGCGATAACCCTGCCATCCTCACGCGCTTCCATAATATCCTCACACAGCGGACAGCTCGCCGGCCAGCTGCGCCGGGTGTTTCGCAATTCGTCGCGCACCATCTGGGGCAAGAGGGGAAGCCCGAACACCTGTGTGTGCGGATGTTCTATGGAGGCTCCAGCCTGCGAGCCGTGGTTCTCGATGATGATTATCTGCTTCACACGCGGGTCGGAGGCCAGTTCCGAGAAGCGAGCCTTGTAGGCCTGAAAGAGTTTGAGGGCTTCGGGCGGCTTCATTCGAGAAAGGGTCAGGTCATGTTGGGGCGAATTAATTATGACTTCGTGGTAGCCCCGGGCCGGACGCCCGACTCTTATGCCCCGCCTCCATCCCCTGTCCGGCAGATCCGGCTTTAAGGCCGGGTAGAGGTTGGGGATGACCCTCACCTCCCAGCCAGGCGTATCGGCGGCACTCCCCTGCCTTCCCAGGGCCCAGACTTCGGGAGGCGTCATCGATTCATTCCCCGGGCAGAAGGGGCAGGCCTGATCCTCACCCTCGTCCCCCGCGGTGTGCGGCCGCCTGGAACGAGCCGGCGCCAGTATCGACCAAATACCGGTCGCCGCATCGCGCCTCAGCTCGGGCTCCCTGCCTTGCAAACTCCCCGCCTTTCCCTCGCCTAACCTTTTTCTCTCGAAGCAATAGGCTGCGGCCTCCATGCAATAACCTTCGCGGGTATCCCCCCCACTACCGAATAGGCAGGGACATCGCGATTTACCAGGCTCATGGCTCCTATAACCGACCCCTCGCCGATCGTGACCCCCCGCAGTATGGTCGCCTTGGTCCCCACCCATATGTTTCTCTCCAGCCGGATGGGTTCGATAAAGATTCCCTGCGACCTGATGCTTATCACCGGATCCCAGTAGTTATGATCGAAGTCGACGATATAGACCGAATCGGCGAAAAGGCATTCCGGCCCGATGTAAATATTGCCGTAGCAGTTGACGGTGTTGTCGGTGCCGAATATGGTGTTCCGCCCCACGTAGAGCTCACCCTCGTGACAACGAAGCGCGTTGTTGCGCCCCATCCAGACCCAACTGCCGATGTGCATCCTGCCCCCGCCCCTCAAGACCACTTCGTAGTGTCTGGGCAGGAAAAAGAATCCTTCCGTCTCGACTTTGGGATGCAACAGCTTAAAGCGGATAAAACGATAGAGGAAGACCCAGTAGCGGGGTCCATACATATGCTGCTTAACGATAAAGCGTGCGTTTCGCAGCAACCAGCCAAAGCCCTGCGGCTTTTCCCCGGCCTGCCTCTCCAGTTCCGTCCCCCTGGCCACGTCGCTCAGGGCCTCAGCCGTAATGTCCTTCATGATCACTTTTCCAGATAGAGTATGAGGTTGTAGAACCAGTCGCGCGGCAGGTAGGGGTAGAGCTTCATATCCATGGCCCGAGCCCGCTTGTAGGTGTTGTAGGCTCCCCATCTCCAGCGATCGGTTATATTTTCCTCGCTGACGCTGCCCTCCACGGTGCGGATCATCCAGCCGATGAAACTGCAGATCAATTCCTCAGACTCGAAGCGCACCTCTGAGAAGCCGGCCTTGCTCGCGATCGCACAGAGCTCCTTGGCACGGAAGTTGTGAATGTCCACCACGTGCTCGAGCTCCTGCAGTTCGTGATCGTCCGAGTTGCTGCAAGGCGTGTAGTCGCGCAGTTCTATGCGGCGTTTGCCCAACCTGCCTCCGGCGCGGGCATAGGTCTTTATCCCCCAGCTGGCCATGGTTTTCGCTACCCTGGCGAACCCATGCCCTATAATGCTCGGCTCCCCGGCCACGACACAGCGCCCGCCCGGCCTTAAAACCCGGTATATCTCTTGAAACGAGGCATCCAGGTCGGGCAGGTGATGCAAAACGGCATGGCCTATTATCAGGTCGAAGCTATTGTCTTCATAGGGAAGATGTTCAGCGTCCGCCTGCTCAAGGTGTACCTCAAGCCCCAGCGCGTCCGCGTGTTCCTGGCAGACATCGAGCATCCCCTGCGAAATATCGCAACCCCAGGCTTCATCCAAAGCTCCGGCGAGACCGAGGTTGAGCATGGCATACCCGGTTCCACAACCGATCTCCATTACCTTTACGCCCTTGGGAAAAGGCCCGCGCAGGCCCAGCCGGAACTTGCTCAGCACGAAGTCGGCCATGTCGTCGTCGAAGCGAATGGCCCATTTCTTGTCGTAATCCCGGCTGGCCTCATCGTGAAATACCAGGTTTGCTTCCTTGATATCCATGGCAATGATTATATGCATAGCGGCCTCCTCAGAAAAGCTTGCGGGCCTGAGGAGCATGCACTAACCTATAATTCGCTAGCTTATTCGGAGCCATTATCGGACCGAATGCAATCGGGAGGAATGCCATGCAACCGACTCCGGAGACCGGGATGGAAGCCCCCCAGCCAGCAGGGAAAAGGCGCGGTGGCAAGAGGACTCTGCTGATCGCCGTAATCTCTCTGGTCGGCTTTCTCGTAATAGTCGGAATCGCGACCGGTATCTTCGCCTGGCGTTTCAACAGTGACTGGAAGAAAATCGTTATAGAGAACGTAGGTCTCTCCCGCATACCGGATGGCGCTTATGAAGGAGAAGCTAAGAACTTTCACGATTCCTCTCAGGTCAGGGTGACAGTGCAAGATCACAGCATTACCGCCATAGATATCCTGAAAACTTCCCCGGGCGGCAACCGTGCCAAGATGGAGGAACTGGCGCGGAGGATCATTGCCAGCCAGACTCCCAACGTCGACCTCATCACCGGCGCCTCGGCGAGTTCGAAGGTTTTTCAAAAAGCGGTGGATAACGCCCTTATCCAAGCCCAACCGTAACCGGCAAGGTAAATAAATTGAATCAGGTCTTGCTCTATATCGTGGCGGGATCCGCGCCTCGGCGTTATTTCTCATCCTGATCGCGGCGCTTACCGCCGCCACCGGATCGCGCACCTCCATTCTCCCCTTCAAGATCTGCCCGTTCTTGTTGACGACCGTCGCCGTTCTCTTGCTCTTAGGAAGTTTTCTATAAACCACAAGAAACAAAGCCTTATCGAATTCACGTGCCACGCCGCCTCCAGGCAAAAAGCAAGGGCTGCAATCAATCTGATAGGCTAATATTATGGTTGAGAATTTTTGCAGCCCGGAGCCGGGAGAAAACCTGGAAATGGAAAATAATTCTAGTAAGCATGTTAAGAGATCGTCTCGCAGCACCTACCTTCTCGGACGTTGGTGGGCCCCGGGCGATATCCTGATCGTAGTCGCCGTCGTCTTCCTCAGCGCCTTCCTCATCTTCACCAGCGTCGCCGGCGCCAGGGGAGGTTCGGGCTTAAATGTGAGGATAACCGTGAACGGCAGGGAGGACAAGTTACTGCCGCTCGAGGAAGACAAAGCGCTGGTGATAGAAGGCTACCAGGGGGAAAGCCACGTGGAAATGAGCGGCGGCAGAGTGCGAATGGTCGATTCAGCATGCCCGGACAAGTTGTGCGTGCGGAGGGGCTGGATATCGCGGCCCGGTGAGAGCATAATCTGCCTGCCCAACCGGGTGGTCATAGAGATAAAGAGCGGCAGCGGAGGTCCGGATGCGATCAATTACTGACAAAAGTGTCGTCCAGATTTCTCCCCCCGGAGACCGCCGCGCCCGATTGGTAAGCCAGATCGGGCTGTTGGTAGCGCTGGGCCTGGTGCTTCAGATAATCGAGGGCGCGCTCCCTCCCATACTTCCCGTGCCGGGAGCCAAAATCGGTCTGGCAAATCTTGCCACGGTAATCGCACTGGTGGTGCTCGGACCGAGCGAAGCCATGGCGGTTACCGTGCTGCGATGCCTGCTCGGCGGGCTGCTGCGCGGAAGCTTCGTGGGCCTGACCTTAAGCCTCAGCGCGGGCATCACCTCCACCCTGGTCATGGATGCTATCTGGATGTTTTGTTCGCCCTTCATAAGCCTGACCGGAATAAGCATAGCCGGTGCGGTGACTCATAACGCCACCCAGCTGCTGGTCGCCATATGGCTGGTCGGCTTCCCCGGGCTCAGGTACTATCTTCCCTACCTGTTGCTCCTCGCCCTGCCGACCGGCTTCGTCATCGGCATCGCTTCACGCCGCCTGGCCCTGGCCTTGGGTTCCGGCGAGGGGCGGGAGGTGGGCCAGTTTGGCTAGGGAGGCAAATAATATTCCTGACATTATCTTCCAGGGGGTCGGCTTCAGGTACCCGGGACGAGAAACGCCGGCGCTCGAGGAAATCGATCTCGATATACGCCCCGGGGAGTTCGTCGCCATGGCCGGCTTGAACGGTTCCGGCAAATCGACTCTCTGCCACCTGGTAAATGCGCTCCTCCTTCCCGCCCGGGGTAAGGTCTTGACCTGCGGGCTGGATACCTCCATCCCCGAGAACCTGAAAGAAGTGCGCAGGTCCGCAAGCCTGATCATGCAGAACCCGGATAACCAGATCGTGGGACCTACGGTAGAGGATGACATAGCGTTCGGGCCCGAAAACCTCGGCCTCGATCGATCGGAGATCGAGCAAAGGGTTGAAGATGCGCTACGGTCCATGGAAATCGAAACCCTGCGCTCGCGCGAACCCCACCTGCTCTCGATGGGAGAAAAGAAGCGGCTCGCAATAGCCGCCGCCCTGGCCGTGGGACCACGAATCCTCCTGTCCGACGAATCAACATCGATGCTCGATCCGGAGATCAGGTCTGAGACCCTCGCCCTCTTTTTACGCCTCAATAAAGAGAGCGGAATCACCATAATCCATGCCACGCACCGGGCTGAAGAGATGATACTGGCCGATAGAATCATCCTGCTGGAGCGCGGTCGATTGCTCTTTGACGGCCCGCCGGAGGACCTTTTCGCCCAGCGCGACCTGATGACCCGGCAGGGGCTACGCACACCCGGATTATTTCAACTCGCGCGCGAACTAGAGGCGAAGGGTTTTACCATGCCCGCCAAACCTTTGCATACGAGGGAGGTCATTGAATCGATATGGGCCTCGAACTGACGGCAATAAACCTCACCTATCTTGCGGGAACGCCCATGGCCCGGACGGTATTGCATAATGTCGATCTCACCATAAACGCCGGCGAGATCACCTGCCTGATGGGAAGAACGGGGGCGGGAAAATCGAGCCTACTGCAAGTGTTGTGTGGGATGATGACCCCCAGTAGCGGCTCCATAGCGCTCGATGGCAGTGCGGTCGAGTCGCGTTCGGGAAGACAGGCCTTGCGAGAAGCGGTTGGAATCCTGATGCAATCATCCGAGAGGCAGCTCTTCGCCGAGACGGTGGAACGTGATGTGGCTTTCGGCCCCCAGAATCAGGGCATTGCATCCGAGGAGGCGCTCACTCTCGCCCGCGAAGCGCTGGCCACGGTTGGGCTCGATCCCGAAGATTACGGTCCCAGGTCTCCCTTCTCGCTTAGTGAGGGCGAAATGCGCCGTGTGGCGATGGCCGGCGTCCTGGCCATGAAGCCCCGTTATTTCCTCCTCGACGAGCCCTCTTCCGGGCTGGACGCTCCGGGCCGCGAAATCCTTTACCACATATTGGAAACAATGCGGGGAGAGGGCAAGGGGATACTGTTCGTGACCCACGACTGGGAGGAAGTCGAGGCTCTGGCCGATCGCGTCTTCCTTCTTTCAAACGGTGCGGCAGCAGCGGGCGGGACTGTGGATGAGGTCCTCTCAGACGAGGAAAACTTGCGCCGGGCGGGCCTCTTTTTGCCTCCCCTGGTGGAACTGCTTTGCGATCTCAGGTCGAAGGGACTGGACGTCCCCGCTTACTCCCCTTCCCCGCAGCATACGGCTGCCTGCATAGCCAGGGCACTGGGAAAGGTGAATCCATGAGGGGATTCGAAGGAATCAACCTGGGACAGCACTACGCCATTAACTCGCCGGTTCACGGCCTGGATGCCAGGGCCAAGATCCTGTGCGCCCTGGCCTTGATAATCGGCGCCTTTGTAATTTCCAACCCCGCCGGAATCCTGATACTTGTCCTCTTTTCGCTTGGCATTATCTACCTTGCCAAGCTGCCGCCGCTCAAGGTGCTGCGCGCCCTGCGCTCGGTTTTCGTGCTGCTGCTGATCACAGCGCTGGCACAGCTGTTCTTCTCTTCCGGCCGGGAGTTGTGGCGCTGGGGGCCTGTGTCGATAACCAACACCGGCCTCGAAAATGGCATCCTGTATTCGCTGCGGCTGGCCATGGCCATGGTGATTATGTGCGTGCTCACCATGTCCACCAACTCGATGGAACTCCTCGCCGGTCTCGAGGGTCTGATGCGGCCTCTGCGGCCATTGCGCTTCCCGGTTCAGGAGACGGCCATGATCCTTGCCATGGCGCTGCGCTTCTTGCCGGTTCTGCTGGGTCGTGCGAGTGAGATCGCCATGGTGCAGGAAGCGCGCGGAGCTGATTTTTCCAGCGGCCGACTGGCGAAGAGGGCCAAGGCCATGCTTCCACTGTTCGTTCCGCTTTTCGCCAGCTGCTTCCGCGACGCCCGGGAACTTGGCACCGCGCTCGCAGCCCGGGGCTACAGCGGCGGCAAGGGCCGAACGCGCTACCGGGTATCCCGTTTCCGCTTAGCCGACCTTACGGCCCTGCTCACGGTCGCCGCCATTCTTGCCGTCGCCGTCCTCGCCCCCTTCTAACCTCTAGCCTCCGCCTGCAATTCTTAGCGGAGGGCCGTTACCAGGAAATCCTCCCAGGGAACCTGCGCGATCAGGTGATCGTTGAAGTCCTTCACCATGACATACAACCAGTAATAGGCGTAAATGCAGCAGGTTACGATGCTCAGAAGCACATACGTGACGAATTCCCTCTCAGGTATTACCGGCACCGCCTGGCCGGCCTCTCCGGATAATCCGAGCTTCGCCAGCGCGCTACTCATCAACGTAAAGAACTGGAATTCGACCGCTTCGTGCTGCCGGTAATCCTGCATCAGGAGATACCAGAGAATAAACTGGCCGACTCCGGTAAAGATACAGATCAGGAGCCAGATGGCGGCTCCCCTCTCCGCCGCCAAGGTCTGCATCTGCATGCGGGCCTGTTCCAGCTGCTGTAATTCGGGAGCGATCAAGTCTTCCCGACCCTGGGCCTTTACCCGCAATTGCGCTATGGCCGCATCGGCCACACCGGCCATGCGCTTGAAATGCTCGTCTCGGCGCTGCACCAATTTGTAGATCAGGTAATAGCCGTAAATGAAGCAGGTGATAATGGTGAGCAGGATGGCCTTGCCGGGGTCGGTGATAAAATCGGTGTTGGCCCGCTGGGCCACGTAATAATCCAATTGAGAACCCTGAACCGGATATTGCGTACCCTCCATAGTACCTCCTTTTCCCGGCCGGACCCGCCGGCCATCGATTACACGTTCACTCCGAATACCGCCAGCTTAGCAATCCATGCTATTACCAGCAGTCCCAGAGTACCCCAAACCAAAAACACCCTGGCCCGCCGCGAGGGACGGGGCAGAATGGGACGTCCGAGCGCGTACTCCGCGCTTATAAGGATCACCCCTCCGGCAATAATGAGAAAAAGTGGAGGTCCCAGAAAATGGAAACGAAAGGCGTCCGCAAGGCGGCCTCCGGCCATGGCGGCCATACTGCGGGTCATTCCGCAGAGGAGGCAGGGCACGTGAGTGACGCGATGAAAAAGGCAAACCGTTCCGATGCGACTGGTGAGACCCTCCATATGGGCGTAGGCGAAGGCGCCGGCCAGAATGATGATGCCGCCCCCCAAAAGCTGGGCGCGTGGCGACAGCTGCCTTCTCGACCTCTCCAGAACCTGGTTGCCGCTTTCGATTGCGCCATATTCGCCCAATGCCATATCATCCTCCTTCGGCCTTTAATTGTTTATTATACGCAGCCACCCCTCATACCTCCCAAAAGGTCGGCTTCCACTCAGCGGCCCCCTAGCAATATTTGAGCCCGGCCGAAGGCCTCACCGTCCTCGTGGGTAAAGAAAAGGAGGTCATCTCTTGCCGCCGCCTCCTTGAGAACCCTCTCTTTCGCCGCCATCAGCTCCAAAGGAAATAGATCCCAACCCATGTGCCAGCTGGTCTTGAGATGGGCCATAGTGGGAACAAGATCGCCCAGGAAAAGGCAGCGCGAACCGCCCGCTTCCAGTATTACAATTTGATGGCCCGGTGTGTGTCCGCCGGTGGGTACTACCCTCAAGCCCGGCACGATCTCGGCCGTGCCATCTACCATATGCAGAACCCGCTCCCTTTCCAGCGCCTGAAAATTGCGGCCATCGTAAGATGCCTTGCTCCTGCCATCCGGATTTGCAGCCGCCCGCCACTCGCTTTCTTGAATAATATAACGAGCCTGCGGAAATGTCGGGTTAAAGGAATCGCCGCCGCGGATAGTGCCCCATCCGCAGTGATCGAGGTGCAGGTGGGAAAGGATTACAAAATCGATGTCCTCACACCCCAGGCCTTCATCCGTGAGTTCCCCAAGCAGGCTTCTATCCCGTTCCAGCCCGTAAATATCCTCTTCCGCCGGCGACATCTTCTCCCCGATGCCGCATTCTATCAACGCAATCCAATTCGGGCTCTTTACCAGAAGGCAGTTGAGACCCAGGTGGATCCGGTTTCGTTCGTCCGCGGGCTTCTTGCGTTCCCACAACGTCTTCGGTATTACCCCGAACATCGAGCCGCCGTCCAGGCGGAAGAAGGCATCCCTCACTGCCAGCAATTCCCAATCGCCCAACTGAACCCTTCGCTCTTCCATCTAGCTCCTCAACCATTCAAGCGTTCGTTCCAGAAGAGGATAGGCCGCGCCGAGGATGAGAAAACTCTCGCCGCGCAGCGCACCTCCCGCCTTTGCCCACGGCAAATGATTGTCGTAGGCGATCTCCACCTTAAGAGACGATTCCAACTCAAGACCCCCTTCGATCGCTTCCGACAGCCTCAGCACAAACCTTTCAAAAAGGGACGACGTCTTCTCGAGGTCTCCGAGGAGGTCGCATGGAAGATACAGCCCGATCAGATTGGGCGATCGGAAAAGCACGACCATGGGATCGTAAACCAGCCCGAGTAGACGGCGCCTGAAACGGACGACCTGATGGCCGCTGTGCGGCAGGTAACATGGTATTTCCTTTCGCTCGCCCCTGGTGCGCGGCTCGAATATTTCCTGCACCGTTCGGCAAACCGTCTCCTCCAGAATGGCCAGCACGCGATCCCATCCCGGAATTCCAGGAAATGACATTTCGGTGAAGAGCGAACCACGCAAGTGGTGGGGCTCTGCGGTGGGCACGATTTCGAGCGGTTTTAGAAAATAGCTGAGCCCGCG
>Ga0209747_1001431_pt1 | contig 12635 bp, 7 predicted proteins | sample BarGraNGADG00311_FD_184498 | JGI IMG/M metagenome (GOLD analysis project Ga0209747, IMG submission 184498) | Arctic peat soil microbial communities from Barrow, Alaska - Barrow Graham LP Ref core NGADG0011-311 (SPAdes) (version 2) | ecosystem: Environmental > Terrestrial > Soil > Wetlands > Peat ... | reverse complement strand
TCCAGGTCACCACCCCCACCGGACACACCTACCAGGCCCACACCCCACCACTCCTCCGCGGCCACCCACCCGCCAGACCACCCCGACACGAACGCTCCGGCCTCGAACAGCAACTCGCCCACGTCATCGACCTCCACTACCACCAACCCCACCACCGCCGCGCCAGCTGACACTGGAAGGAAGGCACCATGATGACTACGATTATGGTCATGCTCACAAAGTCGCTCGCAGAGGTGAAAGCACGGCTCTCGGCGTACGTCACGTCGGTACACGACACGCATGAGCGCGTCGTCATTACTCGCAACGGCGAGCCCGCTGCGGTCCTGATCTCGCCCGACGACCTCGAGTCGCTGGAGGAGACGCTCGCCATCCTCTCCGACCCAGAGGCAATGGCAGAGATCGCCGAGGCCGAAGCCGCGATAGCCCGCGGGGACGTGTTTCCGCTCGACCAAGTGCGGCTGCGAGAGCGGACGTGACGTACCGGGTCGAGATCTCCGGCCCAGCAAGGCGGGCTCTCGAGCGTGACCTCCCGCCTGTAGTGGCGGCCGCGGCGTGGGAGTTCATCAGCGGACCGCTGGCCGAGGACCCGTTTCGAGTCGGAAAGCCACTGCGCGGGCCACTCACGGGCGCGTGGTCCGCACGCCGCGGTCAGTACCGAGTGGTCTACCGCCTCCACGGACAGGCAGTCCTCGTCACCGTGCTGCGCATCGCCCACCGCCGGGACGTCGACCGCGGCTGACTGACCCCGAACGTCGATACGCCGTCGCGCCTCAGAGCTGGAGCGTCGCGCCCGGGATCGCCGCGAGCAGCTGCTGCGTGTACGGGTGCTGCGCGTTGTTGAAGATTTCGTCGGTGGTGCCGGTCTCGACAATGCTGCCCTTGCTCATGACCGCCACCTCGTCCGCGATCTGCCGGACGACGGCGAGGTCGTGGGTGATGAACAGGTAGGTGAGCCCGAGTTCGTGCTGCAGGTCGGTGAGCAGGTTGAGCACCTGCGCCTGGACGAGCACGTCCAAGGCGGACACCGCCTCGTCGAGGACGACGAGCGTTGGTTCGAGGGCCAGCGCGCGGGCGACGGCGACGCGCTGCCGCTGCCCACCCGAGAGCTCGTTGGGGTAGCGGCGCATCGTCGAGGTGGGGAGCGCGACGAGTTCGAGCAGCTCAGCCACGCGGGCGGCCCTGGATTTCACGTCACCCACGCGGTGAACGCGCAGGGGCTCCTCGATGATACGGAAGATCGAGTACATGGGGTCCAGCGACCCGTAGGGGTTCTGGAACACCGGCTGCACGCGCCGACGGAACTTGAACCAGGCCTTCGAATCGAGCGTCGCGATATCGGTACCCTCGAACACGACGCGTCCCTCGGTCGCGGGGAGGAGGCCGAGCACGATGTTCGCGACCGTCGACTTGCCCGAGCCCGACTCGCCGACGAGGGCGGTGGTGCTGCCGCGCGGGATCGAAAGGGTGACGTCGTCGACAGCCTTGAAGTCCGTCCCGGCGCCCGGGCGGCTGCCGCGGATGGTGAACACCTTGGTGAGGTGCTCGATCTCGACGATCTGCGGTGCCGAGTGCACGTCGTCACCCTTGGCCAGGAGCTCGGCGCTCTTCACGCCGCGCTGCTTGGCGGACTGGATGCGGCGGGACGCCAACGACGGCGCCGAGTCGACCAGCCGCTTCGTGTAGGGGTGGTGGGGCTCGCGGATGATGTCGCGCGATGGTCCGGATTCGACGACGCGGCCCCGGTGCATGACAACGAGGTGCTCCGCACGCTCGGCGGCGAGACCGAGGTCGTGGGTGATGAACAGCAGGGCGGTGCCGTGGTCCCTCGTGAGCGTCTCGAGGTGGTCGAGGATGACCTTCTGCACAGTGACGTCCAGGGCGGAGGTCAGTTCGTCGGCAATGAGGAGGCGCGGCTCGCCGGCGAGGCCGATCCCGATCAGCGCCCGCTGACGCATGCCGCCCGAGAACTCGTGCGGGTACTGCTTGGCGCGGCGTTCGGCATCCGGGAGCCCCGCCTCCGCGAGGACGGCAGCGGCGCGCGCATGGGCCGCCTTGCCGGTGGCGATGCCGTTGGCCTTGAGGGCTTCGCGCACCTGGAAGCCGATGGTCCACACCGGGTTCAGGTTGGTCATCGGGTCCTGGGGGACCAAGCCGATCTCCTTGCCGCGGAGATCCTCGATCTCCTTGCGCGACGCCGTCGTGAGTTCCTTGCCGTCGAAACGCATCGATCCGCCGGTGACGTGGCCGGTGCCTGGGAGCAGGCCGATCACGGCGTGCGCGAGCGTGGACTTGCCGGATCCGGATTCACCGACGATGGCGACCGCCTGACCCGGGTAGATCGTGAGGTTGGCCCCGCGGACCGCCGGCACCACTCCGGTCGTCGACCGGAAGGCGACCTGAAGGTCCCTGACCTCGAGGAGCGGGGTGTGTGGGTCCGCGACGAGTCGCCTCGTGGACTGGCTCATCGGCCACGCACCTTCGGGTCCAGGGCGTCGCGGACGGCGTCGCCCATCATGATGAACGACAGCACGGTGAGGGCAAGCGCTCCGGCCGGGTAGAACAGCACCTCGGGGCGCACGCGGAGTGACGCCTGGGCGGTGTTGATGTCCCCACCCCAGGAGACCACGGCCGGGGGAAGACCGATGCCGAGGAAGCTGAGGGTGGCTTCGAGGACGATGAACGTACCCAGGGCGACGGTCGCGTACACGATGATCGGCGCGGCGGCGTTGGGCAGGACGTGGCGCAGGAGGATGGAGTTGCCACTCATGCCGAGCGAGCGCGCGGCGGTGACGTAGTCGTTGTTCTTGACGCCCATCACCGAACCACGCGTGATACGGGCGATCGAGGTCCAGCCGAAAGCCGTCATCACCAGCACCACGGTGAGGATCCCGCGACGCCCACTGAACATCTGCATCATCACGATCGCGGCGAGCACGAGCGGAATGGCGAAGAAGATGTCGGTGATGCGGGACAGGATGCTGTCGACCCATCCCCCGACGGAACCTGCGAATGCACCGATCGCCGTGCCGAGGATCGTGACGGCGATCGTGGTGAGCACGCCGACCAGCACGGAGGGCCGGGCACCGTAGATCACCCGCGTGTAGATGTCGCAGCCCTGACGGTCGAACCCGAAGGGGTGTCCGGCCCGCCCGTCGCCCAAGGAGTTCTCGAGGAGGCAGTAGCGCGGGCTCTGGGACGTGAACATCCCGGGGAATACGGCCACGATGACGACGAGGGCGATGAGGCCGGCGGAGATCCAGAAGAGGGGGCGACGGCGGAGCTTGTGCCACGCCTCGCTCCACAGCGTCGAGGGTGCGCCGCTGTCCGCGACGGCGTCGACGGCGCCCAGGCCGGTCTCGTCGACCTCGGCGAAGAAGTGCTCCTGGTGCTTGCGGGCGATCTCAGGCATAGCGAATCCTCGGGTCGAGCAAGGCGTAGAGCAGGTCCACCAGCAGGTTTGCGAAGATGTAGATGATCACGAGCACGGTGGTGAGCGAGACCACGGTCGCCGACTCGCCCGCTTGGATCGCCCGGAAGAGGGTGCCACCGACACCGTTGATGTTGAAAATGCCTTCCGTGATGATGGCACCCCCCATGAGCGCGCCGAGGTCGGCGCCGAGGAAGGTGACCACCGGGATGAGCGAGTTCCGCAGCACATGAACGGTGGTGACGCGGCCGCGCGACAGGCCCTTGGCGCGCGCGGTGCGGACGTAGTCCGCGCCGAGGTTCTCCGCCACCGACGTCCGTGTCAGGCGCAGCACGTAGGCGAATGACACCGCGCCAAGCACGACGCCCGGCATGAGGAGGCTCCGGAGGTCGGGGTCGCTCCCGGCCGTGGCGGGGAGCCACCCGAGCTTCACACCGATCACGAACTGGAGGACGAAGCCGATCACGAACGTGGGGACCGCTATGACGAAGAGCGACGTCAGGAGGGCTGTCGCGTCGAAGATCCCGCCTTGGCGAAGGCCGGCGACGAGGCCGACAGCGATGCCGAAAACGGCCTCGAAGACGAGCGCCATGATGGCGAGCTTGAAGGTGACGGGGAATGCCTCCCGCATGACGTCCATGACGTCGCGGCCGGAGAAGGTGATCCCGAAGTCAAACGTCAGGATGCCCTTGAGGTAGAGCAGGTACTGCACGAAGAATGGCTTGTCCAGGTTGTACTGCTGCCGGATCTGCTCTGCCACGGCGGGCTGGAGGCCCCTCTCGCCACCGAGGGCGGCCACCGGGTCGCCCGGCAGGGAGAAGACCATGAAGTAGATCAGCAGGGTGGCACCCAAGAAGACAGGCACCAACTGGAGCAAGCGCCGCCCGATGTACCAGAGCACTCGTGGTCCTCCTCACGTTGTGACTCCGCTGCCGCTCAAATGTAGCCGATTCGATCTGTTTCGCACCGGTTGCCCGGGCCGCGTGGGCTGAATCTGCCCGGGCGGCTTTCGCCGCCCGGGCAGAGCCGTTCAGAGTGGCTGAGCGATCACTCGCTCTTGGTCACCTGGAACAGGAGCGGCTCGCTGTCCCAGCCGAACACGACGTTGTCAACCGTCTCGGCCCACCCGCCGGTGGCGTTCTGGTACCACAGCGGCAAGCCGGGCAGGTCGCGGAACAGGACCTGCTGCGCCTCGAGGTACTTCGCGGTGGCCTCCTCGACCGACGGTGCGGCGTTGCCCTCGCGCATGAGCGCATCGAACTCGGGGCTGTTGTAGTCGCCGTCATTCGAACCGGCATCCGTGGTGTAGATCGGGGCGAGGAAGTTGGCCAGCGACGGGTAGTCGCCCTGCCATCCGGCGCGGAAGATCCCAGGGACGGCCTTGTTGTCGCGCGCGTCGAGGAACTCGGCGAACGTCGGGAACGCGTTGATCTCTGCCTGGATGCCGAGAGTGTTGCGGATGCCGTTGTTCACGGCGTCGACCCACACCTGGTGGTCCGAATCGGTATTGGTGGAGATGGTGAAGACCCGGTCGCCCCACGGCTCGATCGCGTCGGCCTGCGCCCACAGTTCCTTGGCGAGGTCGGCGTCGTAGTCGAGGACCTCGTTGCCCGGAACGGAGTCGGTCCAGCCGGCGATGACGGGGCTGGTGAAGTCCCGAGCCGGGGTGCGGGTGCCGTTGAAGACCACCTCAGTGATCTGCTCGCGGTTGATCGCGTGGGAGATGGCCTGCCGGCGCAGGTTGCCTGCCTCACCCGACCACTCGGGGAGGTACTCGGGGACGGTGAGGACCTGGATGCTCGCGGACGGCTGGTTCACGGAGCGGCCGGCGAGCTCGTCCTCGAAGGTGGTGATCGCCGAGTTCGGGATGGTCCTCATCACGTCGAGGTTGCCCGACAGGAGGTCGGCGTACGCCGAGTCCTCCTGGGTGTAGAACACGACCGAGACGCCGCCGTTCTGAGGGGCGCGCCCACCGATGTAGGTCTCGTTCGGCACCAGGTCGACGCGCACGTTGTGCTGCCATGCCGAGTCGCTGGCCAACTTGTACGGGCCGTTGCCGATCGGGTTCTCACCGAAAGCCTCGATGTCCTCGAAGGCGACCTCGGGCAGCGGGTAGAACGCGTTGTAGCCGAGGCGCAAGGGGAAGTCGGCTTCGGGCTGATTCAGCTTGATCGTGAAGGTCAGGTCGTCGACGACCTCGAGGCCTGTCAGCTCGGAGTCCTCGTCGTACGAGAAGCCCTCGATGCTCTCGAAGAAGTAGCTGCTGTTCTGGGCGTTGCTGAGCAGGGCGCCGTAGTTCCACGCATCGACGAAGCTGTTGGCCGTCACTGGCGAGCCGTCGGAGAACGTCCAGCCGTCCTTGAGGGTGACGGTGTAGTTCTGTCCGTCCTCGGACTCAATCGACTCGGCGACCTCGTTGTGAATGCCTCCCTCCGCGTCGTAGTAGACGAGTCCGGCGAACAGCTGGTTGATGACTCGACCGCCGCCCGTCTCGTTCGTGTGCGCGGGCAGGAGCGGGTTCTGGGGCTCGGTGCCGTTCACGGTGACGATGCCGGTGGTGGCCGCGCCGGTTGCCCCGCCTCCCGCGGTGGCGGAGCTCTCGCCGTCGCCGGCGCTGCCGCCGCACGCTGAAAGTGCGAGGGAAAGCGCTAGGAGCCCTGTGGCTGCTGCTGTACGCCGGAAATTCACTGTTCCTCCTGGATGAGTGGAGCGGGCCGATGACGGAGTTCGTGATGTTCGAACTCCGGCCCTGAGAATCAGCAGCTTATGCCCGCTGTGAAGGCGGCTGTCGCATGTCAGGCGGTTGTTACGCAAACGAGATGGCAGCGGCACGGCCGGGCACGGCGGAATCGCCAGGGACCTACCGCGGCTGACCCACGCCGAACGTCGACGGGTGGCGGCCGACGACGGCGTCCCAATCGTCGTCGTACCGGACCCGGACCACGGCCCAGCCGGCGTCGACGAGTCGCTCCTCTGCTTCGGCGTCGCGCTCGGCCTGGTGGGTGGCATCGTGGTGGGGACCGTCGACGAACACCGCCACGGGCATGCCGGCGCGGTCGTAGACGAAGTCCGGGCGGGCGTTCGCCTCGGGCACGTGCACCTGCGCGCGGTCGGGGAGCCGGAGCCCCCGGTCATCGAGCCACGCCACGAAATCCCGCTCCAGGCTCGAGTCGACGTACTTGCCGAGATCGTCACGCTGCTCCCCGCGCGTGCGCCCGCCGGAACCGGCCCGCGTCAAGGACCCGGCGAGCGCCACCAGGAGATCCCGAACCGCGTGCCGGTCGATGAGCGCGTGGTCGTGCTGGTTGCCGTACGACAGCAGGCACTCGTAACACGCCTGCTCACACCGCTCCCGTGCGCCGTCCGCGTGACCGAGGTCCGCACCGGTGTCCGGGTCGAAGTGCGTGATCTCCAGCGCAGCCCTGGCCACCCGCGCCACACCGTCCGGCTCCGCCACCAGCCGCCGCAGCGCACCCGCGCCGCCCTCGGCGGACTCGGTGAGCAGCATCCGGCCGCGGTTCAGGTCGTCCGGCAGCGCCTGGCTGTCCAGCTCGGAGTCCTCCAGCTGGAAGAGCGCCTCGGCGCCGCGCTCCAACGCGTACCGCAGCGTGGTGGCCACGCCCTCCCCCACCGAATCCGTCAGGCGCAGGATCAGGATGTTGCGCCGATCCTCGACGTATGGGATCACCTTGGCCTTGCGCGCAACGTCCTCGGCGGCGTCGAGGCCCTCGGCGTCCACCGTGGCGTCCGGCGCCTGCTTCTCGGCCAGCCACCTGCCTTCGACCGTGTCCAGCCAGAAGCCGCGGTCGTGCTGGTTCTTGCGGCGCCGCCGGCCGACGTTCGCCACCCGCATCATCGCCGAGTCGCCGTAGGTGAGGGTGAGGAGGGGCTTGCTTCCCGACGTCGTCGCCTCCACGCGCCCCGGCCGCTCGCCGTGGTCCTGGAAGCGGTACGAGACCTCGAGCTCGAAGCCGGCGCGCCGGCGCTCCTCCTCGTCGCTGGAGATCCGCTCGCGCCTGCGCGTGAACACCGTCTGCAGCTTCAGCAGGTTGTAGGTCCTGCCGCCGAGGGCCTCGCCGCAGTTGTCGCAGACGTCCGTCCCGACGGCTGGCGGGTGGTGGTACCCGCACGCACCGCAGCGGCGCGCCTCCTCGGTGGCCACGCCGGCCTTGTCCCCCGCGCCGTGCGGCAGCTGGATGCGCACCACCTCGTAGCGCGCGCCCTCGTGGTAGATCAGCGCGCCGGGGCCGAACTCATTGATGGCGAGGAAACGCGGCCGCTGGATGTAGTCGCCGTCGCGCAGGCCGCGGCCCGCCCGACCGCCGGGCACGTACGCCGCGAGCGGCAGCCGCGGGAATGAGTACCCGGGCAGGAAGCCCTCCGAGGCGAGGTACCGGTAGGAGTAGAAGTCCGACTGCCCCAGCTCGCTGTCCTCATTGCGCAGCAGCACGAGCTGGGTGCGGGCGTCGGCGGCGCGGCGGGTGGCGCCCTCGCGCGCCTTCTGCGGGGCCTTGGGGTCCACGGCGAGCCTGGTCTGGACCGTGTACTCCTCCAGCGCGGAGCGGTAGAGGTCGCGCCAGCGTTCGAGGGCGTCGTCGAGGGACTCCGCGGCATGGGCCACCTGGTCGGCAACCCAGCCGTCGTACCACCACGCCACGGGTTCGGCGCTGCTCGCCCACGTGGCCCGCAGCTCCTGCAGCACGTGCTCGGCGCGGTGGGTGGCGCGGCGGCGGGCGCCGTCGTCGGTGAGGGCACGCCAGATCTCGGGGAGGATCGCGAGGCTCGGCTTCTGCCCCGCCGCCTCGACGACGTCGGTGAGCCGCGACCGCATCGACTGGTCGGTCTCGGCGAGCCAGATCGCGTGGACGTGGGAGCGGACGAGGTCCTCATTCGCGAGGTCCAGCCGCGGCGCGACGACCGAGCCCGCCACCATGTCCCGCGAGTGGCGGAACCAGTAGGAGTCGTGCGAGTTGCCGGTGGCACAGTAGGTGACCACGAGCGCGGGCTGGCCGGACCGCCCCGCCCGGCCGGAGCGCTGCGCGTAGTTCGCCGGGGTGGGCGGGACGTTGCGCAGCCCGACGGCGTTCAGGCTCGCGATGTCCACGCCCAGCTCCATCGTGGGCGAGCAGTACAGCAGGGGCAGGGTGCCCTCGCGGAACTCGTTCTCCCTGATCTGCCGTTCCTCCTGCGGCACCTGGGCGGTGTGCTCCTTGGCGCGCAGGCCCGTCAGCGACAGCGCGACATCCTGGTACAGCTCCCGGAAGAACGGGTTGACGCGGGCCACCTGCTCGCTGTCGAGGCTCTTGCGCAGCGGGTCCTCTGCGCCCTTGGTGCCGTCCCCGGCCAGCCAGCGGATGGCGGAGGCCTTCACGCGATAGCCGGGCACCTTCCGGCCCGTGCGCGGGTCCTCCCCCTCGACGACGGCGGTCAGCAGGCCGATCCGGTCCAGCACCGCGAAGAAGTCGGTGATGACCTCCTGGGTGTCCTCGAGCGTCTGGGCACCGAAGCCGACGCCCCGGCGCAGGTACCGCCCGAAAGCCGCGCGGGGCGAGAAGTTCAGGTCCCCGCGGAAGCCGCCGGCGGCCCCCGAGCGCGCGAACGCCATGCCGACCTGTGCCACGCGCTCGCCGTCCGCGATCGTCCAGGCGCCCACGAGCTGCTGCCGGGACTCGCGGAGGAGTTCGTCGAAGCCGGGCTGGGTGAGGCAGGGGACGTCGATGGCGAGGCCGCGGCGCAGCTCGTCGAGCAGGATGTGGGCGAGCTCCTCGCGGAGCTGGGGCCGCGCATCCCGCAGGGCGGGGTGGATCGGCCGGCCGGACGCCGTCGTCTCCCAGATCTCAGGGTCGGCGGCGATCTCGGTGAGGTCCGAGTAGCGGACCTTCAGCAGGCCGGTCTGCTCGAGGTTCGGCATGGTCACGCGCCAGCCGCGCTGCAGGTCCGTGTAGAGGCGATACTCGACGACGTTCCGCAGCGCCCGCTCGGCAAGATCCTTCTGGGCGTACCGGGCCTGCGGGTTCGCGGCGAAGTCCGCCATGGTGAGGCCGAGTTCGTCCGTCACGCGGCGCGCCACCACCTCGTGGGTGAGGCCGTGCGGCTCCCTGGCCATCGCGGCGTGCAACGCACCGCGGAGCTGGGCCACCTGGACGAAGTCGTTGAAGTGGCCCGCCTGGAGCGAGGCATCCTGCCGGTTGTCCACGAAGGTGAGGAGCTTGCGGGCGTCCGCGCCGAGTTCGTCCGGGGGGAGGGCCTTGAGCGAGCGGACGATGCTGGCGGACACAGTTGTGACCGCGGACGAGCGGCCCTCCTGGTCCAGCGTGGCCAGCTTGGCGAAGTCGCTGCCGCGAACCTGCTCGTAGGAGACGCGGCAGCGCAGGCAGAACGCGAATGGTGTGGACATGAACCAGGCCTGCAGGCCCTCGCCGCGAGCGGTTTCCGTCCCATCCGTGTCCAGCCACACCTCCCGCGGGAGGTACTTCTGCTTGGACGCGATGACCACGCTCTCGCCCGACTCCGTGGCCGTCAGCCAGTGGTCCGGCAGCCGGTTCCCCTCGCGCACCGGGTCCCGGGGCCACGGCAGGTCCGCGGAGACGTAGAGGTAGCCGGTGACGGCGTCGCCCCCAGAGGCGTCCCGGTCCCGCCGCGGCACAAACGTGGTGGCGCCGTTCTTCGAGGTGCGGGAGACCACCAGGTACTCCTGCCCACACTCGCGGCAGAAGCCGAGCGGGAGGAGGGCCTTGTCCGGGTGGCCGGGCACGCGGAGCTGGTAGGTGTCCGTGATGTGCCGGACGTCCTCCGGCTCCACCGAGACGTACACCGTGTCGCCCTTGGAGAGGAACTGGTGGAGCCGGAACGCGAACAGCGGCCGGCCCGACTGCGGGTCGCGTGCCCGGGAGCCCTCGCCGAGGAGGTTGCGGATCGCGGTGTCGCACTCGGCGATCTCCCGACCGGTCGCGGCCCCAAGTTCTGCCGCAGCCAGCTGCACGGTGGTGGGCTTCCTGCGGATGAGCCGGCCCGTGCCCGGCTCGTTGTCCAACCCGAAGGTCGTCTCGATCCACGCGGCGAACGGGTCGGCGGCGAGGTCGGCGTAGGGGCGGGGGTGGCCGGTGGGCCGGGCGAGGGCGGCCTCGACCGCCGCCGCCAACTCTCCCCCGAGCACCCCGGCGGACGACGACGACGGGCCGGGCGCCGTCGTCGTCGCGCGCCGGAGGGTCTCGCCGATCACGCGCTCGGGCGTGACCTCGGCGCCGAAGAGGCGGGTGGCGACCTCGGCGACGACGCGCTGCTGGTCCGCGACCGACCCGCCGGACGCCATGGTGGCGGAGGTGCCGACGGCCTGCAGGTTGGGCGACTCGCAGACGTCGCGGAGGCGGCGGACGAGGAGTGCGACGTCGGCGCCCTGGCGGCCGCGGTAGGTGTGGAGTTCGTCGAGGACGAGGAAGCGCAGGCCCTTGGCGGCGCGGATGAGGTGGGCGCGCTCGTCCGGGCGGGTGAGCACGAGCTCGAGCATGACGTAGTTGGTGAGCAGGATGTCGGGCGGGTTGGCGAGGATCTCGCGGCGCTCGTCGCTGCCCTCCTGGCCCGTGTAGCGCGCGAAGGTGACGGGCTCACCGCCCTCGGGGTAGCCGTACTTCAGGAACTTCTCGAGCTCGTGGCGCTGGGAGTTGGCCAGCGCGTTCATGGGGTAGACGATGATCGCCTTCACGCCGGGGGTGCGCTGGCCGTTGTTGGCCGCGCGCTCGCGGAGCACGCTGTCCACGATCGGGACGATGTAGGCCAGCGACTTGCCCGAGCCCGTGCCGGTGGTCAGGACATAGGACTTGCCGGTGCGGGCGGCCTCGATCGCGTCGGTCTGGTGCCGGTGGAGCGTGAGCGGGCGGGAGCCCGGGTCCTGGGGATCCTCCTTGACGCGGAAGATGCGCTCGTTCTCGGGGTGGAGGAGGCCGCGGTGGACGAGTTCGGGGATCGTGCCGCCGGATTCGAAGCTCGGGTTGAGGGAGAGCCAGGGGTCGGGCCACTGGACGCCGGATTCAAGCTGGGAGGTGACGAATTCGTTGATGCGGGGCTCGCGCGGCGTGACGAATCCGGACGTGAAGGATCGGTAATCCTCGATCAGGTTCTGGTGGATTTCGAAGACGTCCACGATGTGTGCTCCGCCCCTGCTCTTGCGTGCGACTGCGTCGGCGCTCGGAAAGACACCTGGGTGGTGTCCCGCTGTTCCAATCTAATTCGTATTCCGTAGGCTTGGTCACGTGACCGGCGAATTCGTGATCGCCCGCAACCCGGAGGACGGGTCCACGTTGCCGTACCTCCTCCGCATCCCGCTGGGTCCGGAAGGCGTGGTCCTCAAGGCGCGCGAGACCTGGCCGCGCACCGGCAAGGTCTACTGCCACCGGGCGGTGGGCTGGCCGACCAACCCCGAGATCGTCGAGTCGACGCCCGTGCGCTCCTGCGTACGTCGCGGCGCCTCCATCGACCTCGTCCTCGACCGGGGCCGTGAGAACCGCTCGCAGTTCGTGTTCACCGTGGTCCGGGGCACCCGGGAGGCGATCTTCTGGCAGACCGCGCGCACCGCGAAGCAGGCCCGCCCGGGCGTCTCGCTGCCGACGGCGCGTGCCCAGGCGCTGGCGGACCTCCCCATCGTCGTGGACAGCCACGAGCGGTACGCCTGGAACTTCTCCCACCAACAGGTCACCACCACCCGCCGCGCGCTGGCAGCCGGTGACTACGCCGTGGAGGGCGACGACGGCGCGGTCGTGGCCGCCGTCGAACGCAAGAGCCTGCAGGACCTCGTCGCCACGCTGACCAGCGGGAAGATGCGCTATCTCCTCGCCGATCTCGCGCGACTGCCGCGCGCCGCCGTCGTCGTGGAGGACCGGTACTCGAAGGTGTTCGGCCTCGAGTACGTGCGGCCCGCCGTCGTCGCCGACGCCCTCGCCGAGTGCCACGCCCGCTTCCCGCAGGTCCCGATCATGTTCTGCGAGACGCGAGCGCTCGCCCAGGAGTGGACGTACCGCTTCCTGGCCGCGGCGTTGCGCGAGGCCGAGGCCGACGTCGGCGCGCAGGTCCGCGTCGCCCAACTGGCGCCCGCCACGCCACCGACCCCCGCCGAGATCCGCACGTGGGCCCGCGCCAACGGTTTCGCCATCTCGGACCGCGGCCGGGTGCCGGCGGCGGTCATCGAGGCTTTCGAACAGCGTGGGGTGCGGCG
>Ga0209747_1001429_pt1 | contig 12645 bp, 10 predicted proteins | sample BarGraNGADG00311_FD_184498 | JGI IMG/M metagenome (GOLD analysis project Ga0209747, IMG submission 184498) | Arctic peat soil microbial communities from Barrow, Alaska - Barrow Graham LP Ref core NGADG0011-311 (SPAdes) (version 2) | ecosystem: Environmental > Terrestrial > Soil > Wetlands > Peat... | reverse complement strand
ATAAGGTTCTTAAAAGCTGTATTTGTAGGAGCAAAAAGAAGTGTTGAGGAATGGTCACTAAAGATCCTGTTTAATTCTTCCGGCATGGTTTTATTGAAAGATCTGAGCCCTGCTTCAATATGAATAACAGGAAAATGAAGTTTGGAAGCGGCTAATGCCCCGGCAAGTGTTGAATTTGTATCACCGTACAGCAAAACACAATCTGGTTTTTCTTTAAGCAGAACCTCTTCAATACCGGTAATCATCATAGAAGTCTGACGTCCATGGCCTGCTGAACCAACTCCAAGATTATAGCCGGGCTTGTGAATTTCAAGTTCTTCAAAAAAAACATCAGACATCTCCTTATCGTAGTGCTGTCCGGTATGAACTATAATCTCAGTAATATCTTTTGAAAAATGTTTCCGTATTGCCCTGCTTATTGCTGAAGCTTTTATAATCTGAGGTCTTGCACCTACTATATTAATTAGTTTTATATGCGGCATTGAATCCTGAAATTATATCAGCCTATTTGGCATAATTTACAGCCCGGGTTTCGCGGATAACAGTAATTTTTATCTGTCCGGGATAGGTCATCTCATTCTGAATTTTTCGTGCAATTTCAAACGAAAGACCTTCTGCCTCTTTATCAGTAACTTTTTCGGCTCCGACTATAACCCTGAGTTCTCTTCCAGCCTGAATCGCATAGGTTTTCATAACACCAGGGTATTGGAGAGCAAGAGATTCAAGTTCCTTCAACCGCTTAATATATGATTCAACCACCTCACGCCGTGCTCCGGGCCGGGCACCTGAAATAGCATCACAAACCTGCACGATCGGAGCGATAAGAGTTGTCATTTCCGTTTCGTCATGATGAGACCCTATTGCATTGCATATTTCAGGTTTCTCCTTATATTTTTCAGCCATTTTCATTCCTAATATTGCATGTGGCAATTCCGGTTCATCATCCGGAACCTTGCCGATATCATGAAGAAGTCCGGCTCTTTTTGCAAGTTTTGGATTCAGTCCAAGTTCAGCTGCCATAATTGAGCACAGGTTCGCTACTTCGCGTGAGTGCATGAGAAGATTCTGACCATATGATGATCTGTATTTCATTTTTCCGATCAATCTGATAAGTTCAGGGTGCAATCCATGTATACCTAAATCGATTGTAGTTCTTTTTCCTACCTCGAGTATCTCCTCCTCTACCTGTTTCCTGGTCTTCTCAACCATCTCTTCAATTCTGGCAGGATGTATCCTGCCATCTGTAACCAGCTGATGGAGTGCCAGTCGTGCAACCTCTCTCCTTATCGGATCAAAGGCAGAAAGAACAATAGCTTCAGGAGTATCATCAACAATAATCTCAACGCCTGTTGCAGCCTCAAGTGCACGGATATTGCGGCCTTCACGACCAATTATGCGGCCTTTCATCTCATCTGATTCAATGTGAAATACAGTAACTGCATTTTCAATTGCATTCTCAGCAGCCACTCTCTGAATTGTCTGAACCACAATCCTTTTGGCTTCTTTATTAGCAGTCATTTTTGCTTCGTCAAGTATTTCATTAACATATGACATGGCTCCTGTTTTTGCTTCCTCTTTCAGGGACTCTATCAGGTGGTTCTTTGCTTCTTCTGCAGAAAAACCGGAGATAGCCTCAAGTTGATCAACCTGTTGCTTGTGAAGACGGGCAACTTCTTCGGACTTTTTTTCTACCAGTTCAAGCTGGGATGTAAGATTTCCACGTATAGCTTCAGCTTCATTCTTTTTGCGTTGGGCCTCTTCAATTTTCTGCGACAGAGCCTGTTCTTTCTGAGCTATTCTGTTTTCTGCCTGTCCTATCTTACTGTTCTTTTCGTTGATTACCTTTTCATGTTCGGTTTTAAGTTGAAGAAATCGTTCTTTTGCCTGAAGTATTTTTTCCTTTCTGATTACTTCAGCTTCTGCCTCGGCTTCACTTACTATTTTACGGCTTTTGTTTCTTAATGCCAGTTGCCAGACAAAAAATGAGGCGCCAAAACCTAAAACAAGGGTTGATACACAAATGATAATCAGCAACCCGTTACTTAATGTTCCTATTATTAATGTCATCATTAATTGTATTAATTATAAATATATTTAATAAAAAACCCGCAAAGTTCCTTCAGCTTTTATAAAACCCCATGTCAGAATGGCTGGAGCTACTAATCCAGTTTGAACGTCCACTGTTCCGCGGGTTAGCGGATACCCGACGAATCGGGTCGAGGCCTGTTCTACCTGAACTAAGAGTTGCTCCAAAGTTTTAACTGTTGAGTTTCAAAAATGAATGAAGAAACAATGCGGGCAATTTAGTTTTCTATTTTAAAGAACGCTGTTACTCTTTTGTCTCAAGAACTGAATCAATTTTTTGTATCAGTTCTTTTAGTGCATCGGGAAGATAATCCTTTTCCAGTTTTTCTTCTTCTTCTGTGAGCTTAATCACATATTGCAGAGAAGCCATAGCCAAAAAATCCTGTACATCTTTATCGGTGTACCTCTGCTTATACTGCAGCACCTTTTCATTTATCATTCTGGCTGCTTTCCTGATCTTCTCCTCGTTTTCCCGTTCTACCTTCAATGGATAATACCTGTCCGCCACATTAACCCTGATTGAAAGTTTATCATCCATTTTAATATCTTATCTGTTTAAAAGAGCAACACATCTGTCAATTTCCCGCACCAATTCTGTTATTTTCTTCTTCGCTTCCAGGGCGTTTTCACCTTCACTCAATAATGCTCCTGATAATTTAACCCTTTCGTATTTAATTTCCAATTCTTTCATTTTTTCTTCCCGGTCCTGAAGCGTAGCTTTCAAAACTTCATTTCCGTTTTTGAGATTCGTTACTTCACTTCTAAGGTTACTATACCGCTCCAATAATTCATCCAGTTTTCTGTTCAAAACTATTAATTCTTCGTAACCCTGGCCGGACATATTAAAATCTTTAGTACAAAATTAACATTGTTAATGATATTTTCAAAAATTTGACTGAAATAGTTTGGTTGAATGAACCAGAAGTATAGCTTTGCTCCTCTGTAAGATTAAAAAGTTGACAATGACACTGTTTCTAAGATTTTTTATTTTTAGCATATTGTTCCTCAGTACCTTAAATGACTCTCCCAAAGATAAAACCATATTCAATTCACCGGTTAAGATACCTCTGTTACTATCAGCTAATTTCGGAGAATTAAGAATAGATCATTTTCATTCAGGTTTAGACATTAAGACACAGGGTGTTACGGGAAAAGAAGTTGTGTCGGCAGCAAACGGATATATTTACAGAATCAGTGTTTCTCCGGGAGGATTCGGGAAAGCTTTATATGTCAGGCATCCTTCCGGCTATGCAACCGTTTACGGGCACCTTGACAGATTCACCGCTGAGATTGAAGATTATGTCAAAACACAGCAGTATGAGAAAAAGAGCTACACCGTTACATTGTTTCCTGCAAAAGAAGAATTCCCGGTAAATCAGGGTCAGCTTATTGCATATTCAGGGAATTCAGGAAGCTCAGGTGGAGCGCATCTGCACTTTGAAGTAAGAAAATCAGATAGCGAAATTCCAATTAATCCGCTTTTATTTGAATTTGGAACTGTTGATAATATCAAACCTGTTATTGAAAAACTGGTAATATACCCTATTAACCGGCATACCTTAATCAATAACCATAATAACATAAGAACGATAAATGTATCCGGCGGACATGGTAATTATTTTGTCCCTGCAGAAAACGAAATCTCGGTCAGCGGACTCGCCGGATTTGGGATAAAAGCATACGACCTCCTGAACGACAGCTACAATAAATGCGCTGTTTATTCAATTGAATTGTCGATTGACAGTATTCCGGTTTTTAAATATATTATGGATGGCTTTTCTTTCAATGAGTCAAGATATATTAATAGTCATATTGATTATGAGACATATATGAGGGAAAACATCTATATTGAAAGGACTTTTGTTCTGCCGGGCGATAAATTGAGCGTTTATTCAAATGTAACCGGCAGGGGCTTGTTCAATTTCATCGACAACAAATCACATCATGCTGAAATTATTGTTACAGACGCTAATAATAACAGATCAGCATTATCATTTCTGGTTAAGGCACGATCAGAAACGTCGCAGTCTGCAGCAGATGTTATTGATAAGAATATTAAAGTGATGCCATACAACAAAATCAATAAGTTTTCATCTGAAGGTGTTTCAGTAAGCATTCCTGCAGGAGCGCTTTATGACACTCTGAATTTTTCATATAAAAAGGATGAAGGAACAAATGAAATGCTGTCAGAATTGCATTATATCCATAACAAATTCACACCTGTCCACAAGCCTTACACCCTATCAATAAAGCCAGGGTTTATTCCTTCAGGGAAAGAATCAAAAATGCTTATAGTGCAGCTCGGTGATGATCTGAAAAAGAGCCCGGCTAACAGTTTTTGGGCTGAAGGATATCTCACGGCAGAAGTCCTCTCTTTTGGCAAATTCTATATTGGCATTGATACTATTCCACCTGTAATTTCGTCAAATGGACTGGTTTCAGGTACAAATCTTACCGGGAAGAAAGAAATAAGAATCAAAATTACCGATGAGTTATCCGGTATAAAATCATATGTGGCCTCAATTGATGGGAACTGGGCACTCTTTGAATATGATCAGAAAAACGACATGTTGATTTACAGGTTTGATGATAAAAGAATTACAAAAGGAATAAAGCATCATATGTCTCTAAAAGTAACGGACAATAAGGATAATTTCAGTACCTATAACTGTGATTTTACATGGTAGAAAGGGGGTAAATCCAACAATAGAAAGCTTAAGACGTATAAGATTCGATTGTTAAATATTCCTTAAAACCGTGAAAGCCTGATAAATTTGAGTATCTTTGACGAATTATGTAAACATTAGCATATTTTGTCTGTTGTCATATATAGGTTCTAGTCCATGTTAGTTGTACCTTCGGTTAAGATAAGAAATAGAATTGTTACTATTTAAAGAGTTCGGTGATAATTTCAGACGAACGGGTGAATATCTCTTAACACCTCATTACACTTATACCAGTTATGATGACCGGAAATGTTATCAAGTGGTTCTTATAATTCATATTTAATCATAACTTAAGTAACCACATATATAGATAAATATTAACTAAATAAAATTAACGGAGTTGTATTATGCAAGAAAGAAAACCAATAGTATTTAAAACACCTGATATTACAAAAATGCAGGAAGTAGTGATAAATCCAAGAACAAAAATATATATTGCAATCGGGGCAGATCCTGAGGAAGCCAGAAGTCGTTACTGGGCTAGACAGGATGCAAAAGGAAAAATGCTTTTGACACCTAAAAAAGTAGTATTAACTTAATACCCAACGGGTTTCTCCAACAATTTTAATCAATATATTTTAGTTGGATAGACACCTTTATTGATCATACTTTTGATATTCTCAACGACAAACGGTTTATCTTCACGATAAGTGACCCCGAACCATCTTTCGTTGCTCATCAGGATCTTTATTGTTATTTCACCGTTCTTGACGAATTTATCAATAGATGTAGGGATATCGAGTTCCGATTTCAGATCCATTCCGCTTCTGTTAATAAAATTTCTGAATTCATCCTCCAGGAAAGTAAAACATGACGGTTTGAATCCCCATAGATTCATCGATACAACCTCATTGCCGGTAAATTTTTCGAATTTTCCATCAGACAACGGAGCTTTAGCACCATCAGGTGTTTTCTCAATCTGACGCGTTTCTACGATATTTTTCAGCAGCCCGTCTGCTCCTACTCCACAAACTCCCCTGTTTACATGTCCATGATCGGACAATGTATTTCCCATCTTGTATCCCACAATACAATAGCAATTAGGATCTTTATCATTGACCAAAAAATCATGAAGGATTTTAAATGACTCAACACCGTAATAATCATCGGCATTGATAACACCGAATGGTTCCTTTATTTTTTTTGCGGTAACAAGGATTGCGTGGCTGGTTCCCCAGGGTTTTTGTCTTTCAGGTGAGACTTTTACACCTTCAGGCAAATTGGTAATCTCCTGGAAGACATAATCTACTTCTATTTTCCCTTTTAATCTTTTTACAAATCGTTCTTTTACCTGTTCTTCTATATCACGTCGTATCACAAAAACAATTTTTCCAAATCCTGCACGGATAGCATCATAAATAGAATAGTCAATTATTGTTTCACCGGAAGGTCCTACTTCATCAAGTTGCTTGTTTCCACCATATCGTGTACCCATTCCTGCAGCCAGAACTAATAGAGTTGGTTTCATAATTTTATTCTTTTTTATAAGTACAATTATACTGAAAAAATAGCTACTTTTATTATAAAGATTAAAAATTTGACTAGTAATTTCGCTCTGGAAATCTGTGTTGACAATGTTGAATCGGCCATAGTAGCCCAGGAAGCAGGTGCGAATCGGGTAGAGTTGTGCAATAACCTTTTCGAAGGTGGAACAACCCCCGGATACGGTACGATTTGCTCAGCCCGGAATAACCTGACCATCGGCCTGAATGTTATGATCAGACCAAGAGGAGGAGATTTCCTTTACACTGATCTTGAATATGATATAATGAGAAGGGAAATAGAAAACTGTGGTGAATGCGGTGTCGATGGTATTGTCCTTGGAATTTTGGAATCTGACGGGGCAATTGATGTTGAACGTACGGCAAAGCTCATTGAACTGGCCAGACCTATGACAGCCACTTTTCACAGGGCATATGATATGTGTGCAGATCCTGAAAAGGGGCTCGAAGACGTTATTGCATCAGGAGCAGACAGACTGCTAACATCGGGACAAAAAAACAAGGCTTTTGAAGGTATCGGGTTGATCGGTCAGCTTATCCGGCAAGCAGGCGAAAGGATAATAATTATGCCCGGATCAGGAATCAACGAATCAAATATTGCTCAGATCGCAGGGATCAGCGGAGCAAAAGAATTTCACCTGACAGGTAGAAAAACAGTTGAAAGTGAAATGATCTTCCGCCGGCAAAGCATTTCAATGGGCGGGACTACTGGCATTCCGGAATTCTCCAGAAAAGTTACTGATCCTGATATGATAAGAAGCATAATCGATATTCTGAATTTGATCTGAAATTTCCTTTGAAATTTTCCCGGGCTTGTTACCTTTGTGACTTTCTAAGTCAGAAGACGGAAGTCAGAAGACAGAAGCAAGATTGACTTTCAGCTTCCGACTTCGGACTTCGGACTTCCAACATTTTAATTACTAATTTTATTAATTGTGATTGTTATGAAAAAACTATCAGTACTAATATTATTATTCCTTTTATCATTTTTATTACCGGAACAGATTACAAATGCCTGCACAAATTTTTTAATTACAAAAGGAGCGTCAAAGGATGGATCGGTAATGATTACATATTCTGCTGATTCTCATGTTTTATATGGGGAATTGTATTACTGGCCCGCAAAAAACTGGCCTGCCGGTACGATGGTTGATGTTTATGAATGGGATACTGGTAAATATCTTGGTAAAATTCCTCAAAAACCCCATACATATTCTGTAGTTGGCAATATGAACCAACATCAGCTGTCCATTGGTGAAACCACTTTTGGAGGCCGCCCCGGATTAGAAGATTCTACAGCCATTATTGACTACGGGTCACTTATCTACATGACACTTCAGAGAGCAAAAAACGCCAGAGAAGCGATTTCTACATTTTCACAGTTAGTGTCAGACTACGGGTATGCAAGTGAAGGTGAATCATTTTCAATTGCAGATGCAAATGAAGCCTGGATTCTTGAGCTAATTGCAAAGGGTCCTGGAAAAAAGGGTGCTGTATGGGTAGCCCGCCGTATCCCCGATGGATATATCTGTGGACATGCCAATCACCCAAGGATAACCACGTTTCCGCTGGCCGACGGCATTAAATCCATAACATCAAAGGAATTAGATAAAATTTATAATCCTGAAGTAGAAACCGTTTACGCTTACGATGTTATCGATGTAGCCCGCAGCTTAAGCTGGTTTAGTGGCGAGGATAAGGATTTCAGTTTCTGTGATACATATGCACCTCTTGATTTTTCAGGCGCCAGGTTCTGTGAAGCAAGAGTGTGGTCCGGGTTTAACATGGTTAACAGCCAAATGGGTCAATATACAGATTACGCAATGGGCGAAAACCTCAGGAACCGTATGCCTTTATGGATCAAACCAGATAACAAATTAGAGGTTAAAGATGTCGCCCGAATGATGCGTAACTACTACCAGGGTACTCCAATGGACATGACAAAGGATATGGGTGCCGGACCTTACGGCAGCACTGTAAGATGGAGACCAATGGAATGGAAAGTCGATGGTGTAACCTATATTAATGAAAGGGCTATTTCGACGCAGCAGACAGGATTTTCTTTTATTGCCCAGAGCCGCTCCTGGCTTCCTGACCCCGTCGGAGGAATAAACTGGTTCGGTGTTGATGATACTTTTTATACAGTTTATTCACCTATGTACTGCGGAATGACCAAAGTCCCTGAATCGCTTGCAGTCGGAAACGGAGATATGATGACATTCAGTGATAAATCGGCGTTCTGGATTTTCAACCAGGTTGCTAATTTCGCATATACCAGGACAAGAATTATCAATGGAGATATACTTAAAAAGCAGGTTGAATTGGAAGAAGGTTACGCTAAAGAGATTGTTAATGTGGATAAAACTGCTGCCGATCTGTATAAGAAGAGCCCTGCAGATGCAATTAAATATTTAACTGACTATTCTGTTAAATCAGGAAATAACACATTTAAACAGTGGAAAGATCTTTATGGATTTCTGTTTGCAAAATATGTCGATGGAAATATCAAGGAGAAGGTGCCTGTACCGAAAAATTACAAATTCCACGTTCCAAAGCTTGAACAGCCTGGCTATGGCGATGAATGGAACCGGATAGTTGTGAAAAATACCGGAGATAAGTTCAGGGAACCGGAAAAACCAAAGTAATAATAAAAGACAAAAGACAATCCACCTTCGCTAAAGCTATGGTGGACAAGAAAGTAAAAAGACAAAAGTAGAATGGTTAAAGGTTGAGGTTGAGTGAATAGGTATCTTAATCTTAATCTTAACCTTAACCCCGGATTATTAAAAACTTTTTCTGACTAATTGCAGATTATGTTTTTTATTTGTAAGTTTGCGACCTGATTTTTGAAATGAAACTGAGAATACAAAATACTTTGCGAAATGAATTTAATGAATGTTATTGAGAAAGAATTTGCGGTAAAAAATGAATTTCCGAAATTCGGTGCAGGTGACACTGTTACAGTCCATTATAAAATAAAAGAAGGTAATAAGGAGAGAATACAGCAGTTCCGTGGAGTCGTAATACAGAGAAGCGGAGAAAAGCATACCGAGACTTTTACTGTAAGGAAAATGTCTGGAAATATCGGTGTTGAAAGAATATTCCCTATTGCCTCACCCTTTATTGATAAGATAGAAGTAAATAAACACGGGAAAGTCCGCAGGGCAAAAATATTCTACCTTCGTGATCTTACCGGTAAAAAAGCACGTATTAAGGAAAAGAAATTCTAAAAAATACCTGAATTATAAAAAAAGGCTGTTCGTTATGAACGGCCTTTTTTATTATCCATCGGCCCCCCAACTCCCCTAAAGGGGGGCTAATTCTCAATCTGTTAAAAAATTATATTAAAAACCGAGGATTAACCCCCCTTTAGGGGGGCAGGGGGGCAATCCAGCCTTAGCAATTACATTATTTCAATCATATCTTATTAATCAGCTCCTCCTTCTTAGCCTTAGCCTCTTCAACAAGCTTATTTGCCTGGATATCTGCTTCCTGAACCAGCTGGGTAGCCTTCTTGTCAGCATTTTTTCTCAGACTGTCTGCTCCTTTCTGTGCCGCCATCTTTTGAATTTGTCCTTTTGTTGCGTTATCATCAATAAGTTTCTGAGCCTGGGCATCAGCTTCCTTACGAATGTTTTCTGCACCCTTTGCTGCTTCATCTCTTAATTGCTGGCCTCTCTCTTCTGCTTCTTTAATAAGTTTTTCACCCTGTGCTTCAGCTTCAGCTCTTGCCTTTTCCTTTCCTTTATCGACTGTATTATCGATTGTCTGCTTAACTGTTTCCTGTGCAGCTGCCTTCACTCCTCCCCCCGTTTCACCGGATGTACTTCCGAAAAACGGGGCAACGATTGGTTTGCTGAAGGTACCTGTTACTTTAACATTTACCTTAATTATATCGGCCGGTTTGTACTTGATTCCAAAAGAAGCTGCTGTAGTCGAAAGATTATCGATCAGGGAATTTACCGAACTCCCGAGATCAGCTCGTGGTATTTCTGTTTTTACAATATAATTAAGTGTCTGATCAAGACCCTGATCGCCACCAATATTCATTTTCAGATTACCTGTTCTTACATCAAACGGGCTCACGAAAACCCTTCCGTCTGCAATCTTAAAGCTTATATTAATGTCCTTAAAAGTATTACTGTACTTGTCACCAAGTTTAAGAACCTCTTTCATCTTGTCGAACGTTTTTGATTCAAGAAGAGTGATTTCATTCGACTTAAGATTTCCGGTTCCGTTGATCGTATTAGTGACAGGCATCATATCACGTCCAAGCAGACTTATGTAGTTGAGCTTTACACTTATCTTGCCATCTATTCCTTTCGCTGCAGGAGCAAGTTTCTTAACAGTATTGAAGGTATTAAAAGCATCCCTGACCCCAATATTCTGCATATCAAAATCAGCCTTCATTACCGGTTTAAGTGTATCGCGCGTATCATAATCGGCATTCATTGCTATAGTGCCATTAAGTATGTTCATTCCTGCATCCCTGATACTCAGGATTCCATTACGCACAATAATATGCCCTTTAACTTTCTGAGCTTTAATATTATCATAGCTAAACTCATCTATGAGAGCATCAAAATCAAAATCGATGTTTTTCGGTACCTTAATTACTTTCATGGAACCAGTACTTTTTGCCGTAACGGGAACCTGCTCCTTTGCTGCATTAGAAACAGTGTCTTTTACAGCAGTAGCAGTAGCAGTGATAGCAGATGACATTTTTGACATCAGATCAGAGACGTCGAGAAGGGTTGACCGCATGGCGAGATTTCCCTTGATTGTTTTATTACCAAAGACATAAGGAATGTAGTTCTCAATCCTTCCATTCAGAGCAAAATCACTTTTCCCAACATTGATTTTTGTGTTGGTCATGGCTGCATAAGCTGGCGTAAATTCTAATCCTCCTTCACTGATTTTAACATCAGGATAGCCGGTCATTGCAACTGACATGTTTTTAACGCTCATTTTCCCGGAAGCCTGAAACCTGTCATATTGTGCTTTATCAATCATTGACATCTTCCCGGCCATCTGAACAGACATATCAATAATACCTGACAGGCTGATACTGTCCATTGGAACAGCTTTTGTGAGTGCCGTAAGATCAATTTTCCCGACTGCAGATCCTTTAAAATCAGGATCGCTGATGGGTGTTTTGAGTGAAAAGGTCATATCAAATGGACTTCCAGCCAGTTCCATGTGGAAAAGATCAACATTTACAATGGTTTTATCCATTACTTTTCCATCAACGAATATATCAGATTTAATATTTATGTTTTTAATTTGTTCAGGCAATGCAGGATAGCTTATCAGCCCGTTAGTAACGGCAATAGCAAGAGCTATATCGGGCATGGTGCTGTCGGCATCACTATAAATGCCTTTTGCTGATCCTGAAATTGCAAATTCGCCGCTTGCCTTAAGATCTTTATAATCTTTCATATATATGGCAGGAATAAGAGATAAAAGCGTTTTAAATGAAGTTTGGGCCGATCCGAATTTTAAATCCGTTTCAATATTGCTGTCTGGCATTGTCACAGTACCTGAAAAATTCAGTTTCAGATCATTGATCGACAGGTAATTTTCCCGGAAGGTAAACTTCCATTTGTCCAGATCTGCCAGCATATCGATTTTAGAATCCAGAACTGTTTTATTAAGGTACTTCATCCCATCCATAATAAAAGTGAATTCCCCTGCATTGAATGTCATCTGCATATCGGTCTGGCTCATTGTCATATCGCCTTTCAGATAAAAATTAACATTATTCAGGTATGCCTTCATTGCTGAACTCTCGTCAACGTATGAAATAGAGCTGTTAAGTACTGCTACTTTTTTGAGGAGAATCTTCATACCTGATGAGGATGGCTTTGTCTCGGTTGGGGCAGCGGTGGAAGTATCTTTCATTACATCCCAGTTTGCTTTTCCCTCTTTTTTTACAATTGCATTAACAACTGCTCTGTCTATGAGGATAGATTTTACTTCATACCCCGACTTTTTAAACAGACTCGGGAGGTTGAAAACAAGATCAAATGATTTGAATGCTGCGAGTGTATCATTATTAAATTTGTCAACACCCACAACAGAAACCCTGTTTAGTGAGAAGGAAAGATTCGGGAAATCCCTGAAAAACCCCAGTTTATAATCTTCAAATTTTACAGTAGCATTAACTGATTCATTTATGAGTTGTTCAACTTTTGTCTTTATTTGCTTTTTAAAGATTATTGGAACAGTAAAAAGCAAGATAAGTATTAACAGAATTAGTCCCAGAAATATTTTTATGATTATACGTGCTGTCTTTTTCATAACTATTTTTATAATTGATTATCAGTTAAATA
>Ga0209747_1001428_pt1 | contig 12671 bp, 10 predicted proteins | sample BarGraNGADG00311_FD_184498 | JGI IMG/M metagenome (GOLD analysis project Ga0209747, IMG submission 184498) | Arctic peat soil microbial communities from Barrow, Alaska - Barrow Graham LP Ref core NGADG0011-311 (SPAdes) (version 2) | ecosystem: Environmental > Terrestrial > Soil > Wetlands > Peat... | reverse complement strand
CGGGCCGGCGTGGACGTCACCGCCGCCGACGAGGCCGCCAACGCTGACCTCTCCTCGCGGTCGGAGCTCCTCGGCCGCATCGCGCTGGACCAGGTCCCAGCCACCACCCTGAGCATCGTGGCCGACGGCGCCACCGTCGAGCACACCACCCAGGCGGCGACCCTCGCGGAGGCGCTGGCTGAGGCCGGTGTCGTGGTGGACGCCGACGACATCACCTCGGACGCGCTCTCCAACCCCGTGCGGGATGGCATGAGCGTCACCATCCAGCGGGTGGAGGTCACGCAGGTGACCGAGCAGGTCGTGGACTCGCACCAGAGCCAGAAGGTGGAGAGTTCCAGCCTGTACGTGGGCACCGAGAAGGTCACCACCGCGGGCGTCGACGGCGTTGCCTCCCACACGTACCGCGTGACGATGATCGACGGCGTCGAGGTGGGCCGCGAGATGCTGGTCTCCACCGTGGCGCAGCAGCGGGTGGACGAGGTGATCGCCGTGGGGACGCGCGCGAAGCCCGCGCCCGTTGCGGCGGCGGCGAAGCCCGCGACCGCGTCCTCCAGTTCCTCATCGAGTTCCGCACCGAGTTCCGGACCGGTCCTCGCCGGCTCCAACCGCGAGATCGGTGCCGCGCTCGCGGCCGCGCGCGGCTGGACAGGGAGCCAGTGGCAGTGCCTCGACTCGCTCTTCCAGCGCGAGTCCGGGTGGAACCACGTGGCCTCGAACGCGTCATCGGGGGCGTACGGGATCCCGCAGTCTCTGCCCGGTTCCAAGATGGGCACCGTGGCCGCGGACTGGCGGACGAACCCCGCCACGCAGATCACCTGGGGCCTGAACTACATTGCCGGCCGGTACGGCACCCCATGTGGGGCTTGGTCGCACTCCCAGTCCTACCACTGGTACTGATCGGCGCGCCCGGCAGCCGTGGACGCCGGGAGATTGCTTTGAGTGGGCGTCCCGGAGGGGGCGCCCACTCGGGTTTTCGGCGGAAACTCGCCACTGAGAGACCGCTCACATTGCGGCAACTCGTCTGGCCTGGTTGATAACGATTCGGTTACGCTCGAGGAAGAGGGCAGGTCCGCGGTGCGGACAAGCCCACGAAGCCGGATCGAATCCACCGCGCTTGCGCGTGTCGTCTCGTGCCCGGGCCCCCTGATGAAGGACAACGTGACCAACTCCCGCGACTTCCACAAGTCCGACGAAAACCTCACCGACACCTCCGCCGATCTCACGGCCACCTTTGAAACTCCCGCGGGCACCGCCTCTGGTGCGGACACCGCCACCGCTGCAGACACCGCCTCTGCCGCGGACACCGCCACCCCGAGCCGCTCGCGCCGCAACCGCTTCGCCGTTGCCGCCGCTCTCGTCCCCGCGCTGGTCATGGGTGGTGCCGTGGCAGCCTCCGCGCACAAGACCGTCGAGCTCGACGTGGACGGCAACATCACAACCGTGTCCACCTGGGCCGGGTCCGTCGAGGGCCTGCTCGCGGACGAGGACATCACGCTCGGCGAGCATGACGAGCTCGCGCCCGGCGCCGGCGCGGCGCTCACCGAGGGCAGCGTTGTGGTGGTCCGCATCGCCGATCCGGTCGAGGTCATGATCGACGGCCAGGCCACCACCATCTGGACCACTCTGGACTCGGCCGCCGACGTGCTCGCCGACCTGCAGGCCTCCGGCCGCAACGGCTCGCTCCTCGCCTCCTCGCGTAGCCTCTCCGCGGGCCGCGACCCCCTCAGCATCCCACTGGCCATCGGCGCGGACGTGACCGTCCTCGTGGATGGCACCGAGAACACCCAGCACTTCGCGGACGCCACCACCCTCGGGGAGGCGCTCACCGTATTCGGTGTGACCGTCTCCGACACCGATGAGGTGGTCATCACCGCCGGCCAGAACGGCGCGGTCACCGTGAAGGTGACCCGGATCGTCAACGGCGAGCGCACCGAGGTGCAGGGCGTCGCCTTCGAGACCGAGACCCGCGAGACCGCCGACCTCTACAAGGGCCAGACCCGCGTGGTCCAGGCCGGTCAGCAGGGTGAGCGGACCGTCGTGTTCGCCACCGTGACCGTGGATGGCGTCGAGACCCAGGCAACCGAGCTCTCGAACACCGTGGCCGTGGCTCCCGTCAGCAAGATCGTGGAATCCGGTACCAAGGCCCGCCCCGTGGCAACGGCGTCCGCCTCCCTGGGCTCCGCCCCCGCCGGCGTGTGGGCCTCCCTCGCCCAGTGTGAGTCCGGTGGCAACCCGGCCGCGGTGAGCGCCTCGGGCACCTACTACGGCCTGTACCAGTTCTCGATCGGCACGTGGAACGCGGTGGGCGGCTCCGGACTGCCCTCGCAGGCCACCGCGGCGGAGCAGACCATGCGCGCCCAGATCCTGCAGTCCCGCTCGGGGTGGGGCCAGTGGCCCGCGTGCGCCGCGAAGCTCGGCCTCCTCTGATACCACGGCACCTCTCCGGGACACCTTCCTGAAAACGGAGGCTCCGTTCGATCAGGGAGGCCTGAAACCAGGCCTCCCAAATCGAACGGAGCCTCCGTTTGCCCCAAGGAGCGGGCGGGCCGACCCGCACCCTAGGCTTGGGCTCGTGCCCCTCCTCGGTCCCGCTGACGTCCGCCGCCTCGCGAGCGCCCTCGGCGTGCGTCCCACCAAGACGCTGGGCCAGAACTTCGTCCACGACGCGGGCACGGTGCGCCGCATCGTCCGCATCGCGGGGGTCCAGCCCGGCGATTACATCCTCGAAGTCGGCCCGGGCCTCGGCTCCCTGACGCTCGCACTCCTGGAAGCGGGCGCCCACGTGACCGCGATCGAGATCGACCACACCCTCGCGCAGAACCTCCTGGACACGGTTGGTGTCTTCCTCCCCGAGGCGGCGCCACGGCTCGCGGTCCTCGAGGCCGATGCGCTGGAAATCCGCAGGTCAGAGGACCTCCCGCTGCCTCCCTCGCTCCGCGCGGAGAGCGCCGCCGCACCAACTGTGTCCAGCAGCATCGCCGCCCGGCCCCCCACCCCCACGAAACTGGTCGCGAACCTGCCGTACAACGTCGCCACGCCGGTGCTCCTCACCCTCCTCGAGGCGCTCCCGGACCTCGAAAGTGTCCTCGTGATGGTCCAGGCGGAGGTTGCGGACAGGCTGGCCGAACCCCCCGGCAGTCGCACCTACGGCTCGCCCACGGCGAAAGCCGCCTGGTACGGCACCACCACCCGGGCCGGCACCATCTCCCGCACGGTGTTCTGGCCGGCACCGAACGTGGACTCGGCGCTCGTCCGCCTTGTCCGCACGCCGCCCCCGGAGACCACCGCGGCCCGCGAGGACGTCTTCCGCGTGATCGACGCCGCGTTCGCCCAGCGCCGGAAGACCCTGCGCGCCGCGCTCGCGACCTGGGCCGGGAGCGCCCCGCTGGCGGGCGAGATCCTCGCCGCCGCCGGCATCGACCCCTCCCGCCGCGGGGAAACGCTCACCGTGACCGAGTTCGCCCGCATCGCGGAGGCCCGCGCACTGGTTCCGGCGGCCACCCACGCCCCCGAAGGGCGCACGGCCCAAACCCCCGAAGGGCGCACGCCCCCCACCCATGGCACTCTAGGACCATGACAAACTCGGTGCGTGTTCGGGCGCCGGGCAAGGTGAACCTCTATCTGGCGGTGGGTGCGCGCGAGTCGGATGGGTACCATCCCCTGGCCACGGTGTTCCAGGCCGTTGACCTGTTCGAGGACGTCACGGCCACAAATTCGGACCGGCTGGAGCTGACGATGACCGGCCGTGGCGCGGGCCTGCCCACGGACGAGTCCAACCTCGCGATCAGGGCCGCCAACCTCCTCGCGGCGCACGCCGGCATCGAACCACGCGCCCGCCTCGAGATCCACAAGCGCATCCCCGTGGCGGGCGGAATGGCGGGCGGGTCCGCCGACGCGGCCGGCACCCTGGTCGCGCTGGACCGCCTCTGGGGCCTGGATCTGGAACCCGCCGCGCTCCTCTCCCTCGGAGCCCGGCTCGGCGCGGACGTCCCCTTCTGCCTGATGGGCGGCACGGCGATGGGCCTCGGCCGCGGCGACGCCCTCACCCCGCTCCTCTCCCGCGGCTCCTACATCTGGCTCCTCATCACGCAGCGCGTCGGCCTGTCCACCCCGCGCGTCTTCGCCGCCTTCGACGCCACCCCCGGCCCACCCCCGGAGCCCCCGGCCGTCGAGGAGCGTTTCGCGCGCGCGCTCGCCGAGGGCGACACCACCTACGTCGTCATGAACTCCCGCAACGACCTCGCCGCCCCCGCCCTCACCCTCCACGCCGGCGCCCGCCAGGTCTTCGAGGCCTGCGCCCACCTCGCCCTGCCCGCGATCCTTTCCGGCTCGGGCCCCACGATCGCCGTCCTCTGCCCGGACGGCGAGACCGCCACCTCGCTGGGCCGCTACTTCCGCGAGCACACGACGGCGGACTCCTGCCTCGCGGCCCACGGCCCCGTGTGCGGGGCGCACGTGGTGGACGAGACCTGATGGCGCACCTCCTCGGCGCGGAAGCGCTCGACATCGTGGTGGGGTCGCGCCCCCTCTTCCGCGGCCTCACCCTGGGCCTCGAGGACGGCGCGCGGGTGGGCGTCGTCGGGCGGAACGGCGCGGGCAAGTCGACGTTGCTGGCGGCACTGGCGCGGCGGCGTCGTCCCGACGGCGGCCGGGTCACCTGGACGACCGGCGTGCGGGTGGAGTTCGTGGCGCAGGGCGACGAGCTGGACCCGGCGGTCACCGTGCGGCACGCGATCCACGGCGACAGCCCCGAGTTCGAGTGGGCCACCAAGGCGCGGGTGCGGGACGTCCACCGCGGCCTGATCCCGGAACTGGACCTGGAAACGCGGATCGGTGAGCTGTCGGGGGGCCAGCGTCGGCGTGTCGCGCTCGCGGCGGCGCTCACGAGTCCCTACGACGTCCTGGTGCTGGACGAGCCCACGAACCACCTCGACGTCGAGGCGGTGGCGTGGCTTGCCGGGCACCTGAGCTCGCGGTACTCCTCCGGCAAGGGCGCCCTCCTGGTGGTGACGCACGACCGCTGGTTCCTCGACGCCGTGTGCACCCGCATGTGGGAGGTGATCGGCGGTCGGCGGGACGACCTCACGCCCGGCTCCGTGGACACCTACGAGGGCGGGTACGCGGCGTGGATCCTCGCGCGCGCCGAGCGGGAGCGGCTGGCCACGCAGGGCGCGCAGAAGCGCGAGAACGTGCTGCGCAAGGAGCTCGCGTGGCTGCGGCGGGGGCCGCCGGCGCGCACCTCGAAGCCACGATTCCGGATCGACGCCGCGGAGGCGCTGGTCGCGAACGAGCCGCCCCCGCGGGACGAGGTCTCCCTCACGAAGCTCGCCACCGCCCGACTGGGCAAGGACGTGCTGGACCTGGAGAACGTGTCGTTCGCGTACGCCACGGGGCCGAAGATCCTCGACGGCGTCACGTGGCGGCTGGCGCCCGGCGAGCGGGTTGGGCTCGTGGGGGTGAACGGCGCGGGCAAGTCCACGGTGCTGCGGTTGCTGGAGGGGAGCCTCGCGCCGGTGGCCGGACGCGTCAAGCGCGGGAAGACGGTGGTGGTGGCGTCACTGAGCCAGGACGCGAGCGAGCTGGACGAGATCTCGCGGCTGCGCGTGGTGGAGGCCGTGGCGCAGGTGCGCGAGCGCGTGGAGGTGGGCGGCAAGGAGATGACGGCGAGCCAGCTGACCGAGCGGCTGGGGTTCTCGCACGATCGGGCATGGACCCCGGTGGGGGAGTTGTCCGGTGGGGAACGTCGGCGGTTGCAGCTGATGCGCATCCTCGTGGGGGAGCCCAACGTGCTGCTGCTGGACGAGCCCACCAACGACCTGGACACCGACACCCTCGCCAACATCGAGGACCTCCTGGACGCATGGCCGGGTACACTCGTGGTGGTCTCGCACGACCGCTACCTGCTCGAACGCGTCACCGACCACCAGGTGGCGCTGCTCGGGGACGGACAGATCCGCGACCTGCCCGGCGGCGTGGAGGAGTACCTGCGGCTGCGGGCGGCAGCGCGCGAGGCCGACGGCGGCGGCGCGGGTGCCGTCGCCGGCGATGGGGACTCGGGCTCCGGGCGGGCCGCGGTGACCGACGCGGCTCAGGAGCGGGCGGCCCGCAAGGAGATGCAGCGCCTCGAGCGTCAGCTCGAGCGGCTGTCCGCGCAGACCGCGAAGCTGGAGGCCGAACTCGCGAAGCTGTCCGCCGAGGGCGGGGACTTCCAGCGACTGGCCGCCGCCGCCGCCGAGTTCGCCGACCTCAACGCTCAGTACGACGAGCTGGAGACCCGCTGGCTCGAGCTGCTGGAGGATCTGGACTGACGGTGTCCTAGCGGAGGCGGGCGCCGTCCGGGACCCGCTGCGGCTCGCCGGTGTCCGCGAGGGTGACGTCGCCCTCCACCACCACGCCCGCGCCGAACGTCCAGTCGCCCTCCACGGTCAGGCTTGTCGCGTGCACGAGCGAGGGCGCACCGGCGGGGAAGCGATGCTCGAACTGGTCGATCGTCCGGTAGCGCGGACCAAGGGCCACCACGGGCGCGGTCTCGCGCTCCATCGTGAGCTTTCCATCCGAGTCCAGGGAGTAGACGTCGGACCGCAGGAGCAGGAGCTCATTCGTCGTCTTCACCGGCAGGAAGCGGCTGCGGGGCACCGCGATCGCCCGGGCGCCCGCGAACACCTCCACCGCCGCGCCCATCGCGGTCTCGATCTGGTACACCGCCGGGCTGGACGGGTCGCGCGGGTCGGCGGTCTTGAGGTTGCGGATGAGCGGCAGTCCGAGCACCCCGTGGCGCTCCGCGAGGATGGCGCGCAGGACGTGGAGGTCGAACCACAGGTTGTTGCAGTGGAAGAACGGGTGCCGATGCTCGTCCGTGAAGTGGTCCATCTCCTCGGGGGCGGTCTGCGCGGTGTCGCGCAGGATCAGCTGGCCGTCGGAGCGCCGCACGGCGAGGTGCCCGCCCTTGCGGTCCATCGCGGTGCGGCGGCACACCTCCGCGGCGTAGGGCGCGCCGGTGCCGGCGAACCATCCGGCAAGGCGCTCGTCGGGCGCCGCCCCGAGGTTGTCCGAGTTGCTCACAGAGGCGAACCGGAAGCCCGCGTCGATCAGGGAGTCCAGCACCCCGCTCGAGAACAGCGTCGGGTAGAGGTCGCCGTGCCCCGGTGGGCACCACTCGAGCTTCGGGTCGGCGGGCACCTCAACCGGGGTGAGGTCGTCAACCCGGAGCTTCGGCTCGAGGCTCTGGACCACGTCGAGCGGCAGCCCCTCGACCGCCAACTCCGGGTACGCGGCCAGCGCGGCGATCGAGTCCGCGTGGGTGTTGGCGGAGTCCAGCAGCAGGAGGGGCAGTCTGGCGCCGGTCCGCTCCCGTGCGGCCAGCACCTGGTGGACCGCGATGTCGAGGAAGGACTTGCCGTCGCGCACCTCCAGCAGCGACTTCGCCCGGTCCATCCCCATCGACGTCCCGAGCCCGCCGTTGAGCTTGATGATCACCGTGGCGGCCAGGGCGGCGCGCCCCTGCGAATCCTCGATCTCCACCTCGTCCAGCGAGGGTGGGTCGGCCAGTGGTGCGATCGAGTCCTCCGGGATGATGCCGGTGGCACCCTCCTCCAACTGCCCGTAGTAGTGGGTGAAGACCTCGATCGCGGCCTCGTTGACCCCCGCCGCCGCCATCTTCTCCCGTGCCAGCCGCAGGCCGCTCTCGCTCATGCTCCGACCCTATCGACCGCGGGCGGGCCCGCCGACCGAATCAGCCGTTCTCCCCGGTGTCGAAAGGCACCAGCAGCTGGCGGAGGTGATTCGCAAGGGCTGCACGCTCGCGGGCGCTGAGCGGCTCGAGGTGCTCGAGTTCGAATTCAAGAAGGTGCGTCATCGCGGCGTCCACGGCGATCTTGCCCGCCGCAGTGAGGCGTACGCGCACCACCCGTCGGTCTCGGCTGTCCGCCTCGCGCTCAACGAGGCCCGCCGCCACGAGCCGGTCGATGCGGTTGGTCATCGTGCCTGAGGAGACCAGGGTCTCCTCGATGAGGGTGCCGGGGGTGAGTTCGTAGGGCTCGCCGGCGCGGCGGAGCGCGGAGAGCACGTCGAACTCCCACGCCTCCAAGGCTTGGGTGGAGAACGCCTTCCGGCGCGCGATCTCGAGGAGGCGGGCGAGGCGGGACACGCGGGAGAAGACCTGGAGGGGTTCGAGCTCCAGGTCGGGGCGCTCGTTCGCCCATGCGTCGACGATGCGGTCGACCTCGTCCCGTGCGCGCTCGTGGTCCATGGCCCCAGATTACTCGACATCGAGAATCTCGATGCGGTGAAAGCCTCAGCCCCGACGGAGCGCTTGCCGGACCGACATCTTCCCGCCGGTGTGCATCACGCCGCGCTGGTACATCCGGGCGGCGCCCCACACGAGGAAGGGCAGGAGGACCAGGCACCCGCCCATCGCGATCGCCATCTCCATCGGCGGGACGTCGGTGAGCGCGGTGCGCATCGGCATCATGAAGGGCGCGAAGAACGGGATCATGCTGAGCACCCGTGTGGCGGTGCCGTCCGGGTCCGTGGGCACGAGGAAGGTGGCGAGGTAGAACGGCGCGAGCATCAGTATCGTGACCGGTGCCGTGACGGTGCCGATGTCCTCCTGCCGCGAGACCAGCGAGGCGAGCGAACCCCACAGGACGGCGTAGATCGCGAAGCCGAGGAGGAACCAGAGCAGCACCCAGGCGGCCTGTCGGCCGAGGTCCAGCTCGAAACCGGCGAACAGGTCCACGGCGGTTGCGCCGGCGAAGAACGCGAGCCCGTAGGCGGCCACCTGGCCCAAGCCGAGCACCCCGTTCCCGAACACCTTGCCGGCGAACAGCTGGGTCGGCTTCAGGGTGGCGAGCAGTAGTTCCACCACCCGGGAGGTCTTCTCCTCCAGCACGCCCATCGCGATCTGGCTGCCGGAGTTGATGAGGGCGAAGAGCAGGAGCGAGGTGGAGAGCATTGCCACGAGGTAATCGGGGCCCTCCATCGCGCTGAGGTCCGTGGCGAAGCTGATGGTCGGCGCGGAGCCCTGGATGGCCGCGCTCACCACGGCTGGATCGCCGCCCAGTGCCGCGATCTCCGTGCCGAGGGCGAGCGACTGGGCGGAGGCGGTCACCAGCTGCTCGATCGTCCCGTCGACCTGCGAGGGGAAGAGGAGGTCGAGGTCGCCCGGGGAGCCGGAAAGGAAGGCGTCGATGGTCTCGTCCTCGAAGCCGGCCTCGGCGGCGGCCCGATCGGCGACGTCGAGCGTTTCGACGTCAAGCCCCAGCGCCTCCCCGGTGGCCTGCAGCGCGGGGGCGAGGTCTGCGGCGGAGGCGGCCACGCCCACGCTGTAGGTCTGGGCGTCCGCGCTCTCCTTGCCGATGAAGTAGTCGAGCGCGACGGCGCCGCCGGCCATGACGAGCACCATGATGGCGGTCGTGATGATGAAGGGCTTCTTGGTGGCGCCCGCGATGATCTCCCGCATCGTCACCAGCCAGACGCGCCTCATGCCGCCACCTCGTCCGCGGTGACGACGTGGCGGAACAGGTCGGCGAGGTGCGGCCGCACCGGGGCGAACTCGCGCACCGCCCCGGCTGCGGTGGCGGCCCGCAGGAGCGCCTGCTCGGCGGCCACGTCCCCCGCCGCGATCTCGGCGATCACGGTGGTGGCGCCGGCGGTGTCGCCGGCGTGGTCGCCTACCACCGAGACCACGGTGACGCCGGGGAGCGCCCGCGCCCACGCCGCGTCCGACGACGCCGCCGCCCGCCCGCCGTCGTCGACGCGGACGAGGAGGCGCTGGCGGTCGGTGGTGCGGAGTTCGTCGATGGTGCCCTCGGCGACCATGGCACCGTTCTTGATGATGCCCACGCGGTCGCAGAGGCGCTCGACGAGGTCGAGCTGGTGGGAGGAGAAGATCACGGGGACGCCCTCGGCGGCGCGTTCGCGCAGCACCTGGCTCATGACGTCCACGGCGACGGGGTCGAGGCCGGAGAAGGGCTCGTCGAGGACGAGGATGTTCGGGTTGTGGACCAGGGCGGCGGCGAGCTGGACGCGCTGCTGGTTGCCCAGCGAGAGCTTCATGACCTCGTCGCCGCGGCGGGCGCCGACGCCGAGGCGGTCCGTCCAGCGGAGCATCGCGTCGCGGGCGTCGGCGGGGGAGAGGCCGTGGATCTGCGCGAACCAGGTGAGCTGTGGGCCGACCTTCATGCGGGGATAGAGGCCGCGTTCCTCGGGCATGTAGCCGACGTGGGCGCGGGTCTCGAGGTCGAGGGGGCGGCCGGCGTAGCGGACCTCGCCGGCGTCCGAGGAGAGCACGCCGAGGGCGATGCGCATGGCGGTGGTCTTGCCGGCGCCGTTGGAGCCGACGAAGCCGTAGATCTCGCCCTCGTGGACGGTGAGGGAGAGGTTGTCCAGGGCGCGGACCGTGCCGAACGACTTGGAGAGGCCACGGAGTTCGAGGTCTTTCATGGGGCTTCCTCGGGGCTGGGCGCAGCGGGTTCCGGTGCGGGTGGTGCCGGGAGGCGGGCGGGGCGCACCTTGCGGCTCGTGGTGAGGGCGGGCGCCTTCTGGAGGCCGTGGAGGCCGTTCCACGCGAGGTTGACGAGGTGGGCGGCCACCTCGTCCTTCTTGGGGGAGCGGGCGTCGAGCCACCACTGGCCGGTGAGGGCGATCATGCCGACGAGCATCTGGGCGTAGAGCGGGGCCGCGGAGGCCGAGAAGCCGGAGCGCTTGAACTCGTTGCCGAGGAGGTGCTCCACCTGGGTGGCGACGTCGCCGATCAGGGACGAGAAGGTGCCGGTGGCCTGGGCGACGGGGGAGTCACGGACGAGGATCCGGAAGCCGGCGGTGTGCTCCTCGATGTAGTCCAGCAGGGCGAGGGTGGTGCGTTCGAGGACCTCGCGCGGATGGCCGCCCACGTCCAGGGCGCCGATGATGGCGGCCGTGAGGCGCTGCACCTCGCGGTCCACGATGACGGCGTACATGCCCTCCTTGCCGCCGAAGTGTTCGTACACCACGGGCTTGGAGACCTTGGCGCGCGCGGCGATCTCCTCCACGCTCGTGCCCTCGAAGCCCTTCTCCGCGAAGAGTTCCCGCCCGACGGTGAGGAGTTGCTCGCGCCGCTGGGAGCCGGTCATGCGGGACGAGCGTTTCGGGTCGGGGGTCATGAGGACATCATCGCATTGCGCGGTGACCTCAGGCGGTGCGCGGTGACGCACACGGGCTCGGCTGCCTCAGAAGTTGCTGAACATCTTCGCGATGTCCATGGCGGCAGGGCCCAGGATCACGATGAAAAGCACCGGAAGAATGCAGAGGATGAGCGGGATGACGATCTTTACCGGCACCTGCATCGCCTTCTCCTCGGCGCGCTGGCGGCGCTTCATGCGCATCTCGCCGGCTTGGGTGCGAAGCACGTCCCCGATGGCCACACCGTAGACGTCCGCCTGGATGATGGCGGAGATGAAGCGCCGGAGGTCCTGCACGCTGTTGCGGGCCGACAGGGCCTCATAGGCCGCGCGGCGCGGCTGGCCCACCTGGATGTCCTGCAGGGTTCGGGTCAGTTCCTCGGCGAGTGGGCCCGTGCCGTTCCGGGCGGCGTGGGACATGGCTGCTTCGAAGCCGAGGCCCGCCTCAACGGCAATCACCATCTGGTCGAGCGTGTCGGCGAGCTCCCTCTGGATGACCTCGGCGCGCTTTGTTCCGCTGTTGTAGATCAGCAGGTCGGGGAGGAAGTAGAGCCCTGCCACCAGCGCAATCGCGATGAGGACCCGCCCGAAGCTCGCAGCGGGGAGGAAGTAGAGGAAGCCGAAGCCCAGACCCAGTGCGGCAAGTAGCACCTTCATCACCATGACCCGGCTGAGGGGCCACGCGGCGGGGCGGCCGGCTTTGGCGAGCGAAAGGTCGAGCCGCTTGAGTGCGCCGGCCGGCGTGAGCATGGTGGCAATCCCGAGCAACCCTCGACCGCCCGTCGGAAGGGACTCGATGGTGGGCAGGTCGGGTTCGGTGGCCCGGAGGTCCCGCGAGAGGTTGGACACCGCGAGGCGGTGCTGACGGTCCGGGTCGGCAAAGAACGCCCACGCGAGCAGGAGTACTGCCGCACTCACCGCTGCGATGCCGAGGATCACCGACGTCTCCATTGCCACCTCAGAACTGCACCTGAATGACCTTGCGCATCCAGAGCCCGCCGACGAGGTACAGAATCCCAGCGAAACCGAGCATGGCCCATCCGATGATGTTGTCGGTGAGTTTCATGATGTAGGTCGGGTTTGTCAGGAACACAAATCCGCCGACGACGAGAGGTAGCAACATCAGAATGATGGCGGAGAGCTTGCCCTCCGCACTGAGCGCTTTCACCTGTCGTCGGATCTGGTTGCGCTCGCGAATGGTGTGGGCGACGCCGTCAAGAACCTCCGCGAGGTTGCCGCCGGCCTGCCTGTTGATGGCGATGGCCTGGGTCACCCAGAGGAAGTCCTGACTGTTCATCCGTTGGGCGGTCTCCGCCAAGGTGACGCCCAGGTCGCGTCCAACCCGACTCTCGTTGGTGACGCGGGCGAACTCCTCGGAGGTGGGTTCTTCGCCCTCCTTGGAGATCGCGTCCAGCGACTGGGGAAGGCTGTGGCCGGCGCGCAGGCTACTGGCCATGAGTTGGAGGGTGTCGTCGAGTTGGTCCTGGAAAGCCTGGCGGCGGCGAGTGGTCA
>Ga0209747_1001424_pt1 | contig 12695 bp, 11 predicted proteins | sample BarGraNGADG00311_FD_184498 | JGI IMG/M metagenome (GOLD analysis project Ga0209747, IMG submission 184498) | Arctic peat soil microbial communities from Barrow, Alaska - Barrow Graham LP Ref core NGADG0011-311 (SPAdes) (version 2) | ecosystem: Environmental > Terrestrial > Soil > Wetlands > Peat... | reverse complement strand
GGCCCGGGTCGTGGGCGAGTGGTGGAATTGGTAGACACGCAGGGTTCAGGGTCCTGTGCTCGCAAGGGCATGAGGGTTCGAGTCCCTCCTCGCCCACCAGCTTCGAACAGCAGAGCTGCGAAGAGCGCAAAACCCGGGTCGAATGACATGTTTGAACGTCGGACGCGGACCACGTCCGCCCGGCGTGCGCAGGCGGTTAGCGCTTTGCTTGTTTATAGAGTGGGCAGCGAAGGCGTGATACAGGCAAGGCGACCTCGCAGGAAATAACATCTCACGGGTAATAATGGCTCAGTTCTCAAATTCCAGACCGAGATATTCATCCGGACGCACGCGGCGGACCGGGCGCAGCACGAGGCGGACACGCTCCGTCGGGCCCGCGCCTGCCAAGCGACGCGGCCCGGCACCCATCCTGATAATCGCGGGCGTCCTGATCCTGCTCGTTTTCTGCTGGATCTTCGGCAGGGGCTGCGGCGGAAACCAGGAAGCCAAGGCGAACGAAGACCTCCGCGTTTACACCTCTGATTCGAACAAGATAATCAACCGCTCCACCGCGATCGGCACGCAGTTCACCGCGCTCAAGGACGGCGTGAAGGCGCTGGCGCGGAACGACGTCGACCAGAAGCTGCAGCAGATGATCAAGACTGCGCAGCAGGTCTCGCACGACACCACGTTGGTGAAGGTGCCGCAGAAAGCGCTCACCTTGCAGCCACTGTTGCAGCTGACAATGGACCTTCGCGTCGGGGGCATTGAACAGTACAGGTCGGCGATCCTCGACATACTCGACAAGAAGAATACGACTGCCGCAACGGCGACGATGTCGAACGGGTTGCTGGATCTCGTCGTCAGCGACCGCTCGCTGCAGCGGTTCAGAAGCAGCCTGCAGGACAAGCTCAGCGCCGCGAAGTTCGGCTTCGAGAAGGTGGCGGATTCGATCTATATGCCCAAGGTCGACGAGGCCCTGACCGCGGGCGTCGTCGGATACATCGCTGGCATCTCCGGGACAGAGGTGGGCAACGCCCTTCACGGGGTGGCAATGATCGGGCTCACGACGACGCCGGCGAGGGTCGATACCACCAGTTCGGGCGTGTCCATCCTTCCGTACTCGAAGACGTTCACGGTCAAGGTCAGCGTTCAGAACCAGGGCAACCAGGAAGAGGACGACGTGCCCGTGGTTGCGACGCTCGACCAGGACCCGCCGACCACGCAGCAGAAGAAGACGCAGAAGATAACGAGGTTGAAGCCCGGGGAGACCGCGACGCTTGTCTTCGAGGACATCGTGCCCGGCACCGGGTCAAACATCGTCAACGCCCTGAAGGTTACCGCGGGTCCTGTGCCCGGCGAAAAGAAGACGGACAACAACACCATGGAGCTTCATTTCATAATGCGGTCGGACACCAGCCAGACGACCCCCTCCTCAGCCACCCAATAACGACCTAGTCGAGCATCTCCTGGGCGAGGACCTGGGCCTTGCGAAAGACTTCTTTGATCGGCACGCCTTTCTCGCCTGCGATCTTCGCGCAGTCCGCGAACTCGGGGGAAACGCTCGTCACCTGCCCGCTCTCGCGGCCGACTTTCACGCGCACCGGGCCCCACGGGGTCTCGACCTCGACGACCTCGCGCTCGATGGCCTTCTTCATCACTGTCGTCGTGCGAAGGCCGAACGTGCTCGTCTCTTCGAGGAGGATGCGCTTCAGTGCGCTAGCGTCTGCGGGCGAGCACAGCACGTTTATGACGGTGCCGGGGCGGGTCTTCTTCATCTGGATCGGGACGAGCCACACGTCGTGAGCGCCCGACTCGAAAAGCCTCTCCATCACGTAGTCGTAGAACTCGGGGTTCATGTCGTCGATGTTGGTCGAGATGACGTAGGCGACCTGCTCCTGCTCGCCTGACAGGTCGAGGCGCTCGCCGGTGATGATGCGCAGCAGGTTTGCGACCCCTATGTCCTTGCTGCCGGCGCCGTAGCCAGTGCGCCCGAGCTTCATCGGAGGCATCGTCCCGTACGATGCCGCGAGCGTCTTCACGATCGCCGCGCCGGTCGGCGTCACGATCTCGGTCGGTATCCCGCGCCCGTACGTCGGTGTGTCGCCGAGTATCTCGAGCACTGCCGGCGCCGGCACCGGTATCGAGCCGTGAAGCGTCTTTATCATGCCGTGCCCGAGCGGAAGCGGCGAGGAGAATACCTCGGTAAAGCCGAGCTTGTGAACGCCCCAGGCCGCGCCGACGATGTCCACGATCGAGTCCACCGCGCCGACCTCGTGGAAATGCACCTGGTCGACGGGCTTGTTGTGGATGACCGACTCGGCGCGCGCGATCTGCATGAAGATCTCGAGGCTCCTCGACTTGACGCCGTCGGGCAGCGCGCTGGTCTCGATGATGTCCTTGATGTTGTTGAAGGTGCGGACCAGCACGCTCTCGGGAACGACCACGTCGACCTTGGTCGCGCGAAGCCCGTAGCTCATGACCTCACGGGACTCGAGCCGGAACTCCTCGAGGTCAAGGCTCTCGAGCGCGTCCGCAAGCTCCTCCAGGCTCAGGCCCAGGTCGACGAGGGCCCCCAGGACCATGTCGCCGCTGATGCCGCTGAAGCAGTCGAAGTACGCAACGGTCATCAGCCTTTCCCCTCTCCGTGGACCACCATCCTGTTAATGAGCCCGGCTGTGTAGCCGGCGCCGAATCCGTTGTCGATGTTGACGACGCTTACCCCGGCCGCGCACGAGTTCATCATCGCGAGCAGCGCGGCCAGCCCGCCGAAGCTCGCCCCGTATCCGACGCTGGTCGGAACCGCGATCACGGGGCACTGCGCGAAGCCGCCCACCAGGCTCGCAAGCGCGCCTTCCATGCCGGCGACGACCACGATCACGTTCGCCTTCTCGAGCTCGGCCCGGTGCACGAAGAGCCTGTGGGCGCCGGCGACCCCGACGTCATAGAACCTCTTCGCGTTGCTTCCCATTATGGTGGCGGTGACCCAGGCCTCCTCGGCCACGGGCATGTCTGCAGTGCCTGCGGAGACGATGGACACCAGGCCGTACGGATCGACCTTCTCGCGCTCGATGGTTATCGCGCGTGCCTCGGGGTAATAGACGGCCCTGTCGTCGAGCTCGCGCACGAGGTTGTAGACGTCCGTGTCCGCGCGTGTAAGAAGCAGGTTGCCTTCGTTCTTGTCGAGGAGAGCGCGTGTGATCTGCAACGCCTGCTCGGGGGTCTTGCGCTCGCAGTAGACGACCTCGGCGAAGCCCTGCCTGAGCTCGCGGTGGTGGTCGACCTTCGCGAAGCCCAGGTCCGTGAACGGCAGGGAGCGCAGGCGAGCGAGCGCTTCCTCGGCGGGCAAGCCGCCGGATTCGACCTGGAGCAGCATCTCCCTTAACGTGTCCTCGTAGTTCATAGGCCCCTTTGCAGTCTTAGCCCGGCTACCTCTCGAGCGCCTCGTTGAGCGCCCCCATCCTGTAGCCGGCGAGGTCCAGGGTCACGTAGGTAAACCCGAGCGACTTCATCTTTGCGAGCACGCGCTCGCGGACCCCGTCAGACGCCAGCACCGGGATGCCGGCCTGGCTCACTTCGATCCGGGCGGTGCCGCCTTCGATGAACCGCAGGCGAACGTCCTTGAGCCCCAGCCCCTCGAGGAACTGCTCGCCCTCGTCGATGACCGCGAGCTTCTCCCGCGTGATCTTCTCGCCGTACGGAACTCGCGTGGCGAGGCACGAGCCCGGGGGCATGTTCCATGTCGCGAGACCCAGCTCGCGCGAGAGGGCGCGCACCTCGAACTTGTAAAACTCGACCTCCAGCAGCGGGCTGCGGATGGACAGCTCGCGGGCGGCTTCGGTGCCCGGCCTGTAGTCGCCGGTGTCCTCCATCTGAGTGCCGTCGAGCACCTCGGAGATCCCCCTGTGGTTGGCGAGCTCGATCAAGTCGCTGAAACGGGCATGCTTGCACAGGTAGCACCGCTCTGCCGGGTTCGAGACGAAGTTCTTGTCGGTGAGCTCGTCCATCTTGATGACGATGTGCTCGGCCTTGATGCGCGCGGCCATCGTGGTCGCGGATTCCATCAGGGCGCGGGGGTGGAGCGGCGAGTCGACAGTGACAGCCAGCACGCCGTCGCCGAGCGCCTCTTTGCCAACGGCCAGCAGGAGGGTGCTGTCGACGCCGCCCGAGAAGGCGACCACGGCGCTGCCCATGTCGCCGAGGCACTTCTTTAACTTGAAATACTTCTCCGCGAGACTTGCTTCCATGCCGGCTTCTCTTGAGTGGTCCAGTAGATTCCCCAGTATCATACAACAATTGGACCAGAGCCTTTCCGCGCCAGCGTGCGTCCCCCGAGCGCCCCGCGGGCAGGCCGCCCGCGGCGATTGCGCCCGGGCGAGTTGTTGTATAATCGTAACCTGCGCCACGTGGCGCTAGCAGTTGACGAGTTGGACAAAGGCGCGTCTCGATGGTTAAAAACAACATCACCGCGATAGTGATAGTGCTCGGAGCGCTGATGATAGTCGCTCTGGCGGTCATCATCTACCTGTTCATGCGGACAAGGCGGGTCGAGCTCGAGTGCGAGCTCCTGCTGCGCGGGTCCGACGGCACCAACTTCGTGGAGATCGTCAACGACAACATCGCGCAGGTGCACGGCCTGCTGGACGAGGTGGATGCGCTCTCGGAGCGCTACGCCGCTGTCCTCAGGCGGGTCGCGGGCGCCGTGCAGCACGTGGGAGTGGTGCGCTTCGACGCGTTCCGCGACCTGGGCGGGCTGCTCAGCTTCGCGATCGCGATGCTGGACGACAGGGGCAACGGCCTGGTGTTCAGCTCCATCTACGGCCGCAGCGAATCGCGCACCTACGCCAAGCCGGTCATCGAGAGGTCGTCCTCGTACGAGCTCTCGCCCGAGGAGCGCGAGGCGATCCGGCTCGCGTTGCAGAGCAAGGAGCTTGGCGCGCTGCCCATGGAAGCGAAGGACCACGACCACGAGGAGCGCATGGCTAACTTGAGGCTCTTCCATGACAGGGAATACCTGGCAGGCTCGCCCGAGCGCGAAGGCCGGGTCGAACCTGCCGAGACGCGCGTCACCCGCGAGCAGCGCGAGCGCCCCGAGCCACGCCCGGCAAGGCGTCCTGTCGAGGAACCCGAGCGCGCGGCGCCCGAGCCTTCGACCAAGCGGCGCAGGGCCGGCAGGGCTACGCACGTGGCGCCGGCCGAGCGCGACACGCGGGAGAGCGAACCCGATGCGGCGATCGCCCCTCCGACAGGACGCTCGCTCGAGGAGCAGGTCGAGAGCCTGCTCGAGCCGGAGTCGGATTACGAGCCGGAGCCCCGCGGCGTCGAGCGCCGGACGGGCGCGAGCCGCCTGCCGAGAGCCCAGACGACCACCGACAGGAGCGCACCGCCGCCCAAGAGGCCGACCACTCCGAGGCCGCGCGGCCTCGACACGCCCGTCGACAGGCTGAGGAACAAGGAGCCTGAGTAAAGTGCCGAGCATCGGCTACTTCGGGCCCCGTGGCACGTTCACGCAGGAGGCCCTGGAGGCCAACCTGGCCTCGCAGTTCGATCCCGAAGTCCCCTACGCGACAATCCCAGAGGTCTTTCAGGCCGTTCAATCCGGCGAGGTCGACGCCGGCATCGTGCCCATCGAGAACTCCATAGAGGGCTCGGTCAACGTGACCCTCGATACGCTTGCGTTCGAGACCGACCTCGTGATCCAGCGAGAGGTGGTCCAGCCCATCCGACACTGCCTGTTCGCCCGCCCCGGGGTGAAGAGGGAGGACATCACGGAAGTGCTCTCACACCCGCAGCCGATCGCGCAGTGCAGGGGATTCCTGGCGCGCTGGTTTCCCGACGTTCCGGTCGCCGCCGCGAACAGCACCGCCGACGCGGCGCTCGAGGTCTCGAAGTCCGACGAACCGCTGGCCGCGATCGCGACAGAGCACGCCGGCAAGGTCTACGGGCTCGAAGCGCTGGATTGCGACCTCGGTGACTATCCGGGGAACATGACCCGCTTCGTTGTCGTGGGCAGGGACAAGGCGCCGCGCACCGGCAAGGACAAGACCTCGATCGTCTGCTTCATCCAGGCAAACCGCCCTGGCAGCCTGCTCGAGATTCTCCAGGAGTTCGCCTCGCGCGGGATCAACCTCACCAAGATCGAGTCGCGCCCCACCAAGAAGGTGCTGGGCGAGTACTACTTCTTCATCGATGTCGACGGACACGTCGACGACCCCGAGGTCGCCGGCGCCATCGGCTCGCTGGTCGGGAAGCTCCGCGAGCTCAAACTCCTTGGCTCCTACCCCGCCGCATAAACAATCCCCTTGTCTTATAATTCACCTATGCTCGATATCAAACTTATCCGGGAAGACCCGGAGCTCGTTAAGAAAGCCATACTGGACAGGGACATGAGCGCCGAGGTCGCCGACGTCGAAGGCGCTCTTGACCTGGACGCGCAGCGGCGCGGCATCCTGGTGAAGGTCGAAGAGCTCAAGCACGAGCGCAACCAGGCCAGCGAGCAGATCGTCGCCCTCAAGAAAGAGGGCAAGGACACCACCTCCATCACCGACAGCATGCGCACCATCTCGGAGCGCATCAAGGAGATGGACGCCGAGGTCAGGGACATAGACGAGCGGCTGCGGACGGTCATGCTCGACATCCCGAACATTCCCGACGAATCCGTCCCGGTCGGTCCCGATGAGTCCTTCAACAAGGAGATTCGCCGCTTCGGCGAGCCGCCGTCGTTCACCTTCAAGCCCAAACCCCATTGGGACATCGGCGAGCCGCTCGACATCCTCGACTTCGAGCGGGGCGCGAAGATCGCCGCCGCGCGTTTCACGCTGCTGAAGGGCGCCGGCGCCCTCATGGAGCGCGCGCTCATCAATTTCATGCTGGACCTTCACACCACCGAGCACGGCTACAAGGAAGTATTCCCGCCGATCCTGGCGAATGAGGAGACGTTCACGACCACGGGCCAGCTCCCGAAGTTCAGGGACGACATGTACCAGTGCCAGGACGGGCTCCTGATGGTCCCGACGGCCGAGGTGCCGGTCACGAACATCCACCGCGACGAGGTGCTGCGCGAGCAGGACCTTACAATCAACTACGTCGCCTACACCCCGTGCTTCAGGCGCGAGGCCGGCTCTTACGGCAAGGACGTTCGCGGCATCATCCGCCAGCACCAGTTCAACAAGGTCGAGATGGTGAAGTTCGCTCACCCGGACAACTCGTTCGACGAGCTCGAGAGCATGATCCGCAACGCGGAGGAAGTGCTGCGCCGGCTGGAGATCCATCATCGCGTGGTGCTGTTGTCGACGGGCGACCTGGGGTTCTCCGCGGCGAAGTGTTACGACCTCGAGGTGTGGATGCCGGCCAGCGGCGAGTTCCGCGAGATATCGTCGTGCTCGAACTGCACCGACTTCCAGGCCCGCAACGGCAACATCAGGTTCAAGCCCTCAGACGGGGGCAAGCCGCGACTGGTCCACACGCTGAACGGGTCCGGCATCGCCGTGGGCCGGACGATGGCGGCCATCCTCGAGAACTACCAGCTGGACGACGGAAGGGTGGTCATCCCGCCCGCGCTGCAGCCCTACATGGGCGGCATGACCCTGATCGAATAAGCCTCAGACTCTTGAGTGCGGGCTCTCAGCCCGCATTCCGGACCGCGCCTGAGAGACGCGGCTCAAGATATTCCTGAGGACCGCGCCAATTTATCTAAAGGTCTGAGAACCCGCCTATCGTATCGGTCGCCGATGTCCTGTGGCTCCAGTACATCGCGCGCTCAACCATTATCTTCTTGCCCGAGGTCGTGCACGAGACCATGACCGCGGCCCGCCCCGATATCGTGTCCGACATCAGGTAAGTCCTCCGCGTGTTCGCGGGGATTGTGTCGTTCCTCGTCCGGTTGCCGGTGCCCGACGGCGTCATGTATGTGATCGTGATGCTCACCGGCGTCGAGTTGGGGTTCTGGACGAGCGTCCAGGTCTCGTTGTCCGGCAGCCCGCACCCGTCGGGAAGGCAGAACGTCTTGTGAGCCTGCGCGAGCCCGATCGAGTCGTGGCAAGTCTCGCCCGCCTCGCTCATGTAATACATCGCTCGCTCGGCGATGATGGGCTGCGTCCCCACGACCTTCGTCGACAGGTCCCTGTTCGGCAGCACGTCGTTCACCCGGATCGTCCTGCGCGAGTTCGCCTCCATCACGAACGGCGGCTCCACGACCGGCCCGCTCGACGTCATGTATGTGACCGTCACGCTCGACGGCGAAGGGTTGGGGTTCTGCACCAGGACGTAGGTCGTGAACCCCCAGGCCGTCGTCCCTTCCGCGAGGTAATACTCGGTGCTGGGGCTGGTCGTGCCGATCGAGTCGTGCCCCTCGCGCCTGTCGTACCTGTACATCGCGCGCTCCGCGATCACCGGCGCGCTGGAGGTGACTTTGATGCTCGCGTCTCTCGAGCCGATGTCGTTCGCCATGTTGAAGGTCTGGCGCGTGTGTGCCGGGACCGTCTTCACGAAACTGCGCGGCCCTTCACCCTCGATCATGTAAGTCACGTTACAGCTCGCGGCCGTGGCGCCGGGGTTCTGGATGAGCAGCCAGGTCTCGAAGCCCCAGCTCGACGACCCCTCGGCGAGGAACCAGGACTGCGCGGGCGAGGTGACCCCGATGGATGAATGGGCCTCGGGCATGCTCGAATGCGCGCCCGTCCACATCATGGTCCTGTCCACCGCGATTGTCTTCGCCTCGACGCACTCTATCTTGGTCGAGAAGTCCTGCGCCCCGACGGCGTCCCTCGGGAATATGGTCGCCTGGCTGGCGGCCGGCAGGGTGATCCTTGCCCCGCTGATGGGGCCCGACGGCGTCATGTAGGTGACGTCCGCATGCACTGTTGACGCGTTGGGGTTCTGCACCGAGACGTAGGTGTTGAAGCCCCAGCCGTCAGTTCCCTCCGCGAGGTACCAGGTGGGAGTGCCGATGTCCATCCTGCTTATGTAGTTGTTGTACGACGTGAACCAGACAGTGTTGTCGGTGCCGGCGGCGATCCCGCGCGGGCCGATGGCGGTATCGAACGGATACTCCGCGACCGTCCCCGTGGTGGAGATCCGGCCGATCTTGTCCGCGAAGTATTCGGTGAACCATATAGCCCCGTCAGGTCCGAGCGTTACGTTGTCCGGCTGGGCGCCCCCGGTCGGGATCGCATACTCCGTGAACGCGCCCGAGGTGGTGACCCTGCCGATCTTGTTTGAGTTCTGCTCGTTGAACCAGAGGGCACCGTCGCTGCCGGCGGCGATATTGGTGGGCCCGGAGCCGGCGGTCGGCGTCGCATATTCGTGGAACGATCCCGCGGTGGTGAGCCTCCCGATCTTGCCGGGGTTGTATTCGACGAACCACAGGGCTCCATCAGGGCCCGCTGCTATCCCGCTCGGCTGGGCGCCTCCGGTCGGCACGATGTAACTCGTGATCGCGCCTCCCACGGTCACGCGGGAAACCTTGTTCGACAAGGATTCCGTTACCCACATGGCACCGTCAGAGCCGGCTACTATTCCGACAGGATAGGATCCGATGCCCAGGTCGTAGTAGTGGACGTCCGATCCATCCGGGGAGATCTTACCGACTCTGTTCGCGACCATCATCGTGAACCAGATATAGCCGTCCGGCCCCGAGGCGATGCGCATCAGCTGGTCCGCCGGCGCTCCAACGTGGAATTCGGTGAAGGCCCCACCAGGGGTAATCCGGGCGACATTGCCTGCAGCCGCTTCGGTGAACCACATGTTGCCGTCAGGCCCATACGCAATACCGATAGGGTTCGAGCTCGCGGTCGGCACCGCGTAGTTGTTGGTGACGGTCGCGGCCCCAGCGGGCGCGATCCCGAGCATGATCAGGGAAGCGATCATGCAGGCCGCGAGCGCTATCGCGAGCCCTCGGACCTTTCCGGTGCGGGAGATGGACATGGGACTGCTCCTCTCTACGGTGCGAATATGTCTCCGGTCACACAACACAAGACGACCGCGCCGGCGGGATCCTTACAGGGGTCAGGTCGTGCATGTGCAAAATGCTCCCGTCAGGTCGTGCAAAACGCACATGCACGACCTGACCCCGGAGCGCTACTTGAGTACCTCGAGGAAATCCTGCAGCTTACCTTTCTGGCGGAGCGTCTCCACGCCCATCTCTTTCATCGACCGCGGCGTCTCGGGCGCTTCCTCGCGCCTGACCAGTTCCAGCGCGTCGGTGTCGCATCCGGTCACGCAGAGCCCGCACCCGATGCAGCGCTCCACTTTGATCACCGAGACGTCGTCGACGACCTCGATCGCCGCGACCGGGCAGCGCTCCTCGCACACCGCGCAACCGGTGCACAGGTCCTCGTCGAGCACGGGCATGAACCCGGACTTCGCAAGGAACCCCGGCATGTCGAGCTGGGCGACGCTGCGCAGGAAGCCGCAGCAGCACCGGCAGCAGTTGCAGATGAACTGCAGCTTGTCCTGCGAGTTGTTGACGTTGTGCACCAGGCCGGCCGCGTCGAACTCGCGCAGCTTGGCCTTCATATCGTCCTTGGAGATGTAGCGGCCAAAGCCCCTTTCGACCAGGTACTTGCAGGTCTCGTCGAAGAGCATGCACGCCTCGAGCGGCGCGTCGCAGTGCTCGAAAGCATTGCGGCACGCGCACGTCGAAAGGCCCACGATCTTCGCGTCGTCGATGAGCTCGTATACCTTTTCGTAGGTGAGCACTCGGGGCTCGTTCTCCACTTCTTCCTGGATCGGGACGACTCGCGCGAACGGGGTGCCGGCTTCGCTGATGTCCAGCGCGTGAGCCAGCAAGTACTTCTCCCAGAGCCCCGCGAGCCGCTTCAGCTTCTCGTCCTTGGGGCCTTTCATGTACGGGAATTCGAAGATGCCTGGCATGATGGGAAGCAAGGCGTAGCCCCACTCGTCATCCTTTTCGCGTGCGTAGACCAGACCTTTATCGGCAAGGCTCTCGAGCAAGGCCTTGGCGTCGTCCTCGCTCACACCAGCGCGCTCAGCGATGACCGACGGCTTCTGGGGCAGGAACGGCGTTGCCTCCGCGACGCGCGCTTCATCAGGAGTGAAGAGCTCGGATAGGATCTCGTTGATCTCGGGCGCCGCGGGCGCGCCGCTCGGATGCTTGTCCAGGTGTATTCGCAGGTCCTCGTAGACTTCCATTGATCCTCCGTTGGTCTGCATGGCGTTCTCAGGCTGGTGTCAGAACAAAGCTATTCCTTGGAGCCTCCCCATCCACCGCGGGCCGTGATCGCGCAGAGTACTGTCGCGAGCATTGCGACGACCCCTGCCGTCTCGATCGCCTCGAACCAATACCGGTAGGTAACGGCGGCGATGTTCGCTATGAACGCGGCGAGCAGGAGCGCGATCGACAAGGCACCAAAAGCCCACGCGGCTTTCGCCCACTGCAGGTTCAAAGTCGTCTCCGGCGCGCTTGCCAGGTAAAGGACCAGGAGGCAACCGACGAAGAATATCCAACCCAACTCCTCGAGGGGCTCCACCCAGCGGTGCGACCCGCTGATCGCCATCCCGATGATCGCAACGAGAAAACACAGCACTGCAAGTACGGCAAGCACGTTGCCAAGCGTTCTCTTTTTCATCCCATCCTCCCGTGGTCGCTACTCTTCCATCTCGCCGACGACCGGGAACTCCTCGAGGACCTCCACACCGTGCGGAGCGTCCGCGATCGCAGCCGTCAGGTCGCGGCCCGCGTCGTGCGCGCCCATGTGGTCCCCATCTTCCCAGAGGTCGCTTCCCGAGACGTCGTACACCTTGCCGTTGACCGCCACGTAGCCGGTGCCTTCAAGGTCTTCGGGCTTGAACTTCTTAACGTCCGCCATGTTACTCGCCTTTCACTGGCCGGGTTTTCCAAACATGATATTTGATGGAAAGCGACAAAACCATCCTCCAGACCCACTGCCGCGACACTCGCTTGCATCAACTCGCGGTCTTTATTTATGCTGAAGCGCCCGCAGACACCAGGCGCGAAAGGAACACGCAGTGGGCGACCAGGAACCACTCAACTCGATACCGGCCGGGAGGAAGGGCCTCGCCATAGGAGTCTCGTCCACGTACCTGCTTACCGTCCTGGTCCTCGCCCAGTTCATCAACACTTACGACACGACCGCAATGAACGTCGCGATCTCTCGAGTAGTTACGATCCGCCGTCATGATCGGGATTGTTCTGCACCACCGCCTATACTCCTGCCGATTCAACGCCACCTTCGAACCCTTCATGTAAAATGTTCGTTGGAGGGATGGCAGAGTGGACGATTGCGACGGTCTTGAAAACCGTTGAACCGCAAGGTTCCGGGGGTTCGAATCCCCCTCCCTCCGCCACTCAAGAATTCGCTTGGTTAAGCCATTCTCAGCACATTGACCTTGCGCGTAAGGGAAGACTCAAAATGGAGGTTGCAACGGTCTTGTAGACAAGTTGTAGACATTTCCGCGGGGTACAATGAACACAGGCAAACGGTCGCAAGAACTTATCCGGAGGTTTCACTTGGACAAGGAGATCGTGTTCCTGGTTGAAGAGTCTCCCGAGGGCTTCAATCCATGCTCTCCAGAGACTCCCGAACCTGGCGCCTAAGGATCTTGCCGATAGCGGTCTTCGGAACTTCGTCCACGATGACGACGCGCTTCGGAGTCTTGTAACCAGCGATCCGCTCCTTGACGAACTGGATCAGCTCATCTTCCGTGACATTTTCGCCGTCCTTGAGCGCCACCAC
>Ga0209747_1001422_pt1 | contig 12705 bp, 7 predicted proteins | sample BarGraNGADG00311_FD_184498 | JGI IMG/M metagenome (GOLD analysis project Ga0209747, IMG submission 184498) | Arctic peat soil microbial communities from Barrow, Alaska - Barrow Graham LP Ref core NGADG0011-311 (SPAdes) (version 2) | ecosystem: Environmental > Terrestrial > Soil > Wetlands > Peat ... | reverse complement strand
ATGCTCGCCGTATTGCCGGTCCCGATGTCGAACAACCGCGACCACGTCGGGTTGCTCGCCGGGTTCACCCACGCCGAGACGCTGTAGTCGCCGGTGAGGCTGCTTACCACGCCGGTCGGCAGCCTGACGTACGCGCTGCTGCCGCAGAACGACAGCGCTGAGCCGAGCTTGCCGGGCTGGCGCGGGCCCGTCGCGGTGCAACCCGACGTGACGGTCCCGTCCGTCCACTGGATGACTTGAGCTCCGCTGGCCTTGCTCATGCCCGTCACGGCGAGCACGGACCCGGTGCCGTAGTTGGCGAACCTGTAGTCGCCCTTGCCGTCCGGCACGACCTGCCACAGGTAGTCGGACGTTCCTTCGTCGCTCCACACCACAGCCGGTGCTCCGTTGTCGGTGGCCGCGTTCTGTATGCCGAGCACCAATCCGCTCGCGGCGTTGACGATCTTGTACAGGCCCGACCCGGCATCGACCAGCTTCCAGGTCTGGCTCGCGCTGCCACTCACGGCAGTCGCCTGCTCGACGAGAGTTCCCTGCGTCGTCCCGGAGTTGGCTGTGTCGAGTGCAAGCCCGCTGTTGACGTTGGTGATCGTGTACGTGCCGGCCAGGCTGCTGGTCGACGAGGTGGCGGGCGTCACGACGAGGTGGTAGCCGTACGCCGGGTTCATGACCACGGGGACGGTGATCGAACCGTGAGAACCGACCCGATAGGTCGAGTCCGAGATCGTGACGGGACCGGAGACCGCTGTGGTGCGCCCGTATGACGGCGTGAACTCGAGCTTCACATCCACATTCCTGCCGAGGGCGAGCTTGTCGAGGCCGTCGATCGTGATCGCGGACGGACCCGACGCGCCGCCGGCGATGACGTCGAGCTCCTTCTGGTCGCTCGTCACAGCGGCTGCGCCGTCGAATAGTCCGGTGTCCGAGGGCGGGGTCGTCGTGACCATGCTGCCGCTCATGTCGGCGTACCACTTGTACAGCCAATAGGCGCCGTTCGGGTTCCCGCCTTGGCCGGTCAGCAGGTCGCCGAGCGTGCCGGATTGATTCCAGAACGCCAGTTCGGCGTCGTGGATGCCCAACCGCTCGAACTTCGCGATGTACCCGATCGCGTCACCCGGGATACCCACCTCTGCGGGCGCGGCGTACTCCTCGATCGCGATCGGGCGGGGGGTGATGCCCAGGCTCAGCTCGATGGCCGTGACCGTGGCCACGTCCCCGGCGATCTTCGACGAGCGCGTCAGTTCGTGCCAGGCGATGATGTCCGGGACGGTGTTCGTCGCGACCGCGTTCTCGAGGAAGTTCTGCATGTCGCTGATGTTGTCGGAGAAGCTGGGGCCCTGAATCGGCGTGGTTGCGTCGTGCGCCCGAATCTCTCGGTAGGTCTTCGTCCAGAAGTCCTCGAAGGTGCCGTTCGACGACAGCCAGGTGTTGTCCGACTCGTTCCACGGCGCGTAAGCGGCGAGGTTCGTGATCCCCGACGCCTGTACCTGGGCGATCTGCTGGTCCACCACGCTCAGCCAGTTGTCCCAGCTGAATTGGTACGGCCAGCCCGCGTAGTAGTCGGACAGGCGGTCCACGACCTTCGCGCCCGCCTTCTCCGCCTCCGGCGCCACCACCAGGATGTCGCCGGACCCCTGCTGCTTGCCGCCGGCGGGCATCTGCACGAAGGTGTTCGGCTTGATCGCCTCGACCAGATCGTCCGACGGAACCGTGGCGGTCGCCAGACCGTACAGACTCCCAGTCGCGACGTGCGTGACGGGCCGGAAGGGCTCGTCCGCGTGGACGACAAGCGTGTTGGCCGCGGACGGTGCCGCTGGCGGTGCCGCCTGGGCCGACGGTGCGATGGCGGCCCCCCCAGCGGCGACCACCGCGAAGGCGGCGAGCACGGCAGCTGTCTGCGCCCCCGTTCTACGTGTTCGTTCTGTTCGATACATCGTGGTGCTCCTTTGCATCAGGTTGTCAGCGCTCCTGTTCGGGAGCATGGTCACCGAAATCGCGACGTGGGCGCCCGTTCGCGCACCTGGGTCGTAGGTGCTTCGCGACGACCATCGCGTAGCCCGCGGCGGTCCAGATGCAGGCGTGGTCGCGGAGACCTGCACCGGTCCTGGGGTCGAATCCGCGCGGAGCCGGCGTCCGCCGGTTCCGCGGACAAGACAGACGAAGCCGTGCTTCGGGAGGCTCCAGCGGCTTTGGCTACGTCGCCAATGGTTGCCATGTCTCGTCCCTGAGTCATCGTCGAACCGGTTCGCCTAATGTAGTTCGAATGTTAACGCTGACGCAAGACGCATGTGACGAGCCTCACGGCTACACACGCCCATACGGTGCTCCAGTCGCTCATCAGACACCGGACCGTTCGAATCGGTTCGAAGGGTAGGTGACTGCGCCGCCAGTCCCGTGCCGATCGCGGTGACCGGCCCGGACGACCGCAACGTCGTCACGGCGGTATCCAGATATCCATCGACGACTTCGGCACCGGGTACAGCTCTCTGTCGTACCTGCGGGAGCTGCCCATCGACGAGGTCAAGCTCGACCGCTCCTTCATCTTCCCCATGGTCGACGACGTCCGCGCCGCCCCCCTCTGATTGCGGTGTGATTATGGCCAGGCGTACGTTGCGGCGTGACTCGCCCCGCCTTGGTCGGCGCGCCGCCGTGTCCCCGTGCTGGCCACGACCTCGAGTTCGGCTTCCGGGTCAGCCGGGACGGGACCTACGGTCACGCTCCGACGCGACAGCGCTACCGCTGCACCGGCCCCGACGGGGTCTTCCATCGCTTCACGCCGCTGCTGCCTCGGGAGATCACGGTGGGCGGTGTGTGTGGGGCGTGCGACACGCACGTCGCCGCGCACGCGGGTCCGGTGGTGTCCCGGACGTACCGCCATCGCCTGCACCTGGTCGCCGACGTCGGACGCGATGATGGTTACCGCCCGAGGCCTGGCCAGTTGATGGCGGGGGTGCGGCGATCGACACCACCACCGCGGCGGGCAAGCTCGTCTTCGGGATCTTCGCTGCCCTGGCCGAGTCTGAGCGCGAGCTGATCTCGGAGCGCACGAGATCGTGGGCCTCGCCTTGGCGCGCGCTCGAGGGCGGACCGGGGGTCGGCCGTTCACGATGACGCGTGCGAGGGTGCGGCTCGCGATGGCCTCGATGGGCAAGCCTGATACGAAGGTCGGCGAGCTCTGCAAAGTGCTCGGGGTCTCCCGGCAGTCCATCCACGCGAAGTACGGGAAGCGAGGCAACCGATGGTGATGCGATTGAGTGCCGACGCGGTGACCGGTGCCTGGGCGCGGACCGCCTCCTGCTCGGGCTCCTGCACGACCCGGACTCCCCGCCTGCAAGAGCCCTCGGTGTCCGCCTCGCCGATGCGCGCCCCGTTCAGCCCCGACGGCTCCCCCCGTTGACGTCCGTGGCCTGAGGCGTCCTGAAGGGAACGATCGACGAGGCGAGTCCGGCCAAGACCGGGCGCATCGAGACCCGCCACTTCGTGCTCGCCCTGCTCGCTCGCGACCGTCCGGACCCCGGGGCCGAACTGCTCCGAGCGCTCGCTTTCGACCCGTCCGAGACGCGGACCCGGTTGGCGCGGGCCGTCAGATGACCACGACCGTTGTTGAGGAGCACCTCTGCATGGTTCATCGCCCGGACCGCGCTCTACTGGGGGAACTGTTCAGTTGACCGATCCCGCGCCGCTGTGGAAGCGCCAGGTCACCTCGTCCGCCGGTCACGGCAGCCACCGAGACAGCGGCGACGCTGGAGCCTGCCAGCGAGGTCGAGGAACTGGCGGGCACGCCCTGACCGATGCGCACGTCTTGCCGAGCCGGGACGGCCGAGAAGGCTCCCTCTGCGGTCTCGGGAGCGTCTGCTCACCCGACACGCTCGGCACCCTCCTCCTCGATGAGGCGCGACCCGCCAGCTCGTGACGCTGAGCCTGTGTGGTTCGCGAAGCTCGCAGCATTGACGCATGTCGAAGGGGATGCCGTCCCGTCGACAGCACCACCCCTGTCTTTGTGTCGAACCGATTCGACGTCGTATTGCTCTCCGAGCCTTGCTATACGCCATTTTCATGGCATAGTCTTCGAACTGGTTCGACGATGAACGGAGGCAACGTGGTCAACATCGGGGACGTGGCACGCGCAGCGGGGGTCTCTCGCAGCACGGCGTCGTATGCCCTGTCCGGGAAGCGGGCCATCTCCCCCGAGGTGCGGCAGCGGGTCGACGAGGCGGTCAAGGATCTGGGCTACACGCCGAATGCCGGTGCGCGCGCCCTGGCGACGTCGCAGACGATGGTGCTGGGTCTGCTCGCGCAGTTCTACGAGGACGAGTTCGCGCCTGCGATGCTGCAGTACATCCTGGGCGTCTCGGACACGGCACGAGAGCTCGGTTACGACATCCTGCTGATGACCGAGGCAGACGGGGCGCGGGCCCTTCAGCGCGTCACCCGGGCGAGGATGGTGGACGGCGTCGTCCTCCTGAACGTCGCGGAGGACGACGAGCGACTTCCGGTGCTGCGTCAGGCACCGCAACCCGGTGCCCTCATCGGACTCCCGGCGGACAGCTCGGGCCTCGACGTGTTCGACCTCGACTTCGCCGAGGCCGGGCGGATGATGGTCGACCACCTGTGGGCGCTCGGACACCGCGATCTCCTGCTGGTCTCTCCGCCCGAGCACGTCGTTGAGCGCGGGGGCGCCTACGTGTGGCGGCTCCGCGACGCAGCCGTGGAGCAGGCTCAGAGGCGCGGCGTGGCGCTGCAGACGATCTCGGCTGATTCGCGCCAGCCCGCAGTGGGCCGCTCACTCGTCGCGGCCCTGGACCAGTACCCGGAGACCACGGGGCTGCTCGTGCACAACGAGGCGGCGGCAGCCGCATTGCCACCGGTCTTGCATACGCGCGGGCTCGAGGTTCCTCGCGACCTGTCGGTCATCGGCAGGTACTCCGACGAGTTCGCCAGGACGTTCTCGCTTCCCTTCTCGTCGATCGAGAGCGCTCCGGACCGGCTCGGCCAGATGGCCGTGCGCCAGCTCGTACGACGGATCGAGTCGCAGGAGGGGCGAGACGAGCCGCACGTCGTGCGCTTCATCTCGCCCGAGCTCGTCGACCGGGGCAGCACGGCGGGGCCCCGCTGAGGGCTCGACGAGAAGCAGGAGCAATCGCGCGGTCATCCGAGGCGCGGTCATCACGAAGGTCACAGATTCAAGGAGGAATACAGTGATTCGTCTAGCCAAGTCCGCCCGCGTGGCGGCGTTCGTGGGCGTCGTCGCCCTCTCCGGCGCCGCGCTCACGGCGTGCTCGTCGGCAAGCAACAGCAGCAGCACGGCGTCAACGGGGGGCGGCACCTACACCTGGTGGGACCCCTACCCCCAGCACGACGCATCCTCCGACTGGGCGAAGCGCGTTGACGCGTGCGGCACCGCGGCGGGCGTGACGATCAAGCGGACCGCCTACGACACCACAGCGCTGACCAATCAGGCTCTCCTGTCGGCGCAGGAGGGAACGTCGCCCGACGTCATCCTGCTGGACAACCCGGCCGTCTCAACGCTCGCCGATACGGGGATGCTGAACACGACGGACGAGCTGGGCCTGGACACGTCGAGCATCGACAAGAACCTGCTCGCCGCAGGGGTGGTCAAGGACAAGACCTACGGCATCCCGATCGGTGCGAACACGCTGGCCCTGTACTACAACAAGACCATCCTGGACGCCGCCGGCGTGGATCCCGCCACCATCACCAACTGGGCCTCGCTGACCGACGCCCTCGCCAAGGTGACCGCGGCGGGACACAAGGGCATCACCTTCGCCGGCATCGGTACTGAGGAGGGGTCGTTCCAGTTCCTTCCGTGGTTCTGGGGCGCCGGGGCCGACCTGAAGCACCTCGACTCGACCCAGGCCACGGATGCGCTGACCCTGTGGACCACGTGGCTGAGCAAGGGATACGCACCCAACTCGGTGATCACCAACTCCCAGAACACCACCTGGGAAGAGTTCCTGACTGGCAACTTCGCGTTCGGCGAGAACGGCACCTGGCAGGTCGACAGCGCCGCCAAGGCCGACTTCCCGACCGGCGTCATCCAGATCCCGGCCGAGAACGGCGGCGCGGCACCGGCGCCTACCGGAGGGGAGTTCCTGACCGCCCCGGTCCAGAAGGCCACGGGTCGCTACGCGACCACCAAGAAGATCATCGACTGCATGACCACGACCGACGGCCAGGTCAAGACGGCCACCACGTTCGCGTACTACATCCCGCCGACCGCTGCCGGCCAGCAGCAGCTTCTCGCCCAGAAGCCTGACCTCAAGGCGTGGGTCGACGCGGTCAAGTCGGCGAAGGGCCGCACGAGCGACAACCTAGGGACGGACTACCCGAAGATCTCCCAGGCGATGTGGACCGGCGTGCAGAAGGCGCTCAGCGGTTCCCTCAACCCGAAGGACGCACTGGCCGAAGCACAGCAAGCAGCAGCGAAGGCGACGAGCTGACGGTTCCCCGGCCCACCCGATCCAGGAAGAACAGGACACCATCACGAGAGCGACTCAGACACGTGCTGTCGGGTCGCCGGGAACGCCCGGGGGGGCGGCGATCACGTCGTCGCCTCCCGCCTCGGGCGGACTGCCGGCCGATCGACGCATCCGCTCCACGCACTTGGCAGCGACGGCCTTCGCCGCACCGCTGATCGTCTACCTGGTGGCGTTCTACGCCTTCCCGCTCTACCGCAACATCGAGCTGAGCGTGCACGACTACACGATCCGGGCATTCGTGCAGGGGAACGCCAAGTTCGTCGGCCTGTCGAACTACGCCGACGTCATCACGTCGCAGACCTTCCTCCCCGCCCTGCGGAACACCGCACTGTTCACGGCCGTCTCGATCGCCTTCCAGTACACGATCGGGCTGGGTCTCGCAGTGTTCTTCAGGAACAACTTCCGACTCTCGGGGGTCCTGCGTGGGATGTTCCTCATCCCGTGGTTGCTTCCGCTGATCGTGTCTGCCTCGACCTGGTCGTGGATGCTCAACAGCGACAGCGGGATCGTGAACTCGGTCCTGCAGGCCTTCGGCATCGGCCAGATCAACTGGCTCACCTCGCCGGGCATGGCACTGGTGTCGGTCATCATCGCCAACATCTGGCTCGGCATCCCGTTCAACCTCGTGATCCTGTACTCAGGGCTCCAGAACATCTCTCCGGACATCTACGAGGCCGCGTCGCTCGACGGCGCCAGTGGCTGGAAACGCTTCTGGCACATCACCTTTCCGCTCTTGCGGCCCGTGTCGGCCATCACGCTGCTGCTTGGTCTGATCTACACGCTCAAGGTGGTCGACGTGATCTGGATCATGACGACAGGTGGGCCTGGTGACGTCTCCACGACGCTGGCGGTCTGGTCCTACCGCGAGGCCTTCGGCACGGGCCAGCCCGCATTCTCGCCAGCCTCCGCCGTCGGCAACCTCCTGATCCTCATCGCGCTCGCCTTCGGAGTCCTCTACCTCTACGTGCAACGTCGACAGGAGACGTCATGACCTCGCGCCCGAGGTGGTGGAAGACCGCGCTCGGGGTGTTCTTCACCGCGCTGATGCTCTTCCCCGTCTACTGGATGGTGAACGTCTCGTTCACCAAGACCAAGAACATGCGGGCGGATCCTCCGCACTGGTTCCCTTGGGACGCGACGACCGAGGGATACCAGGCCGTGTTCCACCAGCAGACGCCCGCGCTGGCGACGAGTCTGCTCATCGGGTTCGGGTCCGTCGCGCTCACGCTCGTCATCTCCGCGCCGGCCGGCTACGCGCTCGCCAAGCTGCGACTGCGAGGGACGGGGTCCTTGAACTTCATCCTCCTGGTCGCCCAGATGATCCCCGCAGTGGTCATGGCCATGGGCTTCTACGCGATCTACCTCAGACTCGGGTGGCTCAACACGATCGTCGGCCTGATCGTCGCGGACTCCACGGTCGCCGTTCCGTTCGGCGTCCTGCTGTTCACGGCCTTCATGTCAGGTATCCCCGAGGAGCTCATCCAAGCGGCGAAGATCGACGGGGCGAACACCTGGCGGACCTTCCGCTCCGTGATCCTGCCAGTCAGCCGCAACTCCATCGTCACGGTGTCCCTGTTCGCCTTCCTGTGGGCCTGGTCGGACTTCGTCTTCGCCTCGACCCTGGACCGCAACGGCACGATGATCCCGATCACGCTGGGCATCTACAAGTACATCGGCAGCAACACGACCCAGTGGAACTCGATCATGGCCGCCGCCGTTGTCGCGTCCGTACCGGCAGCGGTCCTGCTCGTGGTCGCTCAGCGGTACGTGGCCGCGGGCGTGATAGCCGGGGCCATCAAGGAGTGAGCCGTGCCGCCGGGCGCCCGCCGCGGTCGTACCGCGGGTCTTGCCGTGCGCAGGTCCGCTGCCCGGGCGACCATGCAGCAGAAGATCTGGAACAAGGGAGAAGAGTGTCGTGACGACGAGAGCAGTGCGCACGGACCGAACTGGCGGTGCCCCGGTCGCCCCGTCGCGGGGCCCCTGGAGGCCGCTGGGGGTGGCCGATGTCGCGCTGGCCGGGGGGTTCTGGGGCGCATTGCAGGCGACGAACGCTCGCGCGACGCTCGACCACTGCGAGCAGTGGATGGAGCGGGAGGGCTGGCTCGCGAACTTCGACCGCGTGGCCCTGGGGCAGACGACCGGTGAACGGCCGGGCTGGTCCTTCGTGGACTCCGAGGTGTACAAGCTCCTGGAGGCACTGGCGTGGGAGTACGGGCGGACCGGTGACCCGGCCGTCGAGGCCGGCGTCCGGCGGCTGACCGCCCGGGTGGCCAGCGCGATGGATCCCGACGGGTACCTCAACACATGCTTCGGCCATGTCGGGCAGCGCGCGCGATACAGCGACCTCGAGCTCGGCCACGAGCTGTACTGCAGCGGGCATCTGCTCCAGGCGGCAGTCGCCCGCATGCGCACCGTCGGGGAAGACGCGCTCGTCGACCTGGCCCGACGCGCGGCGGACCACGTGTGCGACACCTTCGGGCCGACCGGGCTGGAGGGCCTGTGCGGTCATCCGGAGATCGAGGTCGGGCTGGTCGAGTTCGGACGAGCGGTCTCCGAGCCGCGTTACGTGCAGCAGGCCGCGCTCTTCGTCGAACGGCGGGGTCACGGACTCCTCAAGGACATCCCGCCCGGGTCTGCCTACTTCCAGGACGACGTGCCGGTGCGGGAGGCCACGGTGTGGCGTGGGCACGCAGTGCGCGCACTGTACCTGTCGGCCGCCGCAGTCGACGTGGCGGTCGAGCAGAACGACGACGAGCTGCTCGCCGCGATCGAACGTCAGTGGACCGCCACCGTCGCTCGGCGCACCTACATCACGGGCGGGATGGGATCGCGCCACCAGGACGAGGGGTTCGGCGAGGACTGGGAGCTGCCCCCCGACCGTGCGTACTGCGAGACCTGCGCCGGGGTCGCCTCGGTGATGGTCTCATGGCGGCTCTTCCTCGCCACCGGCGATGTTCGGTACGCCGACCTCATCGAGCGCACCTTCTACAACGTCATCGCGACGTCGCCACGCGCCGACGGGAGGGCGTTCTTCTACGCCAACCCGCTCCAACAGCGCGCCGCGGGCCCGTCGGCCAACGACGACGTGGCCAGCCCGCGCGCCGAGAGCGGGACACGCGCGGCCTGGTTCGACGTCTCGTGCTGCCCGACGAACATCGCTCGCACCCTCGCGACGTGGCAGGCTCACTGCGCCGCCGTGAGCGAGAACGACCTGGTGCTGCTGCAGTACGCCGGCGGTCGGCTCCTTGCGGCGCTCGGACGAGGCGACGAGGTGGAGCTTGAGATCGCCACGGCCTACCCCGAGGACGGCCTCGTGACGGTTCAGGTCATCGCCGCGCCGACAGATGCCTGGGGTCTGCAGCTGCGTGTTCCCGCGTGGGCGGCCGGAGCGGTCCTGGACGACGGTGAGCACCGACGCGAGGTCCCGCCGGGCTTGGTCAGGGTCAACCGTTCCTTGGCCCCCGGCGACGTGGTGCGCCTCGAGCTGCCGATGCGTCCGCGGGTGACGGTTGCGGACGCCCGTATCGACGCGACGCGCGGATGCGTCGCCTACGAGCGGGGCCCGCTGGTGCTGTGTGCGGAGTCCACGGATCTTCCGGCTGACGTGTCTCTCGACCGTGTGCGGGCCGACCTCTCGGTACCGCCCGACGTGCGCGACGGGGACGTCTGGATTCGGACCCGCGTGGCGGACCAGCAGCCCGACAGCCCGTGGCCGTACGGCATGACCGCGCGACCGAGCACGCACAAGAGCGACGAGCTGGTCCTGCGGCCCTACCACTCGTGGGCCGAGCGGGGCCCGTCGACCATGCGCGTCTGGCTGCCCGCCGCCGCAGCAGACTAGACGGCACTGGTGCGACGAGGCAGACGGACGATGAGGTGCAGGCTCGGCAGGCGCCCGGACGGTGCGCTGCCGATGAGCTCGAAACTAGGGGAAGGGTTGCGACGGTGTTCACCAGCAACGGGACTGCACTGGTCTGGCGCGGGGACGGAGAGACCCTCCTGGTGGAGGCGTGGGGTGAGAACAGCCTCCGGGTGCGCTCCCGGATGATGGGCGACGTGCTGGAGCAGGACTTCGCCCTCCTCCCGGCTCCGGCAGCACGCGCGACCATCGACATCGAAGGTGACCGCGCGGTGATCCGGAACGGGAAGATCCGTGCCGTCCTCACGACCGAGAGCACCCACGAAGGGAACGGCTACTTCGATGTCAGCAGGTGCGCGATCGAGTTCGCCGACGAGAGCGGGCGCGTGCTGTTCAAGGAGCTAGGACCGGGCGGTTCCCTGAAGCTCAAGGCTCGGCGCTTCACCCCGATCCCCGGCGGCGACTTCCGGATCACGGCGAGCTTCGAGTCCGATCCGCACGAGAAGCTGTACGGGATGGGGCAGTACCAGCAGCAGCTGCTCGACCTCAAGGGCAGCGCGTTCGAGCTGGCCCATCGCAACTCTCAGGCGAGCATCCCGTTCGTCGTGTCAAGCGCCGGCTACGGCTTCTTCTGGCACGACCCGAGCATCGGGCGCGCGAGCTTCAACCTCAACCGGACCGAGTGGCATGCGGAGTCCAGCAAACAGCTGGACTACTGGGTGACGGCAGGTGACACGCCCGCCGAGATCGTGCAGGCGTTCGCGTCCGTGACGGGCAAGGTGCCCATGATGCCCGAGTACGGCCTCGGCTTCTGGCAGTGCCGGCTCCGCTACTGGAACCAGGACCAGCTCCTCGAGGTCGCGCGCGAGTACCGACGCCGTGGCCTGCCGTTGGACGTCATCGTGTGCGACTTCTTCCACTGGCCGAAGATGGGCGACTTCCGCTTCGACGAGGAGTTCTTCCCCGACCCGCAGGCGATGGTCGACGAGCTCACGGCGATGGGGATCGAGCTCATGGTCTCCGTCTGGCCTCAGATCGCCCTGACGTCGGAGAACTACCAGGAGATGCGGGACCGGAACCTGCTCGTGAAGGCCGAGTCAGGAGTCGACGTGCACATGCGGTTCGTCGAGGAGAGCGTGTTCTACGACGCGACCAATCCCGAGGCGCAGCGGTACGTCTGGGAGAAGTGCAAGCAGAGCTACCACGACCTCGGGATCCGTGCATTCTGGCTGGACGAGGCGGAGCCGGAGTACGAGCGGTACGACTACGCAAACTACCGCTACCACGCCGGCCCCAACGTGCAGGTGGGCAACCTGTACCCCCAGCTGTACTCCAAGGGCTTCTACGACGGCATGGTCGCGGCCGGTCAGACGGATCCGGTGAACCTCGTCCGGTGCGCCTGGGCGGGCAGTCAGCGGTACGGCGCTCTTGTGTGGTCCGGTGACATCCACTCGACGTTCGACGACTTCAAGAACCAGATCACCGCAGGCCTGCAGATGGGCCTCGTCGGCATCCCGTGGTGGACGACGGACATCGGCGGCTTCCACGGGGGCGACGCCGAGGACCCGGCGTTCCGCGAGCTGCTGGTGCGGTGGTTCCAGTATGGGACGTTCTGCCCGGTCATGCGCCTGCACGGGGACCGCTCACCGGAGCGCGAGGTCACACGCCAGGGTGGAGAGCCGAGCTGCCCGACCGGGAGCGACAACGAGGTGTGGAGCTTCGGCGCGGACGTGTACGAGGTCCTGGCTCACTACCTGCGCCTGCGCGAGACATTGCGACCCTACGTGCGCGAGCTCATGAAGCAGGCCCATGAGGACGGGTCCCCGGTGATGCGGGCGATGTTCTACAGCTTCCCCGACGACGCAGCCTGCTGGGACCTGAACGATCAGTACATGTTCGGTGACGACATCCTCGTCGCCCCCGTGGTCGAGCTCGGAGCCCGCGAGCGCGATGTCTACCTTCCGGCCGGCTGCTCGTGGACGAACGTGCACGACGGCTCGGTCCACCCCGGCGGGCAGACGGTCCGGGCGGCAGCTCCTCTCGAGGTGATCCCCCTGTTCACCCGCGATGGCAGCCACCGGGAGATCATCAAGGCGGCAGCCCGCGACTGATCGGCACGGGCGGCGCAGGGCGCACCGCCCGTGCGTCACCGAGACATCGCGCAGCGCGGCAATCCGCATAGCGCGCTCGCCCAGGCTGGCGAGCGCCAGCACGGCCTGGCCCATCGCCTGATCAACCTCATCGAGCTTGGCCAGCAGGGCGGCTGGCTCGCCGCTCTCGCCATCTCACGCACCCTTCCCTGTCGTCCGATAAACCCTCACTGCTGCCCAAACCGGCTCTACGAAGTTG
>Ga0209747_1001415_pt1 | contig 12722 bp, 10 predicted proteins | sample BarGraNGADG00311_FD_184498 | JGI IMG/M metagenome (GOLD analysis project Ga0209747, IMG submission 184498) | Arctic peat soil microbial communities from Barrow, Alaska - Barrow Graham LP Ref core NGADG0011-311 (SPAdes) (version 2) | ecosystem: Environmental > Terrestrial > Soil > Wetlands > Peat... | reverse complement strand
GGTTGCCAGCGGCCATCCGCCCGGCTTGTGACCGCGTCAAACAGGCGCCGTCGTACGGGTGAGGGGACTGCTCGGGATAGTATGAGCCCATCGAGGATGCGGTTTGCGGAGCGGGCGAGGGCCGCGCTCTTCAGTTGTTCGATACGCCCGTAGGTGTAGGCGAGCGTGTGGAAGTTCTCCTTCACCGCCTGGGGCTCCCAGCCGTCCTCGCTTGGTCTCAGGGGAGATTGCACCCCGAATATGGAATCCACGCACCCGCCCTTAATGAGCCCCTTCTCCTCGCAGAGCTCGTAAAGCTTCGTGCCCGGGTAAGGGATGAACGTCGAGACCTGGATGGTATCCGGGTGGCAGCGGGCGTTGACCTTGATTGTATCCAGCACCATCGATGTGTCCTCCAGCGGCAGTCCGAACATGTTGGTTGAAACCGTCTTCATTCCCGCGTCGCGGCACGCTTCGAACGCTTCGATCATCTGGCTGTTGCTCATGTGCCGGTTCAGCACCTTCTCCCTCAGCCATCGGTTGCCGCTCTCTATTCCCATGCAGACCACCTGGCACCCCATCTCCGCGAGCATTGATGCCATCTCTCGGTCCATGAAATTGACCCGGGAGTTGCAGATGAACGGCATTCCCACGCGCTCGCGGTAGAGCTCGGAAAGGCGGGTCAGCCACTCGCGGTCGGTTGTGAGGATGTCGTCGTCGAACCGGACGTATTCTATGCGAGGGTCGGTTTCCAGCATCAGCTCGATCTCGGCCACAACGTTCTCCGGGCTGCGAAAGCGCACGTAATCTTTCGGGTTCGGATAGGCGCTCTTCTGGGCGTGGTTCGAGCAGTATGTGCAGTTGAACGGGCAACCCCGTGAAGCCATCAGCGTACCGCGGGGGTGCTGGTCGGCGCAGAAGAGAGACGGGTCGTATATGGTGCGATCTGGAAAGGGGAGAGAATCGAGGTCCGTGCAAAGGGGGCGAGCCGGGTTTCGAACGATTTCCTCGCCCCTTCGGGCCCACAAGCCCGCAAGGCCGGACGGGTCGCGGCCGGCCTCCAGCGCCTCACAAAGCTCGAGCAGGGTATCTTCGGCCTCGCCGCGGGCCAGGAAGTCCATCCCCGGCGTGTCGATCACTTCATCGGGCGCGATGGTCGGATGGACGCCTCCGCAGATCGCGGGCACGTCCATCTCCTCTCGGAGCCAACCCGCCCACTCGGCAACGTGCCTGTACATGTGGGTGGTACTCGAAAAGCCGACCAGGTCGGGAGCTTCCGCGCGCACCTTTTCAATGAGCCACTCCCTGGTCGGGGGCTCGACGACGTGGATGAGCGAGGTTTCGTGCCCCGCCTGCTTGAGCACCGCGGAGAGGTAGGCTATGCCGAGGTATATCCTGCCCTCCGGCATGAACGTGCCGTTCTCGTACTGGAAGAAATCAGGGTAGATGAAAGTGACCTTCAATTTGCCCGCCTAGTGCCTCATGTACATGAGGGCCCTGATCAGGTCCTCGCGGTAGCGCTTGTTCCTGGAGACTACCGCCAGCATCGGCCTTAGAAAAGAGGTCCTGTTGCCCCACTTGATGCTCAACATGCCGACGCGGAAGTAATGCTCGTAGCGGTCGAGGAGCTTCTGCCGGAAGGAATCCTGAGCCGGGTCGACATGGAAGCCCTTGCCGTTCATACGGCTATCAAGGATGTGCTCGGCCGCCATCTCTCCGGTCTCCAGAGCATACGTGATGCCCTCGCCGCTCACCGGGTTGGTCATGCTGGCCGCGTCGCCAACCAGTATCATGCCCGGGCATTCGATCTTGCTGCCACCCAGCCCCACGCGCAGCAGCGCTCCCCTAAGCGGGGAGATGGGCCTGGCGTGCTTGAGCTTGGGCGCAACGTGAGCTGTATCGTTGATGAGCGTCTCGAAGAAGCGGTGGAGGTTTATCTTGTCTCGCTTAATGTGGTAAAGCATCGCCCCTACACCGACGTTGGCCACACCGTCCCTCGAGACGGGGAACACCCAACCGCTGCCGGGGCTTATCTCTTTCTCGGGGTAGACCTCCAGGTAGTCGCCAATGTCTTCCACTCCCTCGAAGTACTGCCGGATGGAGACGCCCAGGTAGCAAGGGTTGTTTACAAGCAGCCCCATGGCCTTGCCCAGAGTTGAGCGGGGACCGTCCGCTCCGACCACCACCTTCGCCTCGATCTCGACCTCCTGTCCTTCCCGCAGCGCCCTCAAGCCCACCACCCGGCCGCCTTCGACCAGGGGGCCGGTCACCTTGCATCCTTCCCACACCTCCGCGCCGCTGTCGCGCGCGTGTTCGAGAAGTATCTGGTCGAGGTCTACGCGCCTGATGATGTAGCCATGGTCGGGAAAGCGCGAGGTGGGGGGTATCCTGTTCTCAATGATCGCCTTGCCGGCGCCGGCGAACCGGAAGCCGTGAAATTTGTTGAACCGGCCGTCGAGCTGCTCCTGGAGGCCCATCTTGTAGAGCGTGCGCACCGCGCGCGGCGCCACGCCGTCCCCGCAGATTTTCTCTCGAGGGAAGGTGGCCTGGTCGATCAGCAGGACGCGAACATCGCGCTTCGCGAGGTGGAACGCCGCCGATGAGCCCGCCGGGCCGGCGCCCGCCACCACCACGTCATAATCCATTTATCCTCCATCTTGTTAGTACCGGGCAGGGATTATTATATACATTGGGGTCTATATTGGGGTCTGACCCCTTGCCTGATTGGTGTCAGTCGATCACGTCCATAAGGCCCGTTTCGCCCTCGTTGGGCGGGCCCACGGGCGGGGTGGGGGCATCGGACTCCGGACTCTCGTGAAGGAAATCGATCCCCTCGGCCTGATAGCGCTCCAGCAGGCGCTCCACAACGGCGGAGTTTACCTTCAGGCCGCGATTCCGATCGGACTCGGTCCAGAAGCGAAGGATCAACGCCACATGCTCCTCTTCGGACTCGACGAGGACCACCGGCGGGGGCTGCCGCAAGACTCCGGAAATACCGGACAGGGTCTCCAGCGCTACCTGCCTGGCGTTCTCAATGTCGGCCGCGTACTTTATCCCGATTCTCACGTCTCTTCGAAGTGAAGGGGTCGATGAGTAGTTGATAATGGGGCTGGAGAATACGGTCCTGTTCGGGATGAACACCCGCTCGCCGCCGTAGGTCAGCAGTTGTGTGTCCCTGACCCTGACGGTCTCCACAAAGCCCTCTTGCTCACCGACGCGTATCTGATCCCCTATCGTGAACGGGTGCTGCACGAGCAGGAGCACACCGGCGAACAGGTTGCCCAGGATGTCCTGGAGGGCAAAGCCGATTCCCACAGAAGCGAGGCCCAGCGCCGTCACCACGTGTCCGAAACTCATGCCGACCTCGGTAAGCGCGAGTATAACTCCCAGCACGATTATGGACGCGGAAGCTCCCCTTGCAATCAGGATATCCACATGTCCCTCAGTGCTGGTGCGCCCGATCGCTTTCTGCACCAGCTTGCTGACCAGCTTGGCGAGCAGCCAGGCGATAAGCAGCATCGCCAGGGCAACCAGCCACTTTGGGCCTATATCGACTATCTTGTGCCACAGGTCCACGAATGGTTGCTTTAAAGATAATTCAACTGTCGCAAGCCAAAAGCACAAACCTTGCCTCCCGCCGTTCCGTTCCGTTTCCAGCCGCGGAGCAACGGCTATTATAGCCCAACGGTTGGACGAATCGGACGATCGCCGGGTTTTATGAAAAATCTACTGCTGATACCCCCTGCGGGCGGAAGGTATTGCGGCGGCCCGGCGGGTACTATTATTTGCAGGGCCAACATGGATAGAAGCTGATGGCGTTCACTGAAAAAGAGATGCGGGAGGACCTGCACAAGGTTCGAATCCGCAAATACCTGTACCTTGGAGGCGGCCTGTTAATCCTCGCACTCGGGCTCGCCCTTTTTGTCATATCCATTACAAAGCGGGACTGGGCGGCCCTCGTCCTGGCAGTTATCGGATTTTTCTGGAGCATCATGCTTTTTTACCACTACATGAGAACGCGCGACCTGGAGGCGTTCATTCGACGGAGGTCGGAGGGGGCAAGAAATGAGGGCGAGTCAGTCGCCGACGCCGGTGAGGCGGAAGCGGCTGAACCGGATACCGCCGACTGTGACGCGGTGGGTCGGAGGCCTGGTGGGGGGTGCACCGGGTGAACCACGAGCACCTGGCGGAGTTGCTCCGCTGTCCGGAATGCGGAAGCGAGATGCGTTACCGCTCAAAGGTCTACTCGTATTGCTGCGAGGGTCGGGTGCTACACACCTTCCGGGTGAGGGACCAGATCGCGGACATGGTGCACGGAGAGCCCCAGGGCCGGCAGAAATCGGTCAACAGAGCGTTCGAGCGCGTCTCTGGCCGTTTTTACGAAAAGCATGTAACGGGCGCCACCGCTTTCGCCCGATTAACGGTCCGCGCGATGTGGGGCACCACCAAGTACATCCCGCTGCTCTTCGAGCTGCTGGAGAGCGTTGCCTCGGACTGTGACCCTGGATATTTCCTGGACATCCCCGTCGGAACGGGTGTGTTCACCGCAGGTGAATACAGCCTTCAGCCGAACCTGGAATTCATCGCCGCGGACTACAGCCGCAAGATGCTCCAGACAGCGCAGGACAAGATTCTGGCGGAAGATTTCGGCAATGTGATGCTTGTCCGCACGGACGTCGCGAACCTGCCTTTCGCCGATGGCGCGTTCTCCGGTGTGCTCACCATGAACGGCTTCGGCGTCTTTCCCGAGCCGGGGCGGGCTCTCGACGAGATGGTACGCGTGCTCGCGCCAAACGGCAAGCTGGCCGGCTCGCTGTACATATACGGGGAACGGCTGATGACCGACGCATTGGTCGGCCACCTCGGGGTCTTGCTGGGCTACTTCTCCCGTCCCATATTCACGGAGGCGGAGTTTCTAGGCGCATTGCAGGTGCGCGGTATCAACAACGTTGTAAGCAGGAAGGTGAAGTCCATCCTGTTCTTCTCCGGGCGCAAATGCGAGGCCACCCCCGTGGAGCCGGAGTGGCATAACAACGAAAACGCCGGGGTAACTTCAGATTAAGATCTCTCGCAGGAATTCTCCCTCTATCTCGACCACCTTCTCGAACATGTCTCCCGTATAGGCCTCGAAGTGGCCCACCGGTAGAGAAACCGTCGTGGCGTTCTTTATCTTCTTTGCAGCCTTGAGTGCCGCCTTATAGGGGACTACGGTGTCGTTTTCACCAGCGATCATGAGGACCGGGCAATTGATCCTGGAGGCGTATACGCTGGGCCAGTAAAAGGCCAGTGTTATGCCTGCCCAGGCGGGGACTTCGTTTCGCCACTTTGAACCCTCCGAAATAATCGACTCATATCCCGGCTTTGCCTCAGGTGTATTCATACACGCGAACGCGTTAGGATCACCGATGACAGGTACCAGATGTGGAGGCCTGAATAGCGCCATATTGATGAGATCGCGGGCCCCGTGGTACAAACCCTGAACGAAGTACTTGGGAGTGTGCTGCAGTAGATAGGCTACGCCGTTAACGAAAGGAACCTGAGAGATGACAGCGGATATCCCCGGGTCCTTTGCAGCAATTGCTAAGACATGACCACCGCCGTACGAACTGCCGTAGATCGCCAGCCTTCGGCCGTCCACTTCGCTTAGACTTCGAACATGAGAGACCGCGGCGTTGAAGTCCTGGATATGTCTCCTCGGGCTGACCAGATTTCTTGGATCTCCGTCGCTGTCGCCGAAGTTCCTATAATCAAACAGGTAGGCCGCAATGCCTTTCTCCGTGAACTTCTCCGCGAACGCGGGCAGTCTGAACGATCTTTCAGCGGCGAACCCGTGCGCCATCACTACCACCGGCGATTTCTCCGCATCAGGGAGGTAAAGAGTGCTTGCGCACCTGGTCCCTTTGCTCAAGAAATCCGAATCAACTCTCTTCATGGTCACCTCATTTCGCCATGTAGTTGTTCCCCCGGTGGGGTAAACAAGGGCGCCTTATGGAGCGCCATGCACGTTGTCCGCGTCTTCGCTGAACTGATCCCGCAGCACCCTGTCCAGATACTTCTCGCTGGGGCTCTTGGGAATCTCATCCACCACCTGGACATAAGAGGGGACGGAGTTGCGCTCCAGCTTCGATTCGGCCAGCTTGAAGACGGAGGCGGCGTCCACGGAGCTGTCGGGGAAAGGAGCCACCGCGGCCACCAGGTCGCTCTCGCCGGGTGCCCCGGTTGCGGCCGGAATACCGTATACGCAGACCTCCGACACGTCAGGGTGCTCGCCCAGCACGCGCTCCACCAGGTCCGGCTTTATGAAGTCGCCCTGGCGCCTGAGGGCGCCGCCCTTCCGGTAGTCGAAGAAGAGAAAACCGTCCTCATCGGAGTGGACCATATCGCCTGAACGGAGCCAGCCGCCCCGTGTTTTCTCTTCGGAGGCCTCCGGCTTCTTGTAGTACTCCACCTCATTCCCGGTGACCATGCGGCTGATGAGTTCGCCCGGAACCCCGGGGGCAACCTCGTTGTCCTCCTCGTCCACCACCTTCATCTCCATGATTCCGCCTATGGGCTTACCGAAGGAACCCAACGGCCCCACGCCCACCGGCTTGAAGGCCAGCCCCCCCTCGATGGTCCCGTACCACTCCAGTATCTTCACGTCGAAACGTCGCTCGAAATCCTCCCAGATGGCCCCGGGGGTGCCCGCTGAGATCACGACGCGCACGGGGTTGTCCGCGTCGTTCTGCTTCACGGGTTCGTTGTGGATGCCTGACATCATTCCCCCCAGAAGAGAGAAGGTGGTGCAGCCGTGCTTGCGGCAGACATCCCAGATGCGGCTCTTAGTGAATCGCTGGCTGATGACCACGGGAAGGCGCATGGAGAGCCCTGGCAACAGCGTCACAGCTTGGGCGTTTCCGTGCGCCAGAGACAGGCCCGTGTAGAGCCTGTCGTCCGGCTGGTAGTTCCAGACCAGGTATCCCAGCAGGCAGTACATCATGTTCCTCTGGGAGTTGAGGGCCACCCCTTTGGGGTTACCGGTCACTCCAGAAGTATAGATTATCTGCACGGGAGCCATAACGTCGTCGACACGGTCATCGATATCGAAGACCTCCCGCCGCTCGAGCCATTCGTTGGTGGTCTGGTAACGTGAGGAGAGCGCCGGATCCGCGTCCGGCTTTAGGCTGAGGTAAATCTTCTCCAGCCCGGGCGCCTGAGCTACGGCAGCCTCCACCTCAGGCAGGAGGTCGGCAGTAGTCATCACGGCCTTGGCGTCCGAGTCGGTGAGCATATAAGAAAGCTTCTCGCCCCTGGCCCGGGGATCGATGGGAATCAGCACCAAACCCAGCATGGTGCAGGCGGACAAAGCATAGATGAACTCGGGATGATTACGCATCACCGCGGCGATCTTGTCACCCCGCTCGAACCCCTCCCGCTTGAGCGCAAAGGCGAGGCGCTTGGAGTTTGCGTCAAGCATTGCATAAGTCAGCCGATCGTCGGCATATACCCCGCCGTTGTCGAATATAAGGCCCACCTTGTTCGGGTTCTCATCCGCGCGCGCCTCCAGCAGCTTGGAGATGATGCCCTTGTGTTTGAGGAAGGCGGAAGATCGCCCCCCCTTCACTATGGTCGCTATTACGTCGCGGTTCTCTACCAGTCTTTTGAGGATGTCAATTTGCTGCGACATCACGGCATCTCCTCCCAGACCTTTCCACCTTTGTGCCAGATGATACGAGGCAGCTCTCGTTCGACGATCGCGTCGGTATCCACCTTCGGGTAGCCCAGCGCTATTGAGGTTACAGCCCTGTAAGGCCACTTGATACCAAGCTTCCATTTTAGAAGCGGAATGAACTTCACAGCGTTGGTAAAGAAACTTACATAGCAGGTCCTGAGGCCAAGCGAGTGTGCAGCCAGCACCATGTTCTGGCCGCAGATGCCGAGATCGAGGTCCGGGTTCGAGACACCCCGCTTGTCGGCCAGCAGTATTATCAGGGCCGGCGCCGAAACGAATACGTCCCCGGGTGCAACAGTCTTGGCAGCGGCCCGCATGGCTCTCTGGTCGAAAAGGCCGGGCAGGACGATCGAAGCTACGGACCAATAAGCCCGCATCAGCCTGGACTTCTTGCCCAACTGGTGCATTGTGGTTATGACCTTGAAAAATAGAGATACATACGGGGTAAGCTCATCCATCTCTTTGCGGTCGTTTATTACGATGAAGGCCCACGGCTGGCCGTTTCCTGAGGAAGGGGCGAAGCGCCCGGCCTCAATCACCCGGCGAATCATGTCATCGGGCACCGGGTCTTTCTTGAAGATCCGGTTGCTCCTGCGCCTGTAGATGACCTCTTCTACGGGGGTCATTTCCTTAAAGCCCTCTACGGCAGGAGGATTGGGGTAGCCGTCCTGCGGGTGCAGGAGCGTGGTCTTGAAACCACCTTCACTTACGTTGTAGAAGCCTCTCTGGCTGATGGCGTCTTGTTTGCAGACGGCAATGCAGTTGTAGCAGCCAAAGCAGGGCCAGCCCTCTATGATTCGGGCTTTCTTCGCCCATACTTCCAGCATCGACGTTGGACAACCTTTGGTGCAGTTGCCGCACCCGTTGCACTTCTCCAGGTCGATCTCTATCTGTGGGTTGGACCAGATTTCCGGGTGCGCCGGAAGATACCCCTTTCGTACGTGCTCCAGGATCATCTCAAAACTCCCCCTTTTTATTCCCCGTTCCCCTTCAGGTTTTCTCCAGAATATGAATGCACATCGCCGCCTCGCCGGCGCCGATAAAGCCGCCGCCGTTCTCGGCAAGAGCGATGCGGGCTCCTTTAACCTGTCGCTTGCCGGCGTCTCCCCGAAGCTGCGCTACCAGTTCCACAAGTTGGGCGATGCCCGAGGCTCCGATGGGATGCCCCCGGCACTCCAGGCCGCCGCTGACGTTCACCGGCCTGTCCCCGCCGAGCTTCGTGGCGCCGGTCTCCGCGTACGGGCCGCCCTCGCCGGCGGGGCAGAAACCCAGTTCCTCGCACTGCAGGAGTTCCCCGAAAGCTGTTGCGTCGTGTACCTCGGCTACGTCGACGTCCTCAGGCCCCAGGCCGGCGACCTCGTATGCCCGGCGGGAAAGGCGCTCGCCGATCATCTCCGCATCGGGGTCCCACCTGAGGCTGCCGGAGGCCAGCACCGACGCCCTCACCTTCACCGGCCGCGTATTTGGAAATCGTTCCAGAGCGCTCTCGGAGCAGAGCAGGGCGGCGGTGGCCCCGTCCCCGATGGGCGCGCACATCGCGCGGGTAAGTGGATAAGCCACCGGGCGGTCGTTAAGGACCTCATCCACGCTCATGTCGATCTGGTATTGCGCCAGGGGGTTCATGGAGCCGTGCCAGTGGTTCTTGGCGGAGATCACCGCCAGCTGGCGCTGGGTAGTCCCGTACTGCTCCATGTGCATGCGGGCGCCCAGGGCGTAGAAGTCCATAAACGGCGAGTGACCGCCGCCGCCCTCGGCCACCTTCACCGCGCCCGCCTCCTTTGCCTTCTTCTCCGCTTCGGCCTGGAAGACGGCAATGAGCTGCCTGGTAAAATCCACGTCGGTGTTGGAGATGAACATGTCGAAGGAGGCCTGCTTGTCGGTGGGGTTGTAGACCTTTTCCACCCCGATGGCCAGGGCTACGTCGTAAAGCCCGGATTTTACCCCCATCCAGCAGCCGTGCACGGCGCTGGAAGCTCCGGCGCAGGCGTTCTCCACGTTCATTATGGGAACGTCCGTTATGCCCAGAGGGATAAGGGCCACCTGCCCGCGGATGGAGTGCTGGCCGGTGTTGATGCCCCAGAACGAGTTGGAGAACCAGGCGGCCTCGATGTCTTTGACGCCGACCCCGGCGTCCTCGAGCACCAGGTCCAGCACCTCGGAGCTCATGTCCTTTATGGTCCTGTCGGGGTACTTGCCGAAGCGGAACATCCCCACACCGATGATGTAGACGTCGTCCATGTATATTCCTCTTCTTCCGTCTCCAGCGAGCTGTTGTTGAAGTTGCTACTGCTCTACGAGGTCCAGAAGCTCCAACCGTGATTCCTCGTTTGTGCATGGATAGATCTGGCAGTACGTGGCGTCGCGCATGAGGCGCTCCATGCCGTAGTCCTCCATGTAACCGATGCCGCCGTGGACCTGCACCGCGTCGGTGGCCGATCTTAAAGCGCGGTCGGTGGCCTCGATGCGGCAAGCGATCGCCGAAGCCAGGTCGCCCTGCTCGCAGGCCGAGGCTATCATGGCCCTGGACATCTCGATGCCTGAGACCATGTCCGCCATCATGATGCGCAGAGCCTGGTGGTTGATGATGATGTCCCCACCCTGATAACGCTCCTGCGCGTAGGCATGCGCGGCGCTGAAGCTGTTGCGGCAGATGCCGACGGATATCGCTGCAAATCCCAGGTGCAGGGACCGCTTGCATTCCTTGAGCATGCTCTTATCCCCGCGGACGATAGCCTTTGGGGCCACCCCGCTCAACTCGAGGGAAGCCACCCGTGCGGCGCGCAGCCCCATTTGATAGGGATGAGGCTTTACGGCCAACCCCTCCGCTCCCGCCTCCACCATCGCCGCGACCATGCCCTCGCCCTCTGAAATGAGCAAGATGAACAAGGAGGCAGCCTGGGCATTAAAAGCCCACGGCACGTGACCGCTCACATTTCCGCCGGAGATGGACAGGGTTCCCGAACAAGCCAGGCTCAGAGGAAACTTTGCGTCCAGCAGCGGCTGCAATTCGCCGTCCGCGTGGATGGCCGGTACCATGGCCGCGTTGTGAATCAAAAGGGCCGCGGCGGCGCCCGCCGACCCCACAGCCATCTCCTCCAGGGCCACGCAGAAAGCGTAGTCGTCAAAGCCCCCGCCGCCGGCCTCCTCCGAGACCAGCGCCTGCAGAACCCCCAGGTCCGCCGCCTTGTTCATGGAATCGAGCACCGGAAGCTCCCACGTCTTATCCAGCTGCTCGGCCTCCGGGGCGAGCACTTTTGCCGCGTAGTCGGCGGCCGTGTCACGCAGGATGCGGCGTTCCTCGGTCTCCTTTATATCAACGATCCGGGCCAACTAGATCACCTCCGCTTTGAAGGGGTGTGGGACTTCCACCGTCAACTCCCGGCTGATATGGCTCGCGTAGAGACATAGCCGGTTGAGTTGGTTGGTGCCTTCGTATATCTGTGTGAGCTTGGCGTCCCGGAAGCACTTCTCCACCCAGCGACGGTGCTCGGAGTCGTCCGCGCCCATCAACTCCAGCGCTCTCGAGGTTATCCTCATTGCGTTGTCGGAAGATGCGAACTTGGCCATGGAGGCCATGGCCAGGAAATACGTCATGTCCTCGTCCGAGACGAAGAAACGAAAGACGCCGTTGACGAACGCCTTGCCGTATTTTGAAGTGAGCAACGAAAATACGGGCTTGGAAGCCCGAATGGGGCGCGGGGTCAGGTAGGTGGACTTGATCAACGGGCTGGTGAAGATCTTGCCGAAAGCGCTGTCGGCTGCCAGCGCCGCGTTCACAAAGAGGCTGCGGTTCTGAGCCATCATGGCATTCATGTCCGCCGCGGCCATGCAGATGCGCTCCTCTTCGATGGGTTTGTGACCGTTTCGGGTGGTGTGCGCCCAGGCCAGGAAGTGCTCGTAGGCGCCGCGGGCGATACCGGTGGCGATGGCGGCGATAGGCGAGCGGGAGGCGGCCATTACCATGAGGATGCCGTTGGACATCCCATCGCCGGGGTATCCCAGGACGTGCGAGTCGGGCACGAAAACGTCCTCGAAGAGAAGTTCGGTGGCGTGCGTTGCCCGCTGCCCCATCTTGATCTCCACCCGGGGAGTGGAGTAACCGGGCATGTCCCTATCGATTAGGAAGGTGGTCCAGGTCTCGAGGGGACGGTTGCGGTCAAGGGCCGCGGTGAGCGTGATGTACTTGGCCTCCCGTCCGTTGGAGATAAAGCACTTGCGCCCGTTCAACACGTAGCCGCCCTTGGTCCGCTTCGCCTCCATGCCGATCTTGCCCACCGCCAGGAACTCGGGCTCCTCCACATCGGTTCCGGCGGAGGGCTCGGTGATGGCATAGGCCATGATCACCGGATTTCCCTTCTTCTCCTCCGTCACGATCTCGTGCAGCACCGTATCCCAGTGGGCCATGGCGCCGGATGTCAGCAGGGGCAAGACCCCCAACGAGTGCGCTCCAAAGACGACCCCTATACCTGAGCAGGTGGAGCAGAGTTCCTCCAGCGCCAGAACCGCGGTAGTCACCGGATACCTGCCGGCCAGGCCTCCCACCCCCTCGGGGATCGGAATAGACAGAAGGCGGTACTGGCAGCCGGCTTTTATGACGTCCCAATTGAAGTAGTCCGGATCGCGCCCGATGCGCTCGTCGACCTCCAGCGCTATCGGCCCGGCGTAGCGCCGGTTGAATTCAGTGCAGTCCTCGACCACCTTGATGATGCGGTCGATGCCCCTGCGGTCGTGTTGGCGCAGCGCGGCGAGCGTGGGGTAGTCTTCCATCACGCGCTTGCCCCGCTCGCTCAGTACAGGTCCAAACATTTGTCTCCCCCTTCCCATCGATTCCGCCTACGTCAGATCTTCTAATGACACCTCGCGGTCATATATAAGGAGCGACGGCCGCTCGCCAAAGAACTATTTCTTACCGATCCCCTCGCGCAGCCAATTGAGCATGAACTCCTGCCAGAGATCGTAGTGCCCCATGGCACAATGGTCGTCGTCGGCGTACAGCTTGAGGACTGCGGATGGCACCTTTGAGGCGAGGATT
>Ga0209747_1001410_pt1 | contig 12761 bp, 11 predicted proteins | sample BarGraNGADG00311_FD_184498 | JGI IMG/M metagenome (GOLD analysis project Ga0209747, IMG submission 184498) | Arctic peat soil microbial communities from Barrow, Alaska - Barrow Graham LP Ref core NGADG0011-311 (SPAdes) (version 2) | ecosystem: Environmental > Terrestrial > Soil > Wetlands > Peat... | reverse complement strand
AGGAGGGCGTGGAAGCGGAATATGCCAAATGCGTGGACATATCCACTAAGGGGGCTCTTCGCTATATGATCGCCCCCGCGACCATCGCCGTCTTCAGCCCGGTGGTCATTGGTCTCTGGAACGCGGAGGCTCTCGCAGGATATCTGGCCGGCGCTCTCGTGGTCGGTTTCCTGATGGCCATCTTCATGGCCAACGCCGGGGGCGCCTGGGACAATGCCAAGAAATATATTGAGGCCGGGCACCTGGGTGGCAAGGGAACGCCTACGCACGCGGCAGCGGTCGTCGGCGACACAGTGGGCGACCCATTCAAGGATACGGCCGGCCCCTGCATGAATATCATGATCAAGGTGATGACGGTCATCTCCCTGGTCTTCGCGCCCCTCTTCATCAAGTAGAAAAACCATCACAAGGGGGTCGGATCTCGAATATCGAGTTTTAACCATGTTTTGGTAAATACGGCAAATGCTAGCAGATAACTTGGTAATCGAAACCTGACCCCCTTACTGATGCCCCTGCTTGACTGCCCTGATTAAATATGGTACGTCTATTTGCCGAAAGTTTGGAGATAGAACGGGATGAGGGGTATGAAGTTAATCATAACCGAGAAGAATACGACGGCGAAGCGGATTTCATCCATCCTCTCGGACGGTAAGGCCCGCGCCTTGTCAAAATCGACCAATCCGGTTTACGCTTTCACGTTCGGCGGGGAAGAGGTTCATTGTCTGGGTTTGAAGGGGCACATCCTCAAGGTCGATTTTCCCGAGGAGTATCAGCAGTGGCAGGATGTGGAACCGCGCGAGTTGATTCACGCCCCCATAATAAAGATCCCGACCAACAAGGCTCTTATCAAGGCCATGCAGGCGGAGGCGAAGCAGGCGGATGAGGTCATCATCGCCACCGACTTCGACCGGGAGGGCGAGCTTATAGGCGTCGATGCCATCAACCAAGTAAGGGAAGTGCGCCAGGATATACCGGTCAAGCGGGCCAGGTTTTCGGCCCTGACGCCGGTCGAGATCAAGCGCGTATTTGCCCACCTGGAGGAGCCATACTACGATCTCGCTTTGGCTGGAGAGGCACGGCAGGATATCGATCTCATCTGGGGAGCCAGCCTCACTCGATTCATCAGCTTGGCCTCGACGCGCCTTGGAAAATATTTCCTTTCGGCGGGCCGGGTTCAAAGCCCCACCCTGGCGTTGATCGTGGACAGGGAAAAGGAGAGGAAAGCCTTCATTCCCACCTCCTTCTGGACGCTGAAAATAAATTGCCTTAAGGAAGGGGAGACCTTCCAGGCCGTGCACGCCAAGGAGCGTTTCCTGGTCGAGCAGGAGGCCAGGGACGCGTTTTCGCGCCTGGATAAAACGGCGCTCCTCAAGGAGGTCAAGATCACGGAGAGGTCGGTCAGGCCTCCCGTTCCCTTCAATACGACGGGCCTCCTAACCGCTGCGGCCTCACTCGGTTTTTCGGCGGCGAGGGCCATGAGCGTAGCCGAGAACCTCTACATGAACGGCTACATAAGCTACCCGCGCACGGACAACACCGTTTATCCCGCATCCCTCGAGTTAAGGGACATCCTGGAAGAAATATCCAAGAGCCACGACTTCGCGGAATCGTGTGCTATCCTGCTCAGGCAGGAGAAGCTCACGCCGACCCGCGGAAAAAAAGAGACCACCGATCATCCTCCCATACACCCCACGGCCGCCGCTTCGCGCAGCAAGCTGTCAAATCAGGAATGGAGGATATACGAACTGGTGGTGCGCCGCTTTATGGCCACCCTCGCTCCCGATGCCGTGGTCCAATCCGTACGGGCCGATCTCGATTGCGGGCCAGAGCCCTTCATCGCCCGTGGCACTCGCATCGCATTTGAGGGCTGGTACCGCCATTATCCCTATGGCATGAAGAAGGACGTGATCCTCCCTGAGCTCAATAACGGGGATGTAGTCGCGGTCGAGGATCCGCCCGAGTTGCGGGAGAGCGAGACCCAGCCTCCATCAAGGTACGGCCAGGGCAAGCTCATCGAGAAGATGGAGGAGTTGGGCCTGGGCACCAAGTCCACGCGCCACTCTATAATAGAAAGTCTCTACCAGAGGAGCTATATCTATGGCGACCCCATCGTTCCCACTGAAATGGGGATAGCGGTGACCGAGGCGCTTCGCAAATACGCGGGAGTGATTTCGTCGCCCGAGATGACCGCCCAGCTCGAAAACGACATTGATGCCATCGCCGAGGGCAAGGAAACGCAACTGCAGGTGGTCGGGAAATCGCGCGATATGTTGGGCGAGGTGATGACCCACCTCGAAACCAGCAGGGAAGAGGTGGCGGCGGAGATACGTAACGGCATCAAGGAAGATCGCATCCTGGGCACCTGTCCGACCTGCGGGTCCAATCTTCGAATGGTAAAGGCCAAGAAATCAAAAAAACGTTTTGTCGGTTGTACCACCTACCCGGAATGCACGACCACCTTTCCTTTGCCTCAGACCGGCACGGTTACTCCTACCGGAGAGGTTTGCTCCGAGTGCGGCTCTCCCAAAGTCCGGGTCCTTAATAAAGGTCGTAGGCCCTGGATCCTCTGCCTTGACCCGGAATGCCCCACCAAAAAGGAAAAGAAAACGGGCGAAGCTTCCGGCTAACCCTCAACATGGGGTCAGGCCTCTGCATCTGCATTTTCAACCCTGCTCAATTTGAAGCAACCGCGCTCTTGAAAATGCAGATGCAGAGGCCTGACCCCATGTTGAGGGGGGGGGTATTTGCGCAGGGTTGTACTGGTGTAGGAAAATAGCCACAGTTGATCCACCGGATAAAAGGAGAATTTATGCCCAAGGTAGCCGTAATAGGCGCGGGCCAGGTCGGCTCGACCACCGCCATGCGCATGGCCGAATCGGGTCTGGCCGATATCGCGATAGTCGATGTACAGGCAGGCCTTGCCGAGGGCAAAGCGCTGGACATATCTCAGTCGCTGCCGCTCACCGGTTCATCCTGCAGAATCACGGGCGGCGCCGATTATGTTCTGGCAGCGGGCTGTGAGATTGCGATAGTAACCGCAGGTTTTCCCCGCCAGCCCGGCATGACGCGGGAAGACCTGATGCAGATGAATGCGGCAATAGTAAAAGAGGTCATGACCTCCCTCGCCGCCGTCGCACCCGATTGCGCGATCATAATGGTCACCAACCCTCTTGATGAAATGTCCTATCTCGCCTGGCGTCTCACCGGGTGGGAGCGCCATAGGATCATCGGCATGGCGGGCCTGCTCGACTCCTGTCGTTTCGCCGCCTTCATGGCGGAAGAACTCGATATCCCGGCCAATCAGGTGAAAGCCATGGTGCTCGGAAGCCATGGCGATACCATGCTTCCGCTACCGCGTCTTTCGACCATTTCGGGAGCGCCGGCGGCCGACCGGCTGAGCCCCGAGAAGATGCGGCAATTGGAGGAAAGGACCAGGAACGGCGGAGCCGAGATCGTATCCTTGCTGCGGACGGGTAGCGCCTATTACGCCCCCTCGGCCTGTGTGTCGACGATGGCAGCGGCTATACTACATAACGAGGAATTGCAGGTGCCGGCGAGCGTACTTTTAAAGGGCGAATACGGGATGCATGATATTTTCCTCGGCGTGCCGGTTCTCCTCGCCCGGGGTGGATGGAAAAACGTGGTAGAACTTCGCCTCCTTGAAAACGAACAGGAGGGATTGCAGGCCTGTGCCGATTTAATAAGGAAAAGGTTGGTAGAGCTGGATGAGTGGCTTGAGGGTGCTCGCTGAGGAGGAAATATCGTCGGCGGTCAGAGAACTTGCCGGCAAGGCTAGCCTGGACCTTCCCTCGGATGTCGAGGATTGCCTCCACCAGGCTTTAAAAGTCGAATCGCGAGCGAAAGCGCGTTATGCCCTCGAAATGATAATCGAAAACGCGCGTATTGCGAGGGAAGAAAGCCTTCCTCTCTGCCAGGACACCGGCTTCTTTCATCTCTTCATATCTTTGGGAACGGGTACCGCGCTCCCGGCGGGCTTTCAGGCGGCGGCGGACCGGGGCATAAAGGCGGCGACCGAAAAATATTATTTGAGGTCCTCAATTGTTGATAGCCCGCTTGCCGGACGGCCCGATCGCGGCGACAATACTCCGGTACTGATCCACGTCGAAGAGGCGGATGATCACCCGACACAACTAACCATGCTTGCCAGGGGCGGAGGCAGCGAGAACGCGGCCCGGTTGCACATGCTCTTGCCCAACGAGGGCGCGGCCGGCCTTAAGAAACTCGCGCTGCAGGCGGTTTTGGAAAAAGGCGCCCAGGCCTGCCCTCCGCTGGTGGTTTCGATCGGGGTGGGATCGGACGCAGCGGGGTGCATGGAGCTAGCTTTGAAGAGTCTTCTGCGGCGGCTGGGAAGGCGCAGCGAAAAAGCCTATCTCGCTGAGCTGGAGGAAGAGCTGCTTTCGGAAATAAATGCTACGGGAATCGGGGCGGCGGGCCTCGGCGGCGACATCACGGCGCTCGATGTCCATATCGAGGAAGCTCCCACTCACATCGCCTGCCTGCCGGTGGGGATAGTTCTCTGTTGTCATGCGCTCAGGCGAGCTTTCCGGGAGATTTGAAATGGCGGATAAAGGAACCGCGTCGGACGATAGGCCAAGAAAAGAAATCCCGAAGACATTTCATAGGACGCAAGACCACGTTCAGATACAACCATCCGCTTATCGTGACCTGTTGCGCAACCGCGATTTCCTTCGCCTGTGGTCGAGCCAGATGGTATCGGCCATCGGCGACTGGCTCATCGTAGCTGTGCTCTTAACGACCATAAACACGTTGTCCGGGGGCAAGAGCTACGCTATAAGCCTTCTCATGTTGGCCAAGCTGCTGCCAGCCGTCCTGCTCGGATTCCTGGCTGGCGTCTTTATCGACCGCCTGGACCGTAAAAATACATTGATCATATGCGACGTGGCCCGTGCCATCCTGGTCTTATTCCTCCCGTTCATGATCCACCATCTTTTCATCATCTACGTGATCGTATTTATTACCGAAACCTTCAGCATCATTTACGGCCCGGCTAAGGACGCCAGCATCCCCGACCTGGTCGAGCCGGAGCAATTGACCAGCGCCAATTCCCTAAACCTGTTGACCCTTTACGCTTCCATGGCCTTTGGCACCGTCATAGCCGGAGCCGTAATCGGATTTTTCACTTATCTCGGGCGCATAAACCCCAGCTTTTTCGGCGCGCATGTCGACCCCAACGGGGCGGCTTTTTTCATCGATTCGCTGAGCTTTCTGCTTTCGGCCTTCTTTATCTATCGAATAGTGGGGTTCAAGCGTCGCCCCAAGGAGGAGCGGCCAAAAATGACGGCCCAGCAGGTAAAGTCCGATTTCCGGGGGGGCTTCAACTACCTGTGGCACGAGCGGCTGACGAGGGTCATCCTCATCCTCACCATGGCTTGCTTCCTGGGCGGTGGGACCATCTACGTTCTCACCGTAGGTTTCGTCACCTCCGTGCTCGGGGCCAGTGCGCAGGCTTTTTATTACATCATTTCGACGCTGTTGTTTGGGATGATGGCCGGCTCCGTCCTCGCGGGATTGCTCAGATACCGCATCAGGAAGGAACGGTTGCTCGGATTGGCAATCGCCTTTTTCGGAGCCGGGGTCATCGCCTTCTCGCTTGTCACGGTCAGGTGGTTTTCCTTCATGATCGTCTTTGTCGGCGGTTCCTCAATGGGGTATGGAATCGTCGGAATGGTAACCCTCTTGCAGGAGAGGCTCGAAGAGGAGTTCCGGGGCCGCGCCTTCGCCGCCATCCAGGTCGTCATGCGGGCATCGATCTTCGCGTCCATCATGGTGGCGGGCCCGCTCGCCGACCTCCTTACTGCCCTGGGCCGGCGCCTCGGGTTCGGCCCCATATCTCTCGGCATTATCCGATTCGGCGGTTCCGTTACGGTGACGGACGGGGAGACGATAAGTTTCAAGTATCTATTCAACGGGCCCCAGATAATCCTGTTAATCGGCGGCGTGATAATCTTGTTTGCCGGCCTTTACGGCCAGCGGTCCTTTCACCGCTACTTCAAGTGGACGGGGCACATCTGGGAAGCTCCGGAGCCGCCGTCCGCGAGCCCGGTGGAAGCGCAGCCGATCGAGCAGGAGCTATTCACGGAAGCACTTCCCCTGCCGTCGTCCGACGGCCGCGACTTTGGCTTGAATCCACTCAGTAAGCCCCAAGAGAAAGCGCCGGAGCAGCCGGAGGAAGACGCGCCCGAGGGAGATGGTAATTAATGGTAGACGCGGCGCCGGTCATGAAGAAGGTAAAGCTTCCTCTAGATAAGAAGACCCGGGAGGAGTTTAGGGCGGGGGACGTCCTGCTCCTCGAGGGCCGCCTGTTTACGGCGAGGGATCAAGCCCATCGCCGGCTCCTCGAGGCCCTATCCGCGGGCGATGAGCCGCCGCTGCGGCTGCAGGACGAAATCATATTCTACGCCGGGCCGACTCCGGCTGCCCGCGGCAAGAAATCAGGTTCTATAGGGCCGACGACCTCATCTCGCATGGATCCCTTTACCCCCCAGCTCGCTTCACAAGGGGTCGCGGCGTTTATCGGGAAGGGGCCGAGGTCGCAGAAAGTATGCCAGGCGCTGAGGGACAACGGAGCTTTGTACCTGGTCGCGGTGGGCGGAGCGGCGGCTCTCCTGGGTTCGAGGGTCAGGTCGATTCGGCCGATTGCCTATGAGGATCTGGGGGCAGAAGCCATCTACGAACTGGAGGTCGAGGACTTTCCCGTCATTGTTGCCTGCGACCTTCAAGGTGGGGACATATTCGCTCATCTGCGGAACAGATAATAACTGCCATTCTTAGAGAACCTGCCGATAATGTAAGATAATACTTCGAAATAGTTTGCTAGAGAAAAGGATAAACGATGGCGGAAACCAGCAATCACAGGAAAGGAAAGTCGGTTTTTATCACGTTCGAGGGAGTGGAGGGCTCGGGCAAGACAACCCAGATGAACGTGCTGCAGGCCAGGATCATTCGCATGAACATGCCTGTTATTACGACTCGCGAACCGGGCGGCACCCGCATAGGTCAGGAAATTAGGCATATTTTGCTCAACCCGGCCTTCAAGGAAATGCATCCCATGACGGAGACTATACTCTATGCCGCCGATAGGGCGCAGCACTTTCACGAACTGATAAGACCCGCTTTGGAGCAAGGGCAAGTAGTAATCTGCGATCGCTTTGTCGACTCATCTCTCGCCTATCAGGGCGTGGCGCGTAGGATAGGCATGGAGGGCGTGCAAAACTTGAATGAATGGATAACCGAGGACCTCTACCCGGACCTCACCATACTCCTCGAGATACCGTTCGAGATCGGCCTCGAACGGCTGTTAAAGCGCAAGCGGGGCCGCGACCGCATGGAATCGCAACCCGAGGCGTTTCACGAGCAGGTCCAGGAAGCCTATAAGACCCTCGCCAAGTTCTTTACCAATCGTTTCGTCGTGATCAAAGGTGACGACAAACCGGAGAAGGTTCACCAGTTGGTGTGGCAGGCCGTCCAACCACATCTAACCTAATGGGGTCAGGCCTCAACATCAACATTTTGACGTTGTACCTGCAAAGCGGTTAACTATTTCAATAAAATGTTGATGTTGAGGCCTGACCCCAAGTGGGAACTCGGAGTGGAGGTTGTTGTTGATCGCTTGTAAAAACTGGAATGAAATATACGGGCAGGATCGTGCCATCGCTTTTCTCAAGCACTCGCTCGAGCGCGGCGAGATACCCCATGCCCTGCTCTTCACCGGCCCCAAGGGAGTTGGAAAATACAGCAGCGCGCTTCTGCTGGCGGCTGCGCTGCTCTGCCCCTACAAAAAACCCGACGGCTGTGCGGCCTGCAAGAAAGTGGCGAGGGGGGTGCACCCGGACCTTCACATCATTGAGGCCGAGGGAAATATAATACGCCGCGAACAAATAACCGAAGCCGAAAGGGAGCTAAACAGGAAGGCGTATGAGGCCGCGTGCAAAGTAATAATCCTGGATGATGCCAACCTCATGAATGCCGAAGCCGCCAACAGCTTTCTCAAGACCCTCGAGGAGCCACCGCCCGAGAGCAATATCATCCTCGTAAGTACGAGCAAGGAAAGCCTCCTGCCCACCGTCGCATCGCGCTGCCACGAACTCCCCTTCGCCGCACTGGGCAAGAAGGACATCGAGAGTTTCCTTATAAACGCGGAAGGTCTCGATGCGGCGGAGGCCGAGCGGCTCGCCCGCAAGAGCGGCGGCATATTCGGGCGCGCCTTGATCTGGGCGAGGAACCCCGATATCGAAGATAATTGGAATCGGGGCGTGGAAATAGCAGCATCCCTGCGCAGGTCGTCTCTACTCCAGGCGCTCGAAGAGGCGGAGGAGGCGCGCCAGCGGCTGGGGGAGGCGACGGAGGCTGAACCGCAGGAGAAAATAGATCTCGAAGCCTATCTCAAGGCCGTCGATAAGCGCAGCCGTGAGCGCCTGGAAAAGAGCTTCGAGGAAAAGGAGAAGCGGGAGACGGCCAGGCTCAAGCGCCAGGCGGCGGTTGACCTATTCGATGGCATGAGCTCCTTTTACCGGGATATAATGCTCTTGAACATGACAGAGGAGGCCGGAGGCCTTTCCACCGAGGTTTCTCTAATCAACCTGGAATGGCGGGAGGAACTCGAAAGGGAGGCGCTCCACATCGGGTCGGCCGAATCGATGCGGCGGCTCCAGGTCTTGCATCGGGCGAGGAAAGCGCTGGAGGCCAATGTCGATCTCGGCCTTCTCTTGGATAGTCTCCTCCTCGAGCTGAAAAACGTTTAAACATTTAGAGGGGCGAGAGCCCCGGGAGGATAAAAATGCCTGTGGTAGTGGGAGTAAGTTTATGCAAGGGATGCAAGGGATGCAAGGTCAGCTATTTTGACCCCGACAGGCTTTCCTTGCGGTCGGGCGATGAAATAATGGTGCCGACCGCCAAAGGTGTCGAATTCGGCGTCGTGGTCACGGCCGCGCGCGAGATACCCGAGTGCGGCATGCCCCATGAGACCAAGAAGGTGGTCCGCCGCGCGACCGACCGCGACCGCCAGCAGAGGGACCGCAACGAGTCGCGCCGGGAGCGAGCCTTTCGCAAATGCCAGGAGCTGATAGTCAGACACGAGCTTCCCATGAAGCTCATCGACATAGAATACGTCTTCGACGGCAGCTCGATAACCTTCTATTTCACGGCTGAAGGCAGAGTGGACTTCAGGGCTCTGGTTCGCGACCTGGCGTCGGCGCTGAAGACCCGAATCGAGTTGCGCCAGGTAGGGGTGCGCGACGAGGCCAAGATGATCGGCGGCCTCGGCCCCTGCGGCCGCACCCTGTGTTGCGCCGCCTTCCTCGACGAGTTCCAGCCTATATCGATACGAATGGCCAAGGAACAACACCTCCCCCTTAACCCGGCCAAGATCTCCGGCGTCTGCGGCCGCCTCATGTGCTGCCTCCGCTACGAACAAGAGGCCTACCGGCGCTTCCTGGTTTGGGTGCCGGATATAGGTGAGAAGGTTTCGACTGAGCTAGGCGAAGCGAAGGTGATCTCCCACGACGTCCTCGAGGAAAAGGTCGTGCTCGAGTTGGAGGACGGCGAAAAGATGACGGTTGGTGCGGATTTCTTCGGGCCCATGCCGTCCGCTGCGGAAATCGCCACCAAGGACGCCGAGGACGAAATCGTCGAGGACAGCGACGAGGAGTTGAGCGAGGACCTCGAATAGGAGCCAGCCGCCGCCCGGCAAAACGCGTCGACACCCTCCAAGTCCTTGTGCTATAAATTGTTAGTTATCCCTGGTGAGAAGGTCTGGGGAAGACAAAGGAGCATGGCAGGAAAATTATGGTAGAGATAAGATTCCACAGCCTGGGCGGTCAGGGAGCAGTGACTCTCATCAACATGCTGGCGCAGGCTGGCGACCTTATAGGCCGGCAGGTGCAGGCCTTTCCCTTTTTCGGTGCCGAGAGGAGAGGCGCTCCCGTGATGTGCTTCCTGCGCATGGACGACAAGGAAATCGCATTGCGCAGCCAGATTTACCGGCCCGACTTCCTGATAGTCATGGCGCCATCACTAATCGATGCCGCCATCGACGAGGGGACCAAGGAGGGGACCACTCTGCTGGTGAACATGGGCGAAGATGAGGCCAGGAGCCGAACCTCGCACCTACCCTTCGCCGTTTATTCGGTCGACGCCACCCCCATAGCCCTAGACTTGGGCATGGAGGCCGAGGGAATGCCCATCGTGAACATAGCTTTCCTCGGGGCCGTCTCATTCGTGACCGAGCTGGTGCCGCTCGAAGCCGTAACCGAGGTCCTCAGGGCGAACACGCCGCCATCGCGGATGGAGGCCAGTATGGAGGCTGCCAGGCGCGGCTTCACGTCGGTCGTGGAGATAAAGAAAGGTAAGACGGCATCCCGCAGGGAGAAACGAAGCGCCGTTTAATAACAGGAGTTGCAGCAGATGCCGAAGCGCAAAAAAGAAAAGATAGGATTCGTAAGCACCATCTCCGTCCCTTCGGAGGGGAGTGTCGGTCTCACCGGGTCGTGGAGAATCTTCAAGCCGGTGCTCAACGAGGAGCGCTGCAACAAGTGCTTGTTCTGTTGGATATACTGCCCCGAGGGATGCATCACCAAGAACCTTGAGATTAACTTCGATTACTGCAAGGGATGCGGCATCTGCGCCGAGGAATGTCCCGCCAAGGCGATAACCATGGTGAAAGAAGAAGCCGATGAGAATCGTTGATACCGGCAACCATATAGCGGCCCATGCCGTCCGCCTCTCCCACGTAGAAGTCGTATCGGCCTACCCCATAACCCCGCAGACACAGGTGATCGAGGAGATAGCGAGTTTCATTTCCGAAGGCAAGATGGACTGCGAGTACATACCGGTGGAGAGCGAACACAGCGCCATGGCGGCAATGATCGGCTCCGCCAGCATGGGGGTGCGGTCCTTTTCCGCAACCTCGAGCCACGGCCTGGCCTACATGCACGAGCTGCTGCACTGGGCGGCGGGAATACGCTTGCCCATGGTGATGGTGAACGTGAATCGGGCCATGGGGCCGGGATGGAACATCTGGTGTGACCACCAGGATTCGCTGGCGGCCCGCGACACCGGCTGGATACAGCTGCACTGCGCCTCGCACCAGGAAGTGCTCGATACCGTGATACAAGCCTTCCGCATTTCGGAAGATCCCGAAGTGACCATGCCAGTCATGGTCTGCTACGACGCCATTGTCATCTCGCATAATTACATGCAGGTCGAAGTGCCGGAACAGGAGACGGTGGATAAATTCCTGCCTCCCTTCCGCAGCCTCTGGAAGCTCGACTTCAAGCACCCGTTTACGCATGGGTCGGTCATCTATCCCGACGATTACGAGGAAGTCCGCTACTCGATGTTCGAGGCGCTGGATAGCGCCCGGGAGGTCATAAAGAAAGCGGCGAAAGAATACGACAGCGTCGTGGGTGGCTACCACGGAGGCCTGATCGAAACTTACCGGATGGAGGATGCCGAGGTGGCCCTGGTTGCCATGGGAAGCATCGCGTCCGAGGGTAGGGTAGCCGTGGATGAACTCCGCAGGCGCGGGCATAAGTGCGGCCTGGTGAGGGTGCGTTCGTACCGTCCATTTCCCATGCAAGAGCTGAGGGATTCACTCTCGGACCTGCGGGCGGTAATGATTATCGACCGGGCGATTTCCTTCGGCATGGAGGGACCGCTTTACTCCGAGGTGAAGGCAGTCCTCTACGGCAAGAGCAATGCCGAGATTTATAACCTGGTGACCGGCCTGGGGGGAAGGGACGTCACCTACGAAATGCTAGTCGAGAACACCGAAGCCGCTTTGAAGGGCAAGATGGAACAGGTGAGCACCTGGCCTACGGTTCGCATGAACGAACACCACATGGTCAGCCGCAGAGGCCTGGAGGAATTCTGGAAGGAGGGAAGCGCGCAGTGAAAAAATTGCGCGACTTCGAGGAAGACGAGCTGTTTCTGCAGGGGAGCGCCGCCTGCCAGGGATGCCCGGGAAGCATAGCCCTGCGCATCGCCTTCAAGGCTCTCGGCCGTAACACCATGCTCGCGGTTATCGCCTCTTGCACCTCTGTCTTCCAGAGCCCTTATCCACTATCAGCGCTCGGCCTGCCGGTCATAAACATGGCCTTCGCAACCGGCGGGGCGGTGGCGTCCGGACTCACTGCGGCCGCCGACCGCCTGGTAAAAAATGGTACCTTCGAGGAGAAGCCGACCATCCTGGTGTGGGCCGGAGACGGTGGGACATATGACATAGGAATACAAGCACTATCCGGAGCCGCCGAGCGCGGAACCGATTTCATCTATGTCTGCTATAACAACGAGGCCTATTCCAACACCGGGACGCAAAGGAGTGGGGCTACGCCCTATGCGGCCTGGACCACCAACACTGTGCTGGGTAAGGAAGAGTGGCGCAAGGACGTCCCCCAGATAATGGTGGCCCACGGCATACCTTACGTCGCGACGGCATCGCTCGCGTATCCCACCGACCTCTATCGCAAGTTCGCCAAGGCGAAGGAGATCAAGGGCACCCGTTATATAGAGATACAGGCGCCATGCCCGCCCGGGTGGAAGTTCCCCTCGAGCCACACCATCAAAGTTGCCCGCATGGCCGTGCAGTCCGGCATGTGGATGCTGTACGAGCACGAGCAGGGGAAGACGACTTACACCGGCGGAACGCAGCGCATCATTCAGGGGCAGTCAAAGCTTTTGCCGGTGGAGGAATACCTGCAGGCGCAGGGGAGGTTCAAGCACCT